>Ga0116222_1001234_pt1 | contig 14356 bp, 11 predicted proteins | sample Sb_taG_12_FD_88963 | JGI IMG/M metagenome (GOLD analysis project Ga0116222, IMG submission 88963) | Peat soil microbial communities from Weissenstadt, Germany - Sb_50d_9_AC metaG | ecosystem: Environmental > Terrestrial > Soil > Wetlands > Peat | place: Germany: Weissenstadt | collected 2010-09-21
CGTAAAGAGCGGCTGTCTTTCTTGGCAGAGCGAACCGAGTCATCTTGTCATGGGTAACATTCGACTCGTGGCCCATCGGGTCGAGGGCTGTGCAGCGATTACGCCACACTCCAGGTGAGACTTCCACATGACGCGACCCGGGAATCACCATCCCGATTTGGTTGGGCGACCCTGCGAGCAGTGATTTGAGACTTGAGACTAGGGCACTGCTTGCCGTGAGCTCTGGAAAAAGCAGGACGGACGCACCATCCTGTTTCACAATCGTGGCTACCTTCTCTACTACTTTCTCGTCGACATCCGGCTCGGAGGGTCCAAGATCCTTAACCAAGAAGCAGTTCTCTCCGAACTCGAATGTCGGCTTCATCGTGGCGTGGGGAAACGACAGCAGCGCAAACGAAAGCTGCCTGCGTTCCATTTGTTCTCGCCAGACACTTTCGGATAATGCTGACACCCGATGAATGGTCCACTCAAAATAGTGTTCGCCGGCCAACGGGTGGACCACGTAGGTCGAGACAAGCCCCAGGGACTCCCGGAATTCACCGTGCGCCAGCGGAGGAGGAGCCTCCAGGTTCTCCTTGGCTCGATATCGAGCATAAAACCCGGGGCCCGGCTTTCGGACCAAAGTGTAGCCGCTGCTGCGTGGTGGCGCCGGATAGGTGAGTGGTCCTGGTGGAAACGCGAGAGCTTGTCCGACGATGACATCGAGTTCGCGGAGCGCCGTTACAACACAACCCACTTCGTGGTGCATAGCATCCGATGGGGTCTCAACCTCGTCTCCTAATGCCTTAAGCGTCGCAAGCAGGCGATCTTTCATGGCAGGAAAATCGTCGATCCAGTCGTTCGGATTATGGCCAATCTCATTGGTGATCGCGTCGCAGTAGGGATGTGAGGAATTGCGCCAATCTGAGTATTCGGTGGATTCCCAAGAAGAAAACACTTCGCGAACAATTTCGCTGACACCGTTCTCCGCCACGGATCGGTATAGACGCAAAAACAAGTCGTACAAATTTGCCGCAGTGCGATGCTCCATGAGCACAGCGTCAGACAAGACGATCCGTGGCATAGACTTGCCTCTCCGATCCTTCTGATGAAGGCTCGGCTGCCAGTAATATACGGATGAAACATGCGGTAGGGTAGAAGAAAGAAGGACTGACCAACTAAGTTCGTGCACCAGCATTGCATGTGCTGGCAAGCCTCTATCAGGCAAGTCTTCTGGAACACCATGCCGCACATTTCTGGTACAGGAGTACGTAAAGGTGGGTCGGTTTCAGTAAGTTCGTTGCGGTAAGGCTGCTGATGCGTCAGTCAGTCCCCCATTCTAGTTGATCCTTTTTCCCCATTACACCACCAGTGTGTTGCCTGGATGTTGTCCGGATGATCGTCTCTCCAAGATCCGCCCATCCCTTTGGGGTCCCTGTGGTCGGGAACAATGTCGTTGTAAGCCGTGAATTCTTCGTGGCAGATGGCGCATTTCCTGTCCTGCTCGGCAATCTTCCGATTCAGCAGCTTCCGCATCTCCGCCGGGGACCGGAGTTCGCGGTATCCCCTTGGGTGATGGGGATCTTCGATACGCTGCACCCCCAGCCGTATCGTCCTCGATTTGGGAAAGAGTTCCCGACCGCAGCAGGAAATCGATTTGTGTATCGGACAGTATTCATTCCGACGAAGCCTCATAGCATATCCTCCTGTGGGACTTTGTGAAATCGGTCATGCGGCGGGTGGCAATCGGGACGGAGGGTTCGTCAGATGGCTGCTACAATTTCTGTCCGAGGGGGAACATGACGAACCTGACTGGAGTAGTCCGGCAGCTGCAGAAGGAAAGACAGCGCGTGCACGGAGAAATGGAGCGGCTGAACGCGGCGTTGGCGGCCCTGGGAAGTCTCGCGGGGCTGGAAGGAAAGTCTAAGGGATCTCGCGCGCGCAAGGCGCGGAGACCTATGTCAGCGGCTGCTCGCAAAAAAATCGCCGCGGCTCAGCGCGCACGCTGGGCAAAATGGAAGAAAAACAAACGGAACAAGTGAACGGAAAGAACGGCGAAGCGGATTTTGTAAAATTGCACGAAACCCCTAATTAAGGGGCACGAGCGCGGGCCTAAAGTGTCAGAAATGTGTATCGCAGTTCTGACAAATATAGCTATTGTGTTCATGTTTGTCAGATACATGATACACTGTTCTGACAAACAAGGCACCCAATATGCGTGGGCCAGGACTTGATCTCCGAACAGCAATACTCGACCGAATCTCCGCCCAATCCTCCACAGGAGTTTGGACTCCTGTCGACTTTCTCGATCTTGGCTCCCGGGAAGCAGTTGACCAAGCCCTGCACCGTCTCGTGGCCTCGAAGGATCTCCGTCGAATCGCCCGCGGACTGTACGACAAGCCCGGGACGAATCGTCTGACCGGCAAGCCCACTTATCCCGATTATCACCCGGTCGTCGATGCTCTCGCACGGCGCGACCAGGTGCGGATGGTCGTCGACGGGATCACAGCGGCCAACGACCTAGGACTCACCGACGCGGTGCCGGCGCGCGCGGTCGTACTCACGGATGCGCGACTCAAACCAATCAAGCTTGGCAACCTAACCATTAAGTTTCAGCATGCGGCGCCCAGTCGCCTGCATTGGGCGGGACATCCCGCCATGCGCGTCGTTCAGGCGCTCTATTGGGTGCGCGACCTGCTGCCCCGCGACATGGATCGAATCCGCGCGCGCCTCTTCTCTGTGCTGCAAGATCCAGCTCATGGTTCCGCCATCCGCGATGACCTGCGCCAAGGCCTTTCCGCGCTTCCGGAGTGGATGCAGACCATCGTGCGCGATCTCCTCCGCCAAACCGATGGCGCGGGACAAGCTCAAGGCAAACCCAAGGCAGTCAAGCCCAGGAAGAATGCCATGAGCGAGAAAGTCCAGCAGCCAAATCATCAGCAGGGCGACCATGGCGACCAACATGTTGAACAGCAGCACCAAGCACCCGCCGATCGAAGTACCCACTCCAGAGGACTGCGATGATCCCGGGATACGCAACCGTGCTGGCGGCTTCCGCGAATGACCGCCGCGATTTATTCGTCGGTGCCGGCAACCGGCTTGGGACGGTCCAGCAGAACATAGAAAAGGATTTTTGGGTTTGCTGGACGCTGGACGCTCTTTTCAACGGGCTGCAGGCTGGAGGCCCGAGGCTGCAATTCAAGGGCGGCACGTCGCTCTCCAAGGCTTACGGATTGATTGCACGCTTCTCCGAAGACATCGACATCACCGTCTTTCGAGAAGACATCGGTCAGGCGGCCACGGTTGAGGAGTTGGAAGCACTAAGCGGGAAGAAACGCGCAGCCCGCCTCGATGCCATTCGCGAGGCATGTCAAAACTATATCAATGGTCCCTTATTGGAACAGCTTTCTGGATTGCTGCGGGGGCTTCTGGAAACCGCCAAGCTGGCGCCTGAACTCGGCCGTGTCGAGGCCGACCCTGACGATCCAGACCACCAAAGCTTGCTGCTTTGGTATCCCACTGTCACTGCCGATGGAGCGAACTATGTTCGGCGCGCGGTGAAGATCGAAGCCGGTGCGAAATCAGCCCTTGACCCTCATTCAGCACGAACCGTAACTCCCTACGTAGCCCAAGATCTCGCTGACAGAGATCTGGCGGTGCCGAACATTACCACCGTAGATCCAGGCCGCACGTTCTGGGACAAAGTGGCCATTCTCCACGGCCTCCGGCGATGGTGGGACCGGCGAGGCGAGCTGCGCGGCGGAGGTCAGCGGGTTTCACGTCACGATTACGATGTCCATTGCCTCCTCACTTCGGAAGATGGGGAAAACTTTGTAAAGGATACTGCCATGGCTGCCGATTGCGTTCGGCACGCGCGCATGTTCTTCAATCGGCCTGACCTCGACCTCGCAACCGCCGCTCCGGGAAGCTACGCCCTGGTACCTCATAACGCTATGCTTGCCCATCTCGAGCAAGACTACAACGCAATGTCCCAGATGATATTCGGCGAGGTTCCGGCATTCGCGGCGATCATCGAATCCATCGTCAGCCTTGAAAAGCGTTTGAATGGATAAGAACGGCGAGCGCGGAGACGCTGTCAGCTTGCCAGCCGCAGGCTTGCAGACGGATGGTATTTGCGTAACGCACCCACAAGGTGCTCCTTGGTGATATGTGTGTACCGCTGGGTAGTTGCGATAGATGCGTGGCCCAAGAACTCCTGGACTACGCGAATGTCCGCGCCGTTCCGCAGAAGCAGCGTCGCAACTGTGTGCCGCAACATGTGTGGTGTCACGTGCCGCTGTATCCCAGCTTCGAGCCGCAGCTGGGCAATGATCTTTGCTATGCCCTGGGTCGAAAGCCTTTCCCCGGAAGCATTCAGAAACAGTGCCGGACTGCCGGTCTCCAATTTCGCCCTGGCCGCAAAATGATCCTTCTGGATCTGAAGAGTCTTTTCATCCACGGCAAATGCCAGGCGGTGACGGCCTCCTTTGCCTTCGACAGTGAACACTCCTTCCTGCACGATGAAATCTTCGACGTTCAGTGATGAAGCCTCTCCCACCCGTATTCCGGTAGCGAAGAGCAGATCGACGATGGCTAAGTTTCGCAACAGGCGATAGTCTCCCGATCTGGCCTCCATGCCCAGAGTGTTTGTTGGTTTCCGGGAGCTCGCGTTCTGAGCTGCGTAGTTGCCTCGGGCTTGGGTGAGCAGAGCTCCGATCTCACCTTCACTCAGGCTGCGCGGAAGCTGCGGGATCCGTCCGATGCTCAGTTTCACCCTCCAGAACGGCGACTCCTTCAATTCTCCTCTCCGAACCCAATAAGAGCAGAAGACCTTGAGAACGGCTACCTTCCGCCGGATCGACTGGGGCAGGTATGCCTCCTGCCGAAGATGAGCTACCCAACGTTCGATGAGCGTTCCACTCAATAACAACAATTCGAGATCATCGCCCGCGAATGCAAGAAACTGCTTCAAGTCAGTGGTATAGGCCGCCCTAGTCTTCTTCCGGCGGTCATGCGTCGAGAAATACCCGTTGAGAAAGTCCAGACCCGCCTGTTTCAAGTCCATGTAAGGTTCGTCCCCTTTTGTGGCCCGACATTGGCCGCTGTTTAACCCGCACAAAGCAAAGGCTTTTCTTATACCGCCTATGGACATAGAAGTAAAAGCCGTTGAAGGGGTTTGTGGGAGTGACGGGAGGGACCTCGCATGTATTGATAATTCCTAATTATCCAAACCAGTCGGCTAAATGAAAAGCCAGCCTACCGCAGAAGCAAGCGCACGAACCCCCTTGGCCAACGCTCGCCAGCAAGCACCTGCTCATTGAGCACTCAACAGATCAAATCGCCGCCAGCGAACTCAACAGTTTCACCCCATCCGGAACGCCCCAGCCTGTGACAGCATCGAACCCTGACCCGGCCTTATAGCCTTTGCCCGGCTCCGGATTGGATGCATTGTTGCCGACTTTGATGTCGCGCGACGCGCTCTCTCCGACAGGCTGGCCGTTGCCCCCAACTTGGTACAGCAGTGGGGTCAAAAATCGTTGCTGCTTGGCGGTGGGGAGTCCGGCGTTGATTCGGGCGATGAGTGCAGCCCAGAGCGGTGCCGAGGCACTGGTGCCGCCGTTCGGCGCATCTTTCCCCAGGAAAATCAGATCGTAGAGCGGTGGCCCGGAAAGAGCTGCAATATCGGGTGTGACGCGGCCGTCGATACTCCCCTTATTAAGCGACTTAACCTTGACCTTTTGCCAGGCCGGACGCGGGAAAACTGAACTCACGCCGCCACCAGTCGCGCCCCCACCTCCGGCCCTCTGTCCCGGCGATTCCCACCAAGTGACCTCGTTGACATTCGCCCCCGACTTGGTCAGCATCGTTCCCCCCACCCCCAGTGCGTTCGGGCTGGAACTTGGGAAGTCGACATGGGCGTGGCCATCATCAATCTGGTCTCCGGATCCATCGTCCCCCGAAGAGACGCAGGTCGTGATGCCCAGCAGCCGTGCTGCATTCAGTCGATCGTCGATGGCCGCTACGGCGTTCGCCGACCAACTCGGGTCATCTTCGGCCAATCCCCAACTGCACGAAAGCGCGACCGGATTCGCAGTGATAACTCTGTTGATAAGGTCGACCCACCCGCGCTGATCGAAGCTGGAAAAGTAGACCGCGATACTCGCCTTGGGACACAAACCGGCGACGATCTCGACGTCCATCATAACTTCGATGCTGTCGCCCAATACCTGACGGCGCTGCTGCGGAGGGAGCGCGAGAACCTCCTGCAAGGTATAGGCCGGAGCATCGATGGCGACTGCTTGTACGTTTGGCGCCGGGCGCTGGAACTTGTTGCAGTAGGCTGTCGTGTCGCTTGCGAAGTAGCCTCCGCCGAATTCGGCGATCACGATGCTCTGGCCTGCACCGTCTCCGGGAGGAAAGTTGTAGCGCTGCTCGAGATCCGCCGGCGTTACGGGCGCTAAAGCACCTGCGTGGCTGGCGGCGCCCGCAACACTCGACTTGCGCCGCGCCATTCGCCGTTGATCAAGCCCGAAGACTCCCGTTACGATCCCCTTGAGTTCTGCCGGAATCTGGATCGGCCCCTGCCGCCCGCGATATTGGCCGTCGCGCGCCGAACGCATGATTGCCAGGCCAGGCTTGAAAGCAGCCTCCATGGCCGCTGCTGTTCCGCTTACGATCATGCTGCGCGTTTCCAGTGAAACATTGTCCACCGTAAGACCAAACTTCTTCAGAGATTGGGCCACCTTATCGGCGTCCGCCTTCTTTGCTCCGAATTTCTCGGTCAATTCAGCCGGCGTCAGTTTCTTGCCAACGTATTCGTCTGCCTTGGGGAGCTTCGGACCCTGAAGGCCGATGGTGACGACAACCTTCTCTTTGGGGTCGATGTCACCGACCCGGACGGCTACCGGGTCTTTGGCGCGTTTGCTGCCTGGCAGGACTACATGTGTTTTACTCGCCATGACGAATCTCCAATCTTGTACGATTTGCTGCTGTGCACCGTGTTACCCGAAGTCCCCGCGCGCAGTTTTTCTTGCTTCTTGTTCAACGCAAGGCGGAGCCGATGCCTTCCGATTATTCTTGCCATCCCTGCGACAGGGGACAGTACTCCCTGCAACGCCTGGGACAAAAACGGCGCAGCATCGGCTTCAATTTTCCAGGGGAAGCAGCGAGTAGGAGCCCCCTCGAGTCGAAAGTTCCCACCTCTCGACAGGCTAACTCGCCGATGGTTGGAAACATACGGCAGTAGTTTGCAGGTGTCAAGGGAGTGTTCAATAAAGCCGCAAGGATGGGCCAAGGCTCAGATTTCCCCGTGAGGCCTTGATGTCTTAGTCAAACTGCTAAGTCGTTGCCCACACTTCTTGTGAGACAAAGGCAATTTCGCTGGTGATCAAACCTGGTCCAGCTTGAAGATTGTATGGCTCCGACAAATACACTATCCGAGCTTCTAAGTGCTGTCGCAGTCGTGTATGTCTCCGGGCGTGAGTCTTTCTTGAGCACACGCGTGAAAGTGCTGGAGAGACGCGCTTGACACGGCGAACTTCGAGGTATGACAATGGCGCCCATCAGTTCTCAGAGGGGGAAACTGAACCATTCAGGAGGGGCCTATGGCTCGCTTCGCGGTTGGTTTGCCCCGGCTTTCGCGTTGTTCTCCGCTCAAAAGGTGTTTCCTCTTCGGGCCTGCGCCCCGGTTACCCGCGATTCGTTCGCCCGCACCCCTCGAGACTGTCAATTTTGCAAGTCAGGAATCTACGTGAATGAACTTAAGGAGAGAGTCCGAGTTTTCCAGGTTTCCATGCGGCGCTAGAACTTCTGACAAACCAGGAAAGTACGTATGCCAACAATTTACACGGCTTTGCGCGCGAAGCACCGGCACAAGTTGCTCCCTCCGGAACCTTCATTGCCAAAGTCGCAGATCTTCGCTGCTCCGCCGGACAAGACACTGCTTGAGACGGAAAGGGAGTCTGCCGCAGGCAGTGGTACACGCCGCGCTCTCGAGTCCCGCGCACCAGAACTCAAACGGAAGATTGTTGTGATCGGTGCGGGGTTGGCGGGACTTTGTGCGGCGTACGAACTAGCCGGCCTGGGATATGACGTGACGGTGTACGAAGCGCGCGACCGGGTTGGCGGTCGGGTGCACAGCCTCGACAACTTCGTCGAAGGAAAGATCGCAGAGGGAGGAGGCGAGTTGATTGGAGCCAACCATCCCCTCTGGCATTCGTACAAGCACCGTTTCGGTTTAAGTTTTACTGACGTCGAGGAGTACGGGAATTCCCCTTTTCGCCTTCGTGGGGTAACTCTGACATCGGCGCAGTCGAAGAACCTGACGACTGAAATGGACGAACAATTCAACCTGTTGACAAACCTGGCCGCGAGAGTGGTGGATCCGTTCGAGCCCTGGACCAATCGAAACGCCAAGGCCCTTGACGCGATCTCTCTGGGAGAATGGATCAGCAAGGCGAAATGCTCGCCTGAGTGTAAGCACGCGATCAGCGTGATGCTCGCCGCCGACAACGGAATCCCGGCCAACGAGCAAAGCCTTCTCGGCGTTCTTGCCATGGTTAAAGGCGGCGGGCTGGATCGGTATTGGACAGATACCGAACTCTTCCGTTGCAAAGGCGGCAACCAAAAACTGGCGCAGAACTTTGCAGATTGGCTGAAGCGGAAGAAGCGGACGGTTATCGAGAATGCGCCCGTCCAATCGATCTCCCACGATGGTGCGAGAGTTTCGTTGACCGTCAAAGGACTAAGCGTGTCCGAGCAGGCTGATGATGTCATCCTCACAGTGCCGCCATCAGCGTGGAGCAAGATTGAGTTTAAGGGCTTTCCGGATCTGGCCGCCAGACTGTCAGCACCGCCGAAGATGGGTGCCAACGTAAAATACCTCATGCGATTGAAGGCGAGATTCTGGGAGGAGTTTGCCAGTAGTCCTACACTGTCCGAAGACGGGCCTGTGGATCTGACCTGGGAAACGACCGAGGCAGACAAGACCGGTGATTTCGTGATGGTCGCATTTTCTGGATCGTCGGACGCCGAGGAGTGCGCCGGCTGGGAGGACGGCGTCCGAAAAGCCAACTATGTCGGAGCGATGCACGAACCCTATCCCGGCATCGATAAAAACATCAAGGACACTAAGTTTATGAATTGGCCGGAGGAGGAATGGACAAAAGCATCCTACTATTTTCCACGCCTGCACCAAGTGACAACCTGGGGACCTTTCTGGCGGGCGGGTTATGGAGGTTGGCTGCATTTTGCTGGCGAGCACACGTCGTATGCCTTCATGGGGTACATGGAGGGAGCTCTCAGCTCCGGTTACCGGCTGGCGAGAAGACTTGCGGTGCGTGATGGAGTATTTCCCGCATGAACGGTTCTGCCCCTGCGCGCACCACAGAACATGTGCTCTTACGGGCTCTGCTCCTGCTCCTTTGGATTGCATTCGTTAATCTCTGGCTGAAACGCCACCTTGGGTTCGGCTGGGACGATCCGGGAACCATCTCGATCATTGTTGCGGCTGTTGGCACAGTGTTGTACCTGCTCGAAAAGGCCGGCAGAAAAGAACCTGAAGCCTGGTGGGCCAATCTGTTCTCTTGGCTTGATCTTCCACTATTGCTGCTCCTTTATGTCGCAGTGGCCATCCCGATGGTGCTGTTTTCTTCGGTTACCGTGCTCGGTGATCCACCCGGGAGTGCTCTCACTGCAAGTCTGACCGAGGCAGATCAACCGGCGGGCAAAATGAAAAAGCTCGACAATCTGTCTGATCCAAACAAAGGGCTTCAGTTCAGTTGGGTATCTACGTCTCCACTTGGACGTTCCTATCGATTGTCAGTTGCCGGGTATTTACCGCAGACCGTACAGGTGTTTCCCCTTTTGGGTTTGACTCTAAGCCCCCGACGCGACCTGCGACCCTCGCTCTCGGTTCTCTTTCGTCCCGGGGCAGACGGGTTGCGCACGCTCGCCGACGGTGGCTGCTTCGTAGCCTGGCGCGAGCAAGGAGATCAGCGCACAGAGATCGCTACTGGTAAGCCAGACCGTAAAGCTTCGTTGCTGGTGGGCAACGAACAAGCAATTCCTCCTACGCTGTTTGAGAATTGGCGCATGGAGCTGGCTGCGCAGCAGCTCAAGCCCGACGCCATCGACAGCAGGATCCTGATATGGAAAGCACCGTACCGGCTTCTCTCTGCGATACCACTCGAACCACAAATGACGTTGGTGGGAGAAGTGCAAACTCGAGAGGGCGCACCCATGATGCGGGCACGCGTGACACTCGGCGACGAGAGGCTCACCGATGTGCCGATGGAAGCGGTCAGCGACACCACAACGCCTTCCGGGCACGCTTCGTCCGAGTCGGCGTGTGCCGCAGCTGATCTGAAGGGAGTCCCACGATGATTTCCAAACGATGCCTGTTGATCTTGCTTGGGGTCTTTTGCGTGGCTGTGCCGGTCCTCCGTGCAGGGGAAAAGCCGGCGGTTCAGGTAATATTCGATTTCGCTGAGAAACAATATCGCCGCGAACTTGGGACTAACGCCCCTGGCGTAGAACGCCATGCCCTTGAGTTGATTCTCTCCGACCTCAACCGGCGCGCTCCATTCCTGCGGTTTACCTCCGAACCTCAAAGCGCCGTTTTGCGTGTTCGCCTGGGCAGTCCGTCCGGTGGCGGCGAGATGCACGAAGTAAACTTCCAGCTCTTGGTTGAGGGTACCGACCCGGTGAGCGGCAAGCCTCTGCAGTCCGGAGTCGTTCGATGGAGTTTCCGACCCGCATCGGCGTATGACTCCCCGCTTGGGTCGCCTGAAGGTTTAGCTGCTGAGATCGGTTTAAGCTTTCAACAGGGTGATCACCTTGATCTTGTCCGTAAGGTGCTGAGCGCGGTGCCCATCGCTCATGATGGCACACTCGTCGAAAAGGACCCAATTCCGGTCTGGGTGATTCCGTTCACGCAAGGTGACCTGTGCATGGACTTCCCCAGCCGCTTGAAGATCATCGACGAACTTCATACCGATGTTGGCCAGCGGTCGCACGAGTTGAATGTGGAAGCGAATGGTGTATACGGCTCGTCCGGATCAACCGCCTCTGCGTCCTTGCAGAATCGAATTCTAAGCACGCCTGCCGAACCGCCACCTGATCAGTCGATCGCGCTCACCGACGTGCGCAGCATTCCGCCCACCAGCAACAAAATACTTGCGGTGTATGTCCTTGAGTATCACCGTCTGGATCTTGGGTGCGAGGAACTGATCAAACCAGCAGGGGTGGTGAGTGGAGGAGGAGGCGGCCAATGACCAGGAGTGCGATTCTAGCCGTGCTTCTACTTCTCATGCCTGCTGCCGCCATTCAGGCACAGAATCCTGAGACGATGACGGCGGTGCAGCGCGCATCGAGCAATGCGCAACAACTGGCCGCGGCAGGAAACTGGCCGACCGCACGTTCAACCATGGAGGCAGCGCTACAAGCCTGCAACCCGGGTCCAGAACAGAGTTCTTGCCGTCGACTGAGCAACTTCACGCTCGGCTACCTGGCACAGCAACAGGCCTCAGAGATGAGCCACGACAATTCGGAACGCTCGCAGTTGCTCCGCCAGGCAGATGATCTCTACAAGGCCGTTCTGGTGGATGCACCCAACGATGGCGCAACACTTAACAACCTTGCGCTGCTCGAGCAGATGCTCGGTGAGAATGCCAACGCGGCCGAACACTGGAAAAAAGCGATCGATGTGGACCCGGTACGCGGCGGCCAATACGCATTGCACCTGGGTGACTTGCTCCTCAGCCAGAAGCAAGTGGCCGACGCGCGAGCACAATTCAGCCGCGCCGCCGATTTTTCCCCCGCTGCCGAAACTCCGCGCCGGCGCCTGGTCGAAACCTATCGCCTTGCCCCTGACGCCGAACTCAAGGATCTTCCACCTTTTTTGTTCCAGGCTGAAGCCCTGTTTCCCAGCGTAGCCCGCAGCGGCTATGAGTTGTTGATGTCGCGCCTGTACAAGCTACAGCCTGCCGATTCCGAGCAGGCCCTGCTCCGCTGGACCATTGTGATGTCACAACAAGGGTGGCTTACACAGACGAGCCTCAGCAAACTTCCCGCGGACTGGAGCGCTCCATCCGTAGCAGAACTCAGACGATACATGGCCGATCCGGCAACCGCTAACCCCCCTTGGAATTGGTGGCGCAGCCGCGACGATCGCCGGCGCGTGATCATCGAGGTTGCCAGGACAGCGGGAAAGCAGTTATTGGACGGCGAACAAGCTTCTGCCGCGGCCCGTTGCTGGAACGTCGCCCTGGATTCTGCAAGGTACATCGAGGGCAATGGACCACCTAGCCCTCCAGGCGCTCCCTCCATTGGCTCGCCAGTTAATCTTCGCAAGGAACTGGCACTGCTCTACTACCAGCACCCAAGTCTCGATCCCGACAGCGCCAAGCTCAACGAACTCGTGCGGGAACTCTTCATGGGAAAGATGGAGGCCTATGAACACCAGCGTTGGCCTGAGATCCAGGAATACCACACGGTCATCGGCCTGATTTATGCAGCACGGGGAGTTTGGGAGCCGGCACCGGGAAAGTGGCCGCCCGCGAGTGCAATTTTCCAATTTGAACATGCCCTCGATGCGGCGGAGCACCGAAAGAGGGACGAGAATTTCTACCAGCCCTTGCCTGAGGTGAAGGCGCGCTTGGCGCAAGGATACGAAATTACCAAGCGCGTAGCGGATGCCCAGCGAATGTATTGGCTCGCTGCCCTCGCCTATCTCGATGCGGATGCACCCGCGGACTCAACCAAGATGCTGGACAGCTATCGTCGCATGGGCGGCGCATCTCCTGACGCGAGATCGCTGGAGGCGCTGATCCATTACCGCAGCCAGCCCGTTTCCATAGCCAGCCTGGATGAGGTTAACGCGCCCTGGCTTTTCCGAGTGCCTCCATCGTTTGGTCAGGATTTCCTACAACGCCAGCGCTTCAAGCTTTATGCTGATCAACCCGGCGCAGCGGAGAGCTCAGCCGCTTCAAGAAATGAGCGTCTCGCGCGTGCGTGGGAGGCTTACGACCTGGTCGCGGACAAAGGCACACCTCTTGTCGGTGCGGGTGACTTGGTGCGCTGGGAGAACGTGACGACGACGCTGTTGGAAGTGGGACATGTGCCTCCGCAGCCGCTTCATCTGTTGAAGGGCGCTGAACTGGCTTCCTCGCGGGGGCGAGTGCCCCGTCTTGTTCTCGCCGGTCAGGAATATCCGATCGGTATCTCGGTCAGTCCCGAAACCCAATCCGCGGCGCGCATCGTGGCTACTGTGGGAGCAGCCAATGCCTTGCTCCTTGGAAACTACATCCAGCTGCATGCCAATCAGGTTTTTGTTCGAAACGAGGACATACCCTCAAAAATAGACAATCTGCTTAAAAATTTACGCGACAGCCAGGCAATCCAAATAAGCCCGATGGCCGAGGTGCCAATTGCCTAAAGATCGAGCCGAAGCCGCTAAGACGTCCAACTGGTGCTCATCTTTTCCGCGTATGCCTTCTTCTTATCAGATTGTGTCGTGGAAACAAGAGCCCTCTCGTGTGTTGGATCAGTCCCAAGACTCACCAACACAAGTGCGAACCGCTCGGGCCAAATCCGGCGGCTCGCACCGCGTCTAAGCAGTCACCTACGTAACTTGCATCTCTCGTCCCCTGCGTCATTCTTGTTAGGAAATACCCGCAAGTCATCCTGTGAAATTCGACCTCATAATCCGTCGTCTGGGCGTCACGCTAGCGCTCGTAGTCGTGCTTGCCTGTATCGTCGCCTTCATCGATGAAGATGCCGCCTTGTCGCTGTTCTTGCCTTCCTGGGCAGCGCTGTTTTTCGGCTGGCCGTACTTGAGCCGGAGGCTAGGCTTCGATTTCCCAAAAGCGCCCGCCGCGCCACGCGAACGCCGCCCGCGCTCGACGAGCGCGATGCTGCTTGTGATCACGGCAGCGCTCGCAATGGTGCTCTCCGTGGCGCTGGCGTTAATGATCAACGCCAATGTCGTCGGAATCTCGTTTATTCCCTTCTGGTTGGCCCTGTATTACGGATGGCCTTATCTCAGTCGGCGGCTGCCGTTCCTGGATTTCGACAAAGCGCCAACGACCCCAGTTCCGCGACGTCCGCTCTGGCTGCGTCTGATCCGTGGCACACTCGCCTGGGTCGGTGGTATCGGATTGGCGCTCGCTTGTATGTCCTCAACCGCCATCGTGCCGATCGTTCTCTGCGAGCGCAGGGCGCAGAAGGTGCATGACTCCATCCACATTGGCATGACGGTGCCAGAGGTGCTCGATACAGCCAAGGATTGCGACGTCTTCCAGGTATCGTCGGAATTCCCCTACGACCGGAAGGCCGATGGTGACAACATCCCCGCGATGGGTCTGAATTGGCGGAGAGA
>Ga0116222_1001237_pt1 | contig 14336 bp, 12 predicted proteins | sample Sb_taG_12_FD_88963 | JGI IMG/M metagenome (GOLD analysis project Ga0116222, IMG submission 88963) | Peat soil microbial communities from Weissenstadt, Germany - Sb_50d_9_AC metaG | ecosystem: Environmental > Terrestrial > Soil > Wetlands > Peat | place: Germany: Weissenstadt | collected 2010-09-21
AGGCTCCGAAAACGGAGGCTCCGAAACGGAGGCTCCGAAAGGAAGAAAAGCGTTCAACTTTGAACGGTTTTTCCAGAACTTGCTAAATAGAATCAATAGCTTGCGAGTGCCGGAGCGTTCAAACTTGAACGGTTTTGCGTGTCCGGCGGCCCGTTCCACCGGGGAACTTCAGACAGGCGAGGACGCCTGTCCCACCAAGGAGCCCGGTGGAGCGCAACTCTCTTCCTAATTCAATAATGACAGGTCGTGTCAATAGCCCTTACCCCAGTTTCGCGGGTTTCGTCAAGGGGAGGTCGTTTAGAATCAATGTCCAACATTATGGAATTTTAACGTGTGCCCTTGTGAATTGCAATTTGCAATAGGGGGTGGTGACGAGGTTTGACACGTGTGAGCACCTACAAAAGCAGGCGGAGGGGAGAAGGATGAAACGAGCGAAGAAAACTAAGACGCCGGGCCAGAGCATCATCACCGGGGTCAAGCAGGCGATTGCATGGGCAGCCGGTAAGGATATCCCCGTCAAGAAAACTATCATCATGGTTCCGCAGGTGGACGTGCGAGAGGTCCGCACAAGGATGCATCTAAGCCAAAACCAGTTTGCTCAGCGGTTCGGGTTTGCTCCTGCGAGCGTTCGGAATTGGGAGCAGGGCAGACGGCGGCCGGAAGGGCCAGCGCGTGTGCTCCTCGCGGTCATCGAACGCTACCCGAAGGCCGTTGAATCGATCCTTACTTCCACTAAAACGCACCCTGCCCGATGATGCCGGCGTCAGCGAGATCCTGGCTGTGCTCTCGCCGGATTCCGGCGGTTAGTAACGATAAGTCGGCTTCTGTCCGCTGATGCATTCGCAACCGCCGCTTCGTGGCCCAGCAGCCAGAGCCAGCGACGAAAAGGATCTCAATCGCGATTCTTACGTTCGCGCCTAGACTGCGAAAGCCACCCTATGCCCGTTATGCCCCCTAAGAAAATTATCACTTCCGGCGTGTCACGCGAAGACGCCGCTCGGGATCACTCTTAGATCTCCTCGGGATCAAACGGCAGTTCGGGCTTGGCGGCGGTGGAAACAGGTTTTCGAGGCGCAACAAAGTGATTCTCTACAAGTTCAATCTTGTAGTGCTCCGCAATCTGTGCAAGCAGGCCTCGCTGGGGGCCAGGGGCGTACCATGCCCGCCGGCTTAATTCCACGAGCTTCGGCGCCCGATCGCCAAACAAGGCAATCGCTTGCCGTGCCGGATCGAGCCGGCTCCTATAAAAAAGTCCATCCGCCAGAATCGGATGGTCATGCAGGACTTTAGACCAAAGCTGAGCCACTTCGCGATCGGCCGAAAACGGGCGGGAATCGGCGCCGACCAGCGTCAGAGCGCCCGAGGATACGAGATCTATCAGGCGCAAAGGCCGTGCGCCCTTCAACTCGGCGACTACCTTCGTTTTCAGCTCGGCGGTAGTGACAATGCGATTGCTGGGATTCTTGATGATACTTTCAATGAATGCACAAAAAATGTCGGTTCCCGCGTATAGAACTCCATAAGATGCGTCCGGCGCATCGAACCTGTACAGTCGCGTCTTCCCGAAGAACACCGGGTGCCGGGAAATACTGTGACTGCGAAAGATAGGCTTGTCGAACTCCACTACCGTTAGTGTGATGCCCTCAAGACTTGCTGGCGGTGCGGGCAGCGGGCCGGGATTCACGTTCACTCAGCTCCATGTTCGCCATAGACTGCCGCGGCACTTAGAACGGCATCCAATTTCCCGGTCTTAAGGCATTCGATTGGTGTCTGGTCTTTCAACCGCTCATTCTTACTTACAAAAAACGCTACCTGCATCCACTCATCGTGAGGGGTGAGTACATTTAAGACATCCTCCAAACCGGGTAGGACGCCGGACTCATCGAACTGCCAAACTGGATAGCGGTATCCGTGGCGGCCGGTTGACACGGCAAGAAGCTTTCCAGCGCGGCGCCGCTTTTCGACCATTTGCCGGCTGATGCCCAAAGTCCCGGCGACCTGTACCGCGGTTAAAGCGCCGCCATGGTCGTCGATCAATCGGCGCGATGCCTCTATGCCTCGTATGAAAGCCGGCGCCAGCGGGTCCGCCGCCTTCAGATCGTCAAGAAGTTCCGTGGAAGACAAGGCGCGCAACAGAACAGCCAGATCGGTCGGCGCCGCCGTCGCGTTCGCGATCGCACTTTCGGAAAGAGCGGTGAACCGTAGAACGGCATTGATACCGCGCACAAGCAGCGTGCGCAGGATGGGGGCTTCACGCTCCACGGCGAGACGCACTTCCTCGAGCCATTCAGGGATCTCCGGCGGTGCCTGGGTTGTTAATGATGGCTCGACCTCAATCGTTTTCGACTGAAAATGCACTCGCCCACGTTGCGCCATAGTTTCCAATTTATCATATTGCTGTCTCGCGATAATTCGACAACGGGTGCGCGACATAAAAGTGGACGATTTGCCAGACTGCTGCACTTCTGGACGAATCTGAGCGTACTCTATACTTGCGGAAGCTGCCCGGCGGTGGGGCGGACCCCCTGGTCCGCGGGCGACCCCCTGGTCGCCCCATCCCGCGCTCGGCCACCGGTATTCACAGGCATCCCTCACCAGACGCGGCTGGAAATCTCAAGAAAAGAAAGCCGACCAGGGGGTCGGCTGCGGACCAGGGGGTCCGCCCCACTAGCCTGGCCCTATTTCTGTGTCGCGCACCCTTCGACAACTATCGCCATCCCCAAAAAACCCTTGCGCCGATAGTTTTTTTGATATATCGTACGATATATCATGAGTAAGCAATGGTGGGGCTCCTGGGGCGCCTACCCGTGGGCCGGCATGGCCTTTGGCCGCCAACGCTTTTTTGAAGCCGGCGAGCTGCGCCTGGCTATCCTCTCCCTGCTCAGCGAGGGGCCCAAACACGGCTACCAGTTGATGAAGGAGATGCAGGAACGCTCAGGGGGCGCCTACCGGGCGAGCGCCGGGAGCGTCTACCCCACCCTGCAACAGCTCGAGGACGAAGGCATGGTCCGCGCCGAAATGCAAAGCGGGCGGCGCGTGTATCAACTCACCGAGGAGGGACGCAAAGAGCTGGAGCGCGACCCGATCGGCGTGCGCCGCATCTGGGAACGCGCCGAACGCTGCGAGGATTGGGGACAGTATATGGGTCCGGAGACGTTTTCGATTCTTCCGTCCGTCTCCACGCTGGTAAGGGCCAGCATGCGGGCGGCGGGGCGCGTCGGAACGGACCGGGTTCGCGACATCCTCGACCGCACGCGCCGCGAACTGGAACAACTGTAGGGGCACAGGCTGGAAAGCCTGTGTTACGAGGAGGAGTTAGGAATGGGAATCGGGATACGGATTGAGAATCTCCGTAAGGTCTACGACACGCCGCCGCCCATAGCCGCGCGCAGCGGCGGCTTTTCGTTCACGCCAGTACGCAGCAAGAGCACCGGCGACAAGAAATCCAAAGAGAAGAAGAAGTTCGAGGTGGTGGCGCTGGACGGAATCTCGCTCGAGATCCGCCCGGGCGAAGTCTTCGGGCTGCTTGGCCCCAACGGCGCGGGCAAATCGACCACCATCGGCATCCTGAACACCCGCACCAGGCCCACCAGCGGGCGCGCCTTCATCGGCGAGTTCGACGTGTGGCAGGAGCAGGTGAAGGCCAAGCTGCTGATCGGCGTGGTGCCGCAGAGGCCCAACCTGGATTTCGCCCTCACGGCCCGCGAGATCCTGCTGTTTCACGGCGCCTATTTCTGACAGAGCAGCCGCGAACGCACCCGCCGCGCGGACGAAATGATCGAGAAGTTCAAGCTTACGGACCGGGCCGACCACATGGTGCGCACCTTTTCCGGCGGCATGATGCAGCGCCTCTCCATCGCCCGCGCCATGATGCACGATCCCGAGGTGCTGTTCCTCGACGAGCCTTCGGCGGGCCTCGATCCGCAGACGCGCCTTCTGCTGTGGGAGATCATTCGCGATTACCACCGGCTGGGCAAGACCATCGTCCTCACCACCCACTACATGGACGAGGCCGACGCGTTGTGCGAGCGCCTGGCGATCATTGACCACGGCAAGATCATCGCGCAGGGCACGCCGCAGGAGTTGAAGTCCTCGATCCCCGGCGGATACCTGTTGCGCCTGCGGTTTGACCGCGCGCCCGAGGAACTGCTGGCGCAGTTGCGCACCTTGCCCGGCGTCAGCGAAGTGCGCGGGACGGACCACGTGGCCACCGACGTTTACGCCGACCGCGGGGGGACGCTCATCTCGGGTATCGTCAGTTCGGCCCAGGCGGCAGGGGTGGAACTGCGCGATGTGCACATCTCGGAACCCAGCCTGGAGACTTTGTTCCTGCATCACACCGGAAGGAGTTTACGCGATTGAACTGGAAAACCTTTTACGCTCTGCTTTCGCGCGACGGGCATGTGGCCCGCCGCAATCTCGTCCCCACGCTGGTGCAGAACCTGCTGCAGCCCATGCTGCTGACTTTTGTGTTCGGGCGCGTGCTGACCGCCAGCGGCATGATGCAAATGGGCTATAAGAACGTGCTGCTGCCGGGCATCATCTCGATCAGCATGTCGCTTTCGGGCATCTGGGCCGTGGCCATGCCGCTGATCTCGGAATTTCAGTTCACCCGCGAGATCGAGGACCGCCTGCTGGCGCCCATGGAAACCCACTGGCTGGCCGTCGAAAAGGTGGTCGCCGGCATGATCCAGGCGCTGGTCTCGGGCCTGGTGGTGATTCCTACGGCCTGGCTGGTGGTGGGCAGCGGGGTCAGCTTGAGTTTCCATCAGCCGCTGCAATTCGCCGTGGTGTGCCTGTTGGTAGCGCTGTTCTCGGCTGCCGGCGGGCTGGCGCTCGGCTGCAGCATCGGCCAGACGCAGATCGGCCTGATGTTCAGCATGGTGGTGGCGCCCATGATGTTCTTTGGGTGCGCCTACTATCCGTGGAGCGCCCTGGCGTCCTTCAAGGCTCTTCAATATGCGGTGCTCCTGAATCCGATGGTCTATGCCAGTGAAGGGTTGCGCGGCACGCTGGTGCCGCAGGTCCCCCATATTCCGATTCTCGCGGTCATCGGCGCGCTGGTGGTCATGGACGGGGTGCTGCTGGCCGTGGGGCTGAATCGCTTCAACCGCAAAGCGGTAAGCTGATCGGTAGGGAAGGATGAGGAGGGAGATCATGAATCTTGCCGAGAAGCATTGCGTGCCGTGCCGCGGAGGCGTCCCGCCCCTCAAAGGCGAGGCGTTGGAGCAGATGAAGGCGCAGGTGCCCGGCTGGGAGGTGTTGGAGGAACATCACCTGGCCAAGACCTACACTTTCCCGGATTTCCGGACGGCGCTGGATTTCGTGAACCGGGTGGGCGCGATCGCCGAAGCCGAAGGACATCATCCCGACCTGTACTTGTCGTGGGGCAAGGTGGGCGTGACCTCCTGGACTCACAAGATCAACGGCCTGACGGAGAGCGATTTCATATTGGCGGCCAAGATCGACGGGTTATCCCGGCCGCAAGCGTGAGGGTTGAGAAAAACTGGTTGGCAGGCGAAAGCGCCTGCCCCACCCCTTAGTCGCCGCCCTTCTTCAGAGCCTGGTCGATCTTCCACACGTAGTGGATGGTCTCGCCGTAGGGAGGCACGCCCTTGTACTTGTCCACGGCGCCGGGGCCCGCATTGTAAGCCGCCAGTGCGTGCCACAGGTAGCCATCGTATTTGACGAGAAGGTCGCGGAGGTAGCGGGCTCCGGCGTCCACGTTCTGCACGGGGTCGTTGGGGTCCACTCCCAAATTCAGGGCGGTTGCCGGCATCAACTGCATCAGGCCGATAGCGCCTTTCGGCGACACGGCCTGGGGCGCGAAACCGGACTCGGCCGCCATCACACTGCGCACCAACTTGCGGGGAAGACCGTACTTGTCGGCCGCGGCGTCGGCGAGTTCCTTCGGAGAGGGCGGCGGTACTACCACCGGAGCGGGCGCAGGTAGAAGGGCCACCGGAGCCGCCACGGCCGGCGCGACTTCGTCCGCTTCGAAGCCCTGGACCTGGGCCGCGCCCATCTGCAGGTATCCCTCGCCGTTGTAGAGCCGAATCAGGGCGCCGTCGATCTCGTGGCGATCCACGTGCAGCCGCGCGCCGTTCGCCAGCACGACCGATTCGCCCGCGAAGGCGGCGCCGCCAGCCAGAAGTAGGAACAATCCGAGAAGACGCATCAGGCCCTAAGCTATTGTGACGTATTTTGGGCCGGAAACGTGCAGGCAGATTCAAAACTCGAACGTGGTTGCCAGACGAAAGCGTCCGGCCCACCCGTACCGGTGGTACCCCCTCCAGCGCTAACGTCAAAGCCCCTACCTGTCGATCTGCTATCTTGAAAGGTAGCCCCTAGGGTATGCCATTTCACATTCAGCCGATCCGAGAGTTTCTGGTCCGCCCCGCCCTGCCCGAATCGATCACTCGCCTGAGTGAACTGGCCTATAACTTCCTCTGGAGCTGGGAGCCGATCGTGCGGGCGCTGTTCCGCCGCCTCGATCCGCAAATGTGGAGGGACTGCGGATACAACCCCGTGCTGATGCTGGGGCGCCTGCCGCAGGCCACCCTGCAAAGGGCTGGAAACGATCCGCGCTACCTATCGCTGTATCGCATGGCGTGCGAAACCTTCGATGCCCGTACCCGCCAGGCACCGCCCCCCGCCGATGGCAAATTGATCGCCTACTTCTCCGCCGAGTATGGTCTCACGGAGTGCCTGCCGGTATATTCGGGCGGCCTCGGAATACTCTCGGGCGACCACTTGAAATCGTCGAGCGACCAGGACTATCCCCTCATCGGGCTGGGGCTCCTGTACCAGCAGGGATACTTCCGCCAGGTGCTCAACCCGGATGGCTGGCAGCAGGAGCGCTACCCCACCAACGATTTCTACACCCTGCCGCTGCTGCCGGTGAAGGATGCCGCCGGGCAGGATCTGAAGGTCACGGTCAAGCTGCCCACTGGCAACGTTTACATTCAGGTCTGGCACCTGTCCGTGGGGCGCATCACCTTATATCTGCTGGATACCAACATCCCGGAAAACGTCCTGCCGCAGGATCGCGACATCACCGATTCGTTGTACGGCGGCGATATCGATACGCGCATCCGCCAGGAGATCGTGCTGGGCATCGGCGGCATGCGCGCGCTCCAGGCCATGGGGTTGAAGCCCACGGTGTTCCACATGAACGAGGGCCACTCCGCGTTTCTCTCGCTGGAGCAGATCCGCGTGTTCATGCGCGACCAACACCTGACCTTCGACGAGGCCCTGGAAACCGCCCGCACCAGCAACGTATTCACCACCCACACCCCTGTGCCCGCGGGCATCGACCTGTTCGACACCGGCCTGATGTACCACTACTTTTCCGAGTACTGCGGCGAGGTGGGAATCGACTTCCAGCAGTTGATGGCGCTGGGCCGCCAGAATGTCTTCAACCGGGAAGAGCGATTCTCCATGGCCGTGCTGGCGCTCAACACCTCGTCGTTCCGCAACGCGGTGAGCCGCCTGCATCGCCAGGTCTCCCAGGAGATGTTCCACGACCTTTGGCCGCAGTTGCCGCTCTGGGAAGTGCCCATCACCTCCGTCACCAACGGAGTACACCTGCCGAGCTGGCTCAACGGCGAGTTGGGGTCGCTCTACGACCAGTACCTGCAGCCCGACTGGCGCGAGCGCTTCAACGAACCGGGCATCTGGGAACAGGTCAAAGAGATCCCCGACGAAGAGCTGCTCGAGGTGCACCGCCGGCGCAAGCGGCGCCTGGTGAATTTTGTGCGCGCGCGCCAGAATGCATCGGCGCTCCGCCGCCAGGCTTCCGCCGCCGAGGTGCGGCGCTCCGCGGAGGTGCTCGACCCCAACGCCTTCACCATCGGATTCGCGCGCCGCTTCGCCACCTACAAGCGCGCCACGCTGCTCTTCCGCGACGTCGAACGGCTCAAGGCCATCCTCCTGAACAAGGACATGCCGGTGCAACTGGTGATCGCCGGCAAAGCCCACCCCAAGGACCAGCCGGGGAAGAGCTTCATCCGCGAGGTGGTCCAGTTTTCGCGCGATCCCGACCTGTGGAAGCACGTGGTCTTCCTGGAAGACTACGACATGAAGGTGGGCCGCGAGATGGTCCAGGGTGTCGACCTGTGGCTCAACAACCCGCGGCGCGGCGAAGAGGCCTGCGGTACCAGCGGCATGAAGGCCGCCATGAACGGCGTGCTCAACCTGAGCATTCTGGACGGCTGGTTCGACGAAGCCTACGAGAAGGTCGGCGGTTGGGCCATCGGAGAGCGCGAGCCGTACTCCGAGGACCAGGACGGGCTGCATGCCAGCGCCATCTACTACTTGCTCGAAAACGAGATCGTGCCCATGTTTTACGAGCGCAAGGAGCAGACCCCGCGCGAGTGGATGCGCCGCGTGAAGCAGTCGCTCACCTACATCAGCCCCACCTTCGACTGCCGCCGCATGGTGCGCGAGTACATGTCCGAGCTTTACGATCCGGCCCACTCCCAGCACATGCGCGCCCAGCGCGACGATTACAGCCTGGTGCGCGACAAGGCGCGGTGGAACCTGAAGGTTCGCGAGGCATGGGACCGCGTCCGGTTCGTGGAAGCCGGCTCGGACCTTGCCGGGGCCGTGCTCAGCGGCAAGGCCGTTCCGGTCCGCGCCGCCATCGACCTGGCGGGCCTGACGCCCGACGACGTCCGGGTGGAGGTGGTCATCGGCCGCATCGATAGCAACGGCCACCTGGAAGACACCGAGGTATCGGTACTGCCCGCCGTGGAGCAGCGCGACTCGGTGGCGATTTTCAGCAAAGACATCGTTCCCGACCGCACCGGACGGCTCGGCTACGCGCTCCGGGTGAGTCCCAACCACTTCGAGGATCCCCTGACGCGGCCGTGCAGCAGTCTGCTGAAATGGAGTTCCGTTGGATAATTTTGCGTGTAAAGCTCCATATAGGTCAAAAGGGGGGGTGCAAACGGCGTCAATCCGTGGTACATAGGTATTTGAAGCATTAGGCGGGCCCCGAGAGTTTTGGGCCTGGCGCCCCCGGCGGTCCCGCATATCCCTCCGGTAATCCCACGTAGACCACCGAAGTTAACGTAGTGCGCGTGGGGTGGTGGGTTTTCGCGACAACGTCTTTCAACGTCTTTTGTCCGGCTATCACGGAGCATTCTTTCCCCATGGACAGCGATCGCAAGTACAGACAACACGGGTACATGGATTCGGACCGCGACTCCAAAGGCTACCGCAACGGAGACGAGCGTCCCAAGCCCCAGGGCCCGCGTCCTCCCATCGACGTGACCGGCCCGCGCCTGCCGCGTCTGGTTCAGCACGTGGCGGCCGCGCGCTGTTACAACTGTTCCACGGCCCTCCCGCCGGATGTCGACTTCAGCGGCGCCTGCCCCAAGTGCAACGTAGCCCTGCACTGCTGCAAGCAATGCTCGCACTTCGAGCCATCTACCCGCTTCCAGTGCCTGAAGCCGATTCCGGTGCGCATTCCGGGCAAGGACAAGGCCAACGAGTGCACGCTATTTGCGCCGCGCGTGACCGTGGCGAGAGAAGGCACCGCCAGTTCGCCGGCGCCGCCTCCGATACAAGCGGGACCGCCCGCTCCCCGCAACGCCGACGACGCGCGCAGCGCCTTCGACCGCCTGTTCAAGAAGACGTAGGACAGGCCTCCTGGCCTGTCCCAGTAGTTTGTGTGGGCACGACCAGGTGGGACCGACCATCGCATTTCGTGGTCTGTCATGCTCCTCTTTCTGCCATGGGCATCGGACACGTAGCCGTCGGCCTCAGCCTCAAGCCCGCCGACCGCCGCCTCAACGTTGGCCTCCTCATCTTCGCAGCCTTCCTCGCCAATTTCCTTCTGGGCTGGTTCGTGTGGGCGGGATGGGAGAGCTACCAGTATCCGCCCGATTTCGCTTCGGTACATTACATGCTGTTCACGTTTCCGTGGTCTCATGGGCTACTGCCGCTCGTGGTGTGGGCAACGTGTCTCGGACTGCTGATCCGGGCTTTCCGCCGGCAAACGCGCGCCGGTCCTGGTGGGAATCGCGGTAGTCTCGCACTCCCTGCTCCACGGACTGGTACGCAGACGGGCGGCGCGTTGGGCGGCGCTGCCACAATCTCACTTAATTAACCTCTTGGCCGTAAGGAACCATGCCCGGTGTGAGAAACGTTTTTGGCGTTTCACCTTCCCCCTGCCAGAGTGAATTTCGGAAACCGTTTGAACCAATGAACCACTGTCCGTCCGGCACTTCCGGATTGGAAGCCAACCAATCCCGCAATGCATCGAAATCAGCCACGGAAATCCGGCCTTCACGAAAACGGTCTACGAGATGTTTCATGAAGTACGGTGGCGGCTGCTTAATTCTCGCCATTCTGGTACTGTTTGTGAAACACGATCCTTTGAAGCGCAAAGGCCGCGGCGCGGCACCATACGGTACAGGAACTGATCGCGCCCGCGGCCGTTTTGCGCGACTTCCTCAAAAGCTCTTCGGTCAGGCGACGCAGTTGGTTTTCGTTCTTGGTGTCCTTGATGCGCTTCAAGCAAAGATGCAGCGCCTTCTTTGAAGTATCGAGGGCAGGAGTTGCAGGAGCGGCTTCGCTCCGGACTATATAGTCGCTGCCCTTTTTGACTCTCGCCCAACGAGCCTGGACTGCTTTGCGTGCACTCTCACTTCGTTGTGCTGCTGTGAGCATGGCGGCTCGTGCCGGACCGCCTTTTATGCCGCCCTTTCGCCCCAGAGCAACGGCGGCAGGGTTTTTCTTGTGAGCCATGAGTTCATTATACGTGAGCGGTCAGGTATATTGAAATTGTGTTCGGTGATGACAACGACCGGACGATGCTTCGAACATCGTAGTGCTGGGTGCGCTGGTAATGGACGGGCAGCCAACCCTTATCGAGCCCGCGGGGCGGACGGCGCTGATTGTCAATTGGATCACCGCACCCGTGATCTTCGCGGCGATCGCGTGGGGGCTGGACTATCAGCGGAGCTTTTCGATCAGGAGCAGCAGTTCGGCTGCGTCGTCGTAATCGAGGTTCGGGTCGTCGGCAAGGGCGGGGTCGCGGGAGCCGCCTAGGATGGCTTCCAGCGGTGGGAGCATCGCGATGAGCCAAGCCGACAGAGCCGGCCTTCGGCGCAGTAAGGCGAGCCCGGCCCGTGCGGTGTCCGGGTCGTGTGCGACCATGGCACAGAGTTGCGCGCGGGGAGTTCGGCTTTCGCCGCCGTCCCGGCGATAGGCAAGATAGGCCTGCACGGCTTGGTCGCGGGCCTTGAGGGCTTCCGGCTGATTGCCAACGGCGCGTTCCAGATCGCTCAGGATGTTAAACGTCTTCCACGGCCGTGCCGCGTGACCAAAGGGCTTCGCGCACTCTATTGCGCGCGAGAGTTCTTGGCGCGCCTCGTCAAAGCGGGCCAGGAGAATGAGCGGGTATGCGATATTGCTTCGGGCGAAGCCTTCTTCCCTCAGATCTCCTACTTTGACGCACCCTTCAGCGGCTTGACGGTGGAACAGGACAGCCTCCTCGTGACGCCCCATCCGCGAATAGAGAGAGCCGAGCGCGTTGAGCGTCCGGGCCTCACCGCCACGGTCGCCTACCTGCACCTTGATTTTCAGGGATTCTTGGTAGGCTTTCTCCGCCGCTTCGTACTGACCCATCTTGCTATGAACCCCGCCGATCTGTTGCCATGAGGTCGACTCCGCGGACGGTTCACCAAGCTTCCTGAAAAAGTCGCGTACCTCAGTGTAAAGTTCCAGCGCCTCGCGATACTTCCCTTGATGCCACCGCAAGGTGGCAAGCTGACCGTTGCGAACCGCAACGCTCCTCGAGTCGCCGGTTTCTTCGGCGCTCCGGATCGATTCCTCATAAAGATCCGACGCTCCGCTGTATCGGCCAAGATCTGTAAGACAATCTGCCTTCTGAACCAAAGCCACATTGGTCATGCGAGCCTCCCCGAGCTTTTGAAATCGGTGGTGGGCTTCATCGAGATGTTCCACTGCCTCCTCAGCGGCTCCGCTCCTCCTTAAGGCTCCGCCGAGGGTGAAGTGAGCACCAGCGATGTCAAAGGACGCTCCCTGGTAAGCGGCGTCGCCGCCAGCATTGGTCTTCGCGAGCAACGATCTCGCCTGGTCTGTCGCTTCGCGAAAGCGTCCTCTATCGACCAATCGATCGATTGCGGTTCTCTCGGCCTCGAACTGGGCGTGGCCCCAGGCACCGAGTCTCCGAGCCGCATCGGACCGAATCTCTACCACGCGCGCAAGCGCTCTGGCCCGTCCCAGTTTCGAGATGAGTGCCTCGAGGCTGGTCGCTAACCCAACCACACGTTCGGGAGCCGCCGACTGGCGGAGGTGCTTGAGACCAGCCAGCAGGTTGGGCAGTTCGAGCAGAGTAAGGTTCAGGGCAAGGCTGGCATCCTTAAACAACTGCTCGTGCAAGAAACCAATCATCGCCTCCATGGCTTCCGCCCACCCTAGGCGAGCAGCCTCCCGATCCTCGCCCTTCATGCTGGCGAGTAGTACCGGAGCGAGCGCCGGGTCGAAGCGCAGATATTTAACCTCGAGTACCTCGGCCAATCCGACGCCGGCCAAATCGATCGTCAGTGCCTCAACCTGCTGCTTATCCAGCTTGAGCGTCAGAGCGATAGCACCCAGATTTCCGCCACCTTGGAATACGCCCAACGGCCGGATCTTCCTCCGCGTTTCCTCAGGCAGCCTCCTCAACGACAACTCCACGCTTGCGAAAAGCGATCGTTCGCGCTCGCCTGGGTGCTTCGCTTCGAGCGAGACCATCAGCTCGTGGATTTTCCTCGAAGCGCCGCGAACTCCCGAGGCCGCCACTTCACCAGCCAGCAGGACAAGGGCGCGCGCGTGGCAGCCAACGGCGTCGACCAAGTCCTCGATCTCCCGTTCGCTCTCGACGTCGCTGGGGGACTGGCACACTCTGCTCACCACGCGGATGGCATCCGGCCGATCCAACCGGCCGATCCGCACGACGTTCCGGCTGAACGGCTCCGGCAGCGCCTCGCGACTGGTGAAGATGAGGTGCGTCTGGCCGATCTTCGCGACGCTCTGGCACAGTTCCATGATGTCGCCGGCATCCGGCAGGACCGACTCCGCGTTATCGACCAGGATCACCGTCGATTGCTCCGCCAGTGTGCGCTCCACAAGCTGGAGGGCGAGTTTCTGATCCTGTCCCGCGCGAGACTCGTAGTTCGGCACAAGCTGGCCGCCGATGGCATAGAGCACGGCGCGCGCGTCGGAAATGAATTCCAGACTCACAAACGCGCTGCGCTGGAACCGGCGCGTCATCACCAGCCAGCGTGCCAATTCGGCCGCCAACGTGGTCTTGCCCTCGCCGCCATCGCCCTGGAAGACGACGTAAGATTGACAGGCCGGGAGGCCTGTCCCACAAAGAATCCGCTCAGCCGCCAGCAGTTCGCGACTGCGTCCGACAAACCCGTGCGCCGGCTCCGCAGGCACAGCCCCGAAGGATAGCTCGCGCTGCCGGGCAATCAGCGCCCGGATCTGCTCCGAAGGCAGCTTGCGGATGAGCTGCGCATCCTGCTCCTCCTGGAAGAGCACCGGGACGAACCAATCCTCCAGCCGCAACTCGAGATTGAAAACCTTGCCGCGAAAGTTATCGCTCTTGAGAATCTGCTGGCCGGCGAGCATGGCTTGGCCCACCCGCTTGCCGCCCATTAACTCTTCGTAAAACTTCGCGACGAAGCGGCGCGCGGTTTCGACCAGCACCGAATGACTCATGGCCACAATCGAAGCCACGCCGCTTTCGAGCAGCTTGCCGGCCACCGAATTGGTCGGGTCTTCCCTCGCGGCGGCCGTCTGGCACGCGTCCAGGAAAAACAGCGGGACACGGTGGTCGCGCACCACTCCCGCGATCTTGTCCGCCGTCACCAGATCTGTCTTCTTGCAGTCGCTGGGATCTTCGAAGCACAGCGCGCCCAGGACCTTCCTCGGGTCGTAGACCCCGTGGCCATCGAAGTGGACCACATGGTAGGTCTGGCGTTGCAGTTCCTGTTCCAGCGCCTGGAAAGTCGGAGGCACCAGGATGTGGAAGTCCACCAACTCTCCGAGCTTCGAGAGCGCCTCCACCAGCGGACGGGCGCTCACCCGATGATCGATGTACCCTGCGTCTTCCGGGCGCGGGCTGACCAGCAGCACCCGTATGGGCGGCTCGGTGGCCACCGCCGGCTGCGGTTTCCGGTTGGGTAGGCTGCGACGGACCCGCACACCGCGCTTCCCTTGAAACAGAAAGCCCTTGCCATCGTGGATCAATTCCCAGGGCAGCGAAAGCAGCAGCGTGGCAGCCTCATCGGCCTCCTTCTGCCGCTCGGGCGTGG
>Ga0116222_1001240_pt1 | contig 14318 bp, 10 predicted proteins | sample Sb_taG_12_FD_88963 | JGI IMG/M metagenome (GOLD analysis project Ga0116222, IMG submission 88963) | Peat soil microbial communities from Weissenstadt, Germany - Sb_50d_9_AC metaG | ecosystem: Environmental > Terrestrial > Soil > Wetlands > Peat | place: Germany: Weissenstadt | collected 2010-09-21
AGCCTGCCGCGGCTTCAGGATATGTCCTACGACGACGGTCTGTTCTTCGAGCGCATGGTGGCAGAATACACCCGCAGCCCGGAATCGATCGCACGATTGAACCAGTTTCTCGACAAGACCGCGCCACGCGTGCGCATGCCGGAATAACACGGAACAAACGTTCAAGGAGAATTGACAATGAGCTTGCGCGATAACGCGATTGTGGCCTACGCCGAAACCAAGGTGATGAAAAAGAGCGACCGTGACGTCTGGGTGCTCGGAGGCGAAATTCTTGAATCCCTTCTCGATAAGACCGGATTCGAGAAAAAGGAAATAGACGCTCTGGTGATGTCCGGACTCACCGGCACCGGTGGCGCCAGCATGTTCTGGGCGCAGAGCACCTGCGACATGCTCGGGCTCGAAGTGGGCTTCTGCGAGCAGGTGCATACCGGCGGTTGCTCGGCAATTGGCGCCGTCGCGCGCGCCGCGGCGGCGATCGATGCCGGTATGTGCGAGGTCGCGTTGTGCCTGTTCGCCGACACCCATGTGCGCGAGCACAACGGCCGCAATGATCGAAACTATCGTCGCGATTGGACGGAGCCTTATGGCCTCTTGGGGCCGCCCGGTGCCTTTGGCCTGCTGCAGCGAAGCTACGATGCGAAATATGGCGTCGACCTGCGAGCACTGGGCAAGCTCGCGGTGACGCAGCGCAATCATGCGATCATGAACGAAAACGCCTGCGAAGAGCTGCGCGTGCCGATCACCGTCGAGGATTATCTGAACTCACGCATGATCGCGGATCCAATCCGGCTGCTCGACTGCGTGATGCTGGCTGACGGCGCCGCTGGCGTTATCGTCACCAGCCGCAAGCGCGCCAAAGAGAAAGGACTGACCAAATGCGTCATTCCAATGGGCTATGCCGAGCGCACCAACTTCCTCGGCGGTGAGAACCTAGTGGACGTGACGCGCAGCGGCCACGAGATCGCCGGCAGGAAGGCGCTCGCGGCGGCCGGGCTGAACATCAAGGATGTCCGCTCGTTCCACCCGTACGACGACTTTCTTATCGCTATCGTCATCCAGTTCGAGGCGTTCGGCTTCTGCAAGCCTGGTGATGGTATGGCGTTCGTCCGCGATACCGACCTGTCCTACAAGGGGACGCTGCCGATGAACACCGGTGGCGGGCAGATCTCGGCCGGCCAAGCGGCTTGCTCGTCGCATAACCTGATCGAGGCGGTGCGGCAGCTCATGGGCGAAGCCGGCCAACGCCAAGTCAAGGACACTGCCAACGCGCTGGTGACCGGCATCGGCTGGATCAATTACGGGCGCAACTGGGGCTCAAGCGCAGCGCTTGCGCTGGTCCCGAACCAATAGAGGGCATCATGGCTGTCACATTGAACGATACGCTAGGCGTCAAGCGCGACATCAAACACTATGATTTCGGCATGCCGTTCTGGGAAGCGACGAAGCAAAAGAAGCTCGTCATCCAGTACTGCAAGACGGCGAAGAAATATCAGCACTTTCCTCGCCCGGTCAGCATTTTCACCGGCCGCCGCCGCGACATCGAATGGCGCGAGGTGTCGGGCAAGGGCACGGTATTCTCCTTCACCATTGCGCACCGCGGACCACCGGCCTTCCAGGGCGCCGAGCCTTATGCCATCGCCAGTGTCACGCTCGACGTCGGCGTCAATGTCATCGCCGACGTCGTCAACTGCACGGCCGAGGAACTGAAAGTCGGCATGAAGGTCAAACCGTACTGGCTTCCCCTCGCCAACGGTGAGCACCTCTTGATGTGGCAGCCCGACAAGGACGCGGTATGAGCGGACCGCAAGACGCACGCGGTCCGAAAGCGGTCGCAAGATTCTTGCGGCCGCGCTCGGTCGCAATTATCGGAATATCGACGCGGGCAGGCAGCGCCGGCCAAATTATTCTGCAATGTCTGAAGGTCAACAACTTCAAGGGTGACATCTACCTTGTCGGCCGGACTGAGGGCCTGATCGATGGACGCTCCGTACTGAAGAGTCCCGACGAATTGCCGGAAGGCGTCGAACTCGCCGTATTCACGCTGCCGGCCGCTGCTGTGCGCGAGGCGATAGAATCCTGCGCACGGCGAAAGGTTGGCTCCGCAATGGTGTTCGCCGCGGGCTTTGCCGAGGTCGGCGATTACGCCGCTCAGGATGCCGTCACCAGCACCGCGCGGGCCGCGGGGCTTGCCGTTGTCGGGCCAAACTGCCTCGGCGTCACCAACAACGTCGATGGCATGATGCTGCACATGCTGTATGCGCGTGAGGCGCTGCGCGGCATCGAGGATGGCGTCGCCTTCGTCGGCCAAAGCGGCGGCTTGCTTGGCCATTTTCAGCGCGCTGCCGACGGCCGCGGCATTCCCCTCTCCTACGTTATCTCGACCGGTAACGAAGCCGGACTCGAAACCACCGACTTTATCGAATTCCTCGTCGACGATCGCGCGACCCGCGTGATCGCGTTGTACTGCGAGGAAATCAGACGACCCCAGGAATTTCTTGCGGCCTTGCGGCGTGCCCGTCGAGCCGGAAAGCCGGTCGCGTTGATGCAGGCGGGCCGCAGCGCTAAGGCCCGCAAAGCGGCGCAATCCCACACCGGCGCGCTGATTGGCGACTTCGCCACGATGCGAACCCAGGTCGAGGACGCCGGCGCAGTCGTCGTTTCGACCATGGACGAGATGATGGATCTCGTCGCAATCCTGCAACGCTTTCCGATACCGCCCACCAAGGGGCCAGGCGTCCTCACCGCATCGGGCGCTTATGTGGGACTGACCGACGATTTTGCCGAGGAGCTCGACCTGGAGCTTCCCGAGCTCGACGCGGCGACGTTAAAAAAGATCAGCGAAACGCTGCCGTCATACGGCAACTACGGCAACCCGCTCGACACTACGGCGGGTTTCGCACCTGCCATGCTTCCAGTTGTGACCAAGGCGCTGATCGACGATCCCAATGTGGGAATGCTGTTCATTTCATTTCCGATCAACACGGCCATTCCGGTGCGGGCCTTTAACGAGGGCATGGCGCACTCGCCCAAGCCCAAAGTAATGGTCGCGCTCGGCGACACATGGCAACTCGGAGCCGACGTGAATGAGGCGGTAAAGGAAAGCCCGGCGGTGTATTCGCGCTCGTCCGACCGCATGCTGCGGGCGATCGCGCTCTACACCAAATACGGGCGCTCGCTGGCCCGCACACGCGTTACCGGTGCGTCCGCTTCATTCGCCGGACTGCCCAACCTCGGCAAGGGCGCGCAACCGGAATGGCTCGGCAAAAAGCTGCTCACCGTGGCCGGCATTCGCATCCCCGACGGCGACCTCGCGCGCACGATGGACGAAGCGGCGGCAGTGGCCAGGCGGATTGGCTATCCAGTGGTCCTCAAGGCACAGGCCGCGGCATTGTCGCACAAGACCGAAGCTGGCGCCGTCGCGCTCAATCTGACCGAGGAGACTGCGCTTCGCGCGGCCTGGGACGTGATGATGCGCAACGTCAAACGTGCCGCGCCCGATGTCAGCATTGAAGGTGCGCTGGTCGAGAAAATGTCGGCCAAGGGCGTCGAGCTCATGGTGGGCGCCAAGCGCGATCCTGGCTGGGGCACTGTGCTGCTACTGGGCCTCGGCGGCATCTGGGTCGAGGCGTTGGGCGACGTGCAGGTGGTGCCGGGCAACGCCGACGAAGCACAGATTCTCGAAGCGCTGGGCAAGCTCCGCTCGGCCAAGCTCCTTAACGGCGTGCGCGGCGCGCCACCCGTCGACCTCGACGCTGTGGTGCAAGCCGTTATGGCGATCGGTCGGTTGATGCAGGCGGCGCCCCAATTGACCGAGATCGATGTCAACCCGCTGATGGTGCATGCCAAGGGCCAGGGAGCGACTGCGCTAGATGCCTTGATTGTTACAGACTGATGGCTGAACACTGGACAGCAAAGTATTTGTGGCAGCGGGAGTGTGAAATAATCCCCAATTGGTCTTAAGGCTGAGACATGACGCGCAATAAGGACGCCACGCCGGGTTATCGAATGACTCGAGAGAGTGAAATATTCCGCGATCCTCCAGGCAGCGGCAATTACAGCAGCAGTATCGGCGCCGCACAGGGGATTGAGCTGTTCAGCGGAAGTGGCCGTGTGCGCCGCGCCCGCCCCACCAAAACTGTCTTTGAGCCAGCGCGCCAAATTCCGGTGTTCGCCGAAACTGACGTCCTCGTCGTCGGCGGTGGCCCTGCCGGAACGGCTGCCGCCATCGCTGCGGCGCGGCTTGGCGCGGACGTGTCGCTGGTCGAGCGCTATAACCACTTGGGAGGGCTTTCGACCGGCGGCCTCGTCATCTGGATCGACCGCATGACGGATTGGTCTGGGCGGCACATCATCCGAGGGCTAGCGGACGAATTGATGGAGCGTCTGCCGAAGGATGCAATCCAGGGCCCACCGCGCGCCGCATGGGGAAATCGCGATGCCGCGACCGCCGCCTATTGGGCGCAACGAACCGCGGCTTACCACGGGATTGTCACTTGGTCGCCGACGATTGATCCTGAAGCACTCAAGACACTGTCGATGCGGATGACGGACGAGGCCAAGGTGCGGCTGTTGCTTCACGCCTGGTGCACCGCGCCGATCGTAGAGAACGGCGTCGTCCAGGGCGCAATCTTTGAAAGCAAGGAAGGTCGTCACGCGGTTTTAGCCAAAATCGTGGTCGACACTACGGGCGACGCCGATCTGATCGCGAGGGCTGGCGCGCAATGCGAGTCCGATGTCGACGCCAGCGACATTCACCACTGTATGAATACCGTTTTCCTGCTCGGTGGCGTCAATATGGAACGCTGGCTCGCTTTCCGGCGCGACGAGCCAGAGGCGTTCACGGCCTTCATGGCCTTGGGCCGCGACCGGGTAAAATTCTTCGAGAAGCCGTTCGTGTCGTGGCGCAACGACGTGGCGTTGTTTCTAGGCCCACGCCTGGCGGGATACAGCGCGGTCGATGTCGAGGATTTGACCACGGTCGAATTGCGCTCGCGTGAGCTTGCGGTCGGCCACCTCGAGATATATCGGTCTGCAGCGCCGGGTTTTACTGACGCCTTTCTGATGTTAGGTGCGCCACAGATTGGCGTTCGCCACAGTCGACGGCTCGCCGGCGTGCGCAAGGTGACCCGTCAACAATGGGACACCGGGCACGTCTGGGACGACGAAATTGGCGTGTCGACCTCCCTGGCGCCGAAGTTTCCTAATATCTCGGTGCCCTACGGAGCCCTGCTGCCCGAACGGCTCGACAACATACTCGGTGCCGGCCGCCACGTTGCTTGCGATGCGAGTTCACACACGTTTCTGCGTGAAATCCCGCAATGTTGGCTCACCGGCCAAGCGGCTGGAGTTGCGGCCGCCGTCGCGGCCGCCACCGGCAAGCGACCCCGCGACCTTCTGGCCAGCACAATTCAGCGCGAATTGCTTCGCCAAGGGGTCTATCTGTCGCCCGAAATCGAAGCTACCTTGCAGCCGGCTTCCGCGGCCGAGTGATGCAGCGCCATGGAAGGGGCTCGGACCCGGCCGCATCATTCGCCCTTGACTCCGGCCTCGGCGACAACCTGCCCCCATTTCTGAGTTTCCGCCGTCAAAAACGTTTTGAACTCCTGTGGTGTAACCGCCTTGGTCTCTACACCGAGTTTTTGAAGTGACGCCCTGGCTTCGGGCGATTGCATTGCCTTGTTTACAGCAGCATTGAGCTTTTTAATGATCGGTTCTGGAGTCCCCGCGGGCGCAAGCAGTCCGAGCCATTCGGTGGCCGAGAGGCGCGGATAACCCTGTTCGATGAATGTTGCAACATTGGGGAGTGGCGCAAAGCGCGTGTCGCTGCTGACGCCAAGCGCGCGAAGCTTGCCGGACTCGATGTGCGCCAGAACCACCGACGGATTATTGAACATCACCTGCACCTGCCCCGCCAAAAGGTCGGTAATCGCCGGACCAGCACCGCGATAAGGGACATGGGTTAGTTTGATATTACTGACCAACTGCAAAAACTCGCCGAGTAGGTGGGGCAGCGAGCCGATCCCGGGCGACGCAAGGTTGATCTTGCCCGGATTGCTTTTTGCATAGGCTATGAACTCCGCAAGTGAGCTCGGCATCGCCGAATTGACGGTGAGGATTTGCGGACTCTGCTCGACAATCGCGATCGGCGTCAAATCCTTGAGCGGATTGTAATCGAGCTTGTAAAGCGCCGGCGCGATCGCCAGCGAGCCGGCGATCGAAAGCAGGAGCGTATAGCCATCTGGATCGGCCGAAACCACGACCCTTGTACCGACCGTGCCGGCGGCGCCCCCCGGCCGGTTTTCGACCACGATAGACTGTCCCAACACTGGCGATGTGCTGTTTGCCACGATGCGTGCAATCACATCAGTCGGGCCACCGGGTGGAAAGGGAACTATGAGGCGGATGATCCGGTTCGGATAATCCTGCGCGATCAACTTTAGCGGCGTTGCCAGAATCAGCGCTGACGCGAGCACGATTGTCGTCGCTAAGCGGACACCTGTGCTGGCCAAAGGCGACCTCGTTTGCCTAACTGATCTTTACGATCTGTTTGCCGAAATTCTTGCCTTGCAGTAGTCGCAGAAATGCTTCTGGCATTCGCTCGATCCCGTTGAGCACGTCCTCTTTGAAGCGAATTTTGCCCGTCTGCTGCCAAGCGGCTAGGCGCTTCAATGCTTCATCGCGCCTGTGCCACCAGTCAAAAACCAGAAATCCATGAACACTGGCCCTGGTCACGATCAGCTGGCCCATGAATCGTTCGCCAATGTCAGGTTTACCGAACTGACCGGCAAGTGCCACACGACCACAAATCACCACCCGCGCACCAATACTCAGGTTTTTCATGACCGCGTCATGGATGGGACCAGCCGTGTTGTCGAAGAAAACGTTGACGCCTTGGGGGCAGGCCTCCTTCACAGCAGCGGTAAGGTCGGTAGTTTTTTTATAATTGATGACTGCATCAAAGCCGATTTCTCGACACCACTGAAGTTTCTCGTCGTCTCCAGCAATGCCGACCGCGCGACAACCCGCCAGCTTGGCGATTTGGCCGACAAGCTGACCAACCGCACCTGATGCGGCGGAAACCACTACCGTCTCGCCCGGCCGCGGACGGCCTACGTCAAGGAGGCCAAAATAGGCAGTCACGCCGGGCATGCCGAGCCAGGAAAGAGAGCTCTCAATCGGGGCGAGTTTGGGATCTATCTTGTTCACGCCCGCGGGGCCGAATATGTCCGGCGTCAAAACCGACCATTCCTGCCAGCCGAAGCTCATGGATTCTGCAATATCTCCAATTTTCCAGGCGGGATGATTGGACGCTATCACTTCGCCAACACCGCCACCTTGCATCACCTCACCGATGCCAACCCCCTTTGCATAGTTTGTGCCGGGACTCATGCGCCCCCGCATGTAGGGGTCGACGGAAAGCCACCTTGCTTTGACGAGGATCTGACCGGGTCCGGGATCGGGCACCGGTTGCGTATCCGTAGTCCAGTTTTCCGGGGACGGCATGCCCTCCGGGTAGCTGGCGAGAAGCCATCGGTGGTTCACCACATTCTGCATCGCTCTGCCCCTTTTTCGGAATCGTACCGCCGTCCTGACGTCCTTTCCATACGATCTTGCGCTCGTAGAAGGTCAAGCCGGACGCCGTGGCGTCCGCCAAGCGCGCGATTGACAGCCTAGTGGCTCGATATCCGAGGGGTGTTAGTAGCCGCCAGGAACGAACGCCAAGCCTGGCGCATACCGCTCCTGTTCGGAAAGCCTCGTCGCCGAGGCGCGATCTGGATTCCGCGCTGCTGCGGATGGGTCAGGCGGAGCGGTCCTCCGCCAAGCACATTTGATTTTGATCGCATTTTCCGAACCACGAAGACCCCCACCCACAATGCTACCCTCAGTGACTCCTCGCTAGTTTGCTCACCTGCGAACTGATTGATTTTGCGGTAGTATTATTTTGTGATTCGCAGCGAAAGACCGGCAAACTCATATGGCTTAGCCGGCGGTAATGAGCCATGCGGTCGGGCATTCGATTACAGTTGCCGGAGAGGAACGTCTCCACGGCGCTTCCCGCCGAGTTTATGGAGCCGTGCCTCACGGTCAAAGATGCTCTAAACCTTATTATGAGCCACCGCAATGTTGGCCCGCCAAATGCGGAGCGCGCACTGCGCGACGCATGTCTTAGTGGGAAAGTTAGCGCTCGGCATATTCGCGCCATCGTCAACGAGCGTGGCCAAAAGCGAATTGGAATTTTGAAAGTGCCGCGAGATGCTTGGCAATGGTCATCAGCGATTGATATCGAGACGAACTCACTTAGTTCATTTGAGCATGGGAAAATGGAGAGCGTTCAAGTCAACAAAGCCGAATTATCTGATTGGCTGTCGCGGCAGCGCCGCGGCCCCAAGGCGGGTACCATCGCTCGCTTCGCTGGGCCCCAACCCGACAAAGTGCTGCATGTTTGCCTCCGTGAGAATCATCGCAGGCAAAGACTAGCAGCGCCCGCAATTACCCCATGTCAGCATAGCGACGGCGACGCGGGGACGCGGGACCGACTGCCCCCGGCGAGGGTTCAATACAAACGCGAGGGATCTCCGCAATCGTCGCGAGAAAACTCGCATCGCTAAGCCTATTGCCACTCGCCCAAACTGGGATAACAAGGTTCGGATTTCTTGCCATTGTTCGCGCAGGTTCGGTAACATCCATTCCGTATAATTTACGTACGCAGACCAAATTAATTTCGTAACTACCAAAAATGCCTGATTTTATTGGCGCTCCCTAGGGGAATCGAACCCCTGTTTCAGCCTTGAGAGGGCCGCGTCCTAGACCGCTAGACGAAGGGAGCCTGCCCTCGAAATAGACGCGATGGCGCGGCCATGCAAGCGCGTTGGCGGGCTCGGCGCCGCCATCACGGCTCGGTGGCGAAGCGCAGCCGGCCGGTCTGCTTCAAGGTCTTGATATCGAAGGTCAGCAGCTCGCTCGTGCCGCCGACGTCGATCAGCACCGCGACGCGCCCAGCCGAGGCCACCGTCGAGATCAGTCGCGCCCCCTTCGGCAAGGTGATGATGCCGTCGGCGCCGATGGCGCCCCCGCTGTTGAACATGCGGTAGCCGATCACGCTGACGACGGCGGCGATTGCGATCAGGGTGGTGAGCGCGGATATGATCATCATCAGCCGCGCCCGCGCCAGCAAGGCTTCCGCATCGCCGTCGGCGGGGTTACCGGATAGGTTGTTATTGGACATTTGGGCCATGGCAGTCAGTGTAATGCAGAAATCGATCGTGGTCGCGGCGGAGGAAGCCGGCGAACGGCTCGACCGCGTGCTCGCCCGCCATGTCGCCGAGCTGTCGCGGTCGCGGCTCAAAGCGCTGATCGAGGCCGGCGCCGTCGCGCTCGACGGCCGCGCGATCCGCGATCCCAATCACCGGGTCAATTCCGGCACGACCATCGCGGTCGACGTGCCGCCGCCGGAGCCGGCCAAGCCCACGGCCGAGGCCATCCCGCTTCGCGTGATTTACGAGGATGACGACATCATCGTGATCGACAAACCCCGCAATCTCGTCGTCCATCCCGCCGCCGGCAACTGGACCGGCACCCTGGTCAATGCGCTGATCGCCCATTGCGGCGACAGCCTCTCCGGCATCGGCGGCGAGCGCCGCCCCGGCATCGTGCACCGGCTCGACAAGGACACCACCGGCGTCATGGTGGTGGCGAAGAACGACCGCGCGCACCAGGCGTTGGCGGCGCAATTCGCCGATCATGGCAAGACCGACGAATCGTTCGAGAGGAGCTATCTCGCCCTCGTCTGGGGCGCGCCCGATCGCCCCCACGGCACCGTCGACAAGCCGATCGACCGTCATCCCAAGGCCCGCGACCGCATGGCGGTACGCCAAGGCGGTCGCGAGGCAGCCACCCATTGGCAGGTGCTGGAGCGCTATGCGGGCAAGCCCGGGCACCGGCGGATCGGCAAGGCCGGAAAGCCGGAAAAGCCCGAGGCGCCGGTGGCGAGCCTCGTGGCTTGTCGGCTGGAAACCGGCCGGACCCACCAGATTCGGGTCCATATGGCCTCGATCGGCCATCCAGTCATGGGCGACCAGGTCTATGGCGGCGGTTTTCGCACCAAAACCGCCCTTTTGCCGCCGGAAGCCCAGGCCGCGCTGGAAGCCCTTGGCAGGCAGGCACTCCATGCCCATATATTGGCAGTGAAACACCCGTCCACCGGGGCGATTCTTACGTTCCGGTCGGAACTACCACCTGACCTTGCCCGTTTGCGTACTGCCCTGGCCGCCCCTGGCGGAGACCGGGGCTAAACTGTCGGGAAAAGACGAAACGGTTTGCTCGCAATGCGTAATTTCACATGGATCGGAAAGGATCACGGCTGCGTCGCGCGCATGTGACGCCGCTTTACTTCCATCGGTCCGATTCGACCGTGTATGTTGCGACTGCGAAATCATGGAACTGGCGCCGTCGGCTCGGGGAGCGACGGTGTCGTTGGCCCGCCGCTCCGCGGGGGCTTGAAGATGGAGGGCGCTGTCATGGCCCAAACTGCTGCATTGCCCATTTTATCGGGCGAAACCGGTCTCACCCGGTACCTGGAAGAAATCAGGCGGTTCCCGATGCTGGAACCGCAGGAAGAATTCATGCTGGCCAAGCGCTGGCGCGAGCACGGCGACCGCGACGCCGCGCATCGGCTCGTCACCAGCCATTTGCGGCTCGTGGCCAAGATCGCCATGGGCTATCGCGGCTATGGCCTGCCGATCGCCGAAGTCATCTCCGAAGGCAATGTCGGCTTGATGCAGGCGGTCAAGCGCTTCGAGCCGGATAAGGGCTTTCGGCTCGCGACCTATGCGATGTGGTGGATCAAGGCGGCGATCCAGGAATATATCCTGCGCTCGTGGTCGCTGGTGAAGATGGGCACCACCGCCAATCAGAAGAAGCTGTTCTTCAATCTGCGCAAAGCCAAGAGCCGCATCTCGGCGCTGGACGAGGGCGACATGCGGCCGGATCAGGTCAAGCTGATCGCCAAGCGGCTCGGCGTCACCGAGCAGGACGTCATCGACATGAACCGTCGGCTCGGTGGCGATGCGTCGCTGAACGCACCGATCCGCGAGGACGGCGATTCCGGCGAGTGGATGGATTGGCTGGTCGACGACAGCGTCAGCCAGGAAAGCCGGCTCGCCGAATCCGAGCAGTCGGACAACCGCCACAAGGCGCTGGGCGAAGCGCTGACGGTGCTCAACGATCGCGAGCGCCGCATCTTCGAAGCCCGCCGTCTGGCCGACGATCCGATCACGCTGGAAGAGCTTGCCGACGAGTTCGGCGTGTCGCGCGAGCGCGTCCGCCAGATCGAGGTGCGCGCCTTCGAGAAGGTGCAGAAGGCGGTGAAGAACTCGATCGCGCACATGGAAAATCCCGAGGCCGCGGCCTCGGCGATGCATTAAGCGCGCGCCGTCTATCCCGTCCGAATATTTGTCAACTCGGCAAGGCGCGCTTGAGCGCGGTGAGCGAAGATCACCGCGCCTTGCCGATTGGCGATGTCGCAGGCGGTGACGAAAGCCTGCCGCGCCTCATTTTTGTTGTTTCGGCCAAGCGCCAGTAGGCATTCGCCGCGCAAGCGGTAGATTTCCGGCACATAAAAGCCGACCCCTGGCTCGTCGATGCCGGCGATCGCGCGGTCGAGATGGGCCAGCGCATCGGCGGCGCGCCCGGCGCCCAGCAGCACCTCGGCGGCCAAGCCGATGAAATACTGCGGCAGTGGACCGGAGGCCGTCGCACTCGCGATTTCCGCGTCGACCAGGCGGGCGGCATCGGCAATGCCGGCGCCGACCGCGGTGGCCCAAGCGGTCTGCAGCAGGCTGTTGGCGCGCCATTGCGTCAACCCGAACTTCTGCGCCAGCGCCGCGGCACGGCTCGCGGCCGCATAGACGGCGTCGCGGTCGCCGGCCAACTGGTGGCCGATGGCGATATTGTGCAGGGCATGAGCGAGGGTGTTGGGATGGTCGAGCGCTTCGGCAAGGGCAAGTCCGCGCGCGGCGGCCCGCTCTGCGTCTGTCTTGTCGCCCGCCATCTGCAACGCCATGACGCCGCAAACCTCGGCGCAAACGCCGGGATCGTGACCGCCGAAGGCGTGGCCAAGGTGGCGATGGCGGACGATGTCGTAGGTCGCAATGCCGATCCGGCAGTCTTTCAGGGTCGCCGCGACGTCACCGCGGAAGAATGCCGTCGACCAGCGGCAGTGATAGGCTTCGAGCATCAAATCGCCGTCGCCGGAGCGCTGCGCCAGCGCCAATAGTTCGTCGGCTCGGTCGCGCGCCAGTGCGGTCTTGCGCCTGATATTGGCGTTGAGCCACAGGCCCCATTTGGCCTTGAACGTCGCCGGCTCATCGCCGGTTGCCTCGCCCATCTCGGCGGCACGCCGATACGCATCCTCGACTTCGGGACTGCCCATGCCGCGCGTGACGATCAATGCCGGACCGAGCTTGAGCAGAAAATCAAGCTGGCGGCGCGTGCGGTCCGCGGATGCGGGCAAGGCCTCCGCCACCTTGAGCCCCGCGGAAAAATGCGCGACCGCCTCCCGATAGGCGGACCGGCTGGCGGCGCGGTCGCCAGCCCGCATCCGGTAGTCGCAGGCAGGAGCGGGCTGGCCGGCCTCGGCGAAGTGATAGGCCAGCACTTCCGGCTCGCTCGCCGCAAGCTCGGGGAAGCGCTGCTCAACCGCGCGCGCGGTGCGCTCATGCCACTCGCGCCGGCGCGTCAACAGCAAACTGTCGTAGGCGGCGTCGCGTAAGAGCGCGTGCTTGAAACTGAACCCCCGCTCCAGACCGCGCCCTTCCGGCAGCAGGATTCCGGCCGCGACCAGATCCGTCAGCGCCGCCTCCAGCGCCGCGCCGCCGCGCGGCACGACCGCATCGAGGATCGCAAATGGAAACTGCCGGCCGACCACGGCGGCGATCTGCGCCACCTCGCGCGCCGGGCCGAGGCGATCGAGGCGCGCCATCAGCGAATCCTTGAGCGTCGCCGGCACCGTCGCCGCCGCCTCGCCGGCCGATTCCACTATGCTGCGGGTCAATTCCTCGGCGAACAGCGGAATGCCGTCGGTCTTGTCGAGGATCGCGGCGACGGTTTCCGCGGACAGGTCCTCCGCTGCGGCGACACTGGCGACAAGCCGGGCGCAGTCGGCGCGGCCGAGGCGGCCGAGCGTGAGCAGCGTCGAATGCGGCCGCGTCTGCCACGGCGGCGTAAAATCGGGTCGTGCGGTCACCACCGCCAGCAATCGCGCCCTGCCGATGCTGTCGGCAAGCTGCGTCATCAATTCGAGCGTAGTGGCATCGACCCAGTGGGCATCTTCCAGGACCAGCAGAACCGGCTCGGTTTCACCGAGGCGGACGATCTCGTCGACCAGAAGCGCAATGGTGGCGGCCTTGCGCTGTGCCGGCGTCAGCGACGGCAGCGGCGCGAGTCCATCCGCCGGGATCGACAACAGCTCCGCCAAGAGCGGCAGCGCCGCCGCATCCGACGCCACGCGCTGCGCGAACGCGGCGCGCAGCTTCTCGATCCGCCCGGCTGCGGAATCCGCGACCGCAAAGTGGGCGGCGCGGGACAGATGCTTGATGACCGGGAACAGCGCGCTGTCGCTGTAATAGGGCGAACCCTGCAGGTGGATGCGCGCATGCGGCTCGCCGGCCAATGCCGCGCGCAGCGCCTCGATGGCGCGCGACTTGCCGATGCCGGCCTCGCCGATCACCGTGACGATCTGGCCCTCGCCGCCGCGCGCCAGACGCCAGCGGTCGAGCATCAATCCCATTTCATGGGCGCGGCCGACCATGGGCAGATCGCGGCCGGCGCGGCTGGCGGCGAAACGGCTTTCCACCACCGCTTCGCCGACCACGCGCCAGACCGGCACGGGGCGGGCAAATCCCTTTAGCTCGTGCTCGCCGGTGGCTTCGAGCTCGAACAATCCGCCCAACAGGTTCTGCGTCGCCTCGCTGACCAGGATCGTATCGGGCGCGGCGAGCGCCTGCAGCCGCGCCGCGAGATTTGGCGTTTCGCCGACGATGGCGCGCTCCTCCGCGGCGCCGCTGCCGACGATCTCGCCGACCACGACCAGGCCGGTGGCGATGCCGACGCGCGCCTGGGCCCGCGTACCGTCGGGCAGTTCGATGCCGGAGACTTCCGCCAGGACGTTGATCGCGGCGCGAATCGCCCGCTCGGCCGCGTCCTCGAAGGCGCGCGGAAAGCCGAAATAGGCGAGGACGCCGTCGCCCATGAATTTGGCGACGAAGCCGCCGAACCGTCCGATCGCGCCGGCGACGGCGTCCTGATAGCGGCGGATCAGC
>Ga0116222_1001241_pt1 | contig 14276 bp, 12 predicted proteins | sample Sb_taG_12_FD_88963 | JGI IMG/M metagenome (GOLD analysis project Ga0116222, IMG submission 88963) | Peat soil microbial communities from Weissenstadt, Germany - Sb_50d_9_AC metaG | ecosystem: Environmental > Terrestrial > Soil > Wetlands > Peat | place: Germany: Weissenstadt | collected 2010-09-21
ACGCTCAGGTGTCGGACCTGCAACCCGACGTTCAGCTCGCGCATCGCTGCCGATCCGATTCACTCCGCTTGGGCGACCGGCGAGGCGCCGAGCGAGGGTGGGGTGCGGACGAGGATCCGTCTCGCCCCCCGGCAGAGCGCCCCTTGGTTTCACGACATCGACGCGACGGCGGACATGATCGCCGGATCAGGGAGCGACAACGCGATCCTCTCGCTTCTGGGGGGCGAGCCGTTCTTGATCAAGGACACGTGGCGCCTGCTTCAGGCCTTGGTGGACCGCAATGCCGCTTCTCGGTTCCTGGTCGGTTTGGCCACAAATGGTCAACAGCGGAGCAACGAGCTGATCGATCTCGCACCGCATTTCCGTGGGATCGGGCTTTCGGTGAGCATTGACGGTGTCGGAGCCCTGTATGAGTATCTTCGCCACGGCGCCCGCTGGGCGACATTGGTCGAGAATCTCGACTGGTTCAGGGACGTCGCGAAGATCCACATGAGCGTGGTCCCGACCGTGCAGAACTACAACGTGCTGGACATCGTGGAATTGCTCAGGTTCGCTGACGATCGTCGCCTCCCGGTTGCGTACAACGTGGTGCTCGAACCGGCCTACCTTCGTCCGACGAACCTTCCGCTTGCGATCAGGAAGCTGGCCATCGACCGCATGCAGGCGTACCTAGCCGGCGAGTGCCGAGCGGAGTACGTTGAGGTGGTCAAGAGCTACCTGTACGAGCTCGGCCTCGCCGGTGACGAGTTCGACCGGGTGCTTTTCGAGGAGTTCATGACCTTCACCAACGACCTCGACGGCGATCGCGGGGAGCGGATTGGCGGGGCGGCGCCGGAGCTGGTCGCGCTCGTGGAGGAGGCCGGCTTCGTTTGGTCGGACGCGCCCGGTACACGAGGCCGTCCGCTCAGACCTGAGGACGGATCAAGCCGGCCGGGGGCTGGCGGTCCCGTGGCGGTCGCCCTCACTGTTGGGCTGTTCTATGGCGTGAAGGTGGGCAATCCGGTCCGCCCGACGCTGTCCGGCTGCTCACGCCGGGCCGGTCGCTCCCGGCCAAGTTCGAATCCTGACGTGGTGGCGATCGACTCGCCGACGGCGCTCAGCGAAGACGAGGTACCGAAACTGTCATAGCGGGGCGACGCAGCACGGCGAGGCGCGTCCAAACGGGCTCTTCGTCGGTTGAGGCTGCCATGCCCAGCGGTACCCCCGACCGGCGAAGAACCAGCACCTACCGCGTTCGGCGGTACCACGGGGTCGCTCGATCGGGTCCAGCGGTCGATGGCACATTTCGGGTGTCGAGCGCCTTGCCCTGCCGTTACGATCAGACACCGACCGAGCGGGGGTGCCGTGGAGGAATTCGACGGGGTGCGCGACGGGGAAACCACCTGCGTGATCCCGTGGTCGATGTTGATCGTCCAGCCGGATGGTCACCTCAACTTCTGTGTCGACGTCCCCGACCCTCTCAACGTGCATGGGCGGCCGGCGTCGATCTACGACGACACGATCGAGGAGATCTGGAACGCCGACGAGCTCGTGGCGGTCCGTTCAGAAATGGCAGTTGGTCAACGCCCAGATGCCTGTGCCCGCTGCTGGCGGCGTGAGCAGGCCGGAGGCGAGAGTCGCAGGATGAGCTTCAACCAGGTGTATCCGACGATGGGAGGGCCCCTCGACGTAAAGGCCCTCGGCGAGAGGGGCGCCACCACCGAGTTCCGGCTTGCCGGCCGGCCCGACTGGTTCTTGTTGAAGCTCGGCAACGTCTGCACGCTCAGGTGCCGGCACTGCGACCCGATGAACAGTTCGCGCATCGCTGCCGATCCGGTCCACTCCGCTTGGGCGGGCAACGAGGTCCCGAGAGAGGGAGGGGCGCGAACGAGGATCCGGCTGGCCCCGCCGAACACCCGGCCTTGGTTTCACGACATCGACGCGTTAGCCGACATGATCGCCGGATCGGGGAGTGACAACGCGATCCTCTCGCTCATGGGTGGCGAGCCGTTCTTGATCAAAGATACGTGGCGCCTGCTGCGGGCGTTGGTGGACCGCAATGCCTCTTCGCGGTTCCTTGTGGGTTTGGCCACAAATGGACAACAGCGCAGCGACGAGCTGACCGATCTCGCACCGCACTTCCGCGGGATCGGGCTTTCGGTGAGCATTGATGGCGTCGGAGCCCTGTACGAGTATCTTCGCCACGGCGCCCGATGGGCGACATTGGTCGAGAACCTCGACTGGTTCAGGGATATCGCGCGTATCCAAGTGAGCGTGGTCCCGAGTGTGCAGAACTACAACGTGCTCGACATCGTGGAGTTGCTCAGATTCGCGGACGAGCGTCACCTCTCGATTGCGTAAAACGTTGTGATCGAACCGGCCTTCCTTCGTCCTACCAATCTGCCTCCGATGATCAGGGAGCTGGCGATCGATCGCCTAAGCGCCTACCTCGCCCACGAGTGTCGACCGGAGAACGTTGAGTCCGTCAAGAGCTACCTTCACGAGCTCCGCCTCGTCGGTGACGAGTTCGACAGGGCGCTTTTCGAAGAGTTCATGACTTTCACCAACGACCTCGACCGGGATCGAGGGGAGCGGATCGGCGCGGCGGCGCCTGAACTGGTCGCGCTGGTGGAGGAGGCTGGCTTCGATTGGTCGGACGCGACAAGGTACGCGAGGCCGTCCGCTCGGACCTGAGGGCGGAGCGAAGGCCGCCCGGAGCTGGCAGTTCCGTTGTGGGATGGCTGATCGCTGTGCGTTGAGTTTGGCGACTTCTCGCCCAGGCAATCCACTGGGCCCGCTGGAGCAAGATTCGCTCGCCGTGTCGTGCTGCTGACTGCTTCTGCCTAGCGTCAGCTGGATCGAGTGGATGATGATAGGCGATGTCTTCTCGACGTAGTGCCCCGACAACCGCTTGATCAGGAGGCGACATGGCTTTGCAGCCGTCCGCGATTGAACGCTCGCTGCCGATCGTTGTTGAAGCCGCGCAGGATTTGCCGGGCTACAACGTCTATCGCCCGACCGACTTGAGTGCCATCGGCCGTCACTCCGTCGTGGTCTGGGCCAACGGCGGCTGTGTCCGACATGACGCGACATGGCGACCGTTGCTCGAGCGGTGGGCGGCCGCTGGCTTTGTCGTCGTGGCCATCACACAACTCCCCGGCCGCGAAGTGACACTTGAGGATCGCACCACCGCTGCTGACCAGGCCAAGGCGATCGACTGGGCGCTCGCGCAAGACGCCCGGATTGGCGGTCCGTACCAGGGACGTTTCGATGTTGACCAGATTGCGGTTGCCGGAAATTCGTGCGGGGGTATCACCTCACTTGTGCTTGCCGGAACAGATCCGCGTGTACGCGGCGCCTTCGTCCTGTCGGGCTCGAGTGTGGGTCCGACCGCCACCCGCGACCAGGCCACGGAGGTGATTGACAAGGTGACCCAGCCAGTGGGCTTCGTCGTCGGCGGCGCCGAGGATGTCGCCAGTGCCCAAGCGAGCCAGGACTACGACCTTCTTGCCGTGGGAATCCCCGCATATCTGGCCCGACGGGCTGCCGGTGACCATCTCACTGTCTCCACCGACCCCGGCATTCTTGCCGACGTCGCCGAGATCGGCATCAACTGGTTCGATCTCGTGCTCTCGGGAAACGAGACCGCTCGTCGGAACCTAACTGAGAACCCGTGTGGCTCGTTCAAGTCCGGCACTTGGAGTGTGGAGGCGAAGCACCTCGACTCATTGGTCCGAACTGCGTCCTGAGCCTCACGGCCAGGGGGCCGAATCTGTTGAACGAAACGGCTACCTGAGACAGCTCACCGTCGATCAACCACACTGCTGTTCCTACCCCCGAGGGCTGGCAAGGGACGGTCGGGCATAACGGCCGCTCTGCGGCTGGCTGATAATCGATCATCCACACCAGGCCGTAGCGATGGGTGGCCTTCTCAGGAAGACCCGACTGGGTACCTCATGCGACAGTCGAGCCGAGGAGGTTGCCGCCGAGCGTCGGATGGCCGATGCGCTTGTCGGCGATCACATCGACGAGCGCCGGTTTGCCCGCCGAGAAGGCCCGCTCGAGAGCAGGAAGAAGCTCCTCGGGGTCCTCGACGCGCTCGCCGTGGCATCCAAGCTCTTCGGCGATTCGGTCGTAGCGGATGCCGGGCAGCATCTCGAAGGGGTCGGTCCGACCGCGGAGGATTGGCATCTGCTCGAAGCTCGGGCCCCACGAACTGTTGTTCCACAGGACGGCCACGATTGGCACGTGATATCGAGCGGCGGTCTCGATGTCGAATCCGCCGATTCCCATCCCCCCGTCGCCGATGATCGCCACAACCGGCGCCGAGGGCCGCGCGAGACCTGCTCCGATGGCCATCCCGATACCGTGACCAACTGGCGCAAGGGGACCCGCGTCGATCAACTGGCCCGGGAAGCGGGCCATGAACCAGTGGCTGACGTATCCCGACAACGTGAAGCTGTCGACGATGACCGTGGCCGTATGGTCGAGCACCGTCACAAGGTCTTTGAGCAGCCGATCGGGATGAACGGGGACGTCACCGTGATGCTCCTGCTCCCGATCTTCGGCCATCTGCTCAAAAGTCGAACGTGCCCGGACGAGCTCCTCGAGCCACCTTGACCCCGTTCGGTCGACCGGCTCACGCCCGCGTATGAGGTCGATCATCTGGCGCAGCACGAGCTTGGGGTCGCCGACGATCGGGACATCGGCGTCCACGTGGGCCCCGATCCGGAGCGGGTCCGAGTCGACCTGCACGTGGGTCGCCTCCCCATTCCACGTCGGCGGCTGCCCGAAGTGTTCGCCGCTCCAGAAGCGAAATCCGAAGCTCACGACCACGTCGGCCCGCCCGGTGAAGGGCTTCTTCCATGCGCCTCGCACCGCCAGGGGATGGTCCTCTGGGACCGCGCCCTGGGCTGCCCGTCGGCAGTACACCGGCGTCGAGGTGATCTCAGCGAGCTCGCGCAGCTCGGCTGCCGCGCCCGACCAGAAGACCCCGTCTCCACCCACAAGAAGCGGTCGCTCGGCACCGAGCAACAGCTCCACGGCTTGCTCGACCGAGTGGGGGGCGCCCTGGCCGGCGAGCTCACCGGGGTCGTACACCTTGGCGCCCGGGCGCTGGAGCTCTTCGTCGAGGCGCTGGTAGAGGATGTTCTGGGGGATCTCGACCAGCGCCACCCCTTGGGGCGCGCTGCCAGCAGCCCGGAACGCCTGGCGGAGGTGGACCTCGATCGTGCTCCAGTCGAGGACCCGCTTGGTGTACTTGGCGAAGCTCCCGCAGATCTCCGAGCCGTACGCTTCCTGGAACGATCCAAGACCGTCCTCGGTCGAGGGATGCTGGCCAGCCAGACACACGACTGAGCTGTTGGTCATTGCCGCCAGCGCCAGGCCGGTGATCGCATTGGTGAGCCCGCAGCCGGCCGTCACGCAGCACACCCCCGGCCTTGCCGTGCTGCGCGCCCACCCGTCCGCCGCATAGGCCGTTGCCTGCTCGTGACGCATGTGGATGAGCTTGACGCCGTTGTCCCTCAAGTGGGCGAGGATCGGGAACGTGTGACCGCCGTTGATGGCGAAAAGATGGGTGACTCCCTGCTCGGCAAGCACGCGACTTACAAGGGCACCCCCGTCCAGCTCGGCCATCATGAGCCTCCTTTGGTCAAGCCCCGAGGAGAACCTCGACCGTTAGTACTTCTTCATCTTCACACCACATCACATGCCGACTTACGTAATGGTCGCGTCCATTTCTCACCCAAGAACCAGCCAAGCTAGTGGCGTATCCAGGCCATGTACGGGGGCGGTTGACCGTCCACCACATGCAGAATGGGCCAAATGCGAGTGGAGATCCACGTGCGACCGAATGCATCGAAACCCATTGTCGGCGGGGACTTCGACGGCGCGTTGATTGTTCGCGTGGTCGAGCCGGCAGATATGGGGCGAGCGACCGAGGCTGCCTTGAAGGCGGTGGCGGCGGCGATTGATATGCCCCGTCGGTCAGTGACGCTCTTGAGGGGCCCGAAAAGTCGCAGGAAGCTGCTGGAGATTCAGACGTCATCAGTGGACGCTCGACGCGTCCGGACGACACTGGATAGGTTGCGCCGCAGCACTCCAGATTATTGAACTGCCCCACCGTCCCGACGAACTGGGCGACCCTGCGGCCGCTGTTCCCCGGGTCTTCTGCGACACCCGGTCGGCGAGAGCGGGTCAACTCCGGAGCTGTTGGACGAACATTGGATTGTCCTTGACGGGCCACTAGGGTGAACCTCTCAGGTCCGCCCTACCCAAGGAGGTGCACTCATGGGGATGGCAGAGGATGCCGAGAGAGTCGTACGCGACTTCTGTGCCACGTTCGAGAAGCACGATGCCGAAGCGCTGCGTCCATTCTTCACCGAAGATGTGGTGTATCACAACATCCCCATGGACCCTGCAGTCGGCATCGATGCCGCGGTCGCCTTCATTAACGGCTTCTTTGCCATGTGCGAGAGCATGAAGATCGAAACGATCCACCTAGCCGTGCGCGACAACGTGGTGCTCACGGAGCGGATTGACTCGTTCACCATTGGGCAAAAGGTGGCACCACTGCCCGTCATGGGCGTGTTCGAGGTCCGTGACGACAAGATCAGCGCGTGGCGTGACTACTTCGACATGGCCCAGATCACAAGAATGTTGTCTGGGGATTCCTAGCGCCCCAAGGAGCGGTTCGAGAGACGGTAAGCAAGCCTCTCGGCCGAGTCGCAGTGAGGCCGCTGTTCTGTCAGTCGCACCTACCCTCACGATGGGGTCCTCTGATTGCCTCGACCACGCCCCGAGCCCTCGGGGATGCGCGTACTCGCGCGGACTGGCGTCGAGACGCAACCACGTGGCCGGTGCCAATCTGGCCTCGTAACTGCGGGTTTCGTCCTTAGGCGCGTGTGCCCTTCAGCTGGGCGGTGCCGAACGAGCCGAGCTTTACCTGGCCAGTCAAGTTGTCACCATCGACCGTGGCTGTGAACTCCAGGTTCATTGGCATCGGTTGGGTCATCTCCACGTTCCATGCCAGTTCGTTCCCCTTGACCGAACCGCCACTGAACTCCATCGATCCCTGCGGACCGGTTATGGATCCCGAGAGGGACTCGGCATCGGTCTTCAGCTCGAGGGTCCCATCTTGCGAGCCCATAGGCGAGTCGATTGTCGTATTCCAAGTCCCATCAGCACCCATCATCCCTCCTCAGGAGAATTCGTGGTGAGTCAAGCCGTTGCTGAGCCTTCGGTCAACTCGCCATCATCCGGCACCGTTCTCGTGGCCGACGCAGTGGAGGCAAACGTCGTCGGGATCGACCTTTCCTCAGAGATGTTCGCCCGCGGCCGCTGAACGACTCCCGGGCTAGGTGGCACAGGCCGATGTCGCCCTCACGTTCTGGCTAACCGACGTCCACTGCTCTCGCACGCCACGATCGGACGCGGATGTTGGATAGTCATCGCCTGGCTAAGCCGCTGGTCCATCCACTGTCTTCTTCGAAAGAGAACTTGGATGGGGAGCGAGTCAGGACAGCTTGCGAAGGGCGGGCAGTTGCTCCAGGTAATCGTCGAGGACGTTGTCGTCCCATGGAGCCCGAAGGGCCACATTGACTCCCTGCGCACCCGATCCGATGTATCGCTGGATCTGCTCGGGTGCCGAGTCCGGTGATCCCACGATCGCGCCGTCGCGAACTGCAGCCGCCATCGGCCCCCAACCCTGTCGGGCGATCACCTCCTCGGTGGAGGTCCCGTCATTGGAAAGGGCGAAGATCAAGTTGACCGATCGCCGGATCGCGGCTGGATCGCGGCTGGCCGATCGGCAATGATCGTCGAGCACTCCGATCAACCGTCCGTAGCGCTCGGCTGATACGTAAGCTGCGTTCCAGCCGTCGGCGTGCTCGGCCGCGATACGAAGCGTCCGGCGCTCGCCGGTCCCGCCCACCCAGATCGGCAGCCGCGGTTGGAGAGGTGCGGGCAGGCAGGAAGCATTCTGGGTGCGGAAATGGCGTCCCGTATGGGTCGTCCTCGCCTCGGTGAGCAGGCTGCGGATCAGCGGCACTGCCTCCTCGAGCATGTCGAGTCGCGCTCCGGCTGATGGAAAGTCGTACCCATAGGCCTCGGCCTCCCACTGGTGCCATCCGGCGCCCAGCCCCAGCTCGAAGCGGCCTCCGCTGATGTGGTCGATCGTCGTCGCCGCCTTGGCTAGCAGCCCGGGATTGCGGTACGCGGTGCAGAAGACGAGGCACCCCAGCCGGGCGTGGCGTGTGTCCGCTGCTAGGGCACCGAGCGTGGCCACCGCCTCAAAGTGGTCGATGGTTCCACCCGCTGGAGGTGCTTCGTAGAAGTGGTCCCAGACAGAGATCCAGTCCACGCCAGCATCGTCGAGTCTTCGCCACAGCGCCCGAAGTTCGGACATGGGCAGGTTCTGCTGGCCGATATGCACCCCGAACGAGATACTCACGGCAGCAACATAATGAACTCGTCACCCGCCCGCCACGGGCGGTCGACCGGCCGTGGCGGGGATTTCGCTCGGAATGGGAGATCGTCAGGAGCCGCGCGGTGCCGTCTCTCCAAGGTCGCGAGCACTTCTAACGAGGCCATTGTAAGTCCGATTTGACATCAAATGCCGTCGAGCGGTTCGAATCCCTCGCACCCCACCACGACTGAAGGCTCCCCGATACGCTTGCCTCTGACCAATTGGTAACGAAGTTTCAGGAGGGGACCTTGCCTTCTGCACGTGACGCACGCGATTGGGCGGCCAGTGGGGGGTTGCACGGGATCGGCGATTCGCTCTACACACCATTCAGCGGAACGGACGGGGACGACATCGACTGGGACGCTTATCGACAACTCGTGCGCTACTGCCTAAGCGACCTCGGTCACGCCATGCTCTGGCTGACCAGCGGCATCGGCGAGTGGTGGTCGCTAACTATGGACGAGCGCAAGAAGCTCCTCGAGGTCGCGGTTACAGAGGCTCGTGCAGTTGCGCCTGCCACCGTGATCCAGGCGTGCACGTCGGCCGCGTCCGCGAAAGAAGCCGTCGATCTCACCCTCCACGCCCAGGCGCACGGCGCGGATATCTGCTACCTGCAGACGCCGCCGATGGAAGTGCACGCTGGTGAGGGCGTGCTGAGGTTCTTCAAATACATCGCCGATCGCACGGACATCGCCCTCGGCATGTTCAATTCCCCCTCGTCGGGCTATGTGCTCACGGCACAGGAGATGGCGGAGATTCACAACCGGATCCCCGCGGTCGTCGCGGTGAAAGAAGGCGTCCAAGACAGCATCTCGCGGTCCGCGGCTTTGCACTCGCTCGCGCCAGAGCTCGTGATCTGGGAGTGTGATCTCATCGTGTACCGAGCGGGTTGGCTGCAGGACGGGACCGTGGGGCCCGCACAGCTCGGCACCGCGGGATACCTCTACGACACGCCCGACAAGCCTTGGTACATGCAGTATTGGCGGCTGATATGGGACGGGCAGCTCGCCGAGGCTGTGGCATACGCGAAGGAGTCCGGGCTCGACTCATACCAAGCTTCTCTTGGAAAGTGGTTCGTTGAGTACTCTGGACGAGCAGGGTACTTCACCCACTGGGGTGAAGCCTTCAAGTACGCGGCGTTGATTATCGGCCTTCCGATCGGGGACTTCCCATACTCCCGACCGCCGCAGGGCATTCTCCCCGAGGTGGCAAAGGCACAGCTGCGCGCTGCCATCGAGAACGCCGGCATGGCCGGCAAGGCCATTCACCGCGTAAGGGGGTCGATGGGGGCACCATCTGCTCGGTGAGTGCGTTTTCGCAGGTCTGTGGGCTGGTCGCCTCGCCCTTGCCTCTGTTCGGGGGGCCACTTCCAGCTAAGTAGAGAGATATTGAAGCGGACGTGTCACCTGGTGTGTGGGCCTATGCTGTCCTGGAGGGACGCTCAGTGGACGTTCGTGAGGCGAGTGTCCGGCACGATTGACTCAGCGCATCCATAGAGCGTGATCGTTCCATGAAGCCCGTCAACGAGGACTGGGAACGTGCCCTTGCCATCGTCGCCCACCCCGATGACCTGGAATACGGAGCGGCCAGTGCAGTCGCACGGTGGACCTCCGAGGGTAAGGACGTGTCTTACGTCCTGGCCACCAGCGGCGAGGCGGGCATCGCTGGCCTACCACCGGACAAGACAAAACCGCTCCGGGAGGAGGAGCAACGTCGGAGTGCGGCTGTCGTCGGAGTCCACCACGTCGAGTTTCTCGGGTATCCCGATGGAGCTGTCGAGTACGGGCTCAAGCTACGTCGAGACTTGGCCGGAGCACTCCGGCGGCTGCTCCCGGAGGTGGTCATCGGGATGAACTTCGACCTCACATGGGGCGAGGGCGGCAACGTGAACCACGCAGACCATCGAGCGGTCGGACTGGCGGTCCTTGACGCATGTCGAGATGCCGCCAACGAATGGGTCTTCCCGGACTTGGGTGCTCCCTGGAGCGGGATCAACGCGATCTACATCGGTGGTACGGAGAACGCAACCCACTATGTGGATGTCACCGACACCATCGACTCGGGGATCGCCTCGCTACGTGAGCACCGCGCATATATCGAAGGGCTAGGCACGGATTTTGACCCGGATACCTTCTTGAGGAACATGGCCGGATTCGGTGGCATGGCGGTCGGCTGTGAGTTCGCCGTGTTGTTTCAAGCGTTCAACGCTTAGACCCAGGAGCATTGAGGTTGGCGGTCGTTGTGCCGGTCGACCTTCTACCGCGGACATGCATAGACAAATGGTCGCCAAAAGACCGAACGAATGGATTTGGCGAAATGGTGCAACGCTCGTGTTCGCCCGTCGGCCGTGTGCATGTGTCCAGCACCTGGCGTCGTCGTCCCCGAAGTAGTACGTCAAACCCATGCCCGAATGGCGGAGTTAATCGCCGTAAGTCAAGGCCATCGCAAACGTATGGCTGATTCATAGACTGCCCTGGTATGGCTGATAGCGGATCAGCCACGGCGTGGCGGTGCCGAAAGTGCGGCTGTGTACGTATCAGCCACAAGTAGAGAAAGTGTCGAGCGGGTCACCTTGCCCCGTCGCAACACCGGTGAGATGACACAAAAACCAGTGCTCGTGTCCTAAATGAGGTGACCCTTCACTGCTAAGGAAATGCCCGCTGGCACCGCTAGCTCGACACTTTCTCTACCGTGATTCCCACGGTAGCGGCCACCAGGTTTCGTTAGCTGGGTCCGGGAAACCAGACGCTCAGCCCCGAGTGCGCTTCGACCGGCAGTCCAAGTGCCCGGTCCACCAGACGGTGACTCCGAAGGTCGTTGAGGAGCGCCTCGGGGTCAAGCTTTCGGCCGATCATCGCTTCGGACTCTGGGAGCGGGTTCTCCACCCTTTGGAGCCTGGCCTGGTACACCTCGACGCTCCCAACGCCCGCCGCGATGGCTCGGGCGCAGACCCCGCGCATGTAGAACCTGTTGAACTCGCCCTTGGCGAGGGCATCCGCCGCCACCGGCGAAACCACCTCAGGCGGGCTGCCCTTGACGGCGGTCTCGGCCTGGTTCAGTAGGCCACGCGACCGGATAGCTGCCGCAAAGCTGGCCGGGGTTCCGTTGTCCATCGCCTCCAGCAGCACGCTTGGGTATTCGCGGAGACCCGCGCTGTTGAGCCGGTCACTGAGGTACAGCGTGCCAGCGGCGATCTCCCGCTCTACCTCGGCACGCATGCAAGCCCGAGTCGCCGAGTCGAGGTCGACCAGGTTCATGGCGGCTCCGCCTGTGGATATCCGGGCCTTGCGCAGGGGATATCTGCGCCAATGCTACATGGTTGCGGCGTGACAGTTCTGGAGACCGACTACGGACGCCAGTTTCGCCAATCGTTTCGCCAAGCCCTCCTAGGGACATTGGTCCCCATTCTTCAGCCGAGGCCTCCCGCAAACTTTGACGGTGCCCGAGTGGGAATGCCCAACCTATGGCTGTCGTGGTCGGATCGTCACCAAGACTGAACCTCGGCACGGCACATCTGGCTTCTGCCAGCAGCCGCCAGGCGAGGACGTTCGGGTCTGCGGTCGGGAGATGCTCTGGAACAGCCACGAGGAGCGCTGGACTCCACGACCAGGCTCGCCTGACAATCTCCGAAGAACACTGACCGATCAGCAAGCAGACACCGGCTGACAGATTCATCAGCCACGGTGGCTGACAAGCCTTCAGCCGCACCGTGGTCGGTCCCTGGGGGCTGATACGCAATCAGCCACGATGAATGACTGATCATCACTCGCCCACCGATGGATGACGGAGCGGCCGATTGATGACCAGCCAATCGGGAGCCTGGTCTCCCGCCTTATCGTTCGTCAGCTGTCAAGAGTCGTGGCACTCGGAGGGACATCCACAGCGTGCTCTCGAAGCACATCGAGGGGCACGATTTCAAGGGCTCGCTCATGAGTGGAAGCAAGAACTACGAAGGCTGCGGCACCGTCGTAGTGAGCTCGCAGCCAGTTCGCGGCCGTAACGCACCAACGGTCCCCCGGCGTAAGACCAGGGAACCGGTACTGGGGTATCGGAGTGCTGAGGTCGTTGCCGATATGTCGTTGGTGATCGAGAAATTCAGCGGTCACCACTGCGCAAATCGTATGACTGCCTTGGTCCTCGGGGCCTGAGCTGCAGCATCCGTCCCGATAGAAGCCAGTAACGGGGTCAAGGCCGCACAACTCCAGTTCGCCGCCCAACACATTGCGATCAGCCATCCCGGCAGTATCGCTCAAGCCCCACACTGCCGAGCGACTGCGACCGGCGCCAGTCTTCTCGCCTTTACTTGGCCCTCCACCAAAAGGTGAATTCGGGATCCGAACCTGGAGGCGTCGAAGGAACTCCCTGACGGCAGAGTTGGAGCGGTCCAGCTCAAGTGAGCGCCCGTCTGCGTCCTAGCCACAGCTCGGCGGATGATTGCCTGTCAGCCGCTCGTTAGCGGGTTGTTGATCTGATATCAGCCCTATACCCGATGAAGTCGTTAGGCGGAAGTTGTCGCGAGATCGGGCGTCGTGAGTTGGGCGACGATGTTGGCACCGTCGAGCCAGACGTTCTCGCGGCTGATGAGCCCGTCGCGGAACTCCCAGATGTGGACCATCCGGAAGCTGATCCGCCGACCGTTGCTAGGTACGCCGAGGAACTCGCCGGGCACCGTGCGGAGACGCGGACCAGCCAACTTCTGGTTCTGGGTGATCCACGCACCCCTTCTTGGACGCGCTCCAAAATCTCAAGTCTTGCCCCAACCCGCAGGTCTGGTTCGCCACCTACAAACGGTGTTGCACTGTCAGCGTCGGCATTCTCGATTTCCCCAGCCACGTCGCCCGCGTCGGCAACCAATGTTCCCAATGGGAGCCTTTCGAGTGACGTTGGAACCCCGTGGATGTAGGTTTGCATAAGACGCACCAGGGCGCCCTTGGGAGCAATGCATGCGACGAGTGCGAGTTCTGATAGTTGGTGCCGCGTTGACCGCGTCAACGATGGCGGTGCCGTTGGTTACCCACGCAGGCGCCACTACAACCCTTGACCCGGGGGTCAAGGGTTGTGATGTGCTCCTCACCGCACCGGTCGGTCATGATTGCCTGCTCCCGTGGCCGAACAACGCTTTCACGGTCGCGTCGAATGAGACCTCGACCGGTCGCCAACTCGCCGTCTCGTCCACAGTCGACCCGACCAACGTGAAAGGTGTTCACGTCTCGACGACCTATATCAATCGAGGTGATGGCTTCTCTCCTGGGTCGGTCATCTTGACCTACGTACCCAACCTCGACCTCGTCGCTTCGCACATCGCGTCTTCGACGGACATCGGCTCCTCACTCGACTTAAACGCCCCGATCGTTCTTCTCGACACCGTAACTGGCACACGCATCCCCTACTTCGCCGAGCTTGACGCTCAAACGACGAACACTGCAGAGCAGTTGCTGCTTATCCATCCCGCCGTCGCGCTCACCGAAGCTCACCGCTACGTGGTCGTCCTTCGTGACCTCGTCGACAACTCTGGTCACTCCATCGCGCCGCTCGCGTCGACGACCGCCGCGTGGAGCGCCACGTCAAAGAGCTCAACTCGGCTGCAGTACATATCACAAGTCCTTCATAAGGATGCCGCGTCTGTCATCGGCTCGACCGAACCCTACATGGCGTGGGACTTCACCGTCGTGAGCGAGAAGAGCCTCGCGGGACCGGCGGTCACGATGCACAAGCCAGCCTACAAATGGCTCGCGAAGAACAACCTCGCGTACCACAAGCAGATGGCGATCCCTGAAAAAGCCTATGACCCGGGCTTCACCGTACCCCAGTCGCAGCCGATCAACGGGGC
>Ga0116222_1001243_pt1 | contig 14271 bp, 12 predicted proteins | sample Sb_taG_12_FD_88963 | JGI IMG/M metagenome (GOLD analysis project Ga0116222, IMG submission 88963) | Peat soil microbial communities from Weissenstadt, Germany - Sb_50d_9_AC metaG | ecosystem: Environmental > Terrestrial > Soil > Wetlands > Peat | place: Germany: Weissenstadt | collected 2010-09-21
AGCGCATCGTCCAAGCCTGGCGCACAGGAAGCTGGCCAGCAGGCGCCTACTCCATCGCAAGCTTCGCTCTAACCGATCAAGACTCCAACACCACGCTAATGTTCGATCACAAAGGCTTCCCCGACGGCACAGCGCAACACCTGGCCGAAGGCTGGCACGTAAATTATTGGGAGCCCCTCGCAAAATTCCTGGCGTAGACACAGGCGACTCGCGCGAAATACTTTCAGTCGACACAAGAAGCGAACATTTCAGAAGAACAACATTCACCGCCGCCCGGGCAACTGATACACGAACTGATATCCAATAGGCCGCCCATCGCAAGTCTTCACAGGAAAACGAGCCCCGACAAACCAACGCAAAACCTCTTTGTCCGCCTTCGGGTCCGAACTGTAAACGATCTGCGCCGTCCGCACCGCTCCTGCGGGCGTAATCTCGAAATAAATATCCACGTCCAAATCGCTGAAACCGACGGGGACCGTATTGCCGAACATCGGCATGGCATCTCCCGTCATCGCCATCGTACCAGTGCAAAACCTCGATATCTCCGATCCCGCCGGCGGTGAAAATTCGTCTGCTGCAAATTCATGCACTGCCACGAGCTTGTCGACCGTCACTTCAATCGAGCGCTTGTTCCACCCGGAAACCTTCAAATGCCGCGGAAATCTCTTCGCCCCAAAATCCTGGTAGTCGCTATATTCCGATCGTTCTTGGAATGCCGCCGGCCCTTCCACTTTGTACGCCATGGACAAAACCTCGTCCGTCGCCGCGTCAACGCAGATTTTCGTATCGCCCTTGCCCGAACCGGCCCAGATGCACGTCGCCTCCTTGCCTCCGATGCTCTCACTTTCGATGCGCTTCACTTTCTCGGCCGCGGGCAGCTTCTCGCGCGTCCCCAGCGAATCCATCAACTCGCCCAGCTCCCACACCATCAACGGCACTCCCTCCGTGTTCCGCTTCGAATAATAATTCTCCCCCCGCGCGACGTCGGTCTCCGCGAAGTCTCGAAATCCAATTACTCGCCGGAAGCGGTCCGGCGCAGCCCACGACATCGCGTAAACGCCATCGCTAAATTTGTCCCCTTCAACAAGCCGCACCTTCGCCTTCAAAACAAACGGCGCGCCCCCTGCCGCCCGGATATCGACGAGATCCCACGCCTTTGCCAAAATCGCCTCCGCCTCGCCACTGCGTTCATCCCCGCGCGATGCCGGAAGCGCACCCGCAGCCGCCAACGCGCCACACAAAAAACAACTCACGAATCTTTTTCGCCGCAACATAATCTTCGCCGGAGATTATCACGGCTTAAAATGACGAAACAACTAAGCCCGCAGAATGCCGCCGGCGCCTCTGCGGTGCTCTCCCTTCGCTTTCCAGTCGAAATAATCCGGCCTCCTTGACACTAGCCGGCGTCTCGACTATCATTTCCATTATTCTGGAACCATGAAAACATCTCAAGCCGTGGACGCCCTCGCCGCTCTCGCTCAAGAATCCCGCCTGAACATCTTCCGCCTCCTCGTCCGCCACGCCCCGCAAGGCCTCCCTGCCGGCGATATCGCCAAACGGCTCCATCTTCCCGGCCCCACTCTTTCCTTCCATCTCAATATCCTCGCCGCCGCCGATCTCGTCCGCCCGCATAAGAACGGCCGCTCCATCCGCTATTCCCCGGCTCTCGATTGCGTCAACGGCCTGGCGCAATTTCTGCTGGAAAACTGCTGCGCCGCCACCGGCGGCTGCGATCCCGCGCCTAAGAATCCGCGCAAGAAAGCCGGGCGCAAGAGCTGACCGCATGCCGCAAGGCTACAACGTCCTTTTCCTCTGCACCGGAAACTCAGCCCGCTCCATCATGGCCGAAGCGATCATGAATCATAAAGGCAGGCCCAACTTCAATGCCTATAGCGCCGGTAGCCATCCATCGGGTTCGGTCCGCCCCGAAGCGCTGCGCCAACTCGAAATCGCCCATCTCCCGACGAAAGGCCTCCGCAGCAAAAGCTGGGACGAATTCGCCAGGCCCGGCACCCCGCAAATGAATTTCGTCTTCACCGTCTGCGACAACGCCGCGCGCGAAACCTGTCCCCTCTGGCCCGGCCAACCCATCACCGCCCATTGGGGCGTCCCCGACCCCGCCGCCGTCGCCGGCACACCCGAACAAATCGAGCGCGCCTACCGCGAAGCCTTCGTGATCCTCGACCGCAGGATCAGCCTGCTCCTCTGCCTGCCGCTCGAAAGCCTCGGCAAGCTGGCCACAAAAAAAGAACTCGACCGGATCGGCCTCCAATGACCATCTCGCGCCGACTCATAGCCGAATTCCTCGGCACCGCGTTCCTAGTAGCTGCGGTGATCGGCTCAGGAATCATGGGCGAACGTCTCGCCGCCGGGAACGAAGCCCTGGCCCTGCTCGCAAACACCATTGCCACTGGCGCCGCGCTCGTAGCCCTCATTCTCGCTTTCGGCCCCATCAGCGGCGCGCATTTGAATCCCGCCGTGACTCTCTCAGTGGCACTCGAGCGCGAATTCTCCTGGCTGGAATCATGTCAATACGCGTTGGTCCAGATCCTCGGCGGCGTAACCGGCGCCGTAGCCGCGCACCTGATGTTCGGCCTCTCACCGGTTTCTCTCTCGCATCACGCTCGTAGCGGCCCAGCTCAATTCCTAAGCGAGTTCATCGCCACATTCGGCTTGATCTGCGTGATTTGGGGATGCTCGCGCTCCCGCCCCGCCGCGGTTCCCTACGCCGTCGGCGCCTACATCACCGCAGCATATTGGTTCACCTCGTCCACTTCCTTCGCGAATCCCGCCGTCACGATCGCAAGATCGATCAGCAACACTTTCGCGGGTATCCGTCCTGTCGATGCACCGCTATTCGTACTCGCGCAAGCAATCGGCGCAATCAGTGCCACACTTCTCTTTCGCTGGCTAGTCCCCGGCAGTAGCACAGCCACTCCTGGCTGTGCGAATTTCAACAACACTACTGCAGAAACACCGCAGGCCCGTTCAGCCGCGCTAAGAACAAGCTAACTTCAAGAAGCAAAGGAGACATTCATGGACACAGAAAATATCAAAGACGTAGTGAAGGAAAAGTACGGCGAAGCCGCCAAGCGCGCCGCGTCAGGCGCCGGCTCGGCCTGCTGCGGCACATCCCCGGCATCGAGCATCAGCGGCTGCGATCCCATCACCTCTAATCTCTACGCCACCACCGAAGCCGCCACCGTTCCCGAAGCCGCTCTGCGCGCCTCTCTCGGCTGCGGCAATCCCACTGCCCTAGCCCAATTGCAGCTCGGCGAAACCGTTCTCGATCTCGGCTCCGGCGGCGGCATCGATGTCCTGCTCTCCGCCCGCCGTGTCGGCCCGACCGGCAAAGCCTACGGCCTCGACATGACCGACGAAATGCTCGCCCTGGCCAACGAAAACAAGCTCAAATCCGGCCTCACCAACGTCGAATTTCTCCGCGGCGAAATCGAAAACATCCCGCTCCCCGAAAATTCCGTGGACGTAATCCTCTCCAACTGCGTCATCAATCTGTCCGCCGACAAAGACCGCGTCCTCCGCGAAGCCTTCCGCGTCCTCAAGCCCGGCGGCCGCTTCGCCGTCTCCGACGTGGTCGTCCGCGGTGAAGTTCCGCCCGAAATCCGCCGCAGCATCGAACTCTGGGTAGGCTGCGTAGCAGGCGCCCTAAGCGACGCCGACTATCAGCAAAAGCTGACCGACGCGGGCTTCGAACAGGTAGAAATCGAGCCAACCAGAATCTACAAAGTAGAAGACGCCAAAGAATTCCTAAAATCCACCGGCATCGACGCCGAAGCAATCGCCCCACAAGTAGAAGGCAGATTCGCCAGCGCCTTCATCCGCGCAAAAAAGCCCACAAGCCCGACGCGTTGCTGCGCCCCAACTTGTTGCCCGCCAACCTCTTTGTAGAGGAGGGTCTGCAGACCCTAAAACCTGTCCCAACGTACAGTTACCTTCACTGCACAGCTCGGCCCGCCGCTCTTGCCGCTGCCAGAAGCCAGCGCCCAAAATGGACTCAGTTCGAGGGGTCACGCAGTTCCATCCAACCGGCAGGGGCGAACAATGAAATTTACGACCAAGAATCGTTCAGGACTGATTTCCGGCATCGTGGCATCCGTGCTGCTCTCATGCGCCGGGCCATGCTTCGCGCAGAACGTCGCCGACGCCGCGCGGCAGGAGCGCGACCGCAAGCAGCACTCCTCGCGCCGCTCCAATCACGTCTACACCAACGAAGATCTGAAGCGGAAGCACATCCTGGTTCCCGAGGATCAGGAGCGCGCCCTCGAAGCGCGCCGCAACGCCGCTTCCCCCGCCTACGATGCGAACAACAATTCCGCGACGCCCAACGCGCCCGCAAACGCATCCGGCGTCACCGCGGGCGAACCCACGATCAGCGGCGCGCCGGTAATTTCTCTGCTGCCCTTCACACTGCCGCAAGCGCAGGCATTCGGCGAATTCGCTCCGGCGCTCTCCGCGCCGCTATTTGCTTCGAAGCATCTCGCGCTGCCCGCGGCTCCACGTGTCCGCCGCGCGCATCCGATGCTCGTCGATCTGCTGATCATCGATCTGCAAAAAAATCAGACGCTGCCTGCGGCTCCGGAATTTCCCGCGGTGCCGGCGCCAATGCATTCGGACGCGAAAATATTCGCGGCTCCGGCCACTCACGCTCCAACGCACGCTGTGGCTCCGGCCGCAACGCAGACCGCGGTTCGCGTGCAGCGCGGAGATTCGCTCTGGAAGATAGCGGAACAGCATCTCGGCAACGGCGCGCGCTGGCACGAAATCGCAGAGCTCAATCCCGAGATCGCCGATCCGAATATCATTCACGTAGGCGAGACGATCCGCTTCGCAGAGCAGGAGACCCAGAGCGCAAGGCGCTTCATCGTGCGCTCCGGCGACACGCTCTCGAGCGTCGCGCAGGCCGAATTCGGCAGCGCCCGCGCGTTCACTTGCATCGCCAACGCCAATCCGAATCTCCGCAGCGCCGACGTAATTTTCGCTGGCCAGTCGCTCGTGTTGCCCGATACCTGCCCCATCGTTCGCTAGCAAGCCCGTATTTTCCGCAACGAGAACGGCGGCCCATCGCCGCCGTTCGCTTGACTTCGCTACCCCGCTTCGCTAATCTCCCCGCTGCCTAGACGCATGTTCCTTCTGTTCCGCGTCGCGGCTCCCTCTCGAAATCAAAATCAGAGGTCGGTCCCTTTCAATTCAATCCGCACGCAGCCGAGGAGGTCGGCACTAACGATGAAAAAGTTTAGTGGGGTTTTGATTGGACTTTCACTGTTTCTAGGAATGGCGTGTGTCGCCCAGGCTCAGGAAAACAGCACGATGCCTGGTCACCATCCGCCGAAGATTCTCAGCATCACGCGCGAATTCGTGAAGCCGGGCAAGTCCGGCAACGCGCATGACAAGACGGAAAGCATGTTTGTCGCGGCGATGACCGCGGCAAAGCGGCCGGCGCATTACCTGGCGATGGATTCAATCACCGGCAGGTCGCGCTCGCTCTTCTTTACCGGCTACGATTCCTTCGAAGCAATGGAGAAGGAGACTCTCGAGGAAATGAAGGACGCCACTCTTTCGGCAGCGCTCGATCGCGCCAACGAAGCCGATGGCGCGTTGCTGGAGTCCACCGAAAATTCCGTGTTCTTTTACCGCGAAGACCAGAGCTTCAACTCCTCGGTGGACATTCCGCATATGCGTTACTTCGACATCGAGGTTTTCCGCGTTCGCCCCGGACATGAGAAGGAATGGGACGATGCGGTGAAGCTGGTCAAGGACGCTTATGCAAAGGGAATGCCGGAAGCTCACTGGGCCATGTACCAGGAATTGTACGGTACGCCGGGCAGCGAATACATTGTGATCGTCCCGCGGAAGTCCGCATCCGAAATTGACATGGACTTTGCCAACAACAAGAAATTCACGGATGCGATGGGCGAGGACGGGATGAAAAAGCTCAGCGAACTCTCGGCCTCCGCGATCGAGGAGCAGATGACCAACCTATTCGTCTTCAGCCCGGCCAAGAGCTACGTCGACGAGAGCTGGATCAAGGCCGATCCGGACTTCTGGAAGCCCAAGGCGAAGATGGCGGCAAAGAAGACCGAGGAGAAGAAGGCCGACGAGAAAGCCGCGAAACCTTAGTAGTAATGCGGCTCGTCAATCGTAATTCCGCAGCACAAACTGCTTGAGACGAAAAGAAAAAGCCCGTCCCGCTTAGCGGGACGGGCTTTTCACACCCCGGGAAAAAACTACGCAGCTTTCTTCAACAACGGCTTGATCTCAATTTTCCGGGGTAGAGCTGCGGTCAAAATCGGCGCATGGATTTCCAGTACGCCGTGATTGAATTCCGCAACCATCTTGTCGATGTCGACGCCCTCCGGGAGCGGCAAAACCCGCTCGAAGTTTCCATAGATGAACTCCTGATGCAAATAGTTCACCTCCTTGTCGGTCTTGGCGAACTTGCGCTCGCCGCTGATCGTGAGCATCTTCTCCTGCACGCTGATCTTGACGTCCTTCGGATCAACGCCAGGAACCGCAACCTTCAGGAAAAACTTCTTCGCATCGGGCTCGATCCACGCCTCGACCACCGGCGTGAAGGGCACTGTCCCTAAGAGCTTCTTCTCGCCTTTCACCGGCCACTCCGTCAGCAGCCGATTGAAAATCTCATCGAAATTCTGGCGGAAATCAAACATCCCCCTGTAGAAATTCTCGGGCTCCGTGAGCCTGAACATTCATCACCTCCACTGCGGGTCACGGCGGCCCCTCCGATGCATTTATCTCCGCCGGACCTCTGAGAATCCAGATACAATGTGGCGCAATCCCAGGGGCTTGTCCGTGTCTCGCATCACCGTGGCGCGTGACAGCAGTCACGGAACAAGCGCAGGATTGCGAATACGTGTAAGCCGACGCGCGTCCCGGATGAAGCGGTGCGGCGGCGCGTTCCGCGCAACAGGTTGCCACAGGAGGTTGCCATGTCGAAGAAGTTGATCGTCATTCTCGCTCCCGTGTGTCTTGCTCTCTCATTTTTCGCGCCGGCGAGCGCCGCACAGGAGAAACCCAAAGACACGCAGGAGAAACCGTCCGCTGAATTCAAGATCCCGCCGGAGGAGGCGAAGAAGGCAAATCCGCTGAAGAGCGATGCCAGCACCATCGCAGATGGGAAAAAACTCTTCAGTTCACAATGCTATCTTTGCCACGGCAAGGATGGCGACGGGAAAGGCGAGCTCGCGGAAGACATGAAGCTCAAGCTGCACAACTACCACGATGCCGCCGCGCTGAAGGACAAGACCGACGGCGAACTGTTCTACATTTTGTCGAAAGGCAAGGGCGACATGCCGAGCGAGGGCGACCGTCTCTCGGAGACGCAGCGCTGGCAATTGATCGCCTACATTCGCTCGCTCGCCGGCAAGGCCATGCCCGCCGCCGCGAAAGAGGAAAAGAAGCCGGAGTAGAGTGGCTCGCGGCCAGATGAATCTCAAAATTGACAACGTAAGAACTTTGACCGAATAACTTTTGCTTACTCCGCCCGCAGAGCTTCGACAGGATCTACCGTCGTTGCTCGGCGCGAGGCCAGGTAGCTTGCCAGGAACGACGTGGCTACCAGGATAATCGAGACGGCGGCGTAGCTGAACGGATCGGCCGGGCTCACCCTGAACAGTAGCGACGACATCAAGCGCATCAGCGCGAACGATGCCGCGAGTCCGCAGACGACGCCCACGCCGGTGAGCCACAAGCCGTGGCGCACAAACATTCCCGTCAACGCCCGCTGCTGCGCGCCTAACGCCAATCGAATCCCGATTTCACGCGTGCGCTGCGAAACCGAGACCGCAATCACTCCGTAAATCCCGACGATTCCCAGCAGCAGCGCCATTCCGCCCGCTACGCCGAGCATTACCAGCGTGAACGACGTGCGCGCCATGGACTTCGAGTAAAAGTAATCGACTGTATGCACCGAGGCGAGCGGAAGATTTGGATTCACCGACCAAACCGCCTGGCGGACTTCTTTCAGAAAGCTCTCCGAACCTGCGCGCGGACTGCGAATCAGCACCGCCAGGTCGCGTTGCAGCTGCGTTTCGTCGCTGTAAAGGTGGCCCGCATTGAATGGCCAATAGACGGACGCGGGAGGTTCCTTGTTGACGCCATCATCGTACACATCGCCGACGACCCCGACAATTTCGCGCCATTCGCCGGAGGTGCCCACGCGGACGCGTTTACCGAGCGCGCTCGCGGGATCGCCCCAAATCTCGCGGGCGATATTCTCGGACACAATTCCGACGGGAGTTCGCTTGTAGATGTCGTCCCACGTGAAATCGCGGCCGCTTATGAGCGGCGTTCCCAGGGTCCTGGCCACTCCCGGCGAAATATACTTGAACCGGCGAACCGGCGGTAGCTCACCTTCGGCGTAGTTGTGACCCTCGATGAAGATCGGATCGAAGCTCCCTTGATCGTCCATCGGGACAGTACTGGAGTATGCGACCGACGAAACGCCGGGGATCTCCGCGATTGTTCGCGCAATTTCCTCATCCATGCGGACGACTCGCTCGTTCTCTGGCACCTGTGCTTCGGGAATCGACAGCCGGAATGTCTGCACTTCGGCGGGCGAAGTAAATCCCGGATGAACCTTGGTGAGAGCGCGGAACGTGCGGATCATCAGCCCGGAACTGATCAGCAGGACCAGTGCGAGCGAAACTTGTACGACGACCAAAAGGTTTCGTACGCGATGTTGTTCGCGACTCTGGCTCAAAGCGCGCCCGCCTTCGCGAAGGCCGGTGCCGAGATGCGTGCCCGCATACTTCAAGATAGGAATCGAACCTACGAGCAGGCTCGCGAAAAGCGAAATTCCCAAAGTGAAGAGCAGCACCGGGATATTGATGCCGATCTCATTGATCCGCGGCAAACCCGCCGGAGCCATCGCCACCAAAACTCTCAACACGATATAGGCAAGGCCCAACCCCAGCGCGCTACCCAGCAGACCCAGAATTACGCTTTCGAAGAGCAACTCCCCCGCGATGCGTGCTCGTCCAGCACCGAGCGCAGCGCGCACGGCGAGTTCCTGCCGGCGGCCTTCGACGCGGACAAGCAGCAGATTCGCGACATTGGCGCAGGCGATCAGCAGCACCATGGCGATCGAGCCCATCAGGACCCACAACGTTTTGCCTACATCGCCGACAAGAACCTGCTTAAACGGCCGCAGGTTCGGCCCGATGCGGGCGTCCTCGAAAATCTTGACGCTGAAGCCCGGCGGTGGCGGAAAGCTGTGATTGACGATCGGCAACATTCTCGCCACGTCGGCGCTGGCGCTTGCGATCGTGGCGCCCGGCTTGAGTCTGGCCACCGCTTGGTAGCTGAAATTGCCGAGCTTTGTCTTGTTGCGATCGAATTTGAACGGAAGGATGACGGCGGGATCTTCCATGTCGAGGAAGTGGAAGCGACGCGGCAAAACGCCGATGACTTCGCGGGGTTTGCCGTCAACTGTGATTGTCTGACCGATGATGGAGGGCGAGCCGCCAAACTTGCGATGCCAATAGCCATAAGTGAGCACGGCAGTTTCCGGCGTGCCCGGCAAATCGTCCTCGTGCGTAAACCAGCGCCCGACCATCGGAGGAATGCCGAGTATCGGCAGCGTGCCATCGGTGACATCCAGCGCACGCACCTGCTCAGGCTCGGCGACGCCGGTGACGCTCACCGAATCCTCGGTATAAAGGCCGATATCCTGAAACGTGCGGTTTTGTTCCCGATAGATGAAGTACGTGGAGGGTGACGCGATCAGCTCGGAGATGTTGAGGCCCGGAGCGGAGTGCCAGACGCCGATTAATTCTTCAGCGTGCGGATAAGGCAGAGGCTTCAGCAACACGCCCTCGAGAACGCTGAACACGACAGTGTTCGCGCCAACGCCCGCAGCGAGAGTGATCAGCGTGATGGCGGTGAATAGCGGTGCACGGCGGAGCCTGCGAAGAACCACCCTGAGCTGCTGAGCGAATGAATCCATGGGGCCACCCTCCAGCGGTCTGCGCCTGCGCGAGGGCCCCGGCTCGCGCGATGCGTTCCTGCAGTATTGATACGCGGCCGCCGAGAGGAAAGTTCCGGCGAATATTGAGTTTGATACCGGCGCGGCGGGCGGCGCCCCCTTGGGAGAAAAGGCAACGGTAAACGCAAGGCAAATGCAGATCCCTCACCCTGAGAAACGGGTTCGGGATGACATTCAGCTTACGGCACGACTGAGGTCGTACCCTGACGAAGTTAGTGCGCTTGCGCAAAGACTCTTAAGGTGCTTGCGCAAGGGTATCCGGCTGCGAAACCTCGGCTCTCCGTGCTCGACGGAAAAGCGTCGCGTTCGCTGTGTCGTCATGCTGACGGATGCTTCAGGATATCCACCAAAGCATGCAAGCGTTGTGAATCAGCCGGACTCTTCGCAGTGGCGGCGCTCTTTTCCAAGGACGGCGCCATCCTCTGCAACTTCGCGAGTGTGCTCTTGCTCATGTGCGAACTCTCCGCGCTTTGGATGGCCTTCTGCAGAGCTGCGATGCGGTCCGCCGGCAAAGCCTGCGAGCGCTTCAACTGATCTACGTACGCCTTGGCCACAACCAACTGCGCAGGCCACTCGAGCTTCTGCTGGTTCTGCACATTCAGCAGGGCCACACGGGCGGCCTTCGCCGCGTCAATTTCGTTCTGCGTCAGAAACTGCGTCGGCGTCAGCTCGAAAACGTCCAGCCCGCGCGCGATTTCCGAGCCGTAGATGGCGCCGTTGTACCAATAGGCCGACCAGTCGCCGCCGAGTACCATCATGTTCGCATCAATCGGCCCGCGGTCGAAGTAGGCAATCTCGGTGGGGTGAGCCGCATCGGTGAAGTCCATGACGGAGACGCCGCCTTGATACCAGGCCTGCACTTCGATATCGCGCCCGGGAACGGGGATCAGCGAGCCGTTATGCGCCACGCAGTTCTCCGTGTCTCCCTGCGCGGCCGGCATCTTGTAATAGCTCGCGAAGGTCAACTTGTCGTCCTTGAGATGGAAGATGGCATCCGCGCCCCATTTGTTCGGGTCGTTGGGACGGCACCGCGCGCCGAGCCCGCCACCCCACTCGTCGGTAAACACCACCTTCGTCCCATCGTTTGAGAACGAAGCCGAATGCCAGTAGGAGTAGTTCGGGTCGTTTACGGCGTCGAGACGTTTCGGATGAACTGGGTCTTTGATGTCCAAGATGATCCCATTGCCGGAGCACGCGCCCGCCGCCAGCCCGATCGCCGAGTACACCGTGATGTCGTGGCACTGATCGGTATCGGCCGGCTTCTCCGCACCCTTGCCATGGCTACCGCCGTTGCTCAGACCGTTTATCGCGCCCGTTCGCGGATCGACAAAGACACGAGGGCTGGACACAATTTTCGCATCCTGCGGGGCCGCAACGGGGACCTTGATCACTTCGATACGAAACAGCGCTGTGTTCGGATCCTTGTCCGGCGTTTCGCCCGAGCAGCCAGCCAGTTCTTCCGCTTGACGCACAAACGATGTCCCCGACACGTAGATATAAACGTTGTCCTTATCGTTCGGATCCACCACCAGCGTATGCGTATGCGATCCGCGGCAAGTCTGCACGGCTGCCACTTGCTTGGGGTTCTTGATGTCCGAGATGTCGAAGATCCTCACGCCGCGGAAGCGGTCCTTTTGAGCTACCGGCAACCGCTTATCTTTTTCATGCCCGGGGAGCGGAGGAGGTTCCGGCGGAAACCCCTCCGTGCCGCAATCGATGCGTCCATTCGGCATCTCCACCGACATGAACAGCAGGTTTTTGTACACCGACACATCGCCCTGGCCGCCCGGGCACACCATCGTAGTCAGCAACGCGGCCTTCGCCGGATCGGAGATGTCATAGATACTCACTCCGTAAAAATTCCCTTGGAAAAGATGGTTGCCCTCGAAGGCCATGTCCGAGTTCCCGAAAGCAAGCTGCGCAATAATCATCTGCAGCTCTTTCGGAATCTTCGTGAGATCACCCGGGCCGATACCGAGCTGCCCAATTGTCTTCGCCACCTTCGGATCATCCGGATTATCGACCCCGAGTTGGAACGCGTCGGGCTTCTTGAGCAGCAGCAGGTGCTTTAAGCCCATTGATGTTTCGCCCGCGTCATATAGACCCGGCGTCAGCTTGTAGCGCGGATCGTTCGTATCCGACCCTGTCATTCCTGGCGGCAGCGGCTGAGCCGGCTGCGGGGCAAACGGATTCTGTTGGTCATCTGCATCCTTCGTGGGTTCCTGCGCCGGTGGCGGGCTTGCAGGCGCCTGCGCTTTTATGCGGCTCGCGCCGGAACATAAAATAAACGCGGCCACCGCCACACGGAATGCAACATTGGGCAATCGGTTCATCGTTTCTCCTCGGTCTGTTTTTTCTCTAACATCGCCTGCATAATTTTGATCTCGGCGCGCTGCGTGTTGTCCGCATCGGTCGCGAAGTTGAAAATGTCGGCATCCTGCCCCGCGCCCGCGGTGTCGAACAGATCCTTTACCATGATTAACGCGCCATTGTGGTGCTGAATCATCCCGGTCAAAAATAAGTGATCGAACTCCGCGCCCTTCGCGTTCCGCAGCGCTTCCATCCGCTCCGCCGTCAGCATACCGGGCATTAGACGCATCGGTTGGCCTTTCGTATCCATGCCCGGCATTCCGGCCATGGCCATGGAAACTGATTCTCCGCGGGCTGCCAGCCAGCGCTGCATGAACTTTATCTCGTCCGATTGCGAGCTGCTGATTTTCGCCCCCAGCAGCCGCAAATCCTTGTTGTCCGAGTGCGAAGCAATCAGCGCGGTCATCTCCACCGCCTGCGAATGATGCATGATCATGCCTTGCATGAATTCCACATCCGCTTGCGAGCGGGGCGGCAGCGTGCCCTTCGTAGTCGGGGGCAGCCTCTTGCTTGGCTGACCTGGCGCACCCGGCTGCACAACAACAGGCTTAGGCGGATCAGTTTGCTGCGCGCTTGCAGGGCGGAAACAGAAATTTGTGGGAGCGCTCGCGGCAAGGAGCATGCCACATAGCGCCGCCGATCCTCTTGCGGAGGGGCGTCTACGGTTGCGGAGAAAGCCGTGAAGCCCCCACTTCGTTGCACCGCTAAACATTCTCAGTGCTCTCCTGCTAACGGGACGCGGCGAGACGCCAGACGCAGAAATGCAGCCCTTCGAAATTCCCGGGAATCTTCGCCTAATCCGGGCAGGCGGGCGTAGATCAAGAAGCTACAGGTGACCGCGCGCTGAATATCACTTGCTGCGTCTTTTGCCGATGTCGTTCGATCAGTGTCGCAGCATAGACCAAAAGCGCCGGCGATAGCAACGCTTAGAAAGCATTTCGGCGCTATCGGGTGTACGGAAAATACGCCGCTGCCGTACCAGGGCGCGTTGACGCTTCCCGGTCTGCGTCGTAATATGGCGGCTCGCGTGCATACCCTGACATGCTTGAGCAAACGGTCTCGCACTATCGAATCCTGGAAAAACTCGGCGGCGGCGGAATGGGTGTGGTTTACAAGGCCAAGGACACTCGCCTCGGCCGCAGCGTCGCGCTGAAATTCCTTCCGCCGGAGATGGCCACGGACCGGGTCGCGCTCGATCGCTTTCAGCGCGAGGCGCGCGCCGCGTCAGCGCTGAATCATCCCAACATCTGCACAATCTATGACGTGGGCGAAGCCGATGGGCGCTCGTTCATCGCCATGGAGCTGCTTGAAGGCGTAACGCTGAAGCACCGCATCGCCGGGAAGCCTTTGGATGCGGCGCAGGTGGTGGAATTGGGCATTCAGATGGCGGATGCGCTCGACGTCGCGCACGGCAAAGGCATCATCCACCGCGACATCAAGCCGGCGAACATTTTTATCACCGAACGCGGCCAGGCGAAGATTCTGGATTTCGGATTGGCGAAGGTCGAGCCCAAGCGAAATCTGGTGACCGAATCCGCAGCGGAAACAGTCGTGCCGGGCGCAGGCTCGAATCCTGCTGAAGTGGATCTGACGAGTCCGGGAAGTTCGCTAGGCACGGTTGCGTATATGTCGCCGGAGCAGGCACGCGGCGAGGAACTCGATGCGCGCACGGATTTATTTTCGCTCGGCGTGGTGCTCTACGAAATGGCGACGGGAACGCTGCCCTTTCCGGGCAGCTCGACCGCTGTCATCTACAGTGGAATTTTGAATGCGACGCCGAAGCCCGCGAGCAAGGTGAATAGTAAATCTCCGGCGGAACTCGATCGCATCATCTCAAAAGCGCTTGAAAAAGACCGCGACATGCGCTGCCAGGCGGC
>Ga0116222_1001250_pt1 | contig 14240 bp, 9 predicted proteins | sample Sb_taG_12_FD_88963 | JGI IMG/M metagenome (GOLD analysis project Ga0116222, IMG submission 88963) | Peat soil microbial communities from Weissenstadt, Germany - Sb_50d_9_AC metaG | ecosystem: Environmental > Terrestrial > Soil > Wetlands > Peat | place: Germany: Weissenstadt | collected 2010-09-21
CGCCGAATAGGCCGGTAAGGCAGTGCGCGGTGGTGCCGATGCCGCAGCCGTAATCCAAGATGCGCCGCGGCCGCCAGTCGCGGGGCAACCTGGCCTGCAGGCTCGCGAGCCGGCCCCGGATGAAGAACTCGCGGTTCTCTCCCGAGAGCCGGATGCCCCGGTTGAGCATCTCTTCATACTCCGTACTCAAATCGAACAGGACTTCTCCCACAGCTAATCGCTCCTCAACTGCTGCCAGTAGATCACCCGCTCTCGTATCAGCCCGAGCACATAATCGATTGCGCGCGTCACCAACAAAAGGATGGCCGTGGAGAAACAGAAAGTCATGACGATAAAACGCGACCAGTGTTCATAAGTAGACCCGGTTTCCAGAAGCTGCAGCAGGCTGCCCAAGACCAGCGATCCGCCCGCCAGGACAAGGCCGGCCGGAACTGCCAAGAACCACCGGCTTTGAAAGAAACGTGCGGACAAGGACGCGCTTTGGCTTCCTAATTCGGCCGAAAGCGCAATCTCGGTCATCTGCCCCGTCAAATAGCTGGCACAGAAACAAAGGCAGGCGCTCGTCCCGAGCAGGTGGCTGACCAGAAACCGGTAAATCATCCATTCCAGCACGGCACGATGCTGCAAATAATACCAGAGCGGCCGGAGCATCAGCAGCGTGGCCAGCACGAACAGCAGGCTCCCAGCCAGGTTCAGCGGACGGGCCGGGCGGTAGAGGAAAGCGGCTTCCAGAATCACCCGCAGAAACCGCAGTCCGTCCTTGATAACCCGGAGCTTTGATTCCCCGACCCGTTCGTGATACGGCATGTCGACTTCGGCGATTCGAATGGCGCCGGACAGCATCGCGCGAGCGCTCATGGCGGGCGTGAACTGCAATCCGTCCGGCAGCGGGAAAAGGTGGTTCAGGCTGGACCGGCGGACCACGCGCATCCCACTGGCTGTATCGCGGACGCGCGATCTGGCGAATACGCTCAAGAGGAGCCCGAAAATCGAATTCCCGAGACGCCGCACCAGGGGCATCTCACTGTGCTCATTCAGGCGGCATCCCAGAACTACGTCCGTCTCGCTGGATAGGAGTGTATTGCAGAGCGAGGCAAAGAACTTCGGGTCGCAAGTGCCGTCAGCGTCGAGGAACCCAAGAAGTTCCGCGTCCGATTTGAGCCAAGCTTCCTTAATCGCAGCGCCGTAGCCGCGATTCCTTGGAAACACGATGAGCCTGATCCGGTCCTGATATTGCGAGGCGCGTTCCACGGTGCGATCGGTGGAACCGTCGCTCACCACCGTAACTTCCACGACTGTCACGGACGAGTTCTGTGTAATGTACTCGCGGGCGGCGAGCGAGCGCTCAATAATACTCTCGATGTTGTCTTCTTCGTTCAGAGCCGGAATAGCAATGGCCAGTTTCATCGGGGATTGCTGAGGGCGGTTTGTGCCAACGGCTCAGGTTATCACATCACCCGTGCGGATTTCCTTCTTTGAAACGAACCGGTCACACCGGGCGATCTTGTTTTTGACCTGTGTGCGGAAGATCACATAGAATAGATGGGTCTTGGCGCCACTCACATGGGCCCGCATTCAACACTTCGGCACATCGGCAGCTTGCTCCTGCAACTGGCGCCACTCGCCGGGGTTGCTTTATTGGCCGACTATCGCCGCCGCTTTTGGGCGATGGCGAAGGCCGCCAGGCATAGGCCGCGGCCCGAGCCCCCTCCATCGCCAGCCCAGAAGACCGCCGTGGAAGTTGAGCACTGGAACGAAATCGAACGCCGTGCGCGCAACGGCGGCGAACGGCTCTTCTGGCTGCAACAGCCGCGGGTCGGGAGGTATTATCTCGAGAAATCCCTGATTGACGGCGTGCCCTGGCAATACTGGCTACCGCAGAGTCTCGGCGGGCCCGTCGACACCGCGCTGGAGCTTGGTTGTGGCAACGGTGAGGCGCTCTCCAGCCTGTTGTGGGCGCCCACGGCTCGCAGCCTGGTGGGCATCGACCTGGACGAGACGCGGTTCGAGGCCGCCCGGCAGAGGCTCGGAAATGCCGGCGCGGATGTCCGGCTGGTGGCTGCCGACATCAACCACATCCGCCTGGAAAGGCATTCGTACGATCTGATCTACGCCATCCAGGCCTTCCATCATTTCGAGAATCTCGAACATCTTTTCGCCGAGATCGATCAGGCGCTCCGTCCGGGCGGACTCTGCGTTTTGGACGAGTACGTCGGGCCGGCACGCTTCCAATGGACGGATGTTCAACTCTCGCTCACCGCCCAGATACTGGGACTGCTGCCGAAGCATTTGCGGCTCTATGCAAACGGAGTCGAAAAACTCTCGGAGGGACGAAGCTCGGTGGAAGAGGTCATTCGCGTTTGCCCAAGCGAAGCCATCCGGGCGGATGAGATCGTGCCCCTCTTTTATCAGACCTTCGACGTACTCCACCACAAGAACCTGGGCGGCACGATCCAGCACTTGCTGTACTCCGGCATCGTCCACAATTTTCCGGACGACGATCCCGCGACGGATCATCTCATCGATTGCGTGGATGGGCTGGAGCGGTCGTTGATCGAGCATCGAGTGATTCCGTCGGACTTCGTTTTGTTGATCGGCAGGAAGAGGGGCTGAGGATTCGGACTGCCCCGTCCATCGACGATTCGCCCGATTCGAGGAAAGCCGCCGTCGGACGAGGAAGGAAACGGTCACTGCGGCCCTGGGAGAGCACCCCCAGCACCCTCTTTTGACATCAGATTTTGATAATGTCATCATTATAGTGGATGCGCACAACATTGGATATTGATGCTGATGTCCTGGAACTCGCCAGGGGGATGGCCCAAGGCCGAAGCGTCTCAATTGGTAAGGCCCTTTCGGATCTCGCGCGACGAGGCGCCAAGACGCCCATTAAACTGATCGAAAGAAACGGTGTGTACGTGATCCCCAAGGATATCGCGGGCGGACCATTTGGCCCGGAGGAGGTCCAAGCTGCTCTTGACTCCGAGCACCGGGGATCTCTACGATCTTTCCGGAAGCCGGACGCCTAAGTGATATCGCTCCTCGATGTGAACGTGCTGGTCGCTTTGTTCTCGCAGGCTCACATACACCATGATGCGGCGCTCGATTGGTTTCTTGCCCACAGAGCTGAGGGCTGGGCGACCTGTTGTTTGACCGAGCTGGCCTTTCTTCGCATCTCCATGCAAGCCTTTGGGGAGAAGAAAGCCTTAACGTTTGCGGACGCTCGACGGACGCTGATGCTGAACGTTGCGGCAGGGGATCATCAGTTCTGGCGTCTGGACTACTCTCCGGCCGCTGTGCTGCCTGAGATACAGGAGCGGATCATGGGACACCAGCAAGTCACGGACGCACTCCTGCTGGACCTGGCGATACGTCGCGAGGGCAAGCTGGTGACCTTCGACAAGCGGATTGCCGCTCTGCTGCGCGCCGATTCCCGGCATCGCCACGCAATCGAGATCATAGACGCCGGATAACGCGGGATAAGCGGGGGCGTACTCATTCCGGATGACGATCCCGCGACGGGATCATCTCATCGATTGCGTGGATGGAATGGAGCGGTCGTTGATCGAGCATCGAGTGATTCCGTCGGACTTCGTTTTGTTGATCGGCAGGAAGAGGGGATAGCACCTTCCTCAAGGCCGCGCCCGCTGAGTCAATGGACAATCAGGGTAAACGCCGGCAGGACCCCGGACACGCCGTTCGCACACGTGGCGCGAGCAGCAAGCCGATGACTGCCAATCTTGACGCCCGTAGCGGGGAAGGAGGCTGCCCAGCCGCTGTTTTCGAAATCGGGCCGGCCGAGAGACACGGCAACATCGTGGCGAGGTAAAGACAATGCCGCAGTTGTCTTGGGGCCGTTATCGACCAGGACCTCCACCTTGGACAGCGCCTGCGAGGCATCCGCGCAGCCAGCCCAGCCGGCCATGCGGACATCGCCGCCGCCCGCTACCGATATGACGGTCTTCCCATCCACCTGGTCCAGGTAACCCACCACGGGTTGCCCCGCGGGCAGCGCTTGTGCCGGTGCGGCCGCGGGAGCGGAAGCGGGAGGGGGTGGCGCCCATGGCGGCTGAGTGGCGAACCCGCCACCACGTCCGGCGAAGTATCCGAGCGCAAACCCGCCCAGAAACAGGACGAGGCCAAAGCCGAGAGTCGATGCTTTCATGGCGTGCGCAAAGAACTCCAGTGTAACCCACCGGCCTTTTTGACCGCGCTGGCGCCAGCATCGCACGCGCTTAACCGATCCCTTGAAAAACAGGGGCCAGGGAATGGAAGCGCCCCCCGCGTGCGCCGGTTTTCCATCTGCTTGTGTGGCCCACAGGGCCGTGGGGCACTCCCTGACGGTCGCGGCAATGTAACTATCCGCAGGCACGTGATACCCGTGACAGCGCCGCGACCGTCAGAATCTGAGAAAGAATCGGTTGGCAGGGCTTTCAGCCGGCGCTTGCCGGGCACGAAAACTCGCCCACTGCCTGCAAGAGTCCGAAAGCGGACTGCGGGCAAAATTGCCCGCCCCACAATAAATGCAGAATCGCAAAGCAAGTGGCATTGCGCTCTCAGCGTGCCGTGCCGGCATTCCGTTGCACGGAGCGACTCCTGCCGGCATGACTCGGCCGCGCGGGCCAATGAGAAATCGGGTCAGTTCCCTCCCCTGCAAGCGCGCTGGCGTTACCGGACGAATTCGCGGGGGTCGAAGCGCCCTTCTTCGAAGGCCGGCCGGACGCCGGGGCGGGTCCGGTGCGCCACCCACGGCTGGTTCCATTTCTCCTCGAAGCGGCGGCGATTGGCTTCGAAGATGCGGTTGTAGGTCTCGGAGGCGAGCTTCGAGAAAGACCCCTGCCCGAAGTGATGGATGAAGCAGTCCTCGGCGGCGAAGATGCCGAAGCCGGCTTGCCGAACCCGGAGGGACAGATCGTCGTCTTCAAACATGCCGATCTCGTAGCGCGTATCCATCTCGCCGATCCGCTCCCACAGCGCCCGCGACATGAGCACGCAATACAGCGGCGCTACTTGGATTTCCATTCGCTGGCCGCTCTTCGCGGCCGCGAGACCGCGGGCAAACCGCTCCATGCCGTGTGAGTCGGTGTAATCGACGTTGATCTTGATCTCGTTGCCGGCAAAATTCGTGACCGGACAAAGCAGCCCGATGGAGGGATCCTGGCGCGCATGGCGCAGCAGCCGCTCGATCCACCCGCTGGTCACCATGGTGTCGACATTGAGGAAAATCAGGTGTTCGCCGCGGGACTGCCGCGCAGCATGATTGTTGCCGCCGGCGAACCCCAGGTTCTGCGGAAGGGCGAACACGCGCATGCGGCTGTCGCGGCCGGCATACTCCTTCAACAGCCCGACCGTATCGTCGGTCGATCCGTTGTCGACCAGGATCACCTCATAGGAAGGGTAGGAGGTGTTGCGCAGGATCGAATCCAGGCACGGCCGCACGAACGGCGCGCTGTTGTAAGTCACGATGAGAATCGACACCAGCGGAAACGCCTGGCGGATCGCGCGGTCGATGTCCTCCACCCGGCTGGACCACGTGTTGGCGCGGGCGAACTCAATGCGCCGGCGGGGCAGGTCCGCGTCTGTTTCGGATAGGGCGAGATCCAGCTTGCGGGCGAAGTCCTCGGGGTCGTGGCCGATATAGACCATATCGCCGCACTGGCCCAGCTCCGCCATGTTGCTGGCGACCACCGGCTTGCCGAGCGAGAAGTACTCGTAGAGCTTGACGGGGTCGGTAGCCTTGGTGACTTGGTTGATCAGGAAGGGGATGGTGCAGGCGTCGAAATCATACAGGTAGGAAGGGATGTCGGCATACGGCTTGCTTCCCAGCATGCGGACGTTGGGCAGCGACTCCAGTTGCGAAATGTCGCGGCCGAAGACCTGGCCGATCATCACGAACGAGTACTGCGGCCGGCTCTTGGCAACCGCATATACGAGGTCGAGATCGATCCAGTCGGCGATGGCGCCGAAGTAGCCCACAATGGGCTTCGGCACTCCGGCCAAGAGGTCGTTTGGGCGGGCCTTGGAGAAGAAAGAAAAATCGGCGCCGTTGCGCGCGAGCACGGGGTGCAGCCCCTGGGCCTGGTATTTCCTCTGTAATTCGGCGCCGGTGACCACCAGCACATCGCATTCCTGCACCAGATGCTTCTCCTCGCTGACGTTGAACTTACCCATGTTTTCGAAGGTTTCCCAGTCGTCCATGCAGTCATAGAGAAGCTTCGAGCCGTGGGCGGCGCGGAGTTCGAGCGCGAGCCGCCGCCAGAACGGGAGCTGTGCCAGGATGGCGTGTTCGGCGATGGTCCAGTCGCGATAGAGATCGCCGAGCGCTTCTGCCATGGCATTGACGACGTCGGGCTGGAGATCGCCCATGTAGATGTCGGGCTGCCGGCTGCGCGCGTGGATTTCCCAGAGGTTCTCGCGGAGCGGGAGGACCTCGTAGGCCTTCGCCGAGGAGGCGGGGAGGAAGCGTGTGGGGCTGATCCAGAACACGCGGTGGCCGCGGCGTGCGAACTCGGCGGCGATCTGCTGGGGGCGCTGGAAGCGGAAGTCGAAATCGATGATGGCCAGGATGACCACGTCGTAGTGGTCCCGCTGCGGGGGAGTTTCGACCGAGAGGGCGGACTCCGCGGGCTGGGACGTCTCGATGCCGGCCATTTCGATGTCGGGCGTTTTGATGTCGGGCGTTTTAATATCGAGCCAGGATCGCCGGAACGTGGCGGGTACGTAGTTCGCGATGTCGGGAAAAGTGAGTTCGTGTTCTTCCAGCGGGCCCGTGCGGATGAAGGGAAGTCCGAGGACCCAGCCCAGGAATTGCGCCATCGAGCGGTGGTACAGGGTATACGCCTTGCGGCAAACGAGCATGGCTTTCCAGGCGCGCTGCGAGCGGTAAACCGCCAGCTCGTTTTGAAATCGCGAGCGGTAGAGATCGATCTCCCCCTGGACAAATCCTCGCGCCTCATCGGCCTGGCGCAGGCGGGCGGCGAACTGGTTGCGGGACTCCTCGGCCTCGCGATGCGCGTCCGATAGCTGCTGCACTTTGGCGCGCAGGCCGGCGACCACGGTTTGGAGGGCCGATCTCGCCTCTTCCAGGGCGCGCCTTCGCAAGTTGGCCTCGCCGAGGTTTTGGGCCAGGGCGCGGTTTTCCTGCTCGGCGGCCTGGCGCTGCCTGGTGACTTCCGCCAGTTGTTGGCTGACCCGGCTCTTCTCGGAGAGCAACCAGTCGCGATCTTCGGCGAACTTAGCCGCGTTGCGCGCGAGCGTTTCCTCGGCTTCCCCGAGCCGGCGGCTGATCGCCTGTTTCTCCTGCTCCGCGTGCGCGAGTTGTTCCGTCGCCACCTTGTGCTCGTTCTGGAGCCAATCGCGATCCTGGGCAAATCGGGCGGCATCGCGCGCGGCCGCCTCCTCAGCCGCCTGGTACAGACCAGTGACTTCCGCGAGCTTGCCGCTGACCGCCTGTTTTTCCGTCTCCAGTTGCGCCACCTGTTGAGTGGCCAGTTTGTGTTCGTTCTGGAGCCAGTCCCGGTCTTCCGCAAAGCGGGCTTGATCGCGCGCGGCAGTCTGCACCACTTCCTGCCACTGCCGGGCATACTGCGATCCGGTGAACAGGCTGCGCGCCATGAGATCGAAGCTTTCCGGGCTCAGGTTCATGTGTGCCTGGGGGGCTTCCATGAGGTCGAAGGCGATGGAGACGTTGTCGGCCGCCGCTTTTCGCAGGTCCGCGACCACCAGGCCGTCCGCCTCGCGAGCTTCTTCGCCGCGGCTCAGTGCACCCACGAGTCGCGATGCCAGCTCCGGGGCGGTGAAGTCTTTCACGTCGAGCGAGAAGTGGCCGAGGCCCAGCCGCTTGACGATCTCGTCGATTTTCGGGTCGTAGCTCAGGGCGGCGGCAGGCACGCCCGCCATGGCGGCGAAGATGAGGGCATGCAGCCGCATGCCGAGCACCACGTCGCAGTCCTTCAGCCAACCATAGACCTGATCGGGGCTGGCCGGTCCGTCCGTTATCGCCGCCCTCTCGCGGAGCCGCATGTGCTCGAGGATGCGGGTGGCGGTGGCGCGGTCGTTCTCCCGCTCTCCGGAAAGATTTTGGAACGGAACCAGGACCACGGTACCGCCGGTCTGTTCGAGGAACAAGTCGAACGCGGCGGCCAGCTCGCGCTCCAGAAAGTCGGGGTGAACGCCGATGCTCCAATGGCGGGGCGCGGCGCCGAGGACCGGACGGCGGAGCGCGAACTCCGGGTTGACGGCCGATGGCAGGCTCGAAGTGAGAGCCGGCTGGAAAGCGAATGCGGGATCGGCGGTGACCCGGATCTGGCTGGCCGGAATCCCCATGTCCTCGAGCGCGGTCTTCGACGCGGAATCGCGGACGGTGATGGCGTGGGCAGCTTGCGCGGCCAGGCGGGTAAGCTTGATTCCGTGCGCCGAGTACAGGGGCCCGACCCCCACGGCATACAGCATCAAACGCTTGCGGTACAGCGTGGCCAATAGGGCCGGGCCCGCATAGTAGGAGACACCCCAATGCTTGCCGGTCAGGAAGGTATCGGGATCCACTCCCCAGTAGTCGTGGAACAGTCCCCCGCCCCCGACCACGACCAGATCCGCAGCCTGCACGGCACGGTGGATGGCGGCCATATCGTTCCAGGCAACCGCTTCCACGCCGTGCTCCGCGGTGGTGCTCTGGGGATTTCCGGAAGCGACGACCGCGCGCAGATCCGGCTGGCGTGCGCGGAACTCCGCCAGGATGGTGGAGAGGATAGCTTCGTCGCCGATGTTTCCGAAGCCGTAATAACCGACAAGAAAGATCATGTTTTGTTTCCGTCCGTCATGCCAGACGGGCCACGGCGCTTCCCCGCCCCGGCGAGCCGCTGCGCAAAAATCGAAGTGTAGCAGAATTTGCTTTTGGCCCCGTCAAACCCGCATCATTTTGAGAGCCAGGAATTCGGCATAATCCCGAATGTAATCGGCGGGATTGTACACGTCGGACGCCAGCGCCAGCAGCACCCCGTCGGGAGAATATCGGTACTGTACCGCCCACGTCATAGGCGGAATGTAGAGGCCGACATGGGGTGAATCCAGGATAAATTCCTGGCGATGGCGGCCATCGTCGGCGACCACGCGGCAGCGCCCGTGGACGCAAACCAGGAACTGGTGCAGCGTGCGGTGCGCATGCTCGCCGCGGACGTGCTCGGTATCCACGTCGAATACCACGAAGTAGCGCTTGATCTGGAACGGGACCTCGCGGCCGGCCTCGCCGAAGGTGAGCATCCCGCGGAGGTCCGCCACCCGCGGCAGGTGCTGCAGGATCACGCCTTCCACCTGGGTATTTTCCGGCCCGGTGGCTTCCCTTCCCGGCTCTACCGCCGGTACGCCCGGCAGCGCGGCACTTTCGGCGCCGGCATAGCCCACAATCCGGGCCGGGTTCCCGGTGACGATGGCGTTTCTGGGAACGTCGTGGGTCACCACCGCTCCCGCGCCCACCATCACATGCTCGGCGATCCGGATGCCGGCAACAATGGTGGCATTGGCCCCGATCGCGGCGCCGTTCCCGACGGTGGTCGGGTGGTCCGGGTGGCTCAAGCCATCACCCAGTTGGACACCGCATTGTACCGTTACGCCGTCGCCCACTGTAACCTGGTTGCCGATGAACGCATGGTCCCAGATCTCGCAATCGCGGCCGATTCGGGCGCCGGGCAAAACATGTGCGAACGCGCGGATGCAGGTGCCGTCGCCTACGGATTCGGTTTCGACGAGCGCGGTTTGGTGCTTGGAGAATGGCACGTCCACCCAGGATCTCATTGCGGGTCTGCCGGTTCAACCGCGGCGGGCTTTTGCAACTGTATTTATGTCGGTACGTATCGCCGTACATACGGATCGTACGGCTTATTGTACGGACAGCCATTTCATTGTATTGTAGGTACATATGGCCATCACAATTGCGGTAGCGAACCAGAAAGGAGGTTGCGGCAAGACCACCGCCTGCATGAACCTGGCGGGGGGCCTCGCCCAGGCGGGGTACAAGGTGCTGGTGGTGGACGCAGACCCCCAGGGCAGCGCCATGAAATGGCGCAACATGAGCGAGGAGTCGCGCCTTCCCTTCCAACTGGTGGCCATGGCGACAGCCTCGATCCATCGCGAATTGCCGAGCATCATCCGCAACGCGAGCTACGAGGTGGTGCTGATCGACTGCCCGCCGGGAGGCGCCAGCAAGGGCGACAGCACCACGCGCTCGGCCATGCTGGCGGCCGACGTGGTGCTGCTGCCGGTGCGGCCTTCGCCGCTCGATTACCAGGCAGCGGAGACCATCGTACCTCTGCTGAGCGAGATCGCCCTGGTGAAACCGGGCCTGCGGGCTTACGTCCTGGTGAACGCCCGGACGGTCAACAACCTGGGCAAGGAGGCCCGGGACGTGGCCTTGGCGATGTTCCGGAGCGGGGAGGTAAAGATCGATGTCTTTACCAGCGAGCTCTCGCACCTGACGGCCTTTACCGAATCGCCGGCGACGGGCCGCACAGTGCTGGACTATGCTCCCGGATCCAAGGCGGCGGAGCAGGTACTCCAGTTGACGAACGAGGTGATCGGATGTCTAAGCCAGAACGTGGCAGCCTGACGACGTTGTTGACCAAAAAGCCGTTGGGGCAGGGAGCACCGGCGGCAGTTCCGCTGGCGCAGGCGGAATCGGCATTGCTGGGCCGCGACGATGGGTCGGTACATGAGGCCGTACAACCGGACGTACGTACGGCTATACCAGCTACCGGACGGACGGAATCGGTGAAAACGACCCCGGTCGCGGCGGGCCCGGCTCCGGAAGCAGGCCCAGGCGTACATACGGACGGCCATACCGGCGTACCGACGGACGTACAACCGACCAAGCTATTGAATCGAAACCGCAGGCGAACCGTGCGGGTGCCATGGACATTCAAGATGCCGTTCGACCTGCGCGAGGAGTTGGAGGCGGTCGCCAGGTTCAACGATCTCAACATGACCGAAATCGCGGTCGAGGCCATCGAGCGCCACTTGAGATATTTTCCGCATCCGCCCGAGCGGCAGGGGAGGGCGGGGGAGCCGGAGTGAAGACAGGATCACCGCGTGCTGCGCTCGAAGCCCGCGAAGTCGTTGCCGATCGCCATGGCGAGGGCCAGCAATTTTTCGAGGGCCTCCCGGGGATGCTGGAATTCGACCGTGATCCGGCCGGCCTCGAGGCGCACGCCGGGGGGCAGGTTGGCGAACTCCTGGCGGACCACCCGGACAGGGGCTTCCACCAGGAGCTGCGGCTGCTGGAGCCGTTCGATTCGCAGCCGGTCAAGCACCTCCGCGACCTTGCGCTGGCGCCGCACCTCGTAGTAGCCCTCCTCGCCTTCGGCCAGGCCGCGCAGGTGGGCGATCAGACGGTCGCGGTCGGCGAGCCCGCTGCTGCCGACGTGGTCGGTGATACACGGCGCCATGATCTGCTGGGCGCGGCGGCGGCCCACACCCAGGAGGAACTCGACTGTGGAACGGTCGACGAAGGGGCGGGGAAGGGTCTGGAGTTCCCGGATGACGCGGTCGATTTTGCTGTACCAGGCTGGTTTTGCGGGCACGGGTCACCAACCATGTTAGTGCGCACGTGCGCAAAATGCAACTCTGGCAAAGATCGATAAGGAGCATTATCAATCTTTCGATGATATGCGCAACAACTCTGTTGTCGAGTAGGCCTTAAATCGTCGAAAGCGCCCGCCAGTCTACAACTAAGCGCCAGCCCCCACCCTTCCCACCATGGCGAGCTGCGGTCATGTGGCCAGCATCGAAGTCGTGCAGGCGCCGGCTGACCCTCCGGTAATCGGGAGGAGCGAGAGTTTGGGAATGGCACCGCGCATCGATGTCGCGCATCAGATCGTAAAACCGTGGGCGCTCCCGCGTCATATAAAAGCCAGTGATCGCAGCGTCAATAACGGCCTCGACCTTCCGATTCGAGTACGCGCCTATCCTGAGGGCGACCCCGATTTTGGGGAACGAGCGTAGAGGTCTGCGGACGTTGGCGGTAGGCAGCCAAAAGCCGGTAAACGTATGCCCGGCGGATCCCGAGTGTTGCCGCAGCGGCTTCGATTTCCACTCGTCGGACGTGGGAAGCGGCGGCCAGAGGCCGGATTACTGCCTCCCGCGCACAGGCCACCTGCCACAATTCCTCCGGGATCTCCTCGACGCCGGTCTTCCTTGCCTTTGGACGAGCATCGCAGATTTCGCCGCAGAATGTCTACAAATTAAATGCAAGATTCTCCGAATTACGTGTCGTGTCTGCATGTATCGGAACGCCGTAAATGATTCATTCTACATCGTCGAGCGTCTCCGAATTAGAGGGTGCTCGACATCTGTTATTAATTCTGGTGATTCAGTACCTCCAATACTTCTAGTACGCTGGTAAAATTGAGTTTCAATTCCGCGGGCCCTGAGGTTTTATGCGGCAAAAAGAGGACGACTTTCCAGTTCTGGGGCGGCGCGGATTCACTGTGATAGAATCCGGGATCGCCAAGTTGATCGGTGTGCGTAAGACGCCAAAGGAGATCGCCACCCTCCTAGACGTCACCGTTAATGCGGTACATGCGGTACAAACTCACCGAAAGGCGATCTGTCGAAGGCTGATGAGGCCTAGTTTGGAGCATCTCCCGACAAGCTCTCGTCCGTCAGCCGGTGGTGATCGGCGGATCACCAATAGAGAGCTACAGGTGATCCTTTTAATCGGAGACGGAATGACAACCAAGGAGATCGCCAACACCCTGGGGATTTCTTGCCAGACGGTAAGTAGCTACCGGAAAACGCTTTGTAACAAATTAAAAGTGCATTCGACAATTGAGCTAATGAAAACTGCCGTAGCCTTCAGAACAAGCCCAACAATGCCAACTGCCGCTCCTGATGTAACTTAGCAACGACGCCTACAGCGGACAGTACTACTTAGCGAAGGGGTATTGAGCGACACAACCGAATGGCGGTAACATTAACTGCGTAGTGGAAAGCCGGGTCCCTGGTGGGCACGCCGTTGAACACAGGGTGCGGCTCGGCACGGCTCGACATAATCTAGGTTTGAGCTTGAACCTTCCTACCCTTTCAGTGGACGAAGCATAGCGGTCACTGAAAGAAACACGGAATGTGTTTCCAAGGCCACTTGAAAACGACCCTTATGCCCTGCGACTACACACCGGCCCCATTGTCTCCAGCGTTGTGGGGAAAGGTCATTGAGGAGGTGCACCCATGTATGACGCCGAACGACATCAGACAAAGATCTCAAGACACAACCGGCAGTTGACTCGTGCTTTTGCTGTCGCTCTGTCGTTAAGTCTTGCTACAGCGTGCCTGGCCACGCAAACGGTGACTCGCATCAGCCCAAGTTCCGGCCTAGGCACCGGGGGCAGCTTCACCGTTTCCGTAAGCGATACATCTGGCTGGTCAAACGTCAGCAACTACAGCCGCGTCGCCCTGGCCTTCACCGATTACCGCTGCGAGGTGGAAATCTTCCCGGCATCGGGATGGATCTATATATTCGCAGCGGACAACTCCGGTTGGCTTGGGCCGTTCACGTCCGGAATACATTCAAACGCCACTGTCAGTATAGCCCCCTATTGCCAAGTGGACGCCAGTGGAACCTACAGCAATGCTGGCGCCGGCACCGCCACCTTTGCGTTGACGTTTTTCCTCCCGGCGTTCCAGGGCACATGGGGGATGATCGGCGCGGCGACGGATATCAACTATAATACTGGCTGGGTTGGGCCATTCGGAAGCTGGACCGTGCAGCCGCCTCTGCTGTCAGACTCCCTAAAGGACAGCGCAGCTTGGGACGGTATCTGGTTCCTCGGAACCGGCATCCATCAGTGCTGCGATCCGTCAAATGAATACACGGATTCGAGCCAGGTTTACTTGAACTATGACTACACGAACCTGCAATGGCAAACCAATCATCCCGCCTGTCCAGGCACGCCCCTCAGTGCGGCGACACCCTCGAGCTCATGCCCATATATCGTTTCCAATAAGGTCTACACCACAGGCGACAGCTCACACCCGGTCCAATACACAGTAAGCTTGAATGAAAGTGTGAATGGAACGCAGTTTGGCCAGAACTACGGCGTACGGTATACCGGTACAAACGCGGCGGGCGCGTCAGTAACCTCGACCTTCAGCAACACGCTCCCGGACCACTACGGCCACTGTGGTCAGAATGGCGAAAACCCGCTGTCGCCACTGGAATGCAATACCTCAGGCGCTTGTGGTCCGCAGTTCGCGGA
>Ga0116222_1001253_pt1 | contig 14228 bp, 18 predicted proteins | sample Sb_taG_12_FD_88963 | JGI IMG/M metagenome (GOLD analysis project Ga0116222, IMG submission 88963) | Peat soil microbial communities from Weissenstadt, Germany - Sb_50d_9_AC metaG | ecosystem: Environmental > Terrestrial > Soil > Wetlands > Peat | place: Germany: Weissenstadt | collected 2010-09-21
AGGCGTCGGCCAGCGTCCTTCTAACACCATTTGACTTAGCTCAAGCCCCGACGAGTGCCCGCCGGGGCTTCTCTTTTGGGGCGTCGGCTTCGGCCGGCGCCCTAACTTTTTTGTTTCGGAAGGTTGCTAGAGCGGTCCTGGAAACGGTTTGTTACAAACCCGCAACGATGAGACTGCTCAAAAATGGTATGCACTGTACGTGATGGGCCTCTCCCATCACTTCTCCCATTGGGAATGCTTGGAAGAAGCCCCGCCCCGCAGTGGGGCTTCTTCTTTGGCGCAAGGGCGTCGGCTTCGGCCGGCGCCCTTTGCGTTGTAAAAGAGCTCGCACAAGCCGGTGATCGGGAGCGCTATTATAGACCTGAAAACCTTCGTCACGGAGACGCTACAAGAGATCGTTGAGGGCGTCCCGGGTCACTCCGTAATCCCCTTCACGGAATGTGTCTTGATGTCCTGATCAGGATTGGATCATCATAGCAGGGAGGGGGACAGCACATGAAAAAATCCCTTATTTTGGCTACCGCAATCGCAGCTATGACAACGGTTGCCTATGCTCAGGATGGGTCGCCACAAAACTGCCCGACTGGCTACCAATGCATACCGCCACCAAAGTGCCCACCTGGCTACCGATGCATACTGACCGATCCTAACGCAGCAGCGCACGCGGCACCTGACGCGGCCGCTAATGATCAAGAGCACGAAAAGGCCGAGCAGGCATGGGAGCCCAAGACAACGCCTGACCCCGATGACAGCCCTGGCGCCGATCCCAACGACGTATCGGTCGAGGATTACAATCACCCGGACCCTTGCTGGTCCCTGCGGCGCCAATACATGACCACCCGCAGTTCCGATTCGTGGTGGCGCTTTCAAAACTGCCTAACGCAACACAACTACAACAATTGAGAGGGCTCGATGCCGGGCGTCGGGCCCGTCATAACGCCTGCTCGCTCATTGCACCGCCCTCGATGGCGGGTCTAGCTGCGGAAGCGCGGAGCCGCTCTATCAGAAGAGGATTGGGTCAGCCAAGATCGAGAGCCATACGAAAATCAGAGAGACCATCGGCAAAACGAATGAGTCGCGCCAAGGCCATTGTTGCTCATCATCGCGTGAGCGTTCCCCGTCGATGCGGTTAGATACCTGGCATGTTTTGCTGCAATTTTGCTGCCACTGCGGCAACTGAGCGCAGGTTGCGACCCGGCCCAACCTTCTGAGAATGGCAAGCGGCAAGGGCGTCGACTTCGGCCGGCGTCCTTTTTCTGCGACTACAGCGCGAGCAGTTTCGCGCCCTAACTTTTTTTCGGAGCGTTGCTAGAGCAACCCTAGAAACGGTCTGTTACAAACCCGCAACGACGAAACTGCTCGAAAATGGTATGCACTGTATCTGATGGGAACCCCCTCCCATCGTCTTCCCTTGAAGGCATTTGGGAGAAGCCCCGCTCCCTATGGTGGGGCTTCTTCTTAAGCCTGCCTCGTTCATGTCAAGACGACGCATTGGCGATAAGGCAATGACGAGCGACAGCGGCGGCGGCGTGAGCGGTTAAGGCGAGAGCGCGAGGAAACAGCCCGAAGCCGAAAACTCGCACAAGCCATTGCCCAGGAAAGAGCCACCGAGGATTGACAGGCTGGACCGCTCCGAGCGTCGGCCTCGAAGAAGTGCCCATCGCCCCAGCCTTAAGGGCATTCTATGCTCCGTCGATGTGGCGGTCGATCCCATCATTTCGATTGGGTCCTCACTGCACCTTCCGGCTCGGCGGGATCGGACCGCCGCTAAGGTGTGATAGGCTCTCTGGCGAGGGTCAAGAGAATGGGGCGGCTCTTTATCGCGTTGCTCGCTTAGCTTAACGGCTTGCGCGCCATACTGGGCCGGACACGTAGACGGATACATTGGCCACCCGGTGTCAGAGGTAGCTCTTACGTTAGGGCCGCCGACAACTCGGTTCGATGCCGGCAGCGGTCGCATGGCCTTCCACTGGTCGAACTACGGCGGATGCAGCCGTTCGGCCACCGCCACGACTACAAAGCCCGGCTCCACGTCATTGGCCGACTGGATTATTGAAAGCTGGCACGAAACATCAGATTGCGCTGCCGCAAAGTGAAGAGAGCACCCTATAAGCGGGCCGGCACTCTCTCGTGTCCCTGAACACTCGCGCATTGCGCCCGTCACCGGTAACTACTGGGGGATCGGCTTCGGCCGGCGCCTCTTTAGGCCGAACGTCGAGGCCGAGCTTCCTGTTCTAATTCAGGCTCAACTCCATCGATCGCATCGAGAAACCTTTGAGCACCTTCGAGCTCTAGAGCGAAGCGGGTCCAGTGGTTCGCCAGATCGACGAACGTACGTCGTGCCTCAGCATTACTCGCAGTCTCGGCAAGTTGCAGGCAATTCATCGCGTGTTGACGGCACTCCTTGGGATCACCGGGCATGGTGGACCTCCACTTGTGGAGCCTTTTCGCCGCTGGAGCTGACAATTGATTCCAACTCGCTTTTTTGGAGTCAAGTAGGTGATCTCGCGCTGCGACTAAGGGCGTCGCCCTCGGCCGGCGCGAGCAGTTTGGCGCCCCAAACTTTTTTGTTTCGGAGCGTTGCTAGAGCGACCCTGGAAACGGTCTGTTACAAACCCGCGACGATGAAGCTGCCCGGCTCTTCTCTATTGGCCCTATTTTGCCGCAAAGGGTTCGTTAGATTGCTTTCGAAGCCCTTGGCTTCGGTTTGAGGAGGTCCTCAGGCTTCCAGAGTTCGGGCTCCAAGCGTTTCACTTGGGTTCTTACCTTCGGGCACTGAGCACCACTAAGGGAGGCTCTCATGATGCGATCCTTGAAAGCTATCACCGCCGCCATATTGATGAGCGTTGGCGTGCTCTCGCTGTCGTCGCCGGCCGAAGCCGGATGGGGGTGTGGGTGGGGTTGCGGGTGGGGACCCGGCCTCGTTGGCTTCGGCGTCGGCGCTCTCGTCGGCAGCGCGCTGTGGGCCCCACGGGTTTATGCAGGTCCCCCGCCGCCGCCGGTCTATGGTCCAGCTGCCTATGGGCCGCCGGCCTGGTCGCCCGCTTGGTACAATTATTGCGCCCAGCGCTACCGCAGCTTCAATCCGCACACGGGCTACTTCATAGGCCCAGATGGCCAGCCTTACTTCTGTCGCTAGGCACAGCCGAGTCCGATGCGTTATAGCGTGCTCGCGCTCGCCAGCTCTGCGGCGGCGCTAATCGCTTTTGGTTGTGCCAAGCCATCTGAAGACCTAGCCCCCGTCGACGTCTCTCCCATGAATTACGAGCAGTTCAGCTGTAAACAACTCTCCGAGATAGCAAAGCGAGCTTCCCAAAGAGCTGCCGAACTGTCTGGTATCGAGGATAGAAAACCCGAACTTGCACGGCTTCAAGGTGAGTTTCAAACCGTTCAGCAGGTATCTGCGAAGAAAGGCTGCCCTACTCGATTGGAGGGCGCCCAAGCCGTGGCCAAGACGCGCGATTGATCAATCGCATGATTACTCGCGCCGACCGTCGACGGGCAGGAGCGTCCCTGCTTTCTCGATCTCCAAAATTTGGCCGATCACGACGCTGCGGCGTTGGTGGATTTCACGCAGGCGCGCGTTGAGCGCCGCGAGGGTGCCGGGAGTGAGGTCAACAGGTGGTGCGGCTCGTTTCATATCCACAACCAACCACAAGTCGCGACGGACTAAATCCGATTTTGTCCAACTTTTTTTCGTTCACGCAGCTTTCGGCGCCAACGATGCCTGGCTTTCGCGCCTGCGCCGACTTGCCGCGCTACTTTCGCGATAGCTACCGACTGCCTGACATCGCGACCCATCATCTCAACAATTTCACCGAGCGCGTCCGCGTCGTCGATTGGAGTGCGGCCCGGTGATGCCGGCGCATTGATGACCCGAGCCGCATGAAGGATGCGGGCGTCGCCCGTCGCATCAGCAACCAAAAGCAAAGCCTCGACGAGACGCTCGACGGCGAAGGAGATGTCAGGCGCGGTCACGAGCGGCGCCACCTCGCCGAATTCTGATATCGAGGACACGTGTCTAGGTTTAAAATGCCCCCATGAAAGATGGAGGGCGAGATGCGGTCAGCCCTTCTCATACTAAGCATTGTGGCGGCATTATTCCTGGCGCGCTCGAATGCTTGGGCAACATTCAACTGCTTCGAGACCCCCGAGGGCGAACGCAGGTGTGCCTGCATAGAGGCGTATGATTGCCGCGAAATGCAAAAATCGGACAGCTGCGAATCGGGCCCTGAATGCGATAATCGCCAGCTTGGCGCTATTATCTGCAGCTGCAAGGCGGCGCGGACTTCACGAACGGGTCCTTGAGCGAGCGGCCGATCGCCAGTCGTGATGGCGGGCGACGGGTCATTTGCGGACTTGGCGGTCAAGGGACTCTTCGCGGGCGATTTACCGGTCGTTAAAAATTGCCCGGGATACTTTTCCCTCAGGGGGAAATGCGCATGATGAGGACGCTCTTTGTCGTGGCTCTGGCGGCCGCCGTCGCGGGCTGTACTTGGACCCAAAAAGCCGTTTCCGGAGGCGCCGTTGGCGGCGTCGCGGGCTTTGCCATTGCAGGCCCGGTTGGAGCGGGCGTAGGGGCCGCCACGGGTGCTATCGCTACGCCATTGGCGTCTCCGGGAACACCTGACCCATGAAATTTCTCAGGCTCGTGGCGGTGGCCCTGGCGCTCTTGGTCACCGCCTGCACGCCCAACCACGCCCCGCTTGGCAGTTCGGCCAGCGGTAACGTAGCCATTAAGCGAACTAGCTCCCTCGCGATCTGAGCCAGCTGGCGAGGGTCGGCGCGCGCTCCGCCGTTCGCCCTGGGGCAATCTGCCCCATCGGTTCCGCAATGTTGCAGCACCATTCAGTGGGCAATCTCGCCCAATGGGCACTGAAGTTAAGACTTGGCGCGCCTGCAGGACCGTATTCGACAAGCTGAAGAGGTGGGAGCGCGAGACAAGAATGGCCGACGGCCGGCGCGAAGTTATCGGTCGGGGACCGTGACGCCGGAAGCTTCGCAAGAAGCTGCTCAGAGGCGATGGGACGTCGGAGAGCCTGCGGCTGACAACAGTGCTGTGATGTACCCCTAGCGGCACATGTGGGGACACAGCCGCCATGGGCTGACGAAGGACGACCTTTTGTTCTTCGCGATCGCCGCAGTCCTAATTCTGGCGGTCGGCGCAACCGCCTGGATCGCGCTCGATGTCGGGATTTCTAGTCTCCAACAGAACGTCGGTAATGGAGGGTGAGGTGTCGGTTCTTCGGCGCTCGCGGTTCTTGGCGAGCTTCGAGGGGTCAGCGTCGTCTTGAAACCAGGCCGGCGCATTTGCGCCATTGGGTAGTGCAACTTTGGCCTTTTCTGCATCTGGCTCGCTGGGACGTGGCGCATTTGCGCCAGAGCGGCCCAAGTCGCGCCGAATTGTCTTTTCGTCAACGCCCAACATTTTAGCGGCGGAGCGTTGACTGGCCTCCAAGTCGCTGAGCCTCTTGGCGCGTGACCTCAAAATGTTGATTTTTGGTCGAAATCAGCCGTTTTTCCATAAATAAGTGAGTCTGCGGTTGCGGGCCGCTCCCGAAGCCGCGTTTTCTGACAAAATTTGCCCGCCCTACCGGTTTGGCGGCGTTCGCGTCGTTTCATCGTTCATTGGTTACGTTCCCCTTCACCGTCTCTCTGTTGCGCGTCCATCACTGAACCTTGGTGGAAGTCTGGTGTAGGCATAGCTACGCTTGTTACGAGCGCAGCCATGTCTTGACCTCGGAGCCAAAGCCCGAAGCCGACACAGGCGGATCGAGACAACCTCAAAGTCGTGCTGGGCGACTTTGGAAGGAAGGCCGGGGTCGCGCGGTCGGCCTTTACGTCCCGCTTCATGTGGCGCGGGAACACCGCTCGCTGATCCGCCAGCTTTGCGGTTACCTGTGGGTCGGCGCCAGCCGTTGCCCACTCTTGCCCCTTGTGGTTCCGTTTTGGAACCGCAAGTGGTTTTATGCCGATGCCCTTCGGCTTGCGACAGGGCGCAGAAAGCCGCTCGGCGTGTACGTTCGTCAGGGCGCCGACCGCTCTTAGGCTTGTGGCTAAGCACTCGTTGCGACGGACTCGCGAAAGCTGGATGAAAGCGAAAACGTGCGGCCCGAATGCAAATAGGCAATTAAGAGAGACGGATCACCCCTTGCGCTTCGGATAAGTGCAGAGCCCAGCTCTTCTTCCCGCTTAGGTGTGCTTTTGGGAACCCTCACAATTCTCTGAGGTGAATCCGCTTTCCTTCGCTCATAGAGTTCGCGACCAATTTCGCGCCAGTCCACCATTACCGCTTCACCCTTATGGGCAGCACCACGCCCGGCGCTCGGCCCTCGACCAGCGCCATGACGTGAGCTGCCCCAGGCCTCAAGCGCGCTGCGCTTTTCCACGGTATAATCATCGACCTGATAGACGCCGACGATCCCGGCGCGGCTCCCGCTCGTATGGCCTAGAACAGCCTCGACGACTTGGAGGCTGACCTTCAGCTTCTGCATTCCCGTCGCCACGGTGCGGCGAAGATCGTGGATACGCCAGTCGGTGACGGCTGATGCGGCGTCGAGCTCAATCTTCGGGCGGCTCCACCGCTAATCGGTTTCTCGCCGCTTCTGGTGAAGACGAAATCGCTACCAGCAATGCGGGGCAAGCCGTCTAGCAGCGCCAGCGCAGCAGCCGATAGGGGAATGATATGCGGGGCGCCTGTCTTGGTGCGGTCGCCCTCGAGCCTGATCGTGTTGCCCGTGACCTCCGACCACCGCAGTTGCGTAATCTCCTCGCGGCGCGCGCCGGTCAAGATCAGCATTCGCGTCACCGTGCCGAACGGCCCCGCGCCTGCACGCCACACCTTTACGAGCTCGTCGTCGGTAAGGACGCGCTCGCGGCTCTTGCCGGTTCCGACGCGAGACATTCCCGCGGTCGGGTCGGCCTTCAGAATGTCCCGCTCGATGCACCAGCGGAAGAAGCGGCGGATGTATGACTGAACGCGCCGAGCCATGATGACGGCCCCGCAATCAGCGATAGAGTCCAGAAGCTCGATCACATCGCGCTTGCCGATCTCGTCAACGCGCTTGCCACGCCACGCGGGCAACAGGTCGCCCTCTACAAAGTGCGTGACTTGATACAGCGAGGAGGCTTTGTTCTTGGACTGGTCACGCTTCAACCATTCCTCGACCACGAGCTCGAACGCCATAGCCGGGGCCTTCGCACAGCGGGGTCTTCGCCCTTGGCAATTGCCTCGCGCGTTTTCGCCACGCCTCGCGCGCATCGGCCAAGCTGATTGCGGGCCAACGTCCAAGCGTCTCGCGCCGCAGCTTTCCACCGGAACGATAGAACATCTGGAAGGATTTTGCGCCGCCGTGGCCAATCCGCAGCGCAAGCCCTGGATAGCCAAGATCGAAAATCTCTCGCTGTCCCGTTTCGGGCGGTTTGAAACGCTGGACGCAGGCTTCGGTGAGGTGCAGCTTCGGCATTTTGTCCCCTCCGTGGTAACAAGAGGTAACAAGAGGTAACAACTATGCCTGTTTTAGGGTGTGGTCAAATGTTATAAGGCGTTGCTATTCAGTTCCGGAAAACGCAAGCCAAGCAAGGGCTTTCAGGTGATTTGCCGTGTGGAATTGTTAGGCAATGTTTTTCAACGCTATGTAACCCGGATTCACAAGAGGAGGCTTAAGCGGCGACGCTGGTCGAGAAGGCTTGACGCGAGGGCTTCCGAGCGACATTAATCCCTGCTCGTGGTGATTTGGCCGGCCGGCTTGCAGCCACGTTAAACAAGTCGCTAAAAGGCCGTGCGAGCAATCCCGGTCTTTTGGCGAGAGCTAAAGCCCGGGTTTTTTGTGCCCGCGCGAGATCGAGGGAGTATCGCCCCATGGCGGCAAAGACGGATCAGAAGACGCCCACAAGCGCCTGGCGCCCGGCGACCAGGCTCGTGCATGAGGGCACGCTCAGAAGCCAGTTCGGCGAGACCTCGGAGGCCATCTTCCTCAACTCCGGCTACGTCTACCGAAACGCCGAGCAGGCCGAGGCCCGCTTCAAGGGCGACGAGGAAGGCTTCGTCTATAGCCGCTACGCCAATCCCACCGTGGCCATGTTCGAGGCGCGCATGTGCGCATTGGAAGGCGCGGAGGCCGCGCGGGGCACCTCGAGCGGCATGGCGGCGGTCGCTGCCTCGCTGCTTTCGCAGCTCAAGGCCGGCGACCATGTGGTTTCGGCGCGCGCGCTGTTCGGAAGCTGCCGCTACATCGTCGAAGATCTGCTCCCCCGCTACGGCATCGAGAGCACCCTGGTCGACGGCCGCGATCTTAGCGCCTGGGAAGCGGCCATGCGGCCGACCACGCGCGCCGTGTTCTTCGAGACACCGACCAATCCGGTGCTCGAGCTCGTGGACATCGAGGGCGTGGCGGCGATCGCGCATAAGGTTGGCGCGCTCGTCGTCGTCGACAATGTGTTCGCGACCCCGCTGTTGCAGCGGCCGATGCCGCTCGGCGCCGACATCGTCGTCTATTCCGCAACCAAGCATATCGACGGACAGGGGCGATGCCTCGGTGGCGTGGTGCTTGGCAACAAGGACTTCATCGAGGAGAAGCTCCACAATTACCTCAAGCATACCGGCCCCTCGCTCAGCCCCTTCAACGCCTGGGTGCTGCTCAAGGGTCTCGAGACGCTGCCCTTGCGCGTGGAGCGCCATGCCGCTTCCGCGGCGGCAATCGCCGATTTCCTGGCCGAGCGGGAGGTCGCACGCGTTTTCTATCCCGGCCGCGCCGATCACCCTCAGGCGGCGCTGGCCAAGCGGCAGATGCAGGGCGGCGGCCCCATGGTCTCCTTCGAGGTCGAGGGCGACAAGGCGAACGCCTTCCGCTTCCTGAATGCGCTCTCGATCTTTAAGATCAGCAACAATCTCGGCGACGCCAAGAGCCTGGCCACGCATCCGTCGACCACGACGCATCAGCGCCTGTCGCCGGAGGCGCGCGCGGAGCTCGGCATCTTCGACCGGAGCCTTCGGCTCTCTATCGGGCTGGAGGACGTTGAAGACCTCAAGGCCGATCTCGACCAAGCGCTGATTGCCGCACGATAGTCGTCGACGCCCGGTATGGGAGAGCTCCGGTCCGCACCGCACCTCCGCAGAATGCTGAGGCTTGGGGTGAGCGCCTTGCTTGCGGCATATCCCTATGTCACCTTTCGTAAACCACGGCCGTCGAGTGAGAATGACCATGTGCCGAAACATCAAGACGCTTCATAACTTCGAGCCACCCGCCACCGACGAGGAGATCCGTGCATCCTCGCTACAATTTGTCAGGAAGTTGAGCGGCTTCACTCGGCCTTCCCAAGCAAATCAAGTCGCATTTGATCGGGCGGTGGACATCGTCGCTGAGGCGGCACGTGAGCTGATCGACTCGCTCGTCACCAATGCTCCGCCACGCGATCGTGAGGTCGAGGCCGTAAAGGCACGGGCCAGATCGGCAGAGCGCTTCCGCTCTTCAGATGCCAATCAACGCACCTAGCCCGCGACGAGTAGCGAGCGCCAGAGCCCACGAAGACCCACAGGAGTTCTCTTGTCGGCTTCTCTAACGACAGCGCAGGAGCTGCTGAAGGCGCTTGTCGCCTTCGATACCACCAGCGCGAAGTCGGACCTCAAGCTGATCGGCTTCGTGCGGGACTCTCTCGATGGCCACGGCGTAACATCGACGCTGACACCGTCGCCCGAGGGTGAGAAGGCAAGCCTTTTCGCGACCATCGGGCCGAAGAAGCAGGGCGGCATCGGTCTCTCCAGCCATAGCGATTGCGTGCCGGTCGAGGGCCAAAGCTGGGCGAGCGACCCGTTTGCGCTTCAGCTCCGCGACGGCAAGCTCTACGGCCGCGGCGCCTGCGACATGAAGGGCTTCCTCGCCTGCGTGCTCGCTTCGGTGCCTCACTTCACCACGCGCCCGCTGAAAGAGCCGATCCACATCATTCTCTCCTATGACGAGGAGGTCGGCTGTTCCGGGGTGAGGCCCCTGATCGCGCGGCTAGGGCGCAACCTGCCGCGTCCCCGCGCCATTATCGTGGGCGAGCCGACCGGCATGGCGGTGATCGACGCGCATAAGCGCATCGACACCTATTCCACCATTGTCACGGGACGCGAGGCGCATTCCAGCATGCCACAGCTCGGGGTCAACGCGATCTCGATCGCGGCGGAGCTGATCGAGGAACTCGACCGCATCGGCGCCGAGCTTGCCGCCCAACAGGGCGATGACCGGTTCAACCACCCAGGCTCCACACTGCAGGTGGGCATGATCGAGGGCGGAACGGCGCCGAACATCGTGCCGAAGACCTGCCGCTTCCAATGGCAAGTGCGCAGCCTGCCATCCGCCGACCCAAAGACCGTGCCCGACCGGCTCGCGACCTTCGCTACCGAGAAATTGCTGCCCCGCATGCGGCGCGTGGCGCCTTCCGCTTCCATCGAGACGCGCCATGAGGGCGGCGTCCCCGCGTTTCTCGCCAAACCCGGCTCCGAGGCCGTTGCGCTCGCGCTTGCGCTCACCGGCGCCAACGGCACCCGCGCCGTGTCCTATGCGACTGAAGCGGGCCTGTTCGAGGAGGCAGGCTGCCCGACCGTGATCTGCGGCCCCGGCGACATCGAGCAGGCCCACGCCGCAGACGAGTTCGTCAGCCTCGCGCAGCTCGAGGCCTGCATGGCGTTTCTCTCAAAGCTCGCCGAGCAACTCAGCCAATAGTGCCACCCCACACCTCGCTAGGACGGGCGCTTAGGATTTCCCCTCTCCCCCTGCGGAAGCGGAATATCGAAGTTACTCCATGCGAAAAGGGTCTAAATTCAACCTGATATAGTCCTATGATTCTTCACGCCGATCATCCCAGGCAGCATATGGGTAGCGATTAAATCACCTACTCTGGATATCGGCGCCCGTGTCGAATAAGTGAACGGTCTCAGATACTGCTAAATTTACCAAAACAGATTCTTGAAGAGGTCGACTTGGCAGTGCGGGAGCAGCGCGTCACCCGATCCCAATTCTTACGCCAAGCCATCGAGCGCAATCTGCGCCATTACCAGAATGTCGAGCGCGCCATCTTCCGTCGCATCTATCAGCAGGGCATGAGCTAATCCCGCCAAAACTATCGCTCTATGAAGCTGCTTTGACGGCAAAAACGGCCGTACGCTGATGAAATAAGCTCGGCACGTCATATTGCCAGGGCGGCTTTCAACGCATGTCAACGCCGCCGAAAAAGCACGACGCTGCACTTTACTCAGGCAGGGGAATCAAGACCTGAAGCCGCAAGCCACGCCTTAAACTCAGAAAGCGACGGCACAGGATTTGGCGAACGGCCGCCTAGCGTGATTCGTGGTGTTTGTGGTGCCACCCCATTCAAATACTCGATCGCTTTTTCTCTCGATTCAAAGTCGTCTGAGCAAAGGGGTGGAAACCCAGGAACGTTACGCCTCGTAATGACTGCCCATCGCTCTGTTGGTGCGTCGGCCCGTGTGGTAGAGCGTGTAGTGACACGCGCCAACTCCAACACGAACAGACGATCGTCGCAGTACTCGCGCCCGTCGAAGTAGATCGTCGTTGTCATGAGGCCCATGTTGCAGCAAGCAGCAAACCTCAGGCTACAGCAATCTGCATGAAGGGGCGAGGTGGGCGAGCCGGGCTGACAGTGTTCAACTTTTCACCTAAACCTAAGCCATGCCTATTCCAGCATACGAAGAGCTTATGCTCCCCGTTCTCAAGCTGTCTGTTTGGGAGTGTTGAATGCTTCGGTCCGCGCAGCGGGCTTTGAGTTTCATTTTGATTCAGAGCAAGGTATCTCGCACAACGCCTATTAGGGTCAGCGGTCTAGAATGGCCTCTTTGACTGAGGTGTAGAGCTATGCAGCATCTCCGAGCAATCCTTGTCACATACCTGGCTGCGATCTCGATCACGTTCATGGTTGCCGGACCAGCCATGGCAGGTTACAACATGTTTGTATTCGTCCCCCAAGCAGACTCTCCTGGCAACGACTATTCGAGAATAGACCATTTTTCTTTTGACGAGGGCGAACATAGTTGTGAGGTCGACACGGCATGTAATGCATTTACGTACAATCAGATCAAGCAAGTGTGTTTTCTAAAGCGCGCCGCTGCACAATGGACGATGATCACTCTCGGAGCAATCACCGGGATCAAGTTATCACCATTGCTACCGTCCGAGATTGATCAATAAGGAAGCGTCCCTGTGTGATTAGGCCGGCGCAACAGGTTCTTGAAGAACCCTCGAACTCAATGTCCGCTTTTCTCCTAGCTTCGGACCCCAGACCGAGAGCCCAACTTGGTCCGAGATGTGCCAGAAGCGGACATCGCCAGGTGCCACTCTCAGCCATGCCTAGGGTGCCCGTGGGACTTTCCTGTTAGCTATTCTTGAAAACTACCTTCGCGCTCTCACCGACACACCCCACGACTGTTAACCTCGATTCAGCCTGGGTGCCGTTGTCCCTGTCAGTAACCGGACCCGTTTTGGGGGGAACTGTTCATGACTGAGATCCGGGAAATTAAAAGCGCCTACCTCCGAGGAGTCATTCAGCAACGGGGCATCAACGATCAACAGGTCATAAGTCTCCTAATCGTTGAGCGCTATTTCCGTGAGCCAGAGCCCACTAATCCGGTCGTCACGCTGATGCTAAGCGCTATCGACCGGGACCACCCCGCCGAGGCCGCGGTCGTTCGTAGGGAGCTTGAATTGGTGAAAGCTGACCCCAAGGCGCAGACAAAAGAGAACCTAGCCACCGCCGATGCTAAACGCCACGCGCTTCAAGCCCGAGTTGCGGCAACGGGAAGAGTTTCGAAAAATTCCAAACGACAGCAGCTCACGAGTGGGGCGGCTCCGCAGACTGCTTCGTCCACGCAATCGGTTGAGGAACCTAGCCCCGTAGAGGTGATGAAGCCTTCGCTGGCCCTCGTCCCCACCCAGGGGAGCGTGGAAGAGCAAAGTGCGAATACCCCGTCGGCTTCTGTGTCACGAACCCTCCAAAGCCAGACAAAGCCGACGATCGCTCTGTAACTCAATATTCACCTAGGCCGTTGAGCTCCTCGGGGACGGCGAGGGCAGCGGGTGGCATGATGCGGACGGCCTCCGCGACCTTGGCGGCGGCATGGGCCCGGAGGAGGAGATGTGATCCGGCGCCCTGCGGAAGGGAAACCAGGATTCCGTTTAAGCCTTCCGCATCATCTTCTTCGCGATCCCCTCGGCGACGCTCCGCTCTGAAAGCGGAATGAATGGCTTGCTACTCCAACCCGGTCGCGATGAGGAAGGGTTACGCTCGCCAGGTTCGCACCGTGTCACAGGATGGGCGGCTATCTCTTGTTCAAGTCGAGCGGCCTCCTCTTCCCGCGTTTCACCAAGCAACACCCGCTTACTCGCCTTCCGCATGCGATTAGGTTGCGTGTTTTTAACGAAGCTCATCGACGTATCTCCAGATGTTGAAAGTTGGCTGCAAAGCGCGCGTGGTCGGCGGATACCGCTTCAACACGAAAGTTGGCGATCTCTTCAGCAAGTCGAGCGTCATCTTGTCCACGCGTCTCGCCGGTCCTTAGTGGCCACAAGGGCAGCGCTAAGCGGCTTGAAGACGGTTTATGCGTCTCTGATAGCGCGAACTGAAGCGTTAGACGGCTAGCTATTCAAGCGCGCTTCTTTTTGGGGCGGCGATGGCCGAGCGGGATTCCGAGTGTATGGGCCTTATGTCTCAGGGCAGCCGGGGTACGCTTGAGCGCTCTAGAAATGGTTTTGACGCGCGTTTTGTCTCTTGAGTGCTGTCTTAATTCTTTCACCTCACCGCGCGTCCAATCACGACGAACAACACGCTTTCTCCTGGCAATAGTTTTGGCCATGACCTCTTCTCCTCTTTGATTCGCAAGTTCTATAGCACAACTTTTTGGCGTGCGCGTGCACTAGCGGTCCTAACTGACTTCCGCGGTGCAATGCCTCTGGTGACGTCCGGATTAGGTCATTAGCTGACGTCCATACGCACGGTCGATTTGGGCCGCTTAGTGCCATAAGCAGAAGTCGAGGGCTCGTCGCCCTGTTCGTGCCATCGACCGCCGCGAGCGCTCCCCTCAGCGCGCCGGCTGCCAACTACCGCTGCGGACCGCGTCGACTACCTCGCGAATCGAGTCGATCACGAGTTGAGGCTGTTCCTTGTGTATCTCGTGGCCGCTGTTCGTGTTCGTGATGTGCTTCGCATTCGGCACGAGCTTGGCAAGTCTTTCC
>Ga0116222_1001254_pt1 | contig 14226 bp, 7 predicted proteins | sample Sb_taG_12_FD_88963 | JGI IMG/M metagenome (GOLD analysis project Ga0116222, IMG submission 88963) | Peat soil microbial communities from Weissenstadt, Germany - Sb_50d_9_AC metaG | ecosystem: Environmental > Terrestrial > Soil > Wetlands > Peat | place: Germany: Weissenstadt | collected 2010-09-21
ACCTTCGATGAACTCCTCGCGGTACTTGGCGATCGCCTCCAGCTTCTTCTTGCTGATCGCCTTGATGCAGCTATAGGCGTTGGCCAGGGCGATGCCGCCCAGGCGGTTGAGGATCCGCATCACCTGCTCCTGATAGACGATGACGCCGTAGGTTTCTTCGAGCAGCTCCTTCAACTCGGGGAAATCGTACTGCACGGCGCGGCGGCCCCACTTGCGCTCGATGAAATCGTCCACCATGCCGCCCTGGATGGGGCCGGGCCGGTACAAGGCGTTCAACGCCGTGAGGTCTTCGAGGCGGCTCGGCTGGTAGCGGCGCAGGATGTCGCGCATGCCGGGCGATTCGAACTGGAACACGCCGCTGGTGAAGCCCTTGGAAAAGATCTCGTAGGTGGCCTTGTCGTCGAGCGGCAGATCCTCAGGGATCAACTCCACGCCGTGACGCTTTTGGATGAGGCGGAGCGCATCCTGGATCAGGGTCAAGGTGGTGAGACCCAGGAAATCCATCTTGAGGAGCGCGAGCTTGTCGAGGCCGTTCATGTCGAACTGCGTCACAATTTCGTCGCGGTTCGTCTTGTAGAGCGGCACCAGTTCTTTGAGGGGCTGGGGTGAGATTACGACGCCCGCGGCGTGCACGGAACAGTTGCGCGCGAGGCCCTCGAGACGCAGCGCAACTTTCAGGACGTCATCGACGCGCGGATCTTTCTTGGCGGCTTCGCCGAAGCCGGGCTCCTGCTGCATGGCCTCGGTGAGCGAAATGTTGAGGACGTTGGGGACCATCTTGGTGATGCGCTCGACGTCTGCAAAGGGGATTTCGAGGACGCGTCCGACGTCCTTGATGGCGGCGCGCGCGCCGAGCGTGTTGAAGGTGATGATCTGCGCCACCTGCTCGCGCCCATATTTTTCGGTGACGTATTGAATGACCTCGCCGCGGCGGTTCATGCAGAAATCGACATCGATATCGGGCATGCTGACGCGCTCGGGATTGAGGAAGCGTTCGAAGAGCAGGCCATATTGCAGCGGGTCGATATCGGTGATCGCCATGGCGTAGCCGACCAGGCTGCCGGCGGCCGATCCGCGGCCGGGCCCGACGGGAATGCCGAGGCTTTTGGCGTAGCGGATGAAGTCCCAGACGATCAGAAAATAGCCCGAGAATTTCATTTTCTGAATCATCCGGATTTCGCTATCGAGGCGCTCGCCGTAGTCCGCGAGGTCGTGCTTCAGCAGACCTTTTTCGCGGAGGGCTTCCAGGCGCGGGCGGCGTTTCTCAAACCCCTGGCGGGCGACGTATTCGAAATAGGTGTCGGCGGAGTGGGCCTCGGGAACGTCGAATTTCGGAAAGGGCTCCTTCACTTTTTCGAGCTTGACGTTGCAGCGCTGGGCGATTTCCCAGGTGCGGTCGACAGCGTCTTCCAGCTCGCCGAAGAGCTCCATCATTTCGTCGCGCGATTTCAGATAGAAGTCGGGCGTGTTCCAGTGCATGCGGGTGGGATCGTTCATCCCCTTGCCCGTCTGGATGCACATGAGGATTTCGTGGGCGCGCGCGTCCTCCTTGCGCAGGTAGTGGGAATCGTTGGTGGCGACGAGCGGAAGGCCGGTCTCCTGGGAGAGGCGGTTCAACTGGGGGGTGAGGCGCTTGTCCTGTTCGAGGTGATGGTCCTGCACCTCGAGGAAGAAGTTGCTGCGGCCGAAGATGTCGGAATAAGTGTGGGCGAGGCGCCGTGCGTCTTCGTACTTGTCGGAGAGAATGGTCTCCGCGATGTGGCCGCGCAGGCAGGCGGACATGGCGATCAGGCCTTTGGAGTGGCCGGCCAGAAGGTCCATATCGATGCGGGGCTTGTAGTAGAAGCCGTCGAGGTAGGCGGTGGAGACGAGGCGGATGAGGTTGCGATACCCTTCCTGGTTTTCGCAGAGGAGCACGAGGTGGTTGTAGCGGTCGGAATCCGAGCGGGTCTTGTGCCCCTTCTGCGAAACGTACACTTCGCAGCCGATCACGGGGTGGACGCCAGCGGCCTTGGCGGCATTGTAGAACTTGACCGCCCCGAAGAGGTTGCCGTGATCGGTCATGGCGACCGCGGGCATTTTCTGTTCGACCGTGATCTTCATCAACTGGTCGATATCACAGGCGCCGTCCAGCAGCGAGTAATCGGTATGGCAGTGCAGGTGGACGAAGGACATCGTTTGGGTCAGCTCCTAGCCCGGGGGAGGCGGCTGTGAAAGGATAACGTTATTTTACCTCGGTCGACGGCCGGCTGGTTGACGGGGACTTCCGGCAAGATCGGTCGGTTTTTGGAGACCGCTTTGTTGAAAATGCTGGAGTTACGCGAATTCTTCCGACGGATTCTTCCGGAATGCCTGGTGCGGGTTGACAGGCGGAAGCGCCTGTCCCACAATGCGCGGCGACACAAGTTGTGTCGCGGAAAGATATTTCTTCACTGAAAACAAATGACTTGTTGGAATTCGGCGACACAAGTTGTGTCGCCCAGGGGCCGATGGGGGCTGGCTGCCGGTGCTTTGGCCGGATGAATGTTATCGCCGTTTCCATAGTGTGTTGGTAGGGCCGGAGCGCAAATCCCTTCCTGATTTAAAGCTAGCAGACAGGTATGCGGCAACCCGGCTGCTCGGCGCGGCGAGGTGCGCGTAAGCGGTTTAGAATGAGTGAAAGTGTCCTGAAAAATAAATGTCGTTCCTTTGTGACCGTGTTTCGGGCGGACCAACGAAGCTCACGTACCAGGCGTCATGTGCTTCGCTAAATATCTTGGAGTCAATAACTTCGACGGATTTCCGCTTGACGGGCCACTGGTGGTTCCCCTATAATTCGGCCTGCGCGCCATTCGGCGGAAAACGTGCGCTAACGGCCAAGTTCAGGAGGAAACGAAATGGATTTCGGAATTCGAGGTGCAGCATTGTTGGTTCTAGTCCTGGCCCCGGGACTCGCCTCCGCGCAACAGGGGGTCACCATGAGCCAGGTGAACCCGGGTGGCTCGGTTACCCAAAACAGTTTTACGTATGGTTCAGCCGGCGGTCCGGCGGCGGTTGCGCCGTCACCCGGCCCGAACGGCACTTTCAAATATTGGGACGTGCTCAGCACTCCCGGCACCCCAACGAACTATTACAGCCAGCCGCCGTATGTGACGGCTCCCCGGCAGCCGCAAGTCGCCGTGGGGCCGAACGACATTTTCGTTGTGGTCAATAAGAGCATTGCGCGTTATGCCAACCCGAACGGGTCGGGGAATACCGGCGCAGCGAATCCCCTGAACTACCCCGCGATGGAAACGGCTTGGATGGACACATGGCTGGGAATAGCGAATCTTGCGCCTCTCTGCCCGTCGGGACCCAGCTACCAGTGCACGATCGACAACCTATCGATCCGCTACGACCAGTTGCAGGGCCGGTTCGTGGTCCTGTTTACCGTCACCAATATTCCCGGCCACCGCTCAAACTTCGTCCTGATCGTGTCAAAACTGTCCCAGTTCGCGGCGGGTCCGCTGTTTACGCCCACGACGATCGCGCAGATCGGGGGCAGCAACCAACCGAGCTTCGCTGTGGCGAACTGGTTCTATTACACGATACCGGTCAACCTCTCCTACAGCACCGCACCAACCGCATTGGGGAATGGCGTGGTGGGCACGGCGGGGATGGTTACCACCGGCGGCCAATCCGGAATCCCGTTTGTGTCGGCGCCATTCTGCCCGAACGGCGGGCCTGCCGTCCCCTATACCACCGGTGCCGGCGGTACCGAACGAAGCTGCACCAACTATTTCCCGACCGCCGCGCGCATGGGGATCGACCACGACAACATCACGCTGGTTGCCCCGGTTGTGGACCAGATGAACAACAATGCCCCCGAAGGAACTCTGCCTTCGTTTTCCGGAACCGGAGCGGACAACCTGCCTTTTTCCCTGGGACCGTACGCCGGAACGCGCGTGGTTACGGTGCCCAAGCTGTACCTTTATAACGCGATTGCGCCGCCCACGACGCAACCGCCCGCGTGCGAGCCGGGGGGTTGCGGGGCGGTCAATCTGTCCGACAATATCGCCACCGGAACGCTTACGGAAGTAGCGGGCTGCAACGTCGCCGCGCCGGTGGGTCCCTGCGCTCCGAGCGGACCGGCGAACGCCCGGACGCAGCCCATCCGAGCGATTTACTGGGAGCCGGACAACCTCCGCGGCCGTGCGCTGGCCAGCTTCGATGCGCAGGTTGCCCCGAAGGCCGACGGGCCGGCCGCCGGTGTCTTCACGCCGATTGATTACCTGGTAGGGCACCAGGTCTTCAGCAACACCGGGGCGGTGGTCAACTCCAACCAGATCCTGCTGCAGCCCATAGTCTTCTCCTGTCCATCGTCGGCGATCAATGCCGGCGTGGAAGGTCTCTTCTACTGCGGCGCTTCGGGTGGGGGCCAGGTTCCCGATGTGCCGGTTTTGGGACCGTTACAGAGCAGCGCGGCAACCGTCGCGGCCCAGGTGACCAACCCCAACCCGGTAGGCCAGGGGAACGCAGACGACGGTACTCCCGAAACCAACAACCGGTTGTTTGTGGGCGACTCACGGCCGGCACAGGTCATCTATCGGGAAGGCCTTCTGTACGAGGACCGTTCGGTGCGTCCCTTCGACCACTCGGGAAATCCCCTCGGCACCAGTACGGTTCTGTACGACGTTCTTCGCAACTGTCCCACGAATTCCGGGCCGTCGTGCGCGTACAGCGCCGGCGGCAGCGCGCTGACCGCGGCAATCCTGGCTCAGGAATATGGTTGGTTCAACGGGCCGAACGAACCCGACCCGAGCGGGGACCCCAGCGGCTTCGGCTTCTACGCGCCGATGTTCGACAGCCCGGCGGACGTGGCCGGCAGCGGAGGGGTGTCCCCCCTCAACGTTTTCGCATGGCTGGAGAAACTGTTCGTGGGTATGACCACCGGAGGGCCGGGCAACCAGACAGGCGTCTTCTCAAATAACTTTCCGTCGCTGTGGGGTTTCCGACCAGGCGACGATGCCTACGACACGGTCGAGCCGTATGTCGATCCGTACGTGGGCACGATCTTCACCACGGTCCCGTGCTCGGGAAGCATCAACGTGTATGGGAATTTGACGACGGGCAGCAGGACCATCACGAACATAGTCAATACGAACGGGATTCAGCCCGGGATGTTCATCAATGGATTCGGAGTTCCGCCGGGTTCGGTGGTGTCCCAGGTGACGCCGAATACCAGTGTCACCTGGAGCACGGCCACGGGCGCGGCCACGAGCAACTTCAATAACGACTCTCTTTCGTTCACGACGCAGGGGCCTGCCACGAGCGAACTCGCAAGCCTGCTGACGAACGGGTCCAACCAGATCACGGTAGGGAATGCTCCGCCTGCCGGAGTAAATGTGGGGGCCCAGGTTACCGGAGCCAATGTTACGGCGACCACCGCCGGCCTGCAGAACGCGTACGGCTGCCCGCACGGCGTTCCCTGCGCGGGCGCGGGTTTCATAGGACTCATCGGGGTCACGAGCCTGGCCAATCTGGCTCCCGGAATGACGGTGACTGCCGCGTCGGCAACGGTGGCGATCAACGTGTCGTTTCAAGCCGGAAGCACCACCGCGACGGTTCCCGCTCCTACCTCCAGCGGCGGCTACATTTTCGCCGGCGATACAGTGGACTGTGCCTCTACCGCGGGGACGGCGCCGAACGCATGTCAGGGAGGCACAATCGTCACGGCCGGTAACGGCGCTAACGGAACCACCATCACGCTGAGCCATCCCGCTGCAGTAACCGGAGCCCTCCTAATGATCTTCAGCACCGACGTGCTGCCGGACGGGGCGACCATCGTCAGAACGGTGACCAACGGAACGACATTCCAGATCCAGCTTGACAGGGCCTTGGCCGGGCCCATGCCGATTGGCCGGACGATCTCCTTTACATCCACAGGTCTGATCCCGGAGAACACCACCGTGAGCGGCTTCGGCAGCAACGGCGCAATCACTCTAAGCAACAAGATCACTCTCTCGGGGATTGTTTCGACCTGTCCGGGGATGGGCCTGTGCACCGGCTCCACTGCCAAGGCCGCAGGCAGCGGCGTCCCCCTCACGTTTACCGACAACAGCGGCCTCACGCCGCCGGGCGGTATGTGCCCGTTGATTCCATGGGGCGACAGGGGCGGCGCCTCCACCGACCCGAACGACGGTAGCTTGTGGGCCTATGGCGCATTTGCGAAGCAGCGGCTGGCGACGATTCCCGGCCCAGGGCAGTGGGGAACCGCGATCGCCAACTTCGGCCTCAACTTCCTGACGGATTCTCCGGACAACGGCGACGGCGGCCGCGACCATCGTTTCTTCGGCGATGTGCAGCAAGGGAGCAGCGCCTTCCCGTGGATTCAGATCGCGGAGAATCTGAATCTCGCGCCAGCCGCGGGTGATGCGGACGATTCCATCACTCGTGCGGAGGCGGCCTATTGGCTGGTGCGGGGGCAAATGGACGAGACGGCGGTTACCAACTTCCTGTGCGCCACGAGCGGCGATCCATCGGGGTTGGCGACTTGCCCCGGAATTCCGCCGGGGACGGCGGCCAGCATCTTCGGCGACCTGGGATCGGGGGGGTCCAAGATCGACAACCCGTTCGCGCCAGGGGATTTTCACGGATTCCCGTGGGTGACCAACGCAATGCTGATGCGCTACATCGAAGTGATGGGGCGGCGCGGCTACGCCAAGCCCGTAAGCGGCCCCTGCCAGGCTCACGGGGACAACGCCGTGGTCCGGTTTTGCCCGAACGACCTGGTGACACGCGGGCAGATTGCTGAATTCCTCATTCGGGCCAAGATGGGCAACCTCTTCGCGACGTCACTGCTGGGCGCCGGCGCGGGCGGCGACAACTTCCAGAGCTTGCTGCCGAGCGCGCCGTTCTTCACGGACGTGAATGGGGGCAACGAATTCTTCATTTACGTCCAGGAGATGCGGGAGTTGGGCCTGGCGACCGGGACGACTTACGGTCCCAATAATCCGGTTTCGCGTGGGGACGTTGCGATGTTCGTCGTGAAGGCGTTCCATTTGTAGGCTGGGTGCTCGATTATGGGCGCACTCAGTTCCGGCAACGCCGTGGCAGAGAAGCGTCGACACGAGCCGGGGACGATCGCTTCTCTGGCCGCAGGAACCTTTGGGGCCCGAGGGCACCGGCTGAAAGCCGGCGGCAGGCTGAAGCCTGCCCCACCAAGGCATTCAGAATCAGTGGGTTGTCCAGGGGTTCCTGGAAAGTGTCCGGCCCCGAGGGCACTCCGGCACGCTGGCGCACGACCGATCCGATCGCTTAACGCTGCGCGCCGCCGTGGAGTTCGAACTGGTCGATGGTTTTGCCTTCGGCGTCGATGGCCTCGACGCGGGCGACCTTGCCATCGACGTTGAAGGTTACGAAGTTCTCGGTGCTCATCACCTTCACGGTGATCCCGGGGGCCGGGATGTCCACGTCGTATAGGGGCGCTCCGCCGCCACCGGTGCCGATGTAGTGGATGCCGTTCTTCAAATAGTGCTGATAGTTGTGGTCGTGTCCGAAGAGGCCCGCGGTGACGTGGTACTTCTCGAGCAGCGGCACGAGGGCGGTCATTTTGGGCTGGCTGTCCTGGCGGCGCTTCACGGCGCTGAATGGCGGATGATGCGCGACCACGAAGCGAAAATCGGCGGCCTGGTTCTTGCCGAGATCTTCCTCCATCCAGCGGGTCTGCTCGGCCCAGAACGACTCCTGGACGCCGGGGCTGGCGGACACGTTGGCGACATCGCTATTGATCATGAGGAAGTGCGCAGTGCCCCAATTGAAGGAATAGTAGGGCGTTTCGACCTGGAAGAACTCGTAGTAGTTGCGGCTGTTGCGTTCATGATTGCCCAATACGGGAAAGAATGCGGTCTGACGCAGGAGCTCCCCTTCGATATCGAAGAAGATGGGCCACTGGGCGGAGTCGTTGCCGTTTTCCACGAGGTCGCCGGTGTGCACGACGAAGTCGGGAATGCCGTGCTTCAGGAGAGTTGCCATTACGCGGCGGTGTACGTCGTGGCGCGTGCGCGTGTCGCCGTAGACGACGAAGTAGTATGGCTTGGCGGCTGTTGGCGCCGGCGCGGTGGCGGCCGGCGTTTGCGCGGGGGTGGCTGGCGGGGTTAGAAAAGAGCCTTTGCCCGCTTCCTGTCCGGAGACGTTGTATTCGTACCGCGTGGCCGGCTGCAATCCGGTGAAGGTGGTCTTCTCCATGTGGAGCGAGGGGGCTGTTTTTGCGGCACCGCCCGTGGCGGGACGAAGGGTCGCCTCGTCGGTCTGTACGATCCAGACTACGGTGGCGGTGCGGGCCGTGACGTTGACTGCGACGGGCCCGCCGACGATCTTCTGGCCGGCAGCGAAGGCCGCGGCGGAGGTGAAAAGGAGGAGAAGAAGTCTGCGCATGATGAGGCTATTCTACATGGGGGTGATCACGTGGAGGTTAACAGACGGCTACGGAAGTGTGACAGCTGATCTTACGCCCTTCTCACGCCATCGGCAGGGCCGGGCTAAAAGCCCCGGCCCAAGACAGGCGGAAGGCCTGTCCCACCTAAGACCCGCAGGCGCGGCGGAGGGCTTCGCCCAGGATCTGCTGTTTGTCGGGGGGCAGTTTGCGGCCTTCGGCGGTGACGTAGAAGACGTCGATGGCCTTGTGCGCCTGGGTGTCGATCAGGACCACCTCGATGTTGCCTCCGTTCGACGAGATGGCGGAGGCCAAGTCGTAGAGGAGGCCGGGGCGGTCCTCGGCTACGATTTCCACCAGGGTCGCGGTGTTGCTGGCCTCGGAGTTGAACGATACCGCGGCGGGGATACGGGCTTTGCGGCTGGGGAGCGTGGGCTTGGGGCGGCTGCGCAGCAACTCCTTCACGTCGGTCTTGGCGGCGATCACGCGCTCGGCGGTAGTGCGCAGGCGGTCGAGCTCCGTGGGGTTCAGGTCGAGCGTGCGCAGCGGGTCGGCGAAGGTGAACGTGTCGAGCACCAAGCCGCGGCGGTTGGAGAAGGCTTCGGCTTTGAGGATGTTCATGCCGAATGCGGCGAGCGTTCCGGCAACCGCGGCGAACAGGCCGGGACGGTCGGCTGCCACGAGCGTCATCTGCCAGGCCGATTCCAGGCCGCGAATCTCCACCGCCACGCCGCGCTTGCGGCTCTTCTCCTCGAGCGCCATATGCTCGCGGATTTCGGCTTCGGTGTGGGTGCGCAGGTAACGCGTGGGGAAGCCGCGCAGAAATTCGAGCTGCTCGGGCGGGCCCGTGGGAACGGACTCGATGCGGTCGCTCTCGAGCTCGCGGGTCAGCTCGTTGTAGACCATCAAGTAGAGCTGCCACAACTGCTCGGCGCGCCAGGGCGTCATGGCGCTGGGATTGACGGCGCTGATATCGGCATAGGTCAGCAGCGTGAGCGCCTTGAGACGCTCGACGGTCTCGATCTCGTGCGCCACGTCGCGGATGGTCTGCGGATCGAAGACATCGCGCGACTGGAGGGCGGCGGAGAGATCCAGGTGCTTGCGGATCAGAAAGAGGACGGTCTCGCGGTCCTGTTGCGGCATCGCGATGCGCGACATGGCGCCGCGCGCGAGCCGCATGGAGGCGTCGACATGCCCTTCGCCGCGCGATCCCTTGCCGGAATCGTGGAACAGCACGGCGAACATCAGCACGGCCGGCTGGCGCACCTCGGCCAAGAGCGAGGCATAGGAGTTGCGGGCGCCGCACAGGCGCTCGAGAGCTACGAGCGTGTGCTCGTCCACGGTATAGCGATGGTAGAAATCGCGCACCACCAGGCACTCGATCTGCTCCATCTCGGGGAAGAGGACGGAGAGCACGCCGGTTTCGTGCATGGCACGCACGGCCAGGGGCGCGTGCGGGAGCGTGAGGATCTGGCTCAACGCCTGCCAGATGGGCCGCGGCTCGGCGAAATGCGCGCGCAGGGCGCCGATGCGCGCTTCGATGCGCTGCGCGGCCTCGATCGAGATGCGGAAGCCGTGCCGCGCCACGAACTCGAAGAGGCGCAGCGCCAGCTCGGGCTCCACATCGAGGGCTTGCGGAGCGCGGAAATGGGCGCGCTCGCGATGCACGCTGAAGTCGGCATTGGAGAGGCGCGCGCGCCAGTCGCGAAACTGGGCGAAGAGGGCGCTCGACTGGGCCTCGTTGGATTCCAGCGTATGGATGGCGGCGCGGAAAATGGAGCGGGAGTAGCGGTAATACTCGCGCATGAGGCCGGCGGAATCGCCCTCGCGCCACTGTTCGGCGATGGTATCCTGCGCGTCGAAAGAGAGCACGTTGTTGTCGCGGCCCGACTGCGTATGCAGAAGACAGCGGAGCCGGGCGAAGTGCTGGAAGGCTTCCTGCAGCTCGGGGCCGGGCTCTTCGCCGGTCTGGTGCAGCTTCTCGAGCCAGCAGATGAGCTGGTAGTCGCGCAGGCCGCCGGGAGTTTCCTTGACGTTCGGCTCCAGATGATAGAACGTGCCGGCGTACTTGGCGTGGCGTTCGCGGGTGAGCTGCGCGAGGTTGCGGATGAGCGGCTCGCGGCTGGCGTGGATGAAGCGCGGAAGGCGGCGGGCCAGCTCGGCATAGAGGCCGCGGTCGCCGGCCAGGTAGCGCTGGTCGAGCAGGCTGACGTCCAGCTCGATGTTGTGATCGTGCACTTCGCTCAATTCCGCGGGAGTGCGCACGGAGTGGCTGACGCGCAGGCCGGAATCCCAGAGGCGTTGAAGGAAGGCGGAAATGGCTTCTTTGTGGGCTTGCGCGAGGCGCTCGGATTCGAAGAGGAGCAGGAGGTCGACGTCGGAGTAGGGAAACAACTGGCGGCGGCCGTAACCGCCGACCGCGAGGATGGCAAGGCCGGAAGGCACACAGGCAAGAATGCCTGTCGCTCCGTGCAACGGAGTGCCACTTTCGATGACGAGGCGATCCACCTGCGCGGTGCGCTCGGCGAGTGAGATCACCGAATCGCTAAAGGGCAGATTCGCCGCGGTCGTCATTGCGAATCCGGATGGCTTCGGCTACGTCGTAGACGAAGATTTTGCCGTCGCCGATTTTGCCGGTGCGGGCGGCGGCGGTGAGAGTTTTGACGACCTCGTCGAAGCGGCCGGAAGGAACCACGAGCTCAAGCTTGACTTTGGGCAGCAGGTCGACGTTGTACTCCTGGCCGCGGTAGACCTCCTTGTGGCCTTTCTGGCGGCCGTGGCCGCGGACCTCGGTGATGGTCATGCCGTCGATGCCGATGGCTTTCAGCGCCTCTTTCACTTCGTCGAGCTTGAACGGCTGGATGATTGCTTCGATTTTTTTCATGAGGGGTTCCTACGACTCGAATATATACCCTTCTTCACCGTGCATACTGAGGTCGAGACCTTCGCTCTCCTGTTCCTTGCCGACACGCAGGCCGAGAGTCATGTCGCAAATTTTCAGAATGATCAGCGTTCCGACGATGGCCAGGACCCAGGCGATGAGGCAGCCCATCAACTGGTTCAGGACCTGGCCGCCGTTGCCATCCACGACGCCCAAGGGCAGCACTTTGCCGGCGGCGTCCTTGAAGCCGTCGTTCACCGCACTGGTGGCGAAGACGCCGGTGAGGAGGGCGCCCAAGGTTCCGCCGGCACCGTGCACGCCGAAGGCGTCGAGGGCATCGTCATAGGCGAACTTCGCTTTGACGCGCGTGACCATCAGGTAGCAGACCACGCCGGCGCAGAGCCCGATGAGCAGCGCGGGGAAGGGCTTGACGAATCCCGAGGCGGGAGTGATCGCCACCAGGCCCGCCACACAGCCGGAGATTCCGCCCAGGACGCTGGGCTTGCCGTTTTCGATCCATTCGGCGAAGATCCAGCCGAGAGTCGCGGCGGCCGCGCCGAAGTGGGTGGCGACGAACGCGCTGGTGGCCAGGCTGGATGCGGCCAGGGCGCTGCCGGCGTTGAATCCGAACCATCCCACCCACAGCAGGCAGGCGCCGGTAAAGCTGATGACCAGGTTGTGCGGCTTGATGGCGGGGCCGGGAAAGCCCAGGCGCTTCCCCAGGTACAGCGCGCAGACCAGCGCGGAAACGCCGGAGGTGATATGCACTACGGTGCCGCCCGCGAAATCGAAGCAGGGAAACTTGCCGCCCAGGGAAGCGTTGAGCAGGCCGCCCTTGCCCCACACCATGTGGGCCATGGGGAAGTACACGATCAGGCTCCAGAGAACGGTGAAGAGCAGCATGGCGCTGAACTTCATGCGCTCGGCGAAAGCACCGGAAATCAGGGCCGGGGTGATGATGGCAAACATCAACTGGTAGACCATGAAGGTCTGCTGCGGGATGGTGGAGGCGTAGTCGGGATTGGGCGCGCTGCCGACGTTGTTGAGGAAGGCGAAATGCAGATCGCCGACGAAGGGCGAAGATCCGCCGAAGGCCAGGCTGTAGCCGGCGACCGCCCAGATGACGGTGACGACGGCCATGAGGATGAAGCTATGCATCATGGTGCCGAGGACGTTCTTGCGGCGGACGAGGCCTCCGTAGAAGAGGGCCAGGCCGGGGCCGGTCATCATGAGGACGAGGGCCGAGCTGACCAGCATCCAGGCGTTGTCTCCGGCGCTTTGGGCGGATTTAGTGGCCGCTTCGAGCGCCGCGATTTTAGATGGAATATCCCCGCCCGTCTGCGCAGACAGGGCAACCGGAATCAGCAACAGCGACAGGGCACGAAGCCGAAACAAGGATGTCATGGGTAAGACCTTTATCTTGCAAGTCTGGTTTGCGAATAGTGTAGTCTAAGCTATTGTCCAACATGGGCTTGCGGGCTCCAAAATGGAAGTTTCTATGGGCGGGATTGGAATTTTTTATGGCCCAGGGCGCGAGATGTACGCAGAAGCACAGATAAAAAGGTACACTTATCCGATTTCGGGGGTATAATCGAGGCGTCGCTTAAATGGATTGAAAGCTGACCGGCAGCGTTCAGGTGTGGCCTCCATTCGCCCCCGGGAACGGCGCCCAGGCGCGCGGGGAGCGATCGAGCCGCTGCCGAGGGCCGGTCGGGTTGTGGTGCGCCCGACCGGCCATTATCAGTCTCTAAACTCCTTCAAGGTTGGATCGAAACCACAGGTATCAGTTTTGTTCGGTGGATTGACTTGCGGGGGCTTTCTGTTGTCAGGAAAACCTCTGCCTCTCCGAGATAGGCCGCAGCAACGTGAAGCGCGTCCATTGCGGCCAGCCCGGAGCGTTCCGAGTCCTCGGTCGCGATGGTGACGATCGACTCGACGTCGCCGATCCAGATTTGGACATTGTCGAAGAACGTCCTGTAGAACTCGACCTCGGACGCGTTTCGATGGTGGACGGCCTTCGGCATCGTTTCCAGGTAGAGGAAGGCGCTTCCAATGAAGGTACGGCCCTTGTCGTTCAAGATCGCTCGCGCCGACTCACGCAGAGGAGGGACTCCGCGGTGGGCGGCAAGAAGGATGCCGGTATCAAGAAATGTGCGAATGGCCAACGTGAGTTACCGGGATGTGCCGCGCCTCTCGTCAACTTCCTGGAGGATCTCCTCCCGGGACAGAAGGCGGCCTCCCGAGGCTTCATACTGTCGTGCCAGCTCCGCGAGTCTCGACCCCGCGCCAAGCGTTTCATCGTAGTAGGACTGAATCACGGACCTCAGTTCCCCCGAGAGCTCCCGGCTTGGTGGGTGCACCATCAAGTCATGGACGGCCAGCACTAACGCCTGCAGCATATGGTCGGTGCTTCGCTGCTGATAGTTGATCTTCGCTGCTTTCAGATCCTCAAGGGCTTCAACGACCCCTGATTCCTTGTGGTGGGAATTGAGAACCTGGAGCAATTCATCGAGGAGCTTGCCGTTCTTGGTGACCGGATAGTCCATACCGTCCTGCCACCTCCAGTCTACACTGTGCCGCGGCGTTCAGAAGGTGAACTTCAGGGCGATCTGCATGAGCCGCGGCGGCGCCACTTTTACCACTTGCCCGAAGAGGGGGCTGTCGATATTGCCGTTGACGGCGGCGGGTCCGAAGAACTGGGTGTGGTTGAAGGTGTTGAAGCTCTCGAGGCGGAACTGCAGGGCCTTCGCTTCCGAGAACTGGAAATTTCTCATCAAGGCGATATCGGAGTTGAACATTCCCGGTCCGTAAAACGACCGGCGCGAGGCGCTGCCCTGCGTGCCGAGGGCGTTCAAGCGGAATGCCGCGGTGTTGAAATAGGGCAGCGCGTTGCGCGGATTCCCGTTCAGTTGCAAAGGAGCGCCGTCGTAGTCCGGCAGATCCAGGCTGTAGT
>Ga0116222_1001257_pt1 | contig 14219 bp, 14 predicted proteins | sample Sb_taG_12_FD_88963 | JGI IMG/M metagenome (GOLD analysis project Ga0116222, IMG submission 88963) | Peat soil microbial communities from Weissenstadt, Germany - Sb_50d_9_AC metaG | ecosystem: Environmental > Terrestrial > Soil > Wetlands > Peat | place: Germany: Weissenstadt | collected 2010-09-21
CCGCCGGCCCAGCATCCCGGCCAGGACCATGACCACGTGCGCGAAACGACAAGAAGCCCGCCGTCAGCGCGCCCCGGGCCACGATCCGGCACGACCCCGCGTCTCCCGGCCCGGCCGGCCGTAACCCGCCGCCAAGGCGGCGGCCCGGCCTGCCGCACAGGCCGGCGGCCCTGGCCGCCAGGATCAGGCCGTCATCTGAGACGGTCACGGCATCCGCTCGCCACAGGCCCCATCCAGCGGCACGCCAGTTCACCCGGACACGCTCGGCGCACCCGGTAACCCTGACGGCCAGCAACCCAACATCACGGACCCATAACAGGCGATCTGTCGTCGGAAATCACGCTGTGTGATTTCCGCAAAGCGCGCCGAGTCGGCCTGTGCCCTCTGGCAAGCTAAGGCCGATATTCGGAATTCACAGATTGTAATCGTTCGAGGGGCCGCCGGGTCGCTGCTCCGCCTGCCGCCGATGGCCGCGTGCATCGCCGGACGCTGGGGGCAGCCGGATCATCGCGATGGCACGACTTGAGCATGCTCGCAAAGGGGGGCGGGCGCAGGTGCCGCACGAAGCCCTGGGAACGGTCCGCGCGCTGACATGCTGTGACACGCTGCGCTGCCCCCTGGAAGCGCAGATGGCACCGCGTTCGCCGTCACGTCATGAGGAGCGTGCGGCCGTCGTTCCCGGCGAAGCCGGACATGTTCCTGGTGTGGCCGGCGAGCGGCATGCGGCGGCCCAGGTGTGGCTGGCCGGGCGGGGACGGCCGCGGAACGTGGCCGCGGCTGACAGCTTGCCCCAGATCACTGCGACGCTCGTCGCGCCGGGTATCACGGGCATGTCCGTGAGCCAGTCATCGGGCATGGCGTGGCTGCCTGGTCCCTGGTGACGGAGCTTCGTCCACGGGTCAGCTCGCCGATGGTCACGACAGTGAGCATGGGCTGCCTGCCGACCAGGCGAGCGGCGAGCGGTGCCCGGAGCCGTCCCGCGAGCGCACGGGAAGCGGCGTCCGTGTCCAGGACGACGGCCCCGCAAGGACCGGTCCGGCCAGGTCTGCGCGGCGGGACCCGGCCGCGATTGCCAGGAACGCGCCGAGCTCCTCGCCGGTGCCCGACGCCTCGCAGCGGAACTCGTCGGGCGAGCTGATCGGGTGGGCGCCGGGTGCCTGCCAGCGATCAGCGGATCAGCTCATCCAGGGGCGCCAGGTCATCGCCCTCCGGACGCCGCGGGTACCCGGCGCTGTGCCCGCGGACCGGGCGGCTGCTGAGCCGGCGTAGTAAGAACTGTAGTAGCGTAGCCTGATCCGGGCCGCAGCTACTGAGACGCTGTGACAGGTCACGCGGCCGCTGTCCTGCGCGGACAAGCTGCCAGTGCGTTGCGGTGGCTCTGCTCAGACGAGGACCGGCTGACTCATAACCCAGAGGTCGCAGGTTCAAATCCTGCCCCCGCTACTAGGAAATGCAGGTCAGAGGCCCTTCCGGCGGGAGGGCCTCGTCCGTTTTAACGATCTTGTAGTAAGCCGTGCAGCAAATGATGCCCTGGAATGTCCGGGCCGCGCGTCAGTGAGGCTCCTGTGCCGATACTGGCGGCGGCTGGTGAGACGTAGCGAGGCGCGGGGGACGGCCCGGCTGGCGATCTCTGGGCCCGGCCCCGGAGATCGTACCCTTCCGCTCCTGCGGCGTGACCGGGAAGGCGGCCGGCCGGTCTCCGCTTCCCGCGAGCACGCTGCTGGCGGTCATCTGGACCTGGCGGAGGCGCCCTGAGGACATGCACGGCCAGGACACTCACGGAATGTGACTACGTGGGAAGCTGCCACCGCTCCTGATGGCGTTATGCGCGCCAGCGTGCCGCCGGACGGAACCCGATCGACACGCCAGACGGAACGTTACGGCGCCGCGCCGATCGCGCCAGCGGGGCTCACGATCTGTCCTGACCCGTCCGCGCATGCCGATGAGCGTCTATCTGAGTGCAGCATGATCAAGCCGTTCATCGATCTCGGTGGCGAGGCGATCCAGTTGCTGACTACCGCCCTCGGCCGCCTCCTGCCTGGCGTAGATGAGTCGAACCCACAGACCCGCTGCCCAGGCATCTCGAATCTCCCGCCGGTCCCACTCCCGGCCAGCCTGGAGTTGGTAACTGGTGATGAAGTCGGCCGTCTGGGCAACCGTGGCGGTTACAGCATCTGGCCCCTCCTCGCGGGGCCACATTGCCGCGGCCAGGCCCACGATGGCCGTCTCGGGCTGGGCGATGACACTGTCCCAGTCATGCACGACGAGAGGATCGCGGCCCGTCCATCGAATGTTCTGTGACTCCCAGTCACCGTGGCCTATACGCACCCGCCCCGGTGTCGAGGTCAGTCGTTCTCTCACGCGACGAGCAGCGTCATCAGCCCACTCGGGCCCGCCGGCGAGGTTGAGGTCCTGCCCGTGCTCATCAAGGTCGGGCCACAGTCCTCGCCCGGGATGGTCCCATCCCGTCCACGGCGGCGAGGGCGCCAGCTCGGGGACCGCCGCTGGGGCGGGTGCCGAACCGATCAGGCGAGCGAGGAGGGCCGCGAAGGGGGCCGCTCCCGCTTCGGGAGGCAGAGGACTGCCACCAGGCACCTCCGTCTCGGCCGTGACCGTCATACCGTGCACCCGCGTCGCCACGGTCAGCGGTTCCGGACATGGGAAACCCACGCGAGCCAGCGCAGCCTGGACCTGCAGACAGCCGGCGATCCGAGGCTGGAAGGGACGCGCTTTCACCACTGCCCGCAGACCGCCCGGCAACTCGACCCCGACGACCTCAGAAAGGAATCCGGAGCGGAAGAGCACCCGCTCGAACGGCGCACCCAGGTAACGCAGACACCAGTCCGCTAGGAGCGCGTCATCGAGCACACCTGGCAGCGTATGCGTTTGGCAGCGCACTCTCATGCCGCTCCCAGAGCGTCCCTGCCGAATAGGCGCGAAGCGCGCATACGCGCTGATCGAGAACTTGTTAGCACAGAACGTCCACTTCGGTGGCATGTAAGTTCGGAGGGCTCAAGATTCTGCACGCGGTTAACCGCTTGGCGATCGGCAGGACAGGAACGCGGTGATGGTGTCGACAATGTGGTCGAGGTCGCGAATGTCGGGCAGGTGGTAGCGCCCTTCGAGGGTGACCAACCGGGCGTCGGGCAGGCCTTCGACCAGTTGCAGCCCGCCGCGGTGAGGTATTACGCGGTCACCTCGGTAGTGCAGCACGAGTGCGGGTGCGCTCACCGCCGGCAGGAGGGCGGTGACGTCGGCAGCGTAGATGGCCGCGAGATATCCGGCGGCCACGTCGCGGCCGGCCGAGTCTCGCAGCACCGCGGCCAGGTGGTCGGCCGCTGCGTCGGTCAGATCGGGCCGGTAGAGGTCGGCGAGCAGCTTGGAACCGAGCCCCCAGTGACTGCGCACCAACGCGATGAGGGTGGCGCTGAGGTCTAGGCGTATGAATACTTCGGCGGCGCTGGCGTAGGTCCCGAAGAACACCAGTCGCCGCACCAGATCCGGCCGCGTCGCGGCGAGCGCGACGGCAACCGGTCCGGCCTGGGACATGGCGAGCAGGTCGACCGGCGCTCCAGCGTGGGTCGCGACGGCGGCCAGCTCGGCCACACTCGCGTCCAGGCCGAAGTCGTCGACCGGACCGGGGGAGCGTCCGGTCCCGTAGCGGTCGTACATGACCAACGCGTGGGTCCCGACCAGTCGTTGAAATATCGAGGAGCGCGGATCGCGGCCAGCCGCGATGACGTCGATGTTCGATACCCAGCCGGGCAGCGCGATCAGCGACTGTCCACTCCCAACGGTGGCAACGGCGATTCGACGGTCGCCGACGGAAACGTGATTTACGCGCATCGCTCGCAGCGGGGTCGGCGGCGCAACGTTGTGGCGGAGTATGCGCAGCCGCAGATCCTGCATGGCAGCCGAAGGCTCGAGCCCGAGCTCGTCGGCGAGCCGGTCGGCGTAGCGTTGGTACGCCGCGAGCGCGTCGGCTTGGCGTCCACACGCGTACAAGGCCCTCATGCGGACGAGGTGCGCATGTTCTCGGAGCGGATGTTCGGTGGCGAACGCCTCCAGAGCCGGAAGGTCGGGAGAGCCCTCGTCCAGGCGATGCTCATGCCAACGCTCGATCGCCTGTCGGCGCGCCTCCTCGAGCCGGATCGCCTCAAACCGGGCCACTGACGACTCGGCGAACTCGGCGTAGGCCGCACCGTGCCATAGGCTCAGAGCCTCGCTCAATGACCTGGCAGTGTCTGCCCGCACCAGCCGGTCGAACCGCTGACTGTCCACATCGTCCGGATCAACGGCCAACCGGTAGCCGGGAGCCACGGTCTCGATCCGCGTGAACGGAATGGTCCGGCGCAGTCGAGACACCTGGTTGTGCAGCGCCGCCACGGGATCCTGAGGGGGATCCTCCGGCCAGATCAGGTCCACGAGGTTGTCAACGCTCACGACAGCGCCGGCCCGAGCCAGCAGGCTGGCCAACAGCGACCGCTGGCGGTCACTGAGCGCGACGACCTGCCCGTCCGGGCCGACCACGGTAACGGCGCCGAGTACCAAGAACATCAGTTGGCATTATGTCAGCCTCCTGGACGGCGGCGTAGACACGTGACAGCGAGTTGACAGGCGCGCCACCCACACTCGCCGTATGGACACGACAGCGACAGACAGTTTCCGTCATGACAACAGCGCCACCACACCACAGGCCTGCCACGGCGCCGCGACGGTCGACAACGCCGTGCGGGGCCGACTCAATGCGGCCGTCCTGCGCACGTCCAACGCCTACGGCCACCTACTGCTGGGACGGCGCAAACGACGGCTGTTCGCCAACCTTCCGCCGACCGTGGTTGAGATCGGGCCCGGAACCGGGGCCAACCTGCGCTATTACCGAACCGGCACCCGGCTGATCGCGATCGAGCCGAACCGGCACATGCACTCACCGCTCCGGAAGGCGGCGCAGCGCTACGGCATCGAATTGGAGCTGCGTGAAGAAGGGGCGGACGCCATCGGTCTGCCCGACGCGAGCGTCGATGCCATGGTGAGCACGCTTGTTCTGTGTACCGTGCCCGACCCGGCTGCGACGCTCCGCGAAGTCCGTCGGATTCTCCGGCCGGGTGGCCGGTTTCTCTTCCTGGAGCACGTCCGGGCAGGCCAGAGCCACCCTGTGCTGCGGATGGTTCAGCGATCCGTGGCCCGGCCGTGGCGCTGGTTCTTCGAGGGTTGCGATGTGCTGCGCGACACTGAGGCGACCCTGGCCCGGACCGGCTGGGCACACCTGGTGGTGCAGAGATACCACGTGCCGACCATGTTCCTTCCGATCAACACCCAGATCGCTGGGACCGCGCTCCGGACTAACCCAGGGGAGCGCAGATGACTGGGTCGAGCTCTGCCGGGCCCGGTGCAGCCACATACGAGCGGGTAGGGGCGGCCGCCGTGATCGCGATTCGGCGTCCGCAGCGCCGCAACGCCATCGACGGGCCCACGGCCGAGGCGATGGTGCAAGCCGTCCGCGCGTTCAACGACGACCCGGACGCGCGGGTGCTGGTGGTGACCGGGGACGAGGAGGCATTCTGTGCGGGAGCCGACCTGACGTCCCTGGAGTCGCTGCGACCAAGAGTCGGCCAGCCGGAAGGAGTGTTCGGCGTGCGGCGGTTCTCGCCGAAGCCTGCGATCGCGGCGATCTCGGGCTGGTGCCTCGGAGGCGGCGTCACGCTGGCCACCTGGTGCGATCTGAGGGTAGCCACGGACACGGCACGGTTCGGGTTCCCGGACCGGCAATGGGGAGTGCCGATCCTGGACGGGGGTGCCGACCGGCTCGCCGCGATCATCGGGCTCGGCCGCGCGCTGGACCTTCTACTCACCGGGCGCGAGATCTCCGCCGCGACGGCACTTGCCATGGGACTTGTCACCGAGGTGGTGCCACCTGGCGAACACGTGACGCGCGCGCTGGAAATCGCCGAACGCATCGCGAGCTTCCCGCAGGCCACGCTGCTGGCCGACCGATGGGGACTGCTCGAAGGGCTCGACCAGCGGATGAAGTTCACCGCGCAGCGCGACGTGCGCGCGCTGAAAGAGGTGGCTGGCGACGCGGAGCAGGCGTCGGCGCGGTTCACCTCTGCCGGTCGCGGAGGCTGACGGCACAATTACTATGGCGAAGGTTGGCCGCAGCAGGGCCGACGGTCCTTTACCGCGGACCGTAAGGAAAGCCGAACGTCCACTCGGGCGCAGCGCGGTAGCACAGCGACCCTCTGTGCCAACCGACCGAACTGAGGTGCAGATCAGCGGTTCTTGTACACGACCGCGCGGCACTGCATGGTACATCGCCCAGTACAGAACGAGCCTACTGTGTGTGCGTAGACTCCTGGATTGGTTGTGCACGGGGGGTTGCTGGCGGGGCCGGTGCGGCTGGTGGCCGGGCGGGCGCGGCACGGTTCTGCGTGGTGTCCGGGCCGGGCGGGTGCCGGGCTAGCGCTGGACGGTGGCGAGCAGGTATCCGGGACCGCCGTCGGTGAGCGATCCGACGGCGGTGCAGCGGGATCTGGGCGGGCAGGATACTGCTTCGAGCGCGGAGTCCTGGCCGTGGTCGATGGCGAGGATGCCGGGCAGGACCGTCGCCGGTCCCCAGCGGCCGTTGACCTGTTCGGCTGTGGCGGCCTGTTGCTGGCCGCCGCGCACCGGGATGTCGCCGGCGAAGACGCAGTTGCCGGCGGCGGCGCAGGATATCGAGTCGAAGATGTCACCGCCGCTGGGGCCGGCGCCGGTGATGGTCTGGGCGGTGTGCCAGGTGCCGTTCTGCTCGGTGGATACGAACGGCTGCTCTACCGAGAGATCGCCGAGCGCGGTGCACGCGCCGGCCGCGGGGCAGTCCAGCTGGTCGATCCCGCCGCCGCCGCCCAGCTTGAATGTCCCGGGCAAGAACTCGGCCGGGCCCCACCTGCCGTGGGTCTCGGTGACGGCGAACGCCCCGTAACCGTCCGGCGGATAGGCCCACCCTGCCGCGACGCAGTTGCCCGCCGAGGAGCACGACAGCGCGGTAATGTTGAGCCCGGTCCCTGGCCGGCTGTTTCTTACCTTCTGGGCGTTGCCCCAGACCCCGTGCCTTTCGGTGACGACGAACGACCGGTCGACGACGGCGGGGTCGTAGTAGCCTCCCGCGGCCGTGCAGTCACCGGGTGAGGGGCAGGAGATCACCTCGGAGTCGATACCCCGGTCGCTCAGCGCGGCCAGGCCTGGCACGGGGAAGGCCTTGCGCCAGGTGCCGTGTTCTTCGCTGAGCAGGTAGCCGCCGGCCAGCGCGGCCGTGCAGTCACCGGGTGCCGGGCAGGAGATGGCATCAGGGCCGCTGTAGACCTGCTGGGCTTTGCCCCAGGTGCCGTTCGTCTCGGAGATCACGAACCCGCTGCTGTTGTAGGAGTCGCCGGCGGCGCAGTTGCCCGCCGAGGCACACGACAGCACCGGGAGGCCGCCGAAATCGACGTTCTTGCCGGCGGTCGGGGCAGCGATGCTCAGCGCTTTGCCCCACACGCCGCGCCGCTCGGTGGCCGCGAAGTCCCGGATCCGGCCCGACGACTGGTCCTGGTACCACCCGACCGCGGTGCAGTCCGACCGCGACGCGCAGGACAGCGCGTTAAAAGCTGCTATCTCCGCAAGGTCGCGCGGCGCCGGCAGCTCCCGCGGCCGGCTCCAGCCGCCGGACGCGGCCGCAGTGGCAGCCGCTGCCATCACAGGCATGCCGCCGGCCAGCGCCACGGCCGCAGCGGTGATCGCCGTGCCGCCGAGAATACCCAGATACCGGGATAATGCGTGCCGTCGCGGTATCAGCCCGCCGTCGCTGATCATGCCTGCTCACCTGTCTCACCTGCTCGGGCACGGGCATAGCCAGCGCCGGCCGCCCGCGCTCCTGCTGTTCAGACGCCCGTCACCGGCCCGTGGTTTACCGCTACCCAGCGGAATGCAACCCGGGGAAGACGCGCGGCAATCACCCCGGGCGGCCAGCACTTCGCAATACTCGCTAGAAGTTATGTGCACGCAGATAACCACGCCCGGTCAGGCCGGTACAGAACATCAATTCCCGTGTCGTGTCACCGGCCCCGCGCGAACCAAAAAGGCTGCGCCAGATCGAGCCTTATGGCGCTGGTCCCGTGGTGGCAGGTGCATGAGCATCAGCGCACAGATCGGTTCGGGGCGCGTCGTCGAAAGAGATTGCCAGTCCGCCTATCTTTGGGCACCGATAGCGCTGCGCTGTCTGGGCTCGCATGGTTATACACGACCGCCGAGCGCCAGGAACTTACTCTTCTGCCGCAGGTCGCACGTCGGATGTGGTCACTGTGTGCCGCACTGCCGATGGCGGCTGGCGGGTCAGTGGCGGCTTGCCGTGGCCGTCGTGTCCGGGCGTGCCCGGTGCCCGGCTGGGCATAAGGGGCGTCGGGAGGCGGTTAACCCGGGCCTTGGGAGGACGGAGGTGCCGGGGTGAAGGCGGTGCGGTTCGAGGAGTACGGCGGGGTCGAGGTGCTCCAGGTGACAGACGTGCCCGAGCCGGTACCTGGACCGGGCCAGGTGCTGGTGCGGGTCAGGGCGGCGGGGATCAATCCCGGTGAGGCTAAGATCCGTGCGGGCCTGCTGCATGACCGGTGGCCGGCCGTGTTTCCGTCCGGGCAGGGCAGCGATCTGGCAGGGATAGTGGCCGGGACGGGTCCGGGCGTGGCCGGGGTTGGCGTCGGCGCGCAGGTGATCGGCTATAGCGATCACCGGGCCAGCCAGGCCGAGTACGTTGTGGTCGAGGCGCAGAACCTGACTGCGAAGCCGGCGGCCGTGCCGTGGGAGGTCGCCGGATCGCTGTTCGTCGCTGGCGCCACGGCGTGGGCGGCCGTGCGAGCGGTCGCCCTGAGCGGTGGCGACACGGTGGTGGTGTCAGGGGCCGCCGGAGGGGTCGGCTCGATCGCTGTCCAGCTGGCCAGGCTGGCCGGGGCTACCGTGATCGGGCTGGCCAGCCAGGTGCACCATGAATGGCTCGCCGGGCACGGGGTGATTCCCGTGACCTACGGCGACGGCGCGGCTGGCCGGATCCGCCGCGCCGCCGGGCGGATCGACGCGTTCATCGACACGGTCGGCGCGGACTATGTGCAGCTGGCGCTGGAGCTTGGCGTGGAGCCTTCGCGGGTGGACACCATCGTCAACTTCGGAGCCGTCGTGCAGTACGGAGTCAAGGCCGAGGGCAGCGCCGCCGGGGCCAGCGCGAGCGTGCTGGCCGAGCTGGCGGAGCTGATCGCAGCAGGCCGGCTCGAGGTTCCGGTCGCCGCGACCTTCCCGCTCACCGAGGTCCGCGACGCCTACAGCCTGCTTGCGCAGGGCCACGTCCGCGGCAAGATCGTCCTCATACCCTGAGCGCTCAGCGCACCAGGCCAACGTCCGCTCTTGCCGCTCCAGGTGCGTTGTGGCTGGCGCGATCTTGCGCAATTTCGGCCGTCCGGCCGATCGGTGTGTATGTTGGCGGGCCTGCGGCGGTGTCAGCGCTCGCGGTCCGGGCGGAAAGGCGCTAGCAAGAACCGATGGGGCTTGCAATCGAGCCTGCGCGGGCATGAATCCGGTGCGGTACCCGGGTCGGCCGCTGGCACCGGCCACGGGGCCGCCGATGCAGGCTAGGGGCATCAGCATGCGATTTGCCGAGTACTCATTCGGTTCCGTTCGAGTCGACGGCGTGACCTACGATCACGACCTGATCATTGACCGGGGAAAGATCCGCAAACGCAAGAAGGCCGCGTCCCGGAAGTTCCGGGGCGCTTACGGGCACACCCCGCTGTCGGCCGCCGAAGACATCCCCTGGCGATGTCGCCGGCTGGTGATCGGAACCGGTGCTGATGGCGCGCTGCCGGTGACGGAGCAGGTCCGGGACGAGGCTCGCCGCCGCAAGGTCGATCTTGTCGTCCTTCCCACCGCAGAGGCGATCGGCGTACTGGCCGGGACCATCAAGGACACCAACGCCGTCCTGCACCTCACCTGCTGAACCGACTGGGTGGCACAGCCGGTCGCCTTGGCAGCCCCGCCGGGGACGGCGGTCCGATCCTCGTACCCCCGGCTCCACGGCTGAGGCCGCGCCTGGCAGCGGCTAGCTGAGCCCCCCTGATGCCGCCGGTCATGGCTTGATCGCTCGCAGGTGCGGGAAGAGCGGAATCCGCTGCCAGCGCCGGGCAGCGGGGTCGCGGCCGACGAGGTGATCCGGCGGCTTCACTTCCCTGATTGCCTCGATGAGCAGGCCGCTGGCCTCCAGTGCCCGGGCGTAGGACTCCAGTGGCCGGTGCTCGCTGTGGAAGGTCAGGTGGATGCCGCCGCGGTCGGACGCTATTCGCAGGGGGCGGTGTCCAGGCATGAGGCAGAGATCACGAAGGGAGCATCGGCAGCCCGGTCGCGGAATGACCCGGCCGTGCTGATGGGGTGGGGGATTGCGGTGCACAGCCGCCCGGGCCGGCCGAGCACCCGGGCGATCTCGGCGGCGGCCCGCACCATGTTGTCGATGTCGTGCAGGCACATGTACGCCACGGCAAGATCAAAGGCCTCGTCCCGGAACGGAAGATCGATGGCATCTGCGAGCACTGCTGGCGCTGCGCCGTCGTGACCGGCAGCAAACTGCACTATGGTGGGCGAGGCATCGATCCCGACGACACTGTGGCCCAGTGATTGCAGCAGCCTGCCGTCCCCGCAGGCCACGTCCAGTGTCCGGCGGCCGGGCGCGCCGGAAGCAGCTTGAGCAGGGCCGGAATATTCGTCTCATCGTGCGCATGGTCATGGCCAGGCGTGCGAGCAAACTTCACCCAGTTCTGTGCCTCTGACTCCCAGCCCTGCCGCATCGTCACCTCGTGAAGCCTGCCACAGCAGGCCAGCGGACGCACCACCCGGATTCCTGCGCTGGGCACGCTCACTTCCGCCTTACCTGCATCGGCCAGTAGCCACAACCGGACCGACTTGGGTTTTCAGGCATGGTGACCCCCGTTTCGGGCCGCACGGGTCTGCTCCCTGTTCCTGATAGCTGCCGGGTTCTGCGAGCGGGCGGGGCGGGTCAAGAGGCGCGTAGCGCCCGCTCGCAGCGGCGCCGGAGGCGCCCTTGACGCGCCCGGCCCGGAGCGGATCATGCCGGGTGGCGGGCAGGGAGGTTCCCGGTGGGGTGGGGGTTATCGGCCTGGTTCGCGAGCCTTTCGTGCGGGGTGACCGGTCGTAGCGGCCGGGGGGGCGGGACGAGGGCAGCCAGCCTTACCTTGGTGCGCGGGGCCTCGGCATGGCCCCGGCGACATGATGATTGATCGGGTGTCCCCGCCCTGCGGGGATGCGGCCGCTCAGTCTAATCAGGCCGTCCGCGCGGCCCGGCGCGGTAGCGCCGGGAGCGGCTGGCAGGCGGCTTACGGGAGCTGGCCGCGGGGGTTCCCCATCGGGTGATAGTGGCTGCGTTGTGCCCGCCCGGGCCCGGTGCGTCACGGAACTGGCCAGCCTGACGGATGACGGGGTGTCAGGCGGCGAGGGCGTCGTCGCCGAGCTCGGCCAGGATGTGGCAGGCCTGCCGGACGATCTTGCGGGCTTCTGACAGGGCGGCGCGCTTGCCGTTCTTGCGGTCCCTGACCGCCGCGTAGTAACCGTGGTCAGGGGCGGAGGAGCGGGCGTGGGCCTTGCCGGCCTCATACACCGCCCAGCGCATTCTCTCTGCTTTATGTTCGTGTCGCGATAGCCGTCATCGACGGGCAAGTGGACCTGCGGCCTGCGCTGTTCGACTACCTCCTCCTCGCTGCCGCTTGTTGCGGAACTATGTGAAGCGGGTCAGCCTGCCAGCAGCGCAGGCCAATTGCGACACCGGTGCCACCGAACACGGCGAGTGCAGACGAAAAGCGCAGAACCGGCGGCCCCTGCCGCGACAGCCGCCCGGGCGGGCCCTTGCGATCGGAGGACCAGACGGTGATGTCCAGCCCGGTGAACCGGACCGCCTTGCGGGAGGAGGAGAACCGGTCCGCCCCGGCCAGCCAGCAGGTCAGCGCCAGCGCGGTGAACGGCCCCACCCCGTATAGCCGCTCCCTCAGCACCCTGGCCCCGGCCAGCCGGGCGGCCGCTTCCCGCACCTGGCGGCGCACATCGTGCAGCCGGCCTCCAGCACGGCGATCATCTCCAGGGCGGTCCGATCTGCATCTGCCCGGCCGGTGACAGGTGCGCGGCCGAGGCGGCCCGCAGCGCGGCCATGCCCTGCTCGCTGCGCAGGAACCCCTCGCCCAGCCGCGGGGCGCCCTGGTGGAAGAACACCGCGTGGATCCGCTGCACCCACGCCGTATGCTCGGCCCGCAGGTCGTGATAGGTCACCCGGCAGCGCCCGGTACTCCAGGATCCGCGGCGGCGGCACCCAGCACCCGGGCAGCCGCCCCTCGGCCAGCAGCGTCCGCAGATGCCGGGAGTCGGTCTTGTCGGTCTTGGGATGCCGCTTGCGGCCGCGGGCCGCGGCGGTGTCCGCTGGCTCGGCAACATGCGCGGCCACGCCCGCCGCGGTCAGCTCCCCGGCGACATACCGCCACCCGGTGCACCCTTCCATCGCGAACGCGACGTCATCGCGGCCGGCGAACCGCGCCAGCCACGCCCGCAGGTGCTCCCGGTCGGCGGGGGCGATCTGGCCGCGTTTCACCTCCCCGGTCACGGTGCCGGGGTAGTCGAACGTCAGTTGCTTCCGGTGAATATCCAGCCCGCCTACGATAGGCATCCGGACCTCCTCAAGCTCCGGGGCGCCCTGCCAGGCGCCCCGCACGCGAAATGCCTTCCGAACCAATCATGAACGCGGATGAGCTGAGGAGGTCCGCCATGCGAACAGCAACCACACCAGCCCGGCCGCCACGGCCAGCCAGCCGATGCATGTCATCTAATTGCGCCCTAGTGGCGGTTGAATGGCTGGCCGTCGAAGGGCGCACCGAACGGGCTGTTCTGTAGGTCGGCCGGGAGGCGTGTCCTGCCGGCTGTATGTGACGTGGCCTGCCGATGAGCCGCAGGCAGGTCGACCCGAAGGACACGTGATGCCAGCGTCTGCGGTGGCGTGGCGAGCGAGTGCAGGCCCGGCGTCACGTCCGGCGACCCGTACGCGCACCGGATTGCCTGGGTACTGCATGGGCGCCGGCGAGCCAGGATGTGTGGCCGGCAGGCATGGCTGTGGAGCGGCGGGAGAACTACCCTGTCGGGTGAGAGGACCGGCCGGCAGGGGCTGTGCATGGTTCCCGGGCAGATGCCACAGCAGGAGGAGGCAGCGATGGCAGTGATCAGGTTCGAGCCGTTCCGGGACCCCTTCCGGGAGCTCGACCGGCTCATGTCCATGGCCGCGAGCGGGACGCGCGCTCCGCTCGGCATGCCGATGGACGTCTACCGCGGCGAGGACGGCAGCTACCACGTCGAGGCCGACCTGCCCGGCGTCGACCCGGACAGCGTCGAGGTGACCGTCGAGCACGGCACCTTGACCATCCAGGCCGCTCGCACCCCGCACTACGGCGAGAGCGAGCACGTCATCGCCGCGGAGCGGCCCCAGGGGTCGTTCACCCGGCAGCTGTCCCTCGGCGAGGGCGTGGACTCCGATAACCTCACCGCCAGCTACGCCGACGGTGTCCTGCACGTGACCCTCCCCGCGTCACCGAAGACCCAGGCCCGCCGGGTTCAGATCACCCATGCGGCGAGCGGCAGCCGCACCATCTCCGGCAGCGCCGCCGGGCAGGGTGAGACGCCCGCCGAGCAGGGTGAGGCGCCCGCCGGCAGCACGGACGGCGGCTGAACGGGCTGCCCGCGCCAGGGCAGCGGACATCCTTCGCGGAGCCTTCCGGCTGGCACCGCCAGCCGGGCCTACCGCTGGTCGCACGGCCGCACCGATGACCGGGCGGCCAGCCAGGCACCCGGGCTTGCCGAGGTTACGTTGGTCGTACCGTTCACGACAGCGCGGGGAGCGGCACATCGAAGACTTCCCGATGATCCGGCTGACGCAGGGTCTGTTCAGTAAAGTCGCACGGCCACAAGGGAGAGCGGCGTGCCCGGGCTGACCGGCCGAAGCGGGCTTCCGTGGTGCAGGGGCGGGACCAGCGCCGAGATGGCAGACGCCTGGCCGTGTGATGGGCTGCTCGCCGTACCGTATCTCTCGCTGTACCGGTGGGTCTGCCAGCTGAAGGTTGGCCCGTACAGCTACGACTGGCTGGACAACCTCGGCCGGCGCAGTCCGTGGGATCGCCGCCACC
>Ga0116222_1001264_pt1 | contig 14176 bp, 9 predicted proteins | sample Sb_taG_12_FD_88963 | JGI IMG/M metagenome (GOLD analysis project Ga0116222, IMG submission 88963) | Peat soil microbial communities from Weissenstadt, Germany - Sb_50d_9_AC metaG | ecosystem: Environmental > Terrestrial > Soil > Wetlands > Peat | place: Germany: Weissenstadt | collected 2010-09-21
CGTATTTCGTCATTCGACCCCTTTCGCCAGTTTATATCGAACGATTACTAAAGCTGTTGAGAAAACCCATTCGCACCAGCAACGCCCCAGTCGTCTGGGAAGCAAGCACCGAACAACCCCGCCTGGGCCGAGACCAAATCTCGGCGGAGGGCCCCACTTACGCAGCGCCTCGCCATCGCCCGCGACGGCAGATCGGCGCCATTTACACCCCAATCCGTCAGGCCGAGGGCCTCTCACGCCCCGCGGATCCCGGCCCACCGGCCGAATCCGCTCCCGAGCCCGCTCCGCCCCTGCCGAACCGGCCGCCGCATCCCCCGAGCCTGCTACTCCGGGCCGCGTGCGGAACGAACCCAATCCGACTGCAACCCCGGCCCGGCCCCTGATCTTCCCCGAGGCTTCAACCCCAATAACCCCAACCACCCACCCATCGAACTCTGCCCCAATTGCTCCTCGAAGGGCGCCATCCAGGATCGCTGCTGGTTCCAGCCGAGGCAGCCGCGCACATGAAGCCACTAGCGATAAACCATCCGGACTCAATCGCTCCCCGCTTCTGCCCGGTCCGCAATTGTGCTACAACCTAGTCAGCAGGCGGTTATTGCAGAAAGGAGAGCGGGTATGCAATATCGCTCCATACGTAGCGTGCTGTTGGGAGTTGGGGTGATGCTGATATGTGGCTTGCCGGCCTGGGCCGACACCGCCGCGGGCATGCAGGCCTTCAAGAACAAGGACTATGCCAAGGCATTCAGCGAGTGGAAAACGGCCGCCGAAGCCGGCCAGGCGGAAGCCCAGTTCGACCTGGGTGTCTTGTACGCGCAGGGCAAGGGAGTGCCCCGCGATCTGCCGATGGCCGAGAGCTGGTATCGCAAGGCCGCCGAGCAGGGCAATGCGGAAGCCGAGTTCGCCCTCGGCCAGATGTATTCGCGGGGATGGGGCGTGCCGCGCGACGAAGCCGACGCCATGCGCTGGTTCCAGATGGCCAATTCGCCGGATAGCGACGGCCCCTCCACCGATTGGTCCCTGATCGAGGGCTATGGTGTGCAGCAGGACCAGAAGCAGGCTGCCTACTGGTACGAGCTGGCGGCCCAGAAAGGCCACGCGGAGGCGCAGTTCAACCTCGGCCGCCTCTACGCCGCCGGGAAGGGCGGCATCCCGCATGACGAGGAGCAGGCGTTGCGCTGGGTGCGCGCCGCGGCCAGCCAGGGCTACCCTCCGGCGGAGGCCAGGCTCGGCGTACGCTATGCCACCGGACTGGGTATTGCGCAGGACACCAAGCGCGCCTATTTCTGGCTCACTCTGGCCTACTTGCGGGGCGAAAAGAACATAGAGAAGCTGCGCAGCGCGCAGGCCGCCAAGCTCTCGCCCGCCGACGTTTCGGCCACCGACCAGGCCGCGCAAAACTGGAAGCCGCGGGTTGCCCCGGCGGCCAAGAAGTAGGCTGCATGCATCTGCCGATCCGGCTGGTGCTGCCGGTGCTGATTCTCTTCGGGGTACGAGGGGAGGCTGAGCGGAATCCCGGCGCAGTGCTGGAACGCGCCCGCGCCAATCTGCGGGAAATGACGCTGCGGCTGTCCAAGTACGCCTGCATCGAGACCGTGGACCGGAGCTACTTCGAGCCGCCGCCCCAACCCCCGTCGCCCTCGTGCAGCCAGATTCGGGCGGCGCTCGACCACCGCACCACGCCGGCGAAGCTCGAAGCGTCCGACCGCCTGCGGCTCGAGGTGACGGTGTCGGAAGGTCACGAAATCCACGCCTGGCCGGGCGCCACGCGGTTCGACACGCGCGATGTGGATGAGATCATCCACGATGGTCCCATCGGAACCGGCGCTTTCGCCACCCATCTGATCGGTGTCTTCGACAGCCCCACCGTGGATTTCCAATACGCGGGCGAAAAACCGGATGGCGGCCGTACGATGCTCGAGTACCGCTATCGCGTCTCCGCGGAAGCCAGCCGCTACCGCGTCAAGACCGGCGCTACCTGGCACACCGTGCCCTACGATGGGACCTTCTGGCTGGATCCCGATTCGTTCGATCTGCGGCGCTTCACCGTGAACGCGGGGCCGCTGCCGCCCGCCAGTTCCATGTGCCAGTTGGAATCCGCGCTGGATTATCAGCGCGTGCGCATCGGCGACGGCGATGTGCTGCTGCCGCGCCAGGGCCGGCTCAACATCGTGATGAACAACGCGCGCGAGACCAGCAACGTGACCACCTTCGCCGATTGCCGCGAGTACCAGACCGACACGGCGCTGCACTTCGACGACTCGGACGCGGCCAGCGCCGCCGCGAAACCGGTGGTACGCGGGGCACTGGCGCTGCCCATCGGCCTGCCGATCGTGCTCGCGCTCACCGCCCCCATCGACACCGGCACGGCCGCGGCCGGCGACCCCGTCTCGGCGAAGGTGATGAAGCCGGTACGCCGCCCCGGGGCAAGCGACATCTTGATCCCCGCCGGCGCCATCGTGCATGGCCGCCTCACTCGCCTGGAGCGCCACCTTCGGCCGCAGCCCTACTTCCTGATCGCCATGTCGTTCAACCGCCTGGTGCGGGGAGACGTCTCCTCGCCCTTCGCCGCCAGGTACGACGGCAGCAAGGAATTGGCCCAGGAATTAGGCGCCGAGCTTCGCTCACGAGGCCGCGGCCTGGAGTTCTGGGACGTCGGCACTTTCGTGTTCCCCTCCGCCAAGCCCACATTAGTGCTGCCGGCGGGTTACGAGTCGAAGTGGTCCACCCTGGCCACACCTTCGCACTGAGGGAGCGATACGGCACGCTGAGAGCGCAATCTGCATTTCTTGTGGGGCGGACCCCCTGTGCCTGAATGCGAGAAAGGCCGACGAGGGCGTCGGCCCGCGGACCAGGGGGTCCGCCCCACCAAAGCGATCGCATAGCGCCGCGGCCTCACGGTCAGAAATCGAACTGATCGATATTCGCCCGATTGAAAATCACCGGGTTCCCCAGGATGATCTGGTCGCCGCGGATTTCGATGTTGCCCAGGCGCCCGGCGAGGAACGACGTCATCCCCGCGGAGAGTTTGCCTTCGGCCAACAGCGCCGACGCGTACACCGTCAGGTAGCCGAGGTCCCGCGTGTTCCACAGGACCACGGCCTGCACCACGCCGTCGTGCACGTAGCGCTTGTTCAGGTTCGGCAGCGAGAGGCCGATCACATCGAGGTCTTTGCGGCCCGCCTGGCGCACGGCCTCCGCCATTCCCGGGACCGCCGGCGCCGAGATGCCCATCAGGAGCCTCACCCCGGGGTAGACCTTCATCACCGTCTGCGACTCGGCGAAAGCCTTGTCGCGATCGTCGTCGCTGGGACGCACGGTGACCAGCTTCAGATCCGGATATTTCGCCGCCACTCGCTGGCGGATGGCCGCGATCCACAGGTTTTGATTGGCCGCGCTCAACGCCCCGGTAATTACCACGAACTCGCCCTTGCCGTTCAGCAGGCGCGCGGCTTCGTCGGTCAGGGTGTTGCCGATGCCTTCGGGAGTCGCCTGGTTGATGAAAAAGTCGCGCGCGTCGGGGGCCGCATCGGCGTCCCAGGTGGTGACCTTGATGCCACGCTCGCGCGCCTTGCGCAGCACCGTCGAGATGCCGGCCTGATTTTCCACGGCGACAGCGATGGCATCCACATGGCGGGTGATCCAGGCTTCGACCACCTCGTTTTGTTTGGCCGGGTCGAGGCCCGTGGGACCGTCCCAGATCAATTCCACGTTGGCCTCGCGGGCGGCCTCTTCGGCGCCGGCGCGGCAGCTCACGAAGTAAGGATCGCCCTTGGCCTTGGGCATCACCGCGATCACCAGGCGGCGACCGCTGCCCGACGATGCGGCCGGAGCGCCGGGGCCCGCTGTCCGCAACGAATGGACCAGCCAGAGATTGGTCCCGGCCACGATCAGCGAGCCGGCCAGTATGACCGCGCAGAGCACGGCGAGTTGAGAGTTCCTCATGTCAGGCGCTTCCTCGAGAGTTAAAGATGATTGCATCGCGTGATGCGGCTTTCGTGTCCGCAGGCGCCCCAGGCCGATGGCGAGTATCAGCACGGTCCCGGTGAGCACTCCGGTCAGCTCCGACGGCAGCGCGGCCAGCCGCAGGCCGTTCTGCAGCATCGAGATCGAAAACAGGCCGAACAGCGTTCCCCATACCGTGCCCCGCCCGCCGTACACCGACGTGCCGCCCAAGACCACGGCGGTGATGGCCGCCAGCTCGTAGCCCGTGCCCGCGTCGGACTTGGCCTGCCCCAGGTGCGCCACGTAGATGATGGCTGCCAGGCTGGAGACCACACCCGATAGCAGGTACACCAGCGCGATTCGGCGGCGCACCGGGATCCCCGCGTAGCGCGCACCGCCAGCGCTGAACCCGATGGCATAAAGGGTGCGTCCGATGGCCGAGCGGTGCAGCAGAATGCCGTAGCCGATCAGCGCCGCCACCAGGACGGGAAACTGCACGGGAACGCCCCACAAATATCCCTGGCCGAGTTGCAGGAAGGGCCGCGGAAATCCCGTGTAATTGACTGCGCCGTGGGTGATGCCCTCGGCGATCCCGCGGAACATCGAAAACGATCCGAGCGTGACGATGATCGGCGGGATGTTGAGGCGCGTGATGAGGACCGCGTTCAGCGCCCCTCCGGCCGCCCCGAGGAGCAGCGCCACCAAGACCGCGGCTCCGATCGAGAAGCCGCCATCGCGCCACACCGCGCCGAACACCACGGCCGCCAGCCCCATCATGGAGCCCACCGAGAGATCGATTCCTCCGGTGATCATCACCGGTGTCAGCGCCAGCGCCAGAAGCCCCAGTTCCACGCTGAGCCGCACCACCTCGAAGAAATTGGCCAGCGAGAAAAAGTTTTCGCCCAGCGCCGAGAAGGCCGCGACTTCGACCACCACGGCGAGCACGAGCACCCATTCGCCGTTGGGGAAGCAGCGTTCCCGCCACGATCTATGCTCGATCACCGATTATCTCCGCACGGCCAAATGACACACAGGCACGAATGCCTGTGCCACCCACGGCGGCCAGGATAATGCCGCCTTGAATGGCGCGCTCCCAATAGGCGTTGATTCCCAGGAAGGTCAAGGCCGGTCCGATCATGCCCAGCAGGATCACGCCCAGCAGCGTTCCCGCCACCGTGCCGCGGCCGCCGGTCACCGAAGTCCCACCCACGATCACGGCGGCGATGACCTGCATTTCGAGCCCCAGCCCGGCGTTGCTCGGAACCTGGTTGAAACGGACAGCGTTGAATAGTGCGGCCGCTCCGGTCAGGGCGCCGGTGAGTGCGAAGACGCAGAAGACTACGCGAGTGGGGTCGATGCCCGCCAGGCGCGCGGCGTTTTCGTTGGAGCCGGTGGCGTACACCGCGCGGCCAGCCGCCAGGTTGCGCAGTCCCCATGCGGCCAGCGTCAGGAGGATCAGCGCGGCGCCGATGGTGACGACCTCGCTCGCGGATTGCGACGCGCCGAACCATTGGAACGAGGGCGGCAGGTCTTGCACCCAGGCGCCCTGGGTGATCCAGCGTAGGCCGTCGCGCAGGGCCACCATGACGGCCAGCGTCACCACGATTGAAGGGATGCGCACATACGCCACCAGCACGCCGTTGATCGAGCCCATCAGGGCGCCGGCCGCGCAGGCGGCCACTCCGGCGGCCGGCGTCGGCAGGCCGAGCTTCGAGAAGACGCCGGCGGCGACGCTGCAAATGGCGAATTGCGAGCCGACCGAAATATCGATCTGTCCCGTGAGGATCACGAGCGTCATGCCGAGGGCCACGATCAGCACCGGCATGTTGGCCATCAGCAAGTCGCGCAGATTGCCGGGGGTGAAGAAGCCGGGCGCGACGATGGCCAACACGGCCGAGAGGGCCACGATGGCGAGGACCAGCGAGATTTCGCGGCGGTGGTGGCTCAGCATGGGCCCTGTCCCGTTGGCTGAGTGTTCGAGCCTACCAGCCGCAGGATGTGGGGCAGGATGATATCCTGCAGCCGGCTGTCAGCCGGCTTCTGGCCGGTGGGCGAGACATCAGCGGCGCCAGGCGTCGACACGAGTGTCGACGCGGCACGCACGAGTGCGTGCGCCACGGCTGGGTACGAGACCGTATCCCTCATGCGTCGGTCCCGCCCAGCGCCAGGTGCATGATAGCGTGCTGCGTGGCCTCCTGGCGCGAGAGCACACCGGCCACCGTGCCTGCGTGCATCACAGCTATGCGGTCGCTCATTCCCAGAATCTCCGGCAGCTCCGAAGAGATCATCATAATCGCAACGCCCTGTTCCGCCAAGTCGATCATCAGCCCGTGGATCTCGGATTTCGATCCCACGTCCACGCCCTGGGTGGGCTCGTCCAGAATCAGCACCGTCGGATGAATCGCCAGCCAGCGGGCCAGCGCCACCTTCTGCTGATTGCCGCCGGAGAGCGACCCGGTCTCCGCGTAAATCGAGCCGGTCTTGATGCGCAGTTGCTCCACGCATCCGCGCGCGAGGCCCCGCTCGCGGGCGGCGTCGATCATGCCGTAACGCGAGACCGCGGGCAGGCAAGCGAGGCTGGCATTGGCGGCAATCGGCATCTCGAGCACTACGCCGTGCTGCCGGCGGTCCTCGGGAACATAGCCCATCCCCAACCCGATGGCGTGGGAGGGCGAGTGAATGCGCACCACCTTCCCGCGGAGCAGGATTTCGCCCCCATCGGCCGGAGTCAGCCCGAAGAGCGTCTCCGCCAGCTCGGTGCGGCCCGAGCCGACGAGCCCGGCCAATCCCAGGATTTCGCCGCTTCTGACCGTGAGCGACACGTCGCGGATGCCGGCAGCCCGGCTGCGCAGGGCGCGCGTTTCGAGGACCACATCGCCGAGAGGCACTTTGCGTTTGGGAAAGATCGCCGAGACTTCGCGGCCCACCATCAGGCGGATCAGCTCCGCGCGATCGACTTCATTCACCAGGCGCGTATCGATGGTCTGGCCGTCGCGCAATACGGTCACGCGGTCGGCGATGGCCGAGATCTCTTCCAGGCGGTGCGATATGTAGACGATGCCGACGCCGTGGCTGCGCAGGGCGGCGATCACGCGGAAGAGGCTCTCCACTTCGTGGCCGGTCAGCGACGCCGTCGGCTCGTCCAGGATCAGGACCTTGGCATCCGCGCCGATGGCCTTGGCGATCTCCACGATCTGCTGCTCCGGCATGCTGAGCGTGGCCACCAGCCGGCCGGGCCCTATCGCAGAGCCGGCTCGTTCGAGCAGCTCGATAGCCCGCGCGGCGCGCGATTTCCAGTCGACGCGCCGCCACATGCCTCCGGCTTCGAGCGAGAGGGCGATGTTCTCGGCGACGGTCAGGTGCGGGAAGAGCGCGGGCTGCTGGTACACCACGGCGATTCCCAGCGCGCGGGCGTGCGCCGGGCTGTGGTGCGTCAGGACGTGGCCGTTCAGCTTCAGGGTGCCCGAATCCGGCGTCAGGGCGCCGGTCATGATCTTGATGAGCGTCGATTTTCCGGCGCCGTTCTCCCCGATCAGGGCGTGCACCTCGCCTTGCCGCAGCTCGAACGAGACGCCCCTGAGCGCCTGGACTCCGGCGAAGGATTTCGTGATGTCGGAGGCGGAGAAGAGCGGCATGCTACCAAGGCAAGAATGACACAGGCAGGAATGCCTGTGCTACTTTAACCGCACTCCGACTTCCTTGCCGCGGGGCAGTTCCAACTGCAGGATTCCTCCCGGGTCGGAGGCGGCTTCGTAGCTCTCCTCGTCGTCGATCTCCACCAGGTAGGTGTGGCGCGGCTCGAGCCCCACGATGAAGACCGGCTCGTCCTCTTCCAGGGTGACGTTGAATTTGCGCGTGGTGTGCCCCATGCAAATCACCGCCTCCTCCAGCGAAAGAGGCGCCGTGGCGCGCTGCGGATCGACCAGGGTTGCGTGGCCTTCCTCGAACAACTGCATGATGCCGTCGAAATAACCGAACCACTTGGCATTTTCTTCCCAGTTCGAGCGCACGAACAGCCGTCCGAAATCCGGATTGTAGTAGACCAGCGGCACCAGGTAGTAGCTGAGCCCGGGCTGATACGGATTGGCCCACAGGAACTCGTACGGCGCGCCGAACGTGCCGCGGAGCATGAAGCGGTCGTGCATCAGCCAGCCTTGCAGCACCTGGGTGGATGGCGCATTGGTGTCGAGCGCCACCATGGCCAGCTCCGCGGTGCGGGAGAGGCTCGCCATCTGCAGATCGGGCTCCCCGACCTTGCGTTCGGCGCCGATGTGGTATTCGGTGTCCGGGCCGGGGTACGTGGCCGGGTAGTAGCTGATCAGGTGTTCGATGGGGTATTCCTTGAAAAAGCCCGCGGCGGATTCGCGAAGATCGAGCAGCGTATTGTCGCGGACGGCGTGCAGCATCTCGTAAAGCGGGTAGGCCTCGTCGCGCGCTACCACGCTCTGGCCGGCGTTGAGCGCGGCCGCCATCTTCCCCTCCCACCAGGTGTGGACCAGGCGCTCCAGCTCGCGCTGCGGAGTCCGCGGGACGTGGTCGTACAAGACGATGGCCGCCCAGGCCCGGGACCGCGCGCCAGGGATGCTTTCATCGGCGGGTGGCGCCGTGATGGCTTTTTCGAGGCGAGAGGTCAGGTCGCGGCGCTGCGTCTCGGTGAGCACGTCCTGGCACCAGTCGAAGACTAGCGCCTGTTGGCGCGTGTCGGCTTGCGCGGTTAACGCCCACGCCACCGCTCGCCGTCCGGCATCGGCATCCCCGGAGATCTGGTAGTACAGCGCGCGTGCGAATCCCTGCTCGGGCATGGGCGCCTGGCCCGCCACATAGGCCTCGAACTGCAGCCACCGCGGCGACTTTCGCTCGCGCTCGCGTTTGAGCAGGCGGAGGCGGGCGGGCCGCAGCAGCAGGCGCGGATGGTCGGTCGAGATGGTGATCGGGTCGCCGCCGGACTGCGAAAATAGGGGGACGGTCAGCAGAATTAGGCAGAAAAGGGGCCGCACAGTCCTGATTGTGTCATAGCGACACACCCCCTGCCCACCGCTCCACACCCGGCCGGAGGGCGGCTGAAAAAATAATTGATTCAAAAGGGCGTTTAGAGATTGACACGTGGGTGTCCGATTGCTATTTATAGTTCTGAATTGGCGAAGTAACCTTTCAAACCTGCCCTCTGCTGCAACAGGCAGGCGGAAGAAGAGTGAGCCGAAGGGACAGCGTGCTTGCGGGAGCCGATGTTTGCAATAGTTTTAGCTCACTATTCTTCCCTTGTTGGTTGTCGCAGAGGGGTTTTTTTGTAATGGCTTCATACGATCTCTCCGAGGATCACAGGTAGCGGTAGTTGTCTGGCATTTTTGGTAAGGAGAATAATTGGACGCGGACCTGACCAGGAATGGGTCGGTTTAAGCTGATCATCAGATAGCCCGACGCCGGATCCAAGCCCAACTTGGGCGAGCCGCATCGGATTCAGTCCCGAAGGTCATGGGGCGAATCCGATGCGGTTTTTTCTTGCCTGCCGACCAGTTCACCGCGGAGACGCGGAGGAACGGAGACAAGCGCGGAGAAAAACAGAGACCAAAAAACCCGGGAGCGCTGAGGCAGCCGAGGACGCAGAGAAAACCAGCAAGAATCTGACTCGACGGGCGTTCAGTAACTCAACGTACCGGTTCGCGGCTCTTCTTCCGCATTCGGCAAATATAGGGTCTTGCAGTGCTCGCAGCGGTACACCTCGGCGTCCGCCCCGAACTTCTGCTTGACCTCGTCGCCGAAAAAATACCAGCGCTTCAGATGGCCGGCGCAGAGCTTGCCCTTTTCGTCCTTCTCGTTGCACGCCCGCATGCGCGGGGTGCGCCGCTTGACCTTGGTGCCGTCGCTGAGGGTGGCCACCAGTTCGGCCACCGGGACCGGCTTGTCGGAGACCGCATATTTCGGGTTCGCCATAGGGAGAATGACGAGTATATCAGGAACCTGGTGGAGCAGGTTTCACTTGATCGGAATCGGCAGGGCGGTCGCATTCGCCCCGCCGATCGACAGCACCACCGGTTGATTCCCCGCCGGGAGCCCGGCCGGTATGGTGACCGTGACCGTGTACTGGAACCACAGGGGGGAATCCGCCAGCGCGTAGGTGAGCCCGCTGAACGAGACGGTAGCCGGCTGGCCGCCGATGGTGACGGCCGGCGTGGACATGGTGGTGGCCTGGTTCGGCGCCGCCGGAATATCGCCGCCGCTAACCGGCTGGTTGTTCACCGGTCCCAGCCCGTTGGCGAACAACTGGACCGTGTCGCCGGCATGCGCCGGACTGGTGGACGAGACCTCGGACTGGCTGGTGACATCGTACGCATAAGCGATGGCGGTGTTATTGGGATTGGGAAACACGGCCGGGGCGTATGGCGCCAGCGGCACGGTCACGACGTTGCTGGGGGCGAACCCGTCCATCGTCACTTTAACCTGGGCCGAGGTGGCGCCCTGCAATTCCCACGGCACCTGCACGATCACCTGGCTGGCATCCGCCGAGACGAACGTGACGTGCCCGGGCTGCCCGTTGTAGTCCTGCGGTTTGCCGTCATAGCTTCCAGGAACGTCAAAGCTGACCGTGACGCCATCCAGGCTGAAAGGCAGGGGAGGAAAGTTGGCATAGTCGCCGACTCCGTCGGCTGCCGTAATATTGTTTGCGTTCACCACGTTCGCGCCGGTGATGAGCATATAGGAGCCCGGCACGATGGTAGTGCCGCCCGAAGCCGGATCGGTAACGGAAGTGATATCAGGCGGGGGGATGACCGCCGGAGGGCACACGCTGGCGCCGCCGAAGATGAATGACACGCCGGTGGCTCCAGCCGTAATGCCGGGTGTCGCACCCACGTTTTTGCTCAACGTCAGTTCCGCATAGGCGATTCCGTACTGATCCGTCTTGCAGACGACCGAGGTACTCGAACTGGCCGGAGTGCACGCGGGCGCCTTATAGCCGACGGAGTTGACCGTGCTGCTCCCCAGCGTGGCGCTGCCGCGGGGGGAAAGGCTGAAGGTGACGGAAGTGCCTACCAACGGCACGCCGGCGCTGTCGAAGAGCTTCACCGCCAGAGGGCCGATATCCTGGCCCGGCAGCCCTTCCGTGCAGGAATTGTTGGTAGCCGCTTGTCCAAACAGGATGGGAATCAGGTCGAAGGCGGCCCCATCGCTCACCAGGAACATATAGGGCACTGCCGCCGAAACGCCGCCGCCTTGAAACGTGATGCTGCCGGAATATTCGCCCGCCGTGCTCGGAATCGACCCGGAAAGCGTGACGTTGACCGCCGCCGTATTGTTCGATCCGGTACCCACCGTCACGCTGGTCTTATCGACCGCGATCGAAATCCCCGTGGCGGGAATGTTGGCGGCGGTCGAGACCGCCAGTGTCACCGGGCTGGAACCGAAGTTGGTGAGCTGGATCTGTTTGGTAATCGGCAGCGATCCGCTCTTGAGTGCCCCGAAGGACAGCGAGACGGGGTTGGTGCCGTCGGTGGTGACCACGTTCGCCGCAAAGGTCGCGTTGGCGGCTGCCCCGGCGTCGAGCCGGCCTGCGCCGGTCTGGATGACGTCCACGGGATCGCCGAATTCATCCACGGTGGTATTGTGTGCGGCGGAAGTCATCAGGATGGCTTTAATTTGCGGTGCTTTTAAATTGGGATTCAGTTGCTTCAGCAGTGCCGCGGCGCCCGCCACCATGGGCGCGGCAAAGCTGGTTCCATCGGCCGCCGCGTAGCCGGTGGGACTGTAGACTGCGCCGCTCGGGTCGTAGCTCTGGGCGGCCACGTACATGCCGCTGGGGCCAAAGAAATAGGTGTCGTTGGGGTCGGGGCCATAATTGGGATCGGTTCCGCCGGTGGCCACCAGGTCGGGTTTGATGGACAGGTCGCCGGCGTCCGGACCCGGCGAAGAGAACCCCAGAAACTCGTTCCCGGCCAGCGGGGGGTCGTAGCCAAACAGAGTGCTGAATGCCGCGATATCCATCTCGGTTCCCGCAGGATCAACCGTTACGGTCAGGCCGGGGTTTTGGGCGGCGTAGCTCTTCAAATTTTGGCCGTCACTGAGCGCAATCATCACTGCAAACAACGGCGGTGGGTCGCCCACCGAGTCCTGCAATTCGACGGGGAGCGGAGCTGTGGAATCGTACATGTAGAAGATGACACCGAGCGCCCCGGCGTTGGCCGCGTTGGTCGCCTTCGCGACGAATGTACATGCATTGGTCGCCGGGCCGCGCTGGATCAGCGCAATCGCCCCGTTCAGCGAGTTGGCGGGCAGGCTCGTGCAGGCATAGCCGTCGTTGCCCACTGTGGTCACGTCGATCAACGGCAAGGTCACGGCGCTCGTAAAGCCCGAAAAGCCATCGCTCGACTGGGCGGCAATGAACTGCAGGTTCGAGGGGCCGCCCGGCACGCTGACGCCCGGCTCGAATACGTGTGAGTTCATGGTCGCGCCCGCTGCGATCACCGAAGGCGCATTGGATGGAGAAGAGACCAGGTTGAATGTCGGGAATTGCTGGCTGCCGGAAAAGCCGTCATTACCCACCGAGACGGCGATGACCATGCCGGCCTGCGCTATTTTTTCGAAATTGAAGGCCGAGAAGTCGCACGGCGTACCGGCCGGCAGGCCGCAAGCCGCGCCGGTGTCCAGAGGGGCGGTGGTGGCCAACGCGCCCAGCGAATAGTTCGCAATGTCCATGCCGTCGTTAAACGCATCGTTGAGCGCCATCACGCCGATGTCTTCGGGGCTGCCGTTCACCGTGCCTTGTATTTTGTAGCTCCCGAGCCAGGCCTTGGGCGCCATGCCGGTAAAAGTCACCGCGAAGCTGTTCTGATTGGCTGCCGCCACCGATGCCACCGCCGTGCCGTGGCCGTCGCGGTCGCGCGGCGAATAATCGTCCGGACTGGAGTCCACGGCGGGGTTCGCGGGATCGCTGGGCGCCGCGATCAGGCGCACATAGCTGCGCGCCACGATCACTTTGTTATTAGTGTAGGCGCAGTCTTCGGGATGGCTGGCGGTGCAGATGGGGAAGCCCGCCGGCATCTGCAAGGAAGGGTCCTGAAAAGCGGGGTGAGTCTGGTCGATTCCCGAATCGAGGATGGCAATCTTGATGCCGCTTCCCGCGTTGGAGACGCCGCCCAAGAGGTTCCAGGCGGTGGGGGCATTCATGAGCTGCGTGGCGCGATTCAGGTTGGCCTTGTGCATCCGCATGCGGATGACGGCGGTCACTCCCGGAAGCGATTGCAACTCCGCAACCCGCTCGGGAGCCGCGATCACGAAGACCGAGTTCGAGGACATCGACACCGAGCCGACCACGTGGAAATTGCGTGCCTCCAGGGCAGCTTTGAGGCTCTGTTGTTTGGCCTCGATCTCACGGCGGTAACTCTCGCCGGCCGCCGATCGGGCAGCCTCTCTGGCGGGAAAGCGCTCCAGCACCGGAGGGTCGGCGAGGATCAGCGCATAGTGGTTGGAGTATCTTTGGGCGAATGCAGGGAAACTCCACAAAATAATAAGAGACAGAAGGATGTATCGTGGCATGATAAGAGTCCGGCCAAACATGCTCAATTCGACGAAAAACAGGTGCACGAGGTTTCGCGCTAATTCGGTTCAGGGGTCACAGACGAACACCGATAAAACAAATCTCATCCGCGTTGATCTGATTCTTTTTGGAACTTTTGGCTTCTGATCTGAGCCGCGGCCGTCAGGAGCTGAGGAAATCGGTTGGCAGGCGCTTCCGCCCAATGCCACTTACTTTGGCTGTGGGGCGGACCCCCTTGTTCGCCGGGGTCCCCTCGGGGGAGCGCCCTCGTCGGCCTTCTTCGCTTTCTGCCGAATCTTGATTCTATTGGCGAAAGCGGGACGAGGGCGTCCCGCGCGGACCAGGGGGTCCGCCCCACAATTAAGGTGCAGAATCGCAAAGTAAGTGGCATTGGCCGAAAGCGCCTGCCCGACCAAGAGCACCCGCTGGTCTCAGGCGCCTTACGCTCTACTTCAGCGGGAGGGTCGAAGCCTTGGACGTTGTGCCGCCGATCGCCATGGTAATCGCCGGAGCACCGGCCGCCACCCCGGAGGGCACCGTGACGTTGACCTGGTACAGCGCGGGGAATCCCGGCGCCAATCCGCTGAACGAAACCGGCGCCTGCTGACCGCCGATCGTCACCACGGGTTGCGTCGTGGTGGTGGCCAGGGGACTGGACGGCGCCGGATCGCCGCTCGCCGGCTGGTTGTTCACCGGGCCCAATCC
>Ga0116222_1001266_pt1 | contig 14154 bp, 15 predicted proteins | sample Sb_taG_12_FD_88963 | JGI IMG/M metagenome (GOLD analysis project Ga0116222, IMG submission 88963) | Peat soil microbial communities from Weissenstadt, Germany - Sb_50d_9_AC metaG | ecosystem: Environmental > Terrestrial > Soil > Wetlands > Peat | place: Germany: Weissenstadt | collected 2010-09-21
ACGTTGGGGCTGCCCACGATCACCGCGTTCAGCGTGCGCCCTCCGTCGCGAACCTGCATCGTCCAGGTGGTGCAGCCTTTGGTGTGCCCGGGGGTGAGCCGCGCGGTCAGCCGGGCGCCTCCCAACTCGACCGTGTCGCCATCGTGCAAAACGCGGTCCACGTGCGCCCCGGGGCGGCCGCGCGCCGTGCTTTCCTCTTCGGGAACGTCCGCGTCCATCACCATCAGCTTCGCGTCCGTCTCCCGCTTGATCAAACCGGTGGCGGCATCGTGATCGCCGTGCGCGTGGCTGATGAGGACGATCTTCGTGTCCTTGTAATGGAAGCCCACCTTCTCGATGCTGTTGCGAATCGCCGGCACGTCCTCCTCGAAATCCGAGTTGATCAGGATGTTGCCTTGCGGCGTATGCACCAGGTAGACGGCCAGATCGGCCGTGCCCACGTAATACAGGTCACCCGCGATCCGGAACGCCGGAAAGGCCCGATGCCAATCCGGATTGCCCTGCGCCAGCAGCGCCGCGGCCAATGCGAACATGGAAAGCCCCACGCGTCGCAGCATAACAATCCTCCCTCACCAGGGCATCTGGCGATTGGTGAACTTGCGGCCGATCTCCGCCGCCTCCTTGCTCGCCGGCCCTACCATGACGCCTTCCTTGAGCATGGCGACGACATTGTCGGGCCGCATCGAATTCAAGAAGAAGATGTGGGCAGCCTTGCAGGCGGCGAAAATCCGGCCGCGCGCCGCCAGCATCTGCGGATTGGTCTCCGCGACATTGCCCGGCCCGCGCACCCCCAGCGACAGCGCCATGTCGCCCGGCCCCCACTCGGCGAACGCAATGCCCGGGACCTTCAGGTTCTCCTCGGCGTTGGCCAGCGCGTACTTGTCCTCCAGCTTCAAACCCAGCAGCAGCTCGCCCTGGGGGTTGAGCGGCCAGGGATCCGCCTTATCCAGGTACTGATCCTGGGAAACTCCCCAGATCTGCGCCGCCGTGGGCGCCCCGTGAACGCCGCGCCGGCCCTCGTTGATTCCGCGATCGATCCCCTGCTTGTGGATGGGAAAGCGCACTGCCTCCACGAACGCCCGCACCGCGCCCGGCGTGTCCGCGTGGGTCAGCAGGATCCCGTGGACGCCGGTGGCCAGCACCTGCTGGAACATCCAGGCGTTGGCGCGCACCGCGGCCTCGTCCGTGCCATTCACCGGCACGTTCACGATCACGGCCGGCGTGCGGTGGCCGCTCTTCGTCGGCCCTCCGGCCACCAGTCCCCGCATGTAGTCGGCCAGACCTTTGACATCGTACGGCGCGTGCTCCATGTCGTAGCTGATGTAGTCGGCGTAGGTCTGGGCGTCTTTCACACCCTGTTCATAAGTGCCGGCCGTCCCGGAGTGCGAGCCGGTATAGTAGATGGGCTGGCCCTGTTCCAGCAGCTCGATGGCCCGGTTGATGCGCTTGGGCTTCCATGTCGGGGGGTTCTGCCCCATCATCAGGAACGAACAGACACCCAAACACAACAGCCTCGTCTTCCCGTATTTCATAGCATGCCCTCCCAATGCGGAATTGATTATAGTGCAGATGAAGCGGTTTTGTGCCAGATTCTTGAGATCAATTCCTTCCCCCACTACTAAACTATTCAGACGATGAGCCGATATGAGAATCAAGAGCGCAAATCGTGCGTTCCCAGGCGAGCTTGTGGATAGCGTAGCAGTGTGCGATACAGAACCGATTGCCATCGAGGGTCTGCGATCCCTGCTGGAATCGGCGGGTGGGCTGCGGGTGGTCGCTGCCGAGACGTCCCTGGTGGACGGCATGGACGCGGTGCGCGAGCTGCGGCCGTCCCTGGTCATGCTGGACAAGGCCTTTGGCATCCACGCCGTAATGGATCTGCTCAAAACCCTGCGGGATACCCGCATGGATACCTCGGCCATCGTGTGGAGCTCGTCGGTCTCCGAGGCCGAGGCGCTGCGCTTTCTCCAGGCGGGAGCCGCCGGGGTGGTCCGCAAGACCGCGTCCCTGGATACCCTCATCAACTGCATCCAGTCCGTGGCTGCCGGTAACACCTGGATGGAGCAGGAGATGCTCCGCGAGTCGGACCGGCCGGTGCGCTCCGGCCACTCCCCCCTCACCTCGCGCGAGCTGCAAGTCATGGAGCTGGTGGAGCGCGGGTTAAAGAACAAAGACATCGGCCAGGCCCTCGGCATCCGCACCGGGACCGTCAAGATCCATCTGAAGCACATCTTTGAGAAGACCGGCATCCGCGGCCGCTACGGCCTCGCGATCTCGGGCCTCAAGGAAAAAGGCCTGCTATCGATGGCCTCCGTAGAACCCGTGTAGGGGCTATAATGCCTCCGTGGCCCGACTCGCTCCGGTAATTTGCCTCGCCATCGGCATCATCCCATGCGCCCGGGCGCAAGAGGATCAGGCCCGCCGGATGCAGACGATCGGTCGCGACCTCGGTGTGGAGTGCTCCCACTGCCACGTCGCGGACGACTGGAAACGCGACGAAAAGCCCCAGTTCGATTTCGCCGCCCGCATGATCAGGATGACCCAGGGTCTCAGCGCCGGAACGCTCCGCGATCTCGGTGGCGTCACCTGCTGGTCCTGTCATCGGGGTAACGTGAAGCCCGCCAGGATGCCACGCGCCAGTTGGGAGGACCGCCTGGCCAAGTGGCCCGACGCCCTCAAGCTCAAAGACGAAGACGCGAAAAAACCGGCCCGCGACGTCTATCGAAATATCCAGTCGATGGCCGATTCACCAGCCGGCAGCCTTCCTATGACCATGAGCGTTTTCGCCGCCGCCCTCGGCGTTTCCTGCGACCATTGCCATGTGCCCGGCCGTTGGGATTCGGACGAAAAGCCGGCCAAGGCCACCGCCAGGCTCATGCTGCGTCTGTTCAGCGAAATCCCCAAGTACTTCGAGCCCAGCCGCCAGCCCGGCATGCAGTGCTACACCTGTCACCAGGGCGCACCCAAACCGGAGCGCCTGCCGGTAGTATGATCATTGAAGCGGCATGCCGGCCTCGCGTCTCAATCGAAAACAGTGGCAAGCCATCTGGGCAGTCCTGGTGGCCGTCCTGATGTGTCTGGCCGCCGGCTGGTTCTGGGAAACGGCGGCGGTGATCGCCATCGGAGCCGTGGCGGTCTGGAAGCTCGATTCCCGCGGCGCACGCCCCGAAAATGCCGTCGTCAAATCCGTCCGCTGCGGCGGATGCGGCGCCATCGGCGAGCCCCATTGGAAAAGCTGCCCCCGCTGCGGCGCGACCGATTGGAAACCCTCCGCGTAGCTCAGAACCCGGACGGCCGGATCCAGAAGCTCTCTTTCCACTGCCCGCCCGGCGGGATGCTCTGCAGCTCCGGAAACACTCCCGCATGCGCCAGGTTGAAGCCGTTGGTGACTGCTGCCATCGGCTCGAAGCAGACGATCTCGCGCGCCGGCGGCGCATAGACCACCGCCACCGGGTACTTGGGCCCGTAGGTCACCGTGATCCGCTGCTTTTCCCCCTCCACCCAGAACTGCGCGCGCCCATCCGGCCCACGCACCAACCCGCCGAACACATCGTCGAGCGCCCCGGCGTGCAACGGATGCGGGTCGGCGAACTCCACCGGCTTGCGCTCGCCCGTGGGAATCAGCTCGCCGCTCAGTACCAGGTGCTCGCGCGCCGCCAGGTGGACCTTCCACTGGTCGCGCGGCGAATCGTGCAACTGGAAGTACGGATGGTAGCCGATGGCCACCGGCATGGGCTCGGCGGAATGGTTGTCGAGCACGGTCTCCACTTCCAACTCGCCCGACGCCAGCCGGTACGTCATGGCGATGGTGTGGGCGAAGGGGAACTGCGCCATCATCCGCGGATGCTTCCAGAATTCCAGGCGGCTGGTGGCGGCGGCCTGGTTCGCGCTCGCATCCACCGAGACCAGCGACCAATCCGGCGAAAAGTTGAGCACGCCGTGGATGGGGTGCTGATGGGGGTCGCGGCGCAAGTTCTCCAGTCCGGGATTCAGCAGGTACCGCCGCCCGTTCACCCAATAGGCGTCGCCATCGATGCGGTTGGCCCAGGGAGCCAGGAAGGGCACGCCGCACAGCCGCGGGTCGGACGCGAAACCGGCGGGGCTGTGATACGGAAACCACAAAATATTCTTCCCCGCCGCCTTGATTTCGTACGCCATGTTGCCGAGCGAGGGCGCGATGGAGACTTCGACGCCGTGCGCCGCATCGGTAAGCTCGGCTACCTCGATGCCATCCGCCACCGTGCGGCGGGCCGAATATGCCGCGGACTTCATTGTTGGTCGGGGTCGATCAGATCGAGCGTGGTCTCCCGCTGGCAGCACACGCACGGACCCGGAGTGTAGGCGCGGATGGAGCAAATATCGCACCAGTAAGTGATCAGCTTGAGGTGGCCATCCTTTCGGACCATCAGGGAGTGGGTATGACTGGGGTCGATCTGGAACCGCCCGGGAGCGAGGAAGCGCCCGCGGGCTTCCACCTCGAAGCCGCTGAGCCGGCTGTCGCCGAGCAGCTTGCTGGTGGTATCGTCGCCCTCCAGGGTGACGGCGTGGTGGTCGGCGGTTTCGAGGGTTGCAGGCTTGCCTTCGCGCACGATGAGTTTGCCGCGCAGGGTAACGCCGGGACGCAGGTCCGCGGCGAACAGCGAACCCGCCATGAGAGCCAGCAGACAGCGACGGGAGTACATTACCTTTATTGTACTCCGCGGGATATACTCGTAGCACAGGCTTTCCAGCCTGTGACCGCCTGTGTGCAAAGCTGTCCCACTGGAGGCACGAATGCGTCGTAGAGATTTTCTCCCCGTCCTGGCCGCGTCCGCCGCGGCTGCCCAGACGTCGCCGCCCGCCGAGCGCAAGGGACGCCTGAAACAATGCATCACGCGCGGCGTCTTCCCGCGCGGCATGAGCTTCGAGGACACCTGCCGCGAGGCCGCCCGTCTGGGCGTCGTGGGGTACGATTTGCAGGGCCCCGACACCTGGCCCACCCTCAAGAAGTACGGCCTGCTTCCCACCATGTACCCGCCCGGCCCCGGCGGCACCATTCCCGAGGCCCTCAACCGTAAGGAGAATCACGAACGGCTGGAGAAAGCCATGCATGCCGCCATCGACGAGGCTGCCGCCAACTCCGTCCCCAACATCATCACCTTCTCCGGTAACCGCAAGGGCATGGCCGACCAGGAGGGCGCCGACAATTGCGTGGCCTGGCTGAACCGCATCAAGGCGCACGCCGAAGACAAGGGCGTCAACATCTGCATGGAGTACCTGAACAGCAAGGTGAACCACAAGGACTACATGTTCGACCACATCGCCTGGGGCGTGGACGTCATGAAGCGCGTGAATTCGCCGCGCGTGAAAATCCTCTACGACATCTACCACGCGCAGATCATGGATGGCGACATCGTGCGCAACATCCGCGACAACTTCCAGTGGATCGGGCATTTCCACACCGGAGGCAATCCCAACCGCCACGAGATCGACGACACCCAGGAGCTGAATTACCACTTCATCGCCAAGGCCATCGCCGACCTGAACTACACCGGCTACGTGGCGCACGAATACTCGCCCGCACAGGGGCGCGACGCGATCGAGAGTTTGAAGCAGGCCATGTCGATCATGGAAGTGTAGGGTGGCGCAGGCATTTCTTGACCCGTCACCGGGCCTGCCTGTGTTCGAGGCCCGCCCGATCGGTACCGTCCACAGCCCCGTCGCGGCGCCCGTCGACGATGTTTGGGGCGGCGTTACGTGCCGGATCGATCTCGACGCTGCGCGCTTCACTCCGGACTGCCTCTCGGGGCTGACTGACTTTTCGCACGTCGAGGTCGTTTTTCTCTTTCACCTGGTGCGCGATTCGGAGATATTGACTGGCTCGCGTCATCCCCGCAATCGGCCGGACTGGCCCAAGGCCGGCATCTTCGCTCAACGCGGCAAGAATCGGCCCAATCGGATTGGCGTCACGATCTGCCGCCTCCTCTCGGTAGAGAATTTGTCTCTGGAAGTCGCGGACCTCGATGCCATCGATGGCACGCCGGTCCTGGACATCAAGCCCTATATGCGGGAGTTTGCGGCACGAGGCGAGGTGCGGCAACCGCAATGGGCCAATGAGCTCATGAGCGGATACTGGAAAACCGCGGAATAACGTTCCGGACAGGAGTTGTGCAAAACTGGTTTCATGGAGCGCGACCACGTCATAGCCGCGTTGAAGGCGCATGAACAGGAACTCCGCACGACCGGCGTGCTGAGCGTATCCTTGTTCGGCTCGGTCGCACGCGGGGAGGATTCCGCGCACGATGTCGATGTGGCGGTCCGTCTCAGCGAGAATTTCTCGGCGCCGGGTCTCGACTATTTCAGCCGCCTGAGCGAGCTCGAAGGGCGCCTGTCTGGCATTCTGGGCTGCAAGGTGGATGTCATCGAAGAGCCCGTGCGCAAGAAACGATTTCAAACAGAGATCGACCGGGACCGTGCCCTTGCCTTCTGACAAACCCGCCCGCCGCCTGGAAGACATCATCGAGAATGCGCAAGCGATTCAACTCTACGTCGCCGGTATGGACGTGACGGCGTTCAAGCGGGACCAAAGGACCTACGATGCTGTCGAACGGTGCCTCGAACGGATCGCCGAAGCCGCTTCCAAGCTGGGTGCCCTGGCCCCGTCGCTCGTGCCGGGTCAGCCTTGGCCGGAGATAAAAGCGCTCGGAAACCGCTTGCGGCACGAATACGACGCCATCCGGGAAGATCGGCTTTGGGACATCGTGCAAGTCGACCTCCCGCCGTTGCGCGCCGCCTGCGAGGACCCCTTGCGGCGGTTGCGCGAAACACAAGCAGGCGGATAGGCTCTCACAGCAACGTGTCGGGCTCCGGTCCGAATGGCTCGCCATAGGACCGGTCCGGCGCCTGCGCAATGCGCATCATTTCCCCGCGATCCGTCCAGTTCAAACAGCATCTCGAACAGTCGTCGATCACCACGTTCCCCGGGCCGGCCTAATAGTCCGTATCCATCAGCTCGTGGCACTGGGGGCAGTGGATGTGACGGTCCAGTTCCCGCGGGTCGGGTGCGTGCGGAACGCCTGGCCCTGGCGCACGAATATTCGCCCGCGCAGTGGCGCGACGCGATCGAGAGTTTGAAGCAGGCCATCTCGATCATGGAGGTGTAGAGTAGCACCGGCAAACAGGAACTCCGCACAGACTGGCATAGTGATAGCCTGAGATTGGCAGGCTCGCCAGCCTTGCGGGTAGCCGGACACAAAAGAAGTTAAGTTTGACCATCCCCTTGACGGCACCCAGGTGGGGATATCCTGTTTGGAGGGATCTCACGATGACAATCAATCTTCCGCCGCAGGTTGAACGTATCGTCCAGGACGCTGTCCTCTCCGGCCGGTACCATTCCGCTGAGGATGTACTCACCGAGGCCGTCGCCCTTTGGCAGACACAGAGGGCGGGTGCAATCACGGCGGGGGAACAGCGCCGGGAAGCCATCGAGCGGCTCAAGACGTTCGGAAGGCGGCACGGTCTCTCGCTCGGTGGCATGACGATTCGGGAATTGCGCAATGAGGCGCGTCCGTGAACGGAATCGTGCTGGACGCCTCGGTGACTCTCTCCTGGTGCTTCCCTGACGAGAGGACGGCTCTATCCCTGAAAGTGCTCGACCGGCTCAACGCCGGTGAAGACGCTTGGTCCCCGCGTTCTGGTCCGTCGAGGTCCTGAATTCGTTGCTGGTTGGCGAGCGGAGAGGACGAATCTCGCCGGAACAGACACAGGCCTTTCTTGGCGACCTTCGGGCGTTGCGCGCGACCTTTGACCATGCGTCTTTGGAGCAGGTGTTCGGGACGATTCAGACCATCTGCCGAGATCATCGTCTGACGCCCTACGATGCCTTGTACGTCGAGCTCGCCATGCGGTCGGGCTGCCCTCTGGCCACTCTGGATCAGCCACAGAAAGACGCGGCAACAGACCTCGGCATCCCATGCTTATGAATCAGGCCGCCCCTGATCCGCGCAGCGGGTAACGACTCGTCGCGCCCTCTTCAGATCTCCACGTGTCCACGCCGGCGCTACCGCTTCGACTTTGTCGGGACGGCGCCGCTCTTGATGATCAACTGCGTGAGCAGGTCCACCACCGTATCGAGCGGCAGACGGTCGGCGATATCGATGGGAGTCAATCCGCGGACGTCTTTGTTGTCCATGGGGACGCCCTTCTCGGCGAGGAACTGCACTACCTTACAGATCTCGGCCTGCGTCGAAATGCCGCCCGTGCCGGTGACCGCCGCATGCATAACGGTGGCGCCGGAATCGCTCACCACCGCCGGATGCGGGTCCAACTCCCAGGCGTACTTCACGGGCTCCACGTGGCCGCTGCCGGCAGCAGCCATCAGCAATGTCGAGCCATCCTGCCCCTTCAGCGATGCGTCCGCGCCGCCCGCTACCAGCGCCCGCATGACGTCTTCGTGGTTCGCCTTGGCCGCCATCATCAGCGGCGTCTGCTCGCCGACCGGACGGAAGAATCCGCCGCCACCGCCGCCCGCACCGCGGCCGCCCGCGGCAATCTTCACGGTACGCGCGTTGGGATTGGCGCCCTTGGCCAGCAGCGTCGTCACCAGATCGAGACTGCCCGCCTGCGCCGCCAGGTGCAATGGCGTGTTACCCGCGCGATCGGCCACGTTCGGGTCGGCCCCGCCATCCACCAGGGCGATGGCGGCCGATGCGCTCTTGTAGGCCGCTGCGACGGACAAAACCTTCGTGCCGTCGGGGACCGTGTAGTTCGGGTCGGCGCCCGCGGCCAGCAGGCTCTTCACGCTCCCGGCGTCGTTCTTCACGGCGGCGAACACCAGGGCCGTGAACCCGCCCTTGGAAACGGCCTTGAAGTCGGCTTTGTGGTCCAGCAATACCTGCGTGACGGCGGAGTGTCCTTCCGCCGCCGCCCACATCAGCGCGGTCTGCCCCTTGCGCGATTCCACGGCATTGACGTCGGCGCCGCGCGCGATCAGTTGCCGCACGACCTCGGCGTTGCCCGTGTTCGCGGCGATCATGAGGGCCGTCTCGCCATCCCAGCGCGCCGCTTTTACATCGGCGCCCGCCTTTAGTAGTTTGCCTACCAGGGCGGCATTGCCGTTGGCGCAGGCCAGGGTGAGGGGCGTCTCGCCGTACTCGTCAGCGGTGTTGACCTTCGCGCCGGCGGCCAGCAGGAGGTCGGCCGCCGCGGTGTCGTCCAGGTACGCAGCCCATGCCAACGCCGTGGCGCCATCGGGCTGCGCGGCGTTCACGTCGGCGTGCTGGGATACGAGGGCGGTGACGGCTTTGTCGTCGCGCCGCTTGATGGCGTCGACGACGCGCAGGTCGCCCGCGGCATAGGCGGAGGCGGCGAGCACAAAGAGAAAACAGAATTTGGCCGCCGATGAACGCCGATGAACGCCGATAAAACAAGATGATCGATTTATCCGCGTTAATCTGCGTTTATCCGCGGCCATATTGTTTTTTTTCACGTCTTACACGTCCGTGAGTTTCGTCAACTCGCCCGTGCTGTCGCCCCACTTGTCCGCCGGCACGCCCGCATCGTGCAGCATGCTCAGCAGCAGGTTATTCAGCGGCGTGTCCTTGGGATACTTGATGTGCCTCCCGCTCTTGAACTGCCCCGCGCCCCCGCCCGCCAGCACGATCGGCAGATCGTGGTGCGTGTGCGCATTGCCGTCGCTGATGCTGCTGCCGTAAAGAATCAGCGAGTGGTCGAGCAATGTGCCATCGCCATCCGGAGTCGATTGCAGCTTCTTCAGCATGTACGCGAACGTATCCACGTGATGGGTGTTGATCTTGTGCACCTTCTCGATCTTTTCCGGATCGTTCATGTGGTGCGTCACGGAGTGGTGCCCGTCGGAAACTCCGATCGAACGGTAGCTCCGATTGCTGCCTTCGCGCGCCATCATGAACGAGACCACCCGCGTCATGTCGGCCTGGAACGCGATGGCCTGCAGGTCGATCATCAGCTTCGCGTGGTCCTCGAACTCTTCGGGGATCGCGGTGGGCCGCTCCATCACCGGCATTTTGACGGTGGCGTTCTGCTCTTCGGCCTTCTGGATGCGCCGCTCGATGTCGCGGATCGATTCCACGTATTCGTCCAGCTTGTTGCGGTCGCGCGCTCCCAGGCCCGATTCCAGCCGCGACACGTCCTCGCTGACGTAGTCGAGAATGCTGCGCTGCTGCTTGAGCGCCGTCAGGCGCGCCTTGGGATCGGTCGAATCGCCATCGCCGAACAGCCGCTCGAACACCGCCCGCGGACTGACTTCCACCGGCAGCGGCGTGGTCGGCGTGCGCCACGAAATAGTATTGGTATACGCGCAGCTATAGCCCGAGTCGCAGTTCCCCGCCAGTTGCGGGCTCTCCAGACCGATCTCGAGCGAGCCGAGCTGCGTCGTCTTGCCGAACTCCCGCGCGGCGATCTGGTCCGCCGAGATGCCCGCGTGGATATCCACCTCGGTCTTCTTCGGATGCACGCCCGTCAGCCACGTGGCGCCGGCGCGCGCGTGGTCGCCGGCCCCGTCGCCCAGCGCGCGGCCCTGCACCTGGGCGAGGCCGCTCAGCACCAGCAGCTTTTCGCGGAACGGTTCCAGCGCCTTCATGGCCGGCATGAACTCGTAGCTCGATCCCTCCGCCGCCGGAGTCCAGTATTTCATGATGATCCCGTTGGGCACGTAGACGAACGCCAGCCTCACCGCATGCTTGGCGGCGGTGGTGGCGCCGAAGGCCGGCACCATGGCATCCAGGAAGGGCAGGGCCAAAGTGGTGCCGAGGCCGCGCAAAAACGTGCGGCGGGGCAGGGATTTTCTAGTGACGATCATGGTTCCGGGGTCCTCCTCATTTCAAACGGTGTACTCTTGACGATTGCGGTTACCAGGGCCGAGAAGCGGTAATTGCCGGCGGCCGATTCGCGTAGAATGGACCGCACCGCCGGCTGGTCGTAATACTCCAGGCCGCGGCCCAGCGCGTACGTCAGCAGCTTCTGGCTAGCGGTAGTGAGAAACTCGTCGCGCCGCGTGGTGGCCAGGACTTTCTTCAGCCCCGCGGGACCGGAGATCGGTGTGCCGTCGGGCAGCTTGCCCGAAGGGTCGATCGCGCTCCCCGCATCTTCCGTCCGCCACTTGCCCACGCCATCGAAATTTTCCAGCGCGAATCCCAGCGGATCCATGCGCGAGTGGCACGAAGCGCACACGGCATTCGCGCGGTGCGTCTCCATCGATTCGCGCATCGAGAGCCTTCGGCCGTCCTTCCCCTTCTCCTGGAAATCCGGCACGTCGGGAGGCGGCGGAGGCGGCGGCGCGCCCAGCAGGGTTTCGAGGATCCACCTGCCGCGCTGCACCACCGAGGTGCGGTTGGGATACGACGTCACCGTCAGGACGCTGCCCTGCCCCAGCAGCCCGCCGCGGTTCGGATCGGTAAGCGTCACCTTACGGAACTGCGAGCCGTAGATATCGGGGATGCCGTAATGCTCGGCCAGGCGCTGGTTGAGATACGTGTAGTTGGCGTCCAACAAGTCTATGATGCTGCGGTCCTCGCGCAGGATGCTCTGGAAAAATAGGGTCGTCTCCTGCTCGAACGACTGGCGCAGGCTCTCGTCGAACTCCGGAAAAGCCATCGGGTCCGGCTTCTCCGCCGCCAGGTTCCGCAGGTAGAGCCACTGCCCCGCGAAGTTGCTGACCAGCGCTTCGGACCGTGGATCGGCCAGCATGCGGCGCACCTGCTGCTCGACCACCGCCGGATCCTTCAGCTTGCCCTTGTCCGCCAGTCCCAGCAATTCGTCGTCGGGGATGCTGCTCCACAGGAAAAACGAAAGCCGCGAGGCCAGCTCGAAATCCGAGATCCGGTAATTGCTGCCCGCAGCCACGCCCTTAGGATCGCGCTCGATGCGGTACAGGAAATCCGGCGAGACCAGCATGGCCCGCAACGCCATCTCGATGCCGTGGTCGAAATCGCCGTCGCCGCGCCCGCTCTTGTAGAACGCCATCAGCGGCTTGATATCCGCATCCGTCACCGGACGTCGAAACGCGCGCCGCGCCAGGGTCGCGAGAATAGTGTGGGCGCAGGGATCCTCGTCTCCGGCAGCGGCATGGCACACGAAGATCTTCTCGCGGCTGGGCGTATCGCCGCGGCCCGTGGCGTTGTACGGACCGGCGATGAGAACCTTGTCCACCTGCGGGGGCCCGCCGCCCGCGGGCACTTCAAATCGCTTGAGCCGTTCGCCATCCAGCCGCAGGTCCATCTCGGCCGGCGCATTCCGAGGGGGCGGAGGGACTGCCGCGCCACCGCCGCCGCCACCACCGCGCCGTCCGCCGGGAGACGATATTTCGGGCTTCCCGGATTCCCTGAGGAACGTCACCGCCACCGTGCGCAGCCCTGCTTTCACCGGCAGGCGAAGCTCGTACGGGTTCGAATTTCCGCTGCCATCGCCGCCGGCCATCTTCACGCGAATGCGGTACTCGGCGTCCAGCGGAAAGTAATAAGAGAAGCTCGTGCCGCCGCGCGAATCGAACGGCAGATCGTCGCTGATGCGCTCGTTGCGCGGCCCACGCCGGGCGCTGAACTCTTCTTCCCCCGGCTTCATGTGGATGTCGCCCACCGCCAGTCGGCTGACCGCGCGCGCCGACGACATGTACCGCTCGAGCAGCGCCGGCGATACCGAGAGCACGGCGCCGATATTGTCGAAGCCGTAGCCCGAATCGTCGATCGGCAGCGTCAAGCCCGCGTGCGTGTCGAGGGCCAGAAGATCGCGGATGGCATTGCTGTACTCGGCGCGGTTCAGCCGGTGCGCCGCGGGCCTGCCGGGATCGGGATTGGCCACGGCATAGCGGTCGAGCGCCTCTGCAAGTCCCTTGGTAAACGCCGCCGCGGTGGCTGCGTCGGGACGCGGCATGCCGGCCGGAGGCATTTCCCCGGTCCGCACCTTGCGCACCACTTTTTCCAATACCTCGGCGCTCGTGCCCAAGTGTGCCCAATCCAAGCCTTCGAGCGAGACGCCGCCGGTCTTGGCCTTTTGGTTGTGGCACATGACACAGTATTTGTCCGTGACCGCGGAGGGATTTGGTTGGGCACACGCCCAGGGCACCACGGCGATTGCCGCCGCGCAGCAAGCCAGACGCAATCCTGCCAACAGCCCCTCCTTAAGGGTGGATCTGGATCTATTGTCCTGCTTATCCGGGGCGTAGTCAACCGGCGCAATGCTGTTTTGTGGCGCAGGCTTTAGCCGGCTTTGGCCTGCGGCGGGCTTCAGCCAGGCTTCAGCCCGCCCATGCCCCACCGTGAGATGGGAGTTCTCCTTCTCCCTTTGCAATGCATCCAGCCATGTAAAACGGATACAATTCTGACATGCGTGAACTGTTGCTAACCGGATTGTTGGCCGCTTTGGCCTTCGGTCAGCCCGGAAAATTCGGAGCCTTCACCAATTCCGACGACGTCGGCGCTCCGCCCCTCAAAGGGTCCGCGGAGTTTGACGCCTCCACCGGGCAGTACAGGATTACGGGGACCGGCAGCGATATCTGGGCCAAGGCGGATCAGTTCCACTACGTCTGGAGGGAAATGTCGGGCAACTTTGCCGTCACCGCCACGGCCAAATTCCTCACCGAAGGAAACGCGCACCGCAAGGCCGTCATCATGCTCCGCAAGAGTCCCGACACCGGTTCACCATTCGTCCAACTCGCCATCCACGGGGATGGCATGCCCTCGGTTCAGTTCCGCAACACCCAGGCCGACAACACCAACACAGTCGATTTCCCGGTAGAAGGTCCGGGGACGTGGAAGCTGAAGTTGGTCCGGCAAGGCACTACCGTCACCGTGTGGATTGCCAAGGATGGCGCGCCCTTGCGAGAACTGGGACATACCCCCAATCAGTTAGGCAGCCCGCTATTAGTCGGACTCGGAGTCAGCTCGCATAGCCAGCAGGCGACCAACACCGTGTTGTTTTCGGATGTATCGGTGGAACAACTGCCGGCGCCGGCCGGTAAGAAGCAATAACACGGACCTCGAAGCTATTGAAGGACTCGAAGCTATTTGAAGGATAGGTATCATGACTACAACCCATCAACTGCTGCTTGCCTCCCTGTTGTCTGCTTCGGCTTTCGCCCAGGGCGGAAAACTGGGCGTCTTTGCCAATTCCGGCGACGTCGGCGATCCGGCGATCAAAGGG
>Ga0116222_1001267_pt1 | contig 14152 bp, 19 predicted proteins | sample Sb_taG_12_FD_88963 | JGI IMG/M metagenome (GOLD analysis project Ga0116222, IMG submission 88963) | Peat soil microbial communities from Weissenstadt, Germany - Sb_50d_9_AC metaG | ecosystem: Environmental > Terrestrial > Soil > Wetlands > Peat | place: Germany: Weissenstadt | collected 2010-09-21
AAGACGGCGCCGAACAAAGCTATGACTAACAGGGCTGGGATTTCGTAGATCCAATAGAACATATCTAGAGACCTCTAAGTCGCGAATGGTGCGGAGCGCCGCGTTTTGGTTCCTTGCTTCATCCCCGGTAGAGGTGGGACTTTCCGGAGTTCAGGAAATCTCGATCAAGACCCGCGAGGGCGTAATCCTGATCGCATGGTATGCGCAGGCGAAAGGGAACAAGCCCACGCTCCTCTATTTCACCGGCAATAGTGGCTCGGCGGCGACGCGCGCACCGAAGATCGCGCGCATCCAAGCGAGCGGCTATGGCGTGTTCATGCTCAATTACCGCCGCTATGGCGGCTCGGGCGGATGGCCGACGGAGAGGAACAACGTCACCGACGCTATTGCGGCCTATGACCGGTTGCTCAGCCTAGGCGTGGCTCGCGAGGACATCGTGGCCTATGGCGAGTCGCTCGGCACTTCGGTCGCAACGCAGCTTACGCTGCAGCGACTGGTTCAGGCGCTCGTACTCGAGGCGCCCTTCACCTCTGTGGTCGATGTGGGCAAGCTTGCCTGGGGCTTCCTGCCGCTCCGGCTCCTCATGGTCGACCAATACCGCAACATCGATCATATCGCCGAGGTGCGGGTCCCGCTTCTCATCGTGCATGGCGCGCGGGATCGAGTCATCCCCGTGGGCCAAGCGCGTCATCTCTACAGCAAGGCCCGCGACCCGAAGCGGCTCGTAATACTGCCGAGAGGCGATCACAACGATCTATTCGACCGTGGCGCATGGAAGAAGGTGCACCAATTCCTAGAGAAGTTTGTTCCCGGAAAACTCGCTCCTGAACTCCAAGTCGCGATCATGGTACCCGCATTCGCCGTGAACTCAGCCACTAAAGTAGTTTCCAGTAGCGACTTAGGCGTTCCACCAGGGAAGTGATATCTTAGTGGTCGCTTGCGTAGCCGCGGCTTGCCTGCTGGCACTCTCGGCGTTACCGAGTGACGGGTTAACGGGAAGCGAAGATGCAAGGCAGCCAGCAGACCGGCATCGCCCACGTCTCAAATGCAGAAGTCGATATCGACCCCTTTGAATCCGCTAAACGAGAAGTGGCGCGGTCGAAAGATCTTGTTGCGTCAGCAACCGAGGACCTGCACCAGCACCACCGCTGGCTTAAAGATACTATCGCCACCGAAGCAAGAAACCGAGAAAAGCACGCCCGCTGGCTCAAACGGCAGCAGGTGAGTCAGCAACGCAAACTTAAGCGCCAACGCCTGATCCTGTCGTGCAAGCGGGGCGCATGGGCTTCTGTCCTTGTTTTGCGTTCTATCTCTCTCTTTTTATCGAACAAAATCTCATCGGCCCTTGCCTACCTTCTTGATCTTCTTTTGATCAGCGCCGCCTGGATTGCCCGAAGACTCTGGGCCGGCGCGGTCTCATTGCTCAGACTTATGTCGAACATTGTCTCGTGGCTTTGGGTAAGGGGCAACGCTCTTGCGCTCGCGTTCCGTAGGGGAACGTCGATCATCGCCTCCCGGGTCGCGCTAGAGGCGCGCATCCACGCGCTGTCGCTCCGCAAATTCCTCGCGATCAGCCTTTCTTGGACTGGCGCACAAACCCACGCCTTTGCGCGCGCTTTGGGTAGAGTAGCTTCTAGAAGCGCCTCCTTGATAGCCGTGAAGTCGCACAACCTCAGCCTATCGCTGGGCAAACTGCTCTCGACCGGCCTTGCCCGAAGTCGTGTAAGGGCCAATGCCATCGCATTCGCGTCCGCCACAGCAGTTTCTCGCAGCGCCTCCTGGATGGTTGCGGAGTCGCGAAGCCTCAGCATTTTACTGGGCAAACGGCTTTCAATAGGCATTTCGCGGGGAAGTGTAACGGCCCATGCCCTCGCACTCGCGTCAGTTACAGCAACTTTTCGCATCGCCTCCTGGATAGTCGCGAAGTCGCGGGCCCTCAGCCTTTTACTGGGTCAACGGCTTTCAACAGGCTTTTCGCGGGGTAGTGTGCGGGCCCATGCCTTCGCACTCGCGTCCGTTACAGCAACTGTTAGCATCGCCTCCTGGATCGTCGCGAAGTCGCGGACCCTCAGCCTTTTGCTGGGTCAAAAGCTTTCAACCGGCTTTTCGCGGCAGCGTGTAAGGGCCCGTGCCGTCGCGCTTGTGTCTGTCACAGCTGGCAGCGCCTCGCGGATCGGCGCAACGACTCGTCGCATTGCGCTCGCGGTCTTCAAGCGGATTGCTGTAGCGAGATTACTAGCTCAAGAACGAACCACCAACCTCGTACGCAAACTTTCATTGCAAGCCAGAAGTGGCGTCCACGCCTTAAGATCGGGCTCACACCAAATCAACCGCTCCTTAGGCGGCCTCCGTTTTTGGGGTCGCATGGGTGTCTCAGGAATATCGGCGTCTGTCGCACCAACAACTGAGTCTCAGCCGAACTTGGAGGACCGAAGCGAGTCTAAAGTAGGCCATGAGGAACCGGCACTGACGCAAAGCACCGCATTAATATGCATTGAGCCGCTGCGTTCCAGCTTGCCGGTTGTTCAAACCTGGAGATTCCGAGTTAATCCCGCTTCCAAAGTCGGAGCCCGAGGCGGTGCGCATCCCTGATCGCTAAAAGTGGGGATCACAATGAGCCGTCGTCAAATAGTGAAACTCATATGCCCTCGAGGATGAAACACGGCAGATCAACCTGGCCTGAGTTGCCATACTCAGCTTGGAAGGACACCTACGCCACCCTCCATCTGTGGACTCAGATCGTCGGCAAAATCCGCCTTACGCAGACGCCTTGGCTCAATCATTCGTGGCACGTCGTGCTCTACGTGTCGGCGCGAGGTTTGACCACATCGACTATCCCCTATGGCCATCGCACATTTCAGCTCGACTTTGATTTCTTGAAGCATGTGCTTTGGGTATCGACCGACGATGGCTCTTATAAAGAGATCGATCTCCGGCCTCGGCCGGTTGCTGAATTCTATGCCGATCTAATGCGGGCTTTGTCCGAGCTCGGCTTCGATATTCGCATTCATGACATGCCAAACGAGATCCCTGAGCCGATCCGCTTTGGCGAGGATCGCACCCATGCTGCATATGACCCGGACTACGCTCAGCGATTCTGGCGGATTCTTTTGCAGGTCGAACGGGTGCTTTACGAGTTCCGAACGTCCTTTATCGGCAAGTGCAGCCCGGTGCATTTCTTCTGGGGGAGCTTTGACCTAGCGGTCACACGCTTTTCCGGCCGACGGGCACCCTTGCATCCGGGAGGCGTGCCCTATCTTCCCGACGCCGTAGCGCAAGAGGCGTATTCGCATGAAGTCAGTAGTGCCGGCTTCTGGCCCGGCAGTGAAGGCATCGAATATCCTGCCTTCTACTCCTACGCTTATCCAGAGCCCGCAGGTTTCTCGTCTGCAGCCATTCGCCCCAAAGAGGCCTTCTATGACGAAAAGCTCAGTGAATACATTCTGCCCTACGACGTGGTGCGGACCAACAAAGATCCCGATCGGGTGCTGATGGGCTTCTTGCAAAGCACTTACGAAGCCGCCGCCCTAGCTGCGAAGTGGGATCGGGCGGCACTGGAGTGCGGTATCGGAGTGCCTGGCAGACCGCGCGCGATTTGACCCTCAGTTTGAAGACGTTTGGAGCATCACATGACCTTGCTGGGGCATGCCGTGCCGGCATCGCATTTGCCTCGTCGTGTGGGCAACTCGGCACCATCTGGCGATCAGGTCAGAACGAAGCCCCGGGAACTGCAGACTACCGTCTAGCTGACAATGCATAAGGCGGTCGATGCATGACTTGACGAACTCACCTGAACCCCCCTCCCCGTACTTTCAGACGCCGGGTGGGGGTCGCCGCGACCTGACATTTCAGTTGTCATCTCTTCGCATTTGCTTCTTCGACCGATGGTCGAGACGCAGCGTGAGACAGCAGGCGGAGCCTCCGCTGCGCTGGAATGCATGGAGCGGCGTCGCGATAACCGTGAAGCCGCGCTCTTCGACCTTGCGCCGCAGCGTCTCCGTGCAGCTCGATAGCACCAGGCAGTGATCGAACGACACCGCATTAGCGCTAAAGCTCATCGCGTCAGCCCGCTCGAGCGCGATGCGCTGCGCCGGCGCGACCCGCTCCTCGATCGCGCTGTGCGCCGCGGGGACGAAGGCGCCCGGATAATAGATGACATCGCCGGACGGAAGTGCGCAGAAGGCAGTGTCGAGGTGATAGAAGCTCGGGTCCGCAAGTTCCAGCGCGACGCAGTCCACGCCAAATTGATCCGCGACAACATCTGCGGCTGCTCGGTCGGAGCGCGGGCCGCAACCCATCCAGAAGTGGCCGCGCTGCTCGTCCCAAATGCAATCGCCGGCGCCTTCCAGCCTGAGGTGGTTGGGCAGCTCTGCCACGGTTTCAATCTGGGCATGCGATTGCAGTTTGTGGAAGGCGGCCGCGAAGACGGGTTCCTCGCGCTGGCGCTCCGGATGGCGGAAACGCGCCAGCAAAGCCTTGCCGTCGAGCACAATTGCAGCATTCGCTGTGAATACCAGGTCGGGGAGATCAGGCTTTGGCTCGACGAACTCGATCGTGGCGCCAACATCGAGGAGCGCCTTATGAAGCGCCGACCACTCCTGTTCCGCCGCTCCCCAAAGGGCGTGGTCGGAGTTGGCCCAGGCTTGCGGATCCATCCAGGGATTAATGCTGTAGCTCACCGCGAAGTGCTGCGGACGGCACATCAGAAAGCGGGGCTGTGTCATCGAATCTCGCGCGGCAGCACCCATCTTCCCCTCAGCCCTGCACGCGGCTGCAGTCAGAGTATGCCTGACGGCGTGCCGACGCCTCCCTCCAGGTTAGGTTTGGCGACCCCTATTTGACCGGAAGTCTGGGAATTTGATTATGATTCCAGCCAGCCACTACCAGTTTAGCGTACACGATTCGCCGAGGAGCCACGCTAAGGAGTGACCGGAAACAGTATATGACACGCGTGCCAAGAATCGTTCGCTGGGCAATGTTTTGCACAATTCCGCTGATCGCGATTCTGATCGCGGCTCGTCAACTATATCTCCATGCCAGCGAGGACTTGTCGACCTGGAAGGGTGGTGGCATGGGTATGTTCGCCGCTGCCGACAACCTCACGCGCTACCTGAAAATCTACCTGATATTTGGCGACGATCAGCGCCACCCCTTGCTGCATATCACCGACGCATAAGGGCAGCTTGAGGACCAAGCGGGTACCCTAACGAAAGGAACTTCCGTGCTCTCGCCTACTCCATTCGGGCCACCGCGTGGTGGGCCAGTGGCGAGCAAATACCGCTCAACGTCTTCGACGCGACTGGGCAAAAGATCCGCGAACGTCGGCAGGTTCAGCTCTCTTGACGAGGCCTGCACCCGGTCTAGCTCCGCCACGTTTGGCTTTCCTGTCCAGCCCCTCTTGAGCTTTGGCAATGCGCTCGGTAAGGACTGCACGCGAGGAAAAAACTCGCGACGGCGCAGAAATCCGGAGGCATTTGCAGCCCCTTAGATGACTCTAGCCAGTCTCGGCAGTCGCTTTCATGGAGGCAATAGCGACACTTGGCGCGCGCCTCAGCGAATGCTAGTCCACCATCCACGCGAACGGCCGCAAGGACGTCAACTCCACTCGCCTGCATCATGCGGTCCATCAGCTCTTGCCGACGAAGGACCTGCCTGAGCGTCGGCCACAGGGGCGTTGAAGTTGGCATCAGGGTGCCTCCATTTTTGCCAGCGAAGTCCTGAATTAGCGACCCGCAAGTCATATCAGGTGGCGATGCGTGTCATTGATACCCCCATCAAACTCGTGGCGTGAGAAATCGTCGCACCTGCTGCTGTCGGTTTCAAGAAAACGTCAAATGAAAGAAGGCTGCATCGCGCGTTCAGGTGCGCTCCAACCGTGGCCCAAGCAGCACTGGCGCATACTCGAAAAGGAACACGGCTTGACTGACTTTGCTGTCAAGCTCGTGGCGGGCCGCAAAGAGGGGTCATTATGGCTCAATGCTCCGGATCAGCGTCGAAGTCTTGCGACCATCATCGCGTGAGATGGCACTCGGTCCAGACAGCCCTGCGTGCTTTGAAACCTATAACAAAAGGGCGCCGGCCGAAACCGACGCCTGACCGCCGCACGACCATGATTTCATGGTCGGAAGACACTACAAGTGAAGGCGCCTATCTTGTCGCGGGCGCGGGCTGCATCAACCGCTTCGGGCAATTTTCCCGGAGCGGCTCCTTCCGGCCTCGTCTTGGCGTTGTCGATCATCGGTCACGTAGGCGCGAGTTCCACCTGTGGAAAACGTGCATAACTGGAATTGTGTCGTCGGTTGTTTGTTGCGTTGTTGTACACGTGGGAATTGACACTGAAACGGCAGGAGGGGGGCTCCAATGTCAACAATGTCAACCGAAAAACTCAACCTTGCTGAGAATTGTGTCTACGTTGGAGTTGACGTCACGTTCAAGGGAGAAATCTCTGCACCAGATGCGGTAGTCGTAGCGGGTACTATTGAGGGCGACGTGACTGGTCGCGCGGTGCGCATTGCAGCGAATGGTGCAATCAAAGGAAGTCTTGTGGCTACTGATGCCGATGTTCGGGGCATTCTCTCCGAGAAAGTCGAAATCAAGCAATTCTTGTATCTGCACTCCACTGGACGGATCGAAGGCAATATTAGCTGCGGTGATATTCAGGTAGAGAGAGGCGCGGTAATTGTTGCCACCGCGTTTACTGTGGGCAATGCAGCGCTCGCGGGCAAGCCAACGAAAACGGCGAATGCCGAGGTCCACCCCACGGAGAAAGTGGCTCACGTAGTACAGCTGAAACTCCAAGCCGCGGAAGGAGTCTCGGTTCCTAAGGCCTAAGCCAGCGGCAGCGGACCAGTCAACGCCTCCAACTAGGGCGGCGCCGACCAAAGCCGATGCCCCTCAGGTGCAGCATTTCCTATGCCGCTCTGTCCTCCGACCACCGAAATCCAGCACGCCTTTGCGGGTGGATTTTATGGGTAGGACGAGCGGTGGCGGACCTGGCCTATACTGACCAACCGCCAAGAGCATCCGTTGGCGTCCATTGGGGCTCACGGCGTGCCGCTCGATTGAGGCGCCATCTGGTCGGCAACCACTGGCGCAACCTCAATTCAATGCTCCGGCTCAGTGTAGGAGTCTTGCGACCATGATCGCGTGAGATGGCATCACTCGGTCCAGACAGCCCTGCGTTCTTTTCAAGCCACTTCGGTCCGGGTCCGCGCATGTAGTGCAGCTCAGGCCGGTAGTCATCCAATAGCTTCAGCATGTATCCCTCGACCGCTCGATCTCCTGACGTCTGAGGCAACGGTCGGCCTCGGGCGTTGTCCGTGGCTGATCGAGAAGGCGCGAGCTCCTCAAAGGGTGGCTGGATTGTAGGGAGCCCGCCCGTGCTTCTCGTGTTACCCCCTCGCCCCTAAGTCAGCGAATCCAAGCGCAGAGTTGTTAAGAAAGCTTTAATAAACACGGATCGCGGCGATGCTGAGGGCGGCGAGCCGGGTGAAGAGCCCCCTGCCCACGGCAAGCCGCACCCGCAGGCTGAAAGGCAGCGCCCCCCGCGGAGCCCGACGAGGCTCCGTCACAAGACAGCGATGGGCCGGACGATCCAGACCTCGACAATATCCTGCACTGACGCCCGCACAGCTAGGTCGGCGCGGCGACCGGGAAGACGCGGCCCTCGAACACCGTGCCCCAGACCTGCACGTCCTTCAGGTCTTGTGGTGCGACGCTGAGCGGGTCCTGCTCGAGGATGGTGAAGTCCGCTTTTTTGCCAGGCTTGATGCTACCGATCATATCCTCCAAGCGATTGATATAGGCGTGCTCGATGGTGATGCCTTCGAGCGCCTTCTCAACCAGGATACGCTGATCTGGTGCCGCAGTGCGCCCCGAAGCCGTCGTGCGATTGGCGGCACACCAGGCGAGCAGCAGCGGAAAGGCGGGCGCCATCGGCATGTCGGAATGGAGCGCGACGTGCAGGCCGCGCTCTACGCACGATCGGAGCCGCACCATGGTGTTGGCGCGCTCGGGTCCCAAGCCGATCTCGGAATATTTGTCCGCGAGCGAGCTGACATAGTACGGATTGGCGCTGACCACGGCGCCGCTCCGCGCGATGCGGTCCACTTGATCGTCCTCTGACACGCCGAAATGCACGACGGTGAAGCGATGGTCTTGGCGCGGGTTGGCCTGCATCTGCTCTTCGAGCGCCCCGAGCACTACGTCGAGACCCGCATCGCCATTGACATGGGTGTGAATCTGGTAGCCCGCGTCCCAATAGGCCTTGACCGCCGCGCGATAGTCGTCCGGCACGGCAATCCATTGACCCTGATGACCGTCGGTATAGCCGTCTTTCAGCTGCATCAGCTGCGAGAAGATCGCGCCATCGCAGAAGAGCTTGGTCTGGTTCGGCAGCCACTGCACCTTGCCCTTTCCCCAGCTGTCGAACGTCTTGGTCTCTTGGATCAAGTCGGCGAGGCGGTTCTCCTGCTTGAGCTTGCCGTACAGGCCGTGGCCGTTCGGAATGAAAAAAGTGCGGAAGGGCACCTCATCCACGTTCAGCTGCTCGGCGAAGAACTGATAGATCTGTGGGGTGACGAGGGCGCCGGGCTCGGCGATGGTCGTCACGCCATTTGAATGCAGATAGGCCTTGACTGTATTGAGACCGGCCTTCAACCGCTCGGGCGTCATCAGGTCCTTGGCGAAGGCCGGTACGATCAGCTCGATTCCGCTTTCGAAGCAGTGACCATCGGCGAAGCTGCATTGCTCGCTCGCCAACCCATGTCCTTTCAGCGATTGCTCGGTCACGCCGTATTTGTTGAGCGCCGCGGTATTAAGAATGAACTCATGCGCCGAGCGGTGCCACACCACCATCGGGCGGTTCGGGCTGATCTCGTCCAATTGGGGTCGGCGGATCAGGCCGTGGAAATATTGATGATAGCCCCAGGTGAACAGCGTCTCGTCGCGAGGCTTACCGGCAAGCGCAGCGAGCGCCTGGTTGAGGCGCGCCACATACTCCTCATTGCTGGTGGCGGCCTTGGAATAGCGGCCGGGGATCGCCCAATCCTCGATGGCGATCACCTCCGCCGACATGGTCATGGCGCCAAGCAGCGGATGAATATGGTGCTCGATGAAGCCGGGCATGATGACCTTGCCGGCAAAGCGGTCGTCGATCGTGATCTGCCGCCCGGCAACTGCCTCTTTCACGCCGTCGAGTTCGCCGACGGCGGCAATCTTGTCGCCCTCCACGGCGACCGCAGTTGCCGTGGGCGCGGCCCGTTCCATAGTGATGATGCGCTTGGCGACGTAGATGGTCGCTGGCAGCGGAGACTTAAGTCCTTGGGCGGCGGCGCTGTCCTCTACAGACTGGAGCGTCTGGGCTTGGCCGAACGCAGCGCGGGGAATGAGCGTTGCGGCGAGCGGCACGGCAACAGCGCCCTTGAGCAGGCTTCGCCGCGACCAGAATTCCTCAACGATGGAGGTGAAGATCTTCGGATTACAGGTGTTGCACACCGCATCGCTCCTGCACAAACCCCGACACGTAACCCCTGTTCGGTTCCCCTTCGGTTAAGATAAAAGCCAATTGGGCAAATAGCGCCCGTCCCGCAGACACCTTCGACGGTGCTCTGTACCGCCACGCTACGGGGGGCGCCGGTACGGGCAGGAGGCTCACGACCAGCCACGTAAACGTTAGATGCATAGCCCCATCATCTCCTTGATCGCTAACGTGGTCCGGGCGAGTGCCTCAGTGTCCGGCAGCAGGTCGAGGAGACCGTCACATCGAGGCCTAGCCCTTGAAATGCTGCAAGGGCGCGTGGCGTGTGGGCCCCCGACGTGACCAGAAGACCAGATCGCCCTGCTCTTTAAAAATGGCGGCAGTGTTGAACGCACTCTCCCGCGTATTTCGGCTTAGTCGCCGTAGTGAGAAACAGCTAGTCACGCCGCTCGGCTGCTCATCGATGCTTTCATTGGTGTCTAGATAACGCGCTACAGACGGTGGGCGTCGGGAGCGGCCGGCAAAGGTGCACCTAGCCAAATTTGCAAAAACAACCCCATGCAAAGTAGCCGGAATCGCTTAGTGATTGCGGCAGCAAGGGTTACGGGTAATCGCCGTGGCGGAGCCGAACCGGTTACCCCGCTGAGCGTGACCAATCTTGATGGGAATGGTCCGGTTGTTTTGAGCGTAGCCGACGGCAATCGCTTTGGCAGCATGAAGTTACCGGACGATATTCCCGGTCTCCCGGCTTGCGTTATAATCATAACAATTAAATCAACTTGGCCGAACGGCTGCTCACGCATGTCCGCCTTTGCCATGGGAAAGGACACGCGAAATGCGCGAGGAATCAGAGACACCAGAGAACGCTGAGGCGCAACAGGATGACGAGCGTGGCCTTGGTGCTGAACCCGTTGCCGTAACCGAGGGGGCGGCAGCGCGTTTCGGCAGCGAGCCGAGATGCGCGAGATCTTTCGGGAGGCTCGGAAACTGCTTCGAACAAACGACGAGCCAGAAAGCTGAAGCGAAGCGACCCGCCCTTCAGCTGTCTTTACGCTCCTTCTTTAGTCGCACGCCCGGACCTCCCGAGTCATCGGCGCGAATGAAGATGATCCCTTCACTCTCGAGCGCTAGCTGAATTTGCTCGAGGGTTTTGACGGTCATGCCCATCCCATTCTCGTATCGGCTCACCGTATTAGCAGCAACACTGGCGCGCTTGCCCAGTTCGCGCACGCCCCAGCCAAGCGCCGCTCTGGCCATTCGCACCTGCGAACGTGTGATCATAGGCAGCCCTCGCCGGGACAGGGAATGGAGAGTGAGGCATGAGGAACTCTCATTACCCAGAGCTATGCCGTACTAGCCACGGCTTCTCGGAAGCACTATGGCGAAAACCTCGTATCAGGCTGCGGCTCGCTTGGTCGAGCGGGAGGCTGGCGCTCTCTTTGGTGGCGGAAGGAGCAGGTCGGCCGACACACCTGTGCGCACGGTGGGCCCATGTTGATCAGAGGACCGATACGCATCTGAATCTGGCATCCTATCGTAGCGAAAAGAAAACCCCCGAATGCGGGGCTAGTATTTTTCAACCGACGTATTGATATCAGGCGGGCTTTGCGTACTTCGCCACCCCAGTAAAGTCGATCAACACACAGCGCTTATCGCCGACGATCCAGGCGTCGTGACCGGGCGGCATGTAGAATGCATCTCCGGGGCCATACTCGACTTGGCTACCGTCGTCCATCTTCACGACCATGCGCCCTTCAACGACATAGCCGGTGTGCGCCGCTTGGCAAGACGGCGTTCCAGCGATCGGCTTAACGTGTTCCGACCAACGCCATCCGGGTTCGAATACGCCCCGACCAAAGGTGTGATCGCCGACTGTGACGACCTCAAGCTTTCCCTTTCCATTCTTGAACGGGCGCGTTTCGTCAGGCTTGTCAAACGGTTTGCGTTCCATCTTCCCAGCCATCACTTCCTCCATGAGTCGTTGTTATAAACCAAACCGGGATTCCCCGGATGAATCCCGAACTGACGTGAATGGTGTAGTGATTTTCTGGATTGCTTGGAAGCCTGGGGGGAGTTTTTCTTAAGGGCGCTAGGCACGACTTGCCATTTTCTTCGATGCGTCCATCGCCAGACCGTGTCCACTCCATGTCGGAAACCGCCGTCGTGACTAGGCCGCGCTATGTCCGCTTAGGGTCACTAGCCGACATCACAGCCGCGATGGACTTCGTCCGCTTTGTGCCAGAAGCAGACATCGGCATTGCTCCCATCGGTCAGCCGCGCGGGCTGAAGGGCTACTTGGCGTCGGCTGCACCCTTTTCCGCTTCCATCAGCCGCTTTTCATCCTCGGGGGTGAGCTGCGGGCGATCGATCGTCAGCGTGATCTTGTCGATTTTGCCGGTGAAGCTGAACGGCGGCTGGTAGTCCTGATCGTTCACCCCGGTCAGCGTGTCCGAGCCGATATCCAGCGCTTCATCCCACTGGAGGATGAACGGCAGGGTGCTCTCCATTTTCTGAGTGGCCACTTCCGTGCCGTCGATTTTCAGGACGCCTGTGCCGCTGAGGAGGGCTGGCAAGACAGTGCCAGAGATCATGCGTCAAACGGACCTCAGTAAGGCAAGCGTGGATCGGGCACTTGGAGCGGACAAAGCTTCTCGGGCGAGCTAGGGCCTGTAGCGCCTGCACATGTCCGCTTTGGAGGGTATGGCGGACGAATTGGCTAAGGCGGTGCATGTCGCAAATATGCTACAAGCGGACCTGTTTCTCGTTCGGCCCGCATTTGAGTTGCTGCAGTCGGACGCACGATCAATCAATCCTGCGGCAGCGCCACCTTCTCGTGCGGTAGGCCGCTATCGTCAATGTCGAAGTCTGGATCAAAAACGGTCTTGCCCTGCGCCCCTAGGAAAGCCGGCTGAGCCTTGATCCACTCGCTCGGCTTCATTTCTTTCGCGTAGGCGAGGAGACGTGCTTCCAGATCTGCGGCAATTTCAGGAAACTGATCGGCGACGTTGTTCTGCTCGCCTGGGTCCTTCGACAGATCGAACAGCTCCGTCTTTCCCGGCAGCAACGCGATCTTGACCAACTTCCAGTTACCTTTGCGGATGGCGCCGCGAAAGGCCTCGACATTGATGAGGATGTCCTCATGCGGAGAGGATTGGCCCTCAGCCACAGTCGGCCAAATGTCCTTACCATCAAATGGGTGGTCTGGACTGCCCTCGGCCCCAGCAAGCGCCAGCACGGTCGGCATCACGTCCACCATAGCCAGCGGCTCGTTCACAATCTGTGGCTTGAGTTTCGTCGGCCAGTAGAAGATGGTTGGAACGCGTACGCCGCCTTCGTGGAGCGAACCTTTGCCGCCACGAAGATCGCCGTTCGAGGCTGGCGGCTTCGCGCCAAGCTCCACGCCGCCGCTTTCCTCGCGCTCCTTCGGCGATCGCGCCCCGGTCGCAAACAGCGCGTTTGTGGCACCGCCATTGTCGCTGCTGAAGATGATCAGCGTGTTGTCGAGCATGTTCTTCTGCTTCAGCGCGGCGACGATCCGCCCGACCTGAGTGTCCAACTCGGTGATCATGGCATCGTAGGTGTGCCGCATTTCATCCCCGTCCGCATCCTTGTAGGCCCCGACCGCCTCCTTGGGTGCTTGATAGGGCGCGTGTGGTGCAAGGGAGGCGACATATAGGAACAGCGGCTTGGACGTGTCGTGATTCTCGATGATGCTCACGGCTTCGTTCCCGATCAGGGTCGTGTAGTAGCCGTCTTCCTTGAAGAACTTGCCGTCCCGCTGCCAGTCGACCAGTCCGCCCCGTTCCTTGGTGAAGTAGTCGACCTCACCGACGAGGTTGCCGTAGAAATGGTCAAACCCGCGGTTCTGCGGCCAGTATTTCTTGTCCGCGTGGCCCAGGTGCCATTTGCCCACCATCGCCGTTTGATAACCCGCTTCTTTCAAGGCCTGCGGGAGTGTGCGCTCGTCAGTCGGCAGTCCGTAGGTGTGGCTCGGAAATATCACGAGGGTCTGCAGCCCATAGCGCATGGCGTAGCGGCCAGTCATCAACTCAGCGCGCGACGGCGTACAAACCGGCATTCCGTAAAACGATTCCAGCCGCACGCCATCGCTTGCGAGCTTGTCGATGTTCGGGGTCCTTATGTCACTGCCCCGATAGCCGAGGTCCGCGTTGCCAAGATCGTCGGCAAGGATGACCACGATATTGGGCTTCGTGTCCGCGGCCTGCGCGACGCCGCCCGCTCCGAGCAGAAATGCCGCGACTAGGCTCAAAAAGAGATGTGCTCGCACAATCCAATCCTCCGCTCTTAATTATCGCTGGTTCGCAGCGTCCCGCGACGTACGCAATACTGGTTTGCGACCGAGGACTGCCTCAACGCTTCAATGGCCTTCGGCTTCTGGCCAAGCGCCACTCCGCGAAGTTATGGCCTGCCAAGACTCCTGAACTTTGATTTAGCGCAAGCCCTAGAGGAGCGACTTGGACATTCCACACGCTGCTTAGGCATGTCCGCTTTGCGGCCGGAACCAGACCTCGCGGCGTGATCGGCTGAACGTCCGTTTAGTGCCATAAGCAGACATTGATACGTCATCCTACGCCATGAATTACCCCGTCTTGCTCGAAGGGTGGCGTATGTCCAACTCGGTTCAATCGATGTAAGCGACCACACCTGTTTCGA
>Ga0116222_1001268_pt1 | contig 14149 bp, 10 predicted proteins | sample Sb_taG_12_FD_88963 | JGI IMG/M metagenome (GOLD analysis project Ga0116222, IMG submission 88963) | Peat soil microbial communities from Weissenstadt, Germany - Sb_50d_9_AC metaG | ecosystem: Environmental > Terrestrial > Soil > Wetlands > Peat | place: Germany: Weissenstadt | collected 2010-09-21
ACGCCGAGGTCGCCGAGACGGAATACACGGCGTTCGCGTCGAAGAAGGGCCAGGCCGTCACCGCCCGGCTGATCGTCCGCCGGGTCCGCGACCAGAACAAGAAGGCCGCCGAGGGGATGGACGAGCTGTTCCCCGCCTGGCGTTACCACGCCGTGTTCACCGACTCGCCGTTCGGGCTGGTCCAGGCCGAGGGACAGCACCGCGACCACGCCGTCGTGGAGCAGGTCTTCGCCGACGTCACCAGCGGCCCGCTCGCTCACATGCCCTCAGGCGTCTTCGCCGCGAACGCGGCCTGGCTGTCGATCGCCGCCATGGCGCACAACCTGCTCCGCGCGGCCGGCGCCCTGGCCAGCCTGCCCTTCGCGAAAGCGCGCGGGGCGACGATCCGCCGTGACCTGATCGCGGTCGCCGCCCGCACCGCCCGGCACGGCAGGGGCCACCTCACCCTCCACCTGCCCGAGGGCTGGCACCGCGAGCAGGAATGGCTGAACCTCTGGGACGCCACCTGCGGCCCGCCCGCCGCAGCGGCCTGACCAGCCCCGAACAGGTCCGCACCCCCGACGGCCCCCGCGGCCACCCCGACCCCGCCCCGAGCCAGGAACCCTGGACAAGCCGCACAGCAGGCGAGCGGCAGGACGCCCGCGCCCGGAATCACCTCGCGAAACTCCTCGTACAGGAATCAAGTCGGAAACGAGCTACCCGAATTGACCGGTGGATCGAGGCTTAGTGTTGGTCAGCTCCCCGTTGGTGGTAATGGGCCGGATGTCGCGTTCGCGGCCCCACGCCAGCGTGCGGGCTGCAAGACCCGAAGCGGCCGGGGGTCCTTACATAGACAGCACGAGCGGCTTGGCCGATGGCGGCGGTGAGCAGGGCCGATGCGTGCCCGTTCGGAGGGTCAAGACCGGGTACGTACGCGGATACTTACGGACAGCCCGAGTTGCGCTTGAGCTGCGAGCAGGCTACTTGAGGAGCTCCCCTAGAAACTGCGTCGTTTCGCGTGATGTCAAGGTCTGGGTACTTAGGTGCTGCATGACTCTTAGATAGCTGTCGACGTCCTTGGGACTGTCCAGGTAAAGCGCGCTTGTCAGCTGTTCGAGGTACACGACGTCAGGCACGTCGGATCCGGCGAACCGCAGGATGCTGAACGACCCTCCTGCGGAACGGCCGCTAGCCCGGAATGGGAGCACCTGCACCGTCACGCTTGGCCGCTCTGCGATCTCAGCGAGGTGCTTGAGCTGGTCACGCATGACGGCCGGGCCACCCACATGCCGCCGCAGTACCGACTCGTCCAACACCACCCGCAGGTCGAGAGGATCGGGTCGATCGAGCACCGCCTGCCGCGCCATCCGCAGCCGGACCCCTCGCTCGATATCCCTGGTTGAGAAGCCGCGGCCCAGGAGCGTGACAGCACGCGCGTAGTCCTCAGTTTGCAGCAAGTCAGGGACGGACTGGACCTCGTAGACCCAGATCTGGGTGGCTGCCTCTTCGAGGCCGAGATAGGGCTCGAACCAACCCGGCAGGATGTCAGAGTACCCATGCCACCAGCCAGGGGCGTTCGCCTGCCGGGCGAGCGCAAGTAGCGCCCGGCGCTCCTGTTCGTCCGTCACGCCGTAGTGGGTGAGCAGAGCTGGACCGGTACAACTGCTAAGCGGAAGCCGGATGAGCCGCCAACCTGCCCGCGGTTGGGAGGTGGACACGGCCCGTACTGTGCGATCGGAGTGATCGTCGTGATCTTGCCAACAGGGCGCTGGCAGCGCGCCGTCATCACGGCCCTGCTCGTTATTCCCTTGGTGCTGGTCATCGGGCTGTCCGCTCCAACGTGGCTGGTCTTGCCATTCCTATCCGAGCCACGACGCAACGCAGTGCTCCAGTTTCTTGGCTGTCTCATCGACTGGATCAAGGCGATCGCCGGATTGACCTAGCGCAACAGCTCGAGTCGCGACGACATCAGTACCACGTTGATCGGGCATCGCCTTTGACAAGATCTCCCAGCCGCCGTCAGTAAGGTGCTGGCAGAGCAGGTTGATCACTGCATCTTCGGTCAGCTCTGCTTCCTCTAAGTCAGCAGCATATGTATTTTCGTCGTTGCCGTTGGTTGGCTGTCTCCAAGATGTTCCCGAATGGCTGTTTGTCGCGTTGTAGTCTGTCTGCGCTTTGCGTGCTCAGGGTGACACTTCCGGGACGCCTGATCGCATCGTGCTTATACCGACTGTCCGGAGTGCGGCCCGGGCATAAGGTGAGCGCAGCGCCTTGCGGTTTCGGGCTGCAGTGAGGGGGTGGGGGCGGTGGCCCGGGTGATTTGCGTGCATGGGATCGGCCAGCAGCGCAAGGACGAGGAGATGCTGCGCAGCGAGTGGGCCCCGGCCCTGCGTGATGGAATCCGGCGTTCTGATGTCGCTGCCGCTAGCCTGCTGGGGGATGAGGATATCCAGTGCGTGTTCTACGGGGCCTTGTTCCGCCCGTCCGGGCAGCTGCTGGGTCCGGGTGACCCGTGGCTGACGGCCGCGGATGCGACAGAATTCGACCGGGAGCTTCTGGTGGCCTGGTGGCGAGCTGCAGCTGAGTCGGACCCGCGTGTGGTTCATCCAGATGCCAGGACGCTGGCGCGGACACCGGGCAGCGTGCAAGCGGCGCTGCGGGCGCTGATCGGGTCGCCATTCTTCACCGGGCTGGCGGAGCGGGTAATGCTGTTTGACTTGCAGCAGGTCCGCTGTTACATGACCGACTCTGTTATACGCCAGGCGGTGCAGGACCGGATCGTGGCGGCCGTGGATGAGGATACCGAGGTCGTAGTGGGGCATTCGCTGGGATCGGTGGTGGCGTATGAGGCGCTATGCGCCCACCCGGAATGGCCGGTGCGAGCCCTGGTGACCTTGGGATCGCCTCTGGGTATCCGGAACATGATATTTGACCGGCTACTGCCCGCCCCCATTACCGGAGAGTCCGGGAAGTCGGCTGGGGCGTGGCCGGGCGGGGTGGAGGCGTGGACGAATGTCGCCGACGCCGGGGATGCGGTGGCGCTGGCCAAGGACCTGTGCCCGCTGTTTGGACCCAAGGTGGCTTGTTACCTGGTTGACAACGGGTCGCATGCCCACGCCGTCCAGCCTTACCTGACCGCTGCTGAGACCGGCGCGGCGATCGCGGCTGGCCTGCGCGGGTCAGGCGGGCGGCAATGACCGGTGCCGCTCTGCCGCAGCCCGGGCCCTCGGCGGTGGGCGGCCGACGGTTCTTGCTCACCGGTGTAGTCAGTCGCTATCACCATGCCCCATCGTGGAACCGTGAAGAGCTCGTCGGCGACCTGCGGCGCATAGTGGAGCTGTTTACTGGCGAACTGGGGTATGAGCATGTGCCGGTAATGGGCCTGGATCCGACGGGGCTGCAGATCCAGGATGCGCTGCGGGACTTCTGCACCTCAGCGGAACGGCATCCGGATGATTACCTCGCGGTGTACCTGGCCGGGCACGGGGAGATCCTGGAAGTCGGGGACACCGGGTTCGAGCATGTACTGTTGCCCGCTGACGCGATTCCGGGTGATCTGCGCCACCGGGCGGTCAAGAGCGGAGATCTGGCTGAGTGGATACTGGCTGACACGTCGGTGCGTCGGTTGCTGCTGATCGTGGACGCATGTTATTCCGGGCAGGGTGGCCTGGACTTCGCGCGGAACGCGCTGGCGCGCATCAGGACGGCGGCGCGACTCACCCAGCAGGACGGTTCGGGCGTGGTGGTGGTGACGGCGACCCAGCCGACACAGCAAGCGATCGCGGGAGCGTTCACCGGGGCCTTCGTACGTGCTGTCCGGCACCAGGCTACGGCCGGGCACGCGCCGGAAGCGCTGAGCATCGACGCGGTCGTGAGCGTGCTGAAGGCAGATCCGGAATTGCCTGCCTCGCAGCAGGCGCAGTGGTCGCTGCTGGCGGGCACTGGCGCGGTCCCAGATTTCCTGCCCAATCCCCGCCGCGATACCGCCCTTGCTGATCTCGACCTTGCCGAGCAGGATCGCCGCTGGCGTGCCCGGCTGGAACATGAGCACCAGCGGGCCGAGGAGATGCGCGGCCAGTTTGTCCCCCGCATCTCGGGGTTCACCGGCCGTCACCGCGCCCTGGTCGGCATCGCCAGCTGGCTCAATACCCCGGCCGATGCCAGGCCCGTGATTGTGACTGGTGACCCCGGCTCGGGCAAGACCGCAGTCCTGGGACTTCTAGCCGCGCTCGCTGACCCCCGGCGCCGGCCCACCATTCCCCGCGACGGTCTGCCAGCAAATACCATCCCCCGCGAGGATGCGATCGGCGTCGCCATCTACGCGGGCAACCTGACCACCGGGCAAGTCCTGGCCGGGCTGGCTACCGCTGCCGACGTCGAGGACATTGACCCCGACCCCGCCGCGCTGGGTGGCGGCCTGGCCCGGCTGCTGTCCGGGCTGCGCCAGGGCGGCCGTACCCTGACGGCGATAATCGACGCCCTAGACGAGGCCGCCGACCCCCCTGACCTCGCCGAGCAGTTGCTGCGCCCGCTGATCGAGCGGGGTAGCGGCCTAATCCGTCTACTGCTGGGCACCCGGTGGCACGTATGTGATCATCTCGGCCGCGCTTGGCGGGACCGGTGCGAGGTCATCGATCTGGATAGCCGCGACTACGCCGATCCCGTGGCCCTCTCCGCGATAATACGGCGCATCCTGGTTGCCGGTAGCCCGGCCGCGGGAATGCCTGCGGGCAGTACGCTTTTTGCTTCCTGCCCGCAGACCGTCCTGGACGGCGTGACCGACGCAATTGCCGAGGCTGCCGGTCACTCGTTTTTCGTCGCCCGGATCCTGGCCGCCACCCAGGCCGTCCAGGACGCCGTCCCGGACCCTGCTGATGCGGCCTGGCGGGCCAGCCTACCCCAGACTGCAGGCTCCGCCATGCGCAAGGACCTGGAAATCCGCCTCCGCGACCAGGCTGCCCAGGCCGTCGACCTGCTGCGCCCCCTGGCCTACGCCCAGGGAACAGGGCTGCCTTGGGAAGATGTGTGGGCGCTCCTGGCCAACGCGCTGGCGCCTGGCCGTTCCTACACCAACGAGGACCTACTGTGGCTGGTGGGCCACGCCGGCTCGTTCATCGTCGAAGGCGGCACCATCGCCGACGACCGGTCGGTGTACCGGCTCTACCACAGGTCCCTGGCCGACGATTTGATCGCGGGCCGGGACCAGGCTGCCGACGAGCACGCCATCACCACCACGCTTATCGCGCACGTTCCCCGCCGCCCCGGCGGACGGCCGGACTGGTCGGCCAGCCACCCCTACACCCGCGCACACCTGGCGACCCACGCCGCCCGCAGCGGTGACATCGACGACCTCGCCCAAGACCCCGGCCTCCTGCTCGCCGCCGACCCACCCCAGCTGCTCGCGGCGCTCGATGCCACCGCCAGCACGCCCGCACGCGCCGCCAGCGGCGCCTACCGTAGGGCACTGCCGCTGATCCGCCGTCACCCGCCCGCCGAGCACGCCGCCTACCTCGGGCTGGCGGCACGTTACGGACGAGCCGAAACCCTTGCCGATCGCATTGACGCCGACGGCCTGGACAGCCCATGGCGTGCCCGATGGGCATCCTGGCGGCTGCAACGACCCCACCAGCAGCTTACCGGCCACACTGGGTACGTGCTCGCGGTGGCGGCTGCGGAGCTGGACGGCCGCCCGGTGGTGATCTCCGGCGGCCGGGATAGGACGGTGCGGGTGTGGGACCTGGCCAGCGGCGCCCCGGTCGGTGACCCGTTCACCGGCCACCGCGGGTCCGTGAACGCGGTGGCGGCTGCGGAGCTGGACGGCCGCCCGGTGGTGATCTCCGGCAGCGACGACGGGACGGTGCAGGTGTCGGACCTGGCCAGCGGGGCCCCGGTCGGTGACCCGTTCACCGGCTACCGCGGGTCCGTGAACGCGGTGGCGATCGCCGTCTTGGATGGCCGACCGGTGGTCCTCTCCGGCAGCGACTACGGGACAGTGCAGGTGTGGGACCTGGCCACCGGTACTGCGTTCGGTTACCAGGTCAGCAGCCACGGCGGCGCGGTGCTCGCGGTGGCGGCTGCGGAGATGGATGGCCGTCCGGTGGTGATCTCCGGCGGCCGCGATGGGACGGTGCGGGTGTGGGACCTGGCCACCGGCAAACAGGTCGGTGACCCGTTCACCGGTCGGCGCGGGTACGTGCTCGCCGTGGCGGCTGCGGAGATGGATGGCCGTCCGGTGGTGATCTCCGGCAGCGACGACGGGACGGTGCAGGTGTCGGACCTGGCCAGCGGCGCCCCGGTCAGCACCCCGTTCACCGGCCATGGCGGCGCGGTGTACGCGGTGGCGGCTGCGGAGCTGGACGGCCGCCCGGTGGTGATCTCCGGCAGCGACGACCGGACGGTGCGGGTGTGGGATCTGGCCACCGACGACCAGGCAGGCGACCCGTTCACCGGCCACAATGGCGCGGTGAACGCAGTGGCGGCTGCGGAGCTGGATGGCCGCCCGGTGGTGATCTCCGGCAGCGACGACCAGACAGTGCGGGTGTGGGACCTGGCCAGCGGCGCCCCGGTCAGTGACCTGTTCACCGGCCACCGCGGGTACGTGAACGCGGTGGCGGTCGCCGTCTTGGATGGCCGCCCTGTGGTGATCTCCGGCAGCAGCGATGGGACGGTGCGGGTGTGGGACCTGGCCACCGGTAAACAGGTCGGCGACCTGTTCACCGGCCACGATGGATCCGTGTACGCGGTGGCGGCTGCGGAGCTGGACGGCCGTCCGGTGGTGATCTCCGGCGGCCGTGACTGGACGGTGCGGGTGTGGGACCTGGCCAGCGGCGCCCCGGCCGGTGACCCGTTCACCGGCCACCGCGGGTCCGTGCTCGCGCTGGCGGCCGCCGTCTTGGATGGCCGTCCGGTGGTGATCTCCGGCAGCAGCGATGGGACGGTGCGGGTGTGGGACCTGGCCACTGGCAAACAGGTCGGCGACCCCTTTGCCGGCCACGACCGCGCGGTGCTCGCGGTGGCGGCTGCGGAGCTGGATGGCCGCCCGGTGGTGATCTCCGGCAGCTACGACGGGACGGTGCGGGTGTGGGATCTGGCCAGCGGCGCCCCGGCCGGTGACCCGTTCACCGGCCACCGCGGGTCCGTGCTCGCGGTGGCGGCTGCGGAGCTGGATGGCCGCCCGGTGGTGATCTCCGGTAGCGACGATGGGACGGTGCGGGTGTGGGACCTGGCCAGCGGCGCCCCGGTCGGTGACCCATTTACCGGCCGCGGCGACTGGGTACCGTCTGTGGCGGCCGCCGTCCTGGGCGGCCGCCCGGTCGTCATCTCCGGCAACAGCGACCAGACGGTGCGGGTGTGGGACCTGGCCAGCGGCGCCCCGGTCAGCACCCCGTTCACCGGCCACGATGGGTCCGTGTACGCGGTGGCGGCCGCGGTCTTGGACGGCCGTCCGGTGGTGATCTCCGGCGGCCGGGATGGGACGGTGCGGGTGTGGGACCTGGCCAGCGGCGCCCCGGTCAGCAGCCCGTTCACCGGCCACGATGGGTCCGTGCTCGCGGTGGCGGCCGCGGTCTTGGACGGCCGTCCGGTGGTGATCTCTGGCGGCCGTGACTGGACGGTGCGGGTATGGGACCTGGCCACCGGGACAGCGGTCGGTGACCCGTTCACCGACCACGGCGGCGAGGTGCTCGCGGTGGCGGCCGCGGTCTTGGACGGCCGTCCGGTGGTGATCTCCGGCAGCGACGATGGGACGGTGCGGGTGTGGGACTTGGCCAGCGGCGCCCCGGTCGGTGACCCGTTCACCGGCCACCGCGGGTATGTGATCATGGTGGTGGCCGCCGTCCTGGACGGTCGCCCGGTGGTCCTCTCCGGCAGCGACTACGGGACGGTGCGGGTGTGGGACCTGGCCACCGGCAACCAGGTCGGCGCCCCGATCACCGGCCACGCTGGAATCGTGCACTCGTTGGCATCCCGGAGCGCACATGGCTCAGTGCAAGTGGGCACGCCTGTTCAACTCGGCGTTGGGGCCGGTAGCGTAGCGGCTGTCTCATCGATCACTGCTCTGGGTGATGGCACCTGGCGGTCGGAGCAGATAGCCTCCCTCGAACTCGGCAGCAACGTGCTCGCCGTGACATGGGCGGGCACGTCGGTCCTTGTCGCGGGAACTGAACTCGGCATTGTGATCACCGAATTCCCGGTAGCTCATAGGCCACGACGTTCGAGCCTGACGCTACCGGCCGGAGGTGTTGGCGTGTGTCGGTAGTATCGCCGGTCGGAATGTGCTCTCTCGCTTTTTGATCCAGGCGCGTTTTTCGAGCATCGGCATCGCGCCAGTAAATCCCTTTTTACGAAGACGCACTGTTCGTAGTCGCAGTCGTCGAGGAACGCTACGAGCCGCCGACGCCAAATGGTTTGGGAGCCAACCTCTTCAGCTCATCCCAGACCAGCCTGTCCAGGGCCACGATCCGGCGCTGACTCTCCCTGGACGAGACCATTATTCTTATCTGCGCCTTCGAGTTTCTCAAGCGGCCCGGCATACGCATTCCACATTCCCGCGATGGGCCTCGCGGCCGTTATGACCAGTAGGGCCAGCAAGCCCAGCATTGACCACAAGACGAATTCTCTCACAGGGGATGCATCTGACTTGTAAAACAATGCCCAAAGCGAAAATGCTTCGCCAAGGGCGCCAGTTGCAACTACTGCGACGCCTGCGAAAAGTAGTATCTCAGAGCCGAATAGTACCAGAAAGTAAACTAGCATCCATAGAATCCGGCCAAACAATGGCGATTGGGCTTTGTGTTTCCTTCTGGTCCTCCGAAGAACTTTTATGCGGATGAGCCTGAGGGTGCCTATATTATGTTCAAAATCTTGGAGCAATTGAGCCTGCGGCCCTGGCGGGGCCGACCCGGTGCGGCGCGGCCAGGTTGGAGCCATAGGAGCGTCCTGGGATCGACCGTGCTAACGGATTTGCTAACAACGGCCCTGGACTATCCCGAACACGGGCCGAGGACTGCCCGCCCGCACAGGACCCAGGGCCAGCATGAGAGCACGCTCCTATCACGCCAGCCCCGGGCCTGCCAGGCTAGCGCCCTGTGCATAAGCTTGTGGATGATTTAGGCAAACATGCTGGTCAGCCAGTACACAGCTGTGGACGAGCGTGAATGTGGAAAAGTGGATAACCGTTTAGACGCCAGGTCGCGGGCCGTTGGCACCGCCCGCTGTCCACAGGAGGAGCGAAGTATCCACAGGCTAGCCCGTTAGGTCGCCATTGGGTCCTACCTGGTACCTAGACCGCCCTCGACGAGATGCAGAAGCGGTACAAGACGATCGATGGCTACTTCTCGCAGGGCCTCGGGCTGGATGCCGCCACGATCGGCAAGCGCCGACCGTGCTAGCTCTGCTGGCCGGGTGGCTGATAAGCGGGCATCGCGTTCTTGGATCGTGACAGTGCATGGCCGAGCTGCTCCTGAGTCAGCAGCTCGTGCGTCTCCAGGTTCTTGAAGGCACCCGTGCTTCCGACAGTGATGCTCAGGGCGGCGGCGCTAGTCGAGTCGGGAGCATCTGTAACGACCATCCCGTCGTGAGTGCCGAACATCCAGTAAATGCACTCAACCGACCCGCCCAGCGAATCGGCCAGCTGCCGCACCGTGGCGGTCCGGTCACCCGGGTTCTGGATCATCCGCGCCCATGCCTCGCTGGTGTAGGTGAAGAAGGTTACGTACTTCGCCATCGTTGGTTCCCCCTCAGCTTGCCGGATCTTGGTCCGCGCTGGCCTGAATCTGGCCGCAGCACTATGGAACATAGGCCAACAACACGGACTTCAAGTGCCATCCTGCCATGTCAGAACCCATGTTCGCAGATCGACACCGCTCGCCCGGCGCCCCGCCGCGGCCGCTTCAGCTCAGATTTGAGTGCATCCAGCTCGGCACGGGGGATGCTGACCATTTCGGATGCTTCGGCGCTCACCTGCGGCTCCCTCCGTTCGGTGCTTCCAGGGCTAGGTGGCAGCCGCCAGGCCTTGTGAGCCGTGTCCGGCGGCTCCCATCTGGGTACTGTCCTTGACAAGCGGCGGCATGGCGCTGCGGGAAGAAGGCTGGCATGTTCGAGGCTGCCAACATCAGGGAATGGCGCGACCACGACGTAGTTGACGCCCAGGGTAACAAAATCGGTGAGCTGGAGGCCGTCTACGTTGACACCGGCACCGACCTGCCGTCGTTCGGCACGGTCAAGGTCGGAATGCCAACCCGGCACAGGCTCGTGTTCGTGCCTCTTGACCGGGCGACTGTGGGTCCGGGCTACCTCAAGGTCTGCTACGACAAGAAGCTGGTGAAGGGTGCCCCGTCGATCGGCACCGACGGTGAGCTGCCGGCGGGCGACGAGGAGGCGATCTTTAAGCACTATGGCCTGACATACGAGCCGGGCGCTGGCGGTGAGCGACGGTTGGCCCGCCGCTGAGCAGCTCAGTTGAGCGGAGGATCGGATGATTGTCTTCTTTCTACTGCTGGTGATCGTGGCGATGGCGCTGGGTATCGTTGGCGTTGTCGTGAAGGGCCTGTTGTACCTGCTGTTCACCGGCATTGGCGTGCTCCTCGTCGCCTTCTTCCTGGGCGCCCTGTGGATGCGGCGGCGAAGCGCGCGGAGGCGTCCCGCCCGGTAATTCTCCGCCGGTTATGCGGTTTCGGTGCCCTTCTTCCAGGCGCCGGCCCGGGTTGCAGCGTCCCTGGCGATCTGGCCGCGCTCGTCTTGGCGCGTGATAGGGCCCGATTCCGCCGAACGTTAGCTCAGGACGCAATGCCTACGGAAACTACAGCAACTTCGGGTCATCGCCGCCATTGTGAGATTGCGCCCGTTGCCGCTGGGCCGCCGCCCCTCGGCCTACGGCCCACCTCCATTTGGCGTAGCCGCGGCACGGCAAGCTAGGGTTTCGATGGCGCGAGGCGGGCGAGAGGCTTCCGGCATGACCGTCAGGCTCCTAATTCTCGTTCAGGAACGTACCTTCGCCGACGCCTTGGCGACACGGCTAGAAGCTGAGCCCGACATGGAAATCGTGGCGGCACTGCACACGAGGGCCCCGTCGGCGCACCTGTTCACGGGAAGCCGCGCGGATGTGGTCCTGCTAGATGCGGATTTTCCCGACACCGCAGCATTTGACCTGTGCCAGGAACTGTCCCAGCGCGGCGAGGGGCCGCAGGTGATACTTCTCAGCCAGCCCTCAGACCCGGCGCGCATCATACGCGGCGTCGGGGCGGGCGCTGCCGGCTGGGTGCGCAAGGACGAGTCGCTCGATCGGCTGATCGAGGTCATCTACGGCGTCGCCAGAGGCGAGACCTGGCTGCCCACCGGTGATACGGGGGAGGTGCTCCGTCTACTGCTGCGTAGACCTGACGAGGGGCTCGTGGTATCGGGGAAGCCGCATCTGCGCGCCGGGACGTGGATCGCTACTTGGGGCGGCCGAGGCCGGTCCCGGGCGGGAGGTACACCGGAAGCCATGCTGGCGCGTCTATGAGACGTATGCCGGTAACGAGCATATAAGGCGCGGGAACTCGGTAGACGTCGTACCTGACTGGACGGTCCCGTGCAGGGCAATAACCTGGGGAGGGCTGGTCAGTGAGGTTCGGTATGACCGTGATAGCGGTACTTGGATCATTGGCAATCGTCAGCGCACCGACCCTGACGGCCTACGCGGCGGGCACAAGCAGTACGCCGAGCGGATACGATGTTTCGTACCCGCAATGCGGCAAAACGCTCCCTGCACGGCAGGCGTTCGGCATCGTAGGCGTGAACGAGGGACTCGCGAATAATACGAACCCCTGCCTGGCGGACGAAATAGCGTGGGCCCAGAATTCGTCCGGTATCACCAGGCAGCCAGCGGTTTCGTTCTACGTCAACACCGCGAACCCGGGTAATCTCAAGGTCGCTGACTGGCCGGCGAATAACTACGACATTGTTACCGACGTAGTTGTCAGGGACCCCTACGGTGTGTGCGCCGGCGGCGATGACAGGGCCTGCGCCTGGCAATACGGGTGGAACATCGCTGAGCTCGATGCGCAAACCCGTGGTATCTCGAACCCCGGCCGATATCGGTGGTGGCTCGACGTCGAAATCATCTCGAGCTGGGAGTCAAGCACCCGGAACAACCGCGCTGACCTCGAGGGCATGGTCGCCTACTTCCGCCACATCGGGGGTACCGTCGGCATCTACTCGATGACCAGCCAATGGGACACGATCCTGAAAATTGTCCCGTCCACCAGCTCGCTTTACCGGCTGGCGGAATGGATACCGGGGGCCAGGACGCTCGCGCAGGCCAAGGCGAACTGCCGCTTGGCGCCTCTCACCGGCCGGGGAATCGTTACCGTCACCCAGTGGACGGCGTCGAAGACCAACCACGACTTCTCCTGTATAAGGTGAGGTCCAGTTCGAGCCACCGGGCCAGGTCCTTGATCTCGCCCTCCACCGCGGCGGTCATGGTCGTGTCAAAGGGCGCGTCCTGGTGGATCGCGTCGACCCGCAGCACCCCGGCCTTGCGGTCGGCGGTGGCGTCGAGCTTGCCCACCAGCTGGTCGCCGTACAGGATCGGCAGCGCGAAGTACCCCCAGCGGCGCCTGGCCGCGGGCTTGTACATCTCCAGCTGGTAGCCGAACCCGAAAAGCTCGACCGTGCGCTTACGGTCGTGTATCAGCCGGTCGAAGGGGGACAGCAGCGCCGCGCGCCCGGAGAATGGCTGGCCCAGCAGGGACGGATCGACTCGCCAGCTGCCCTTGACCCCCTCCACCACGGCCGGCTCGCCCGCCTCGCCCACGTCGGCCGGCTCGACCGGGCATTCCGGTCCCCGGGCGCGCGCGATGCCCAGCGCCCGCAACCGCCGCTCGTTGCGGATGCGCAGCGCCTCGTCCCTGGGCACTACCGGGTCATCGGGGTAGACCCGGGTCGCCAGGTCCCACAGCCGGTCGCCGCCCCGGCGGTCGGCGATCGCGACCTCGCCTCGCAGCACCATGAACTCCAGCAGTTGCGTGACGTTGCGGTTGTTGGTCCACCCGGTCGACTGCCACGGCACCTTGCAGGTGTCCGGGAGATCGCGCGACGACAGCGGCCCCGAGGAGCCGAGCCGGTCGAGGATGTCCAGACGGCATGCGTCGTTGGCCCGCACCCAGTCGCGGAGGGAGGCCCGCCAGCCGGGCAGTTCCCCGCGCCCGGCCCCGTCCCAGGCGGCCATGTCCGCGCGGTAGAGCGCCAGGTCTTCGCCGGGCCGGATCATCGCCCGCAGCTCGAGCAGCGTCCGGTCGGCGAGTGCGGTGCCCAGCTCGGCTGGCGAGTATGACGACCCCAGGCGGCTCCAGGCCACCAGATCGGCGCTCGGCGCGATCGCGGCGACTGGGTCGATCTGGAGCAGCGTGAGCTGGCGCACCACGTCGAGCAGCCCGGCGCGCCGCGGCCGGTCCAGCAGCTGCGCGCGCACGGCAATGCGGCGCGCGTCGAGGCGGGAGAGCTGGTGGACGGTCACGAGTCGAGGTTATGAGACGGGTCCGACCGGAAGCCAGCCACCTCCCGACCGAAGCCAGCAGCCAGGCTTATATCCCGAACGATTCCGCCACTCGCCCGGCCAGATCATCCTCGGTCATGGCGGTGTCGACCTCGATGGCGCGCAGTTCGAGACGTTCCGTTTCCTCGGAGAGGCGTTCGGTGAACAGCCGGTCACGCTCGAGCAGATTGCGCAGGGCCCTCTCCGGATCGCTGGTCTTGCGGGCGATCTCCCACAGCGAGCCCCGGCTGCCGAACGCGGCCCGGCGGAAGCCGGGCGTCGGCAGCAGCCAGACGGCGTGACCAGGCACGGCGAGAAGAGGCTTCACCAGGCGCGGCAGCAGCCGGAAGCCCTCGACGATCACACCCGGTTCGCCCGGCAGGCGGAGGAGGTCTTCGACGATCAGGCCGAAGCCCTCGCCCCGGAACCAGTGGAACGTCTCGAGCATGGTTTCCGGAGACCGGTTCACCCACCGCTCGTCCATGTCCATGGCCGCGAACTCGCTCAGGGACGGGCAGTCTCCGGGCGCGCACCGGCTGGCATGGTCCGGCATCACGTCGTCGGTCGCGTACAGACGCAGGCCATGCCGGGCCGCCATGCGGCGAGCGATGACCGACTTGCCCGCACCGCTCCCGCCGCCGATCCAGTAGACGTGCC
>Ga0116222_1001279_pt1 | contig 14101 bp, 8 predicted proteins | sample Sb_taG_12_FD_88963 | JGI IMG/M metagenome (GOLD analysis project Ga0116222, IMG submission 88963) | Peat soil microbial communities from Weissenstadt, Germany - Sb_50d_9_AC metaG | ecosystem: Environmental > Terrestrial > Soil > Wetlands > Peat | place: Germany: Weissenstadt | collected 2010-09-21
CCTCCGCCGTCTCCGAGGCCTCCAGTTGGGACCCCAAGCTGGCCTACGAGTACGGCGCGCTTATCGGCCGCGAGTTGCGCGACCAGGGCTTCAACATGTCGCTCGGCGGCGGTGTCAACCTCACGCGTGAACCGCGAAACGGCCGCCTCTTCGAATACAAAGGCGAGGACCCCATCCTCGCCGGCAAGCTGGTCGGCCAGGAGATGAAGGCCCTGCAAGCCCAGGGCGTCATCGGCGACATCAAGCACTACGCGCTCAACGACCAGGAAACCGGCCGCAACATCGGCAACGTGATCCTCGACAAGCGCTCCATGCGCGAATCCGACTTGCTGGCCTTCGAGATCGGCATCCACGATTCGGGCGTCGGCGCGGTGATGTGCTCCTACAATAAGGTCAACAGCGATTGGGCCTGCGAGAACAGCTACCTGCTCACCGACGTGCTGAAGAAGTCGTTCGGCTTCCCCGGCTTCGTGGTTTCCGACTGGGGCGGCACCCACACCACCACCAAAGCGGCGCTCGCCGGTCTCGATATCGAAATGCCCGGCAGCAATTTCTTCGGAGACGCGCTGAAGAAAGCCGTGGATGGCGGCGAAGTCCCGCTGGCGCGCATCAACGACATGGTCCACCGCATCCTGCGCACCGAGTTTTCGGTCGGGCTGTTCGACCTTCCGTCCGCCACCAAAGTCGTCGACGTCTTCGGCGGCCTCGAAGTGGCGCAGCGCGTCGCCGAGCAAGGCACCGTGCTGCTCAAGAATGCCAACGGCCAGTTGCCGCTGAGCGCCTCGGCCGTGAAATCGATCGCCATTATCGGCTCGCACGCCGATGTCGGAGTGCTCTCGGGCGGCGGCTCCGCGCAGGTCGATCCGCCCGGCGGAAACGCCGTCCCACCGCCGCCTCCGCCCGAAGGCGCCGCACCCGGCCGCGGTGGATTCGGAGGACGCGGCCCCGTCTACTATCCCTCTTCGCCGCTCAAGGCCATTCGCGCGAAGGCACCGCACTCCAAAGTGGACTACAACGCCGGTGCCGACCCGGCCGCGGCGGCCGCTCTCGCCAAATCCGCCGACGTCGCCATCGTATTCGTCAACCAGCCCACCAGCGAGGGCCGCGACGTCGACAGTCTCTCGCTGCCCGACGATCAGGACAAACTGGTAAACGCCGTTGCCGCCGCCAACCGGCACACCATCGTCGTGCTCGAAACCGGCGGGCCGGTCAGTATGCCGTGGATCGGCGAGGTGAGCGCGGCCATCGAAGCCTGGTATCCCGGAATTCGCGGCGCGGAGGCCGTCGCCAATATCCTGTTCGGCGACGTGAATCCGTCGGCCAAGCTGCCCATGACCTTCGCCAAAGCCGAGACCGACCTGCCGCATCTGAAGATCGCCGGACCGCCGCCGCCACCACCCCCAACCGCCGAACAACTGGCGACCGGCGGTACGCCGCCCTTTGTCGCCAGCCCCGGCGGCCGCGGTGGCCGGGGCGGAGGCCGCGGAGCGATGGCTCCCTTCGACATCCCCTACCCCGAGGGCCTGAAGGTCGGCTACAAGTGGTACGACGCGCAGGACAAACAGCCCCAATTCGCCTTCGGCTTCGGACTCTCCTACACCACCTACGCCTACTCCAGCCTCACGGTGACGCCGGGGGCGCAACCGAAGGTCACGTTCACCGTCAAGAATACCGGCAAGCGCGCCGGAGCGGAGATCGCGCAGGTCTACGCCCAACTGCCTCCCGCCGCGGCCGAACCGCCCCGCCGCCTGGTGGCCTGGGACAAAATCCAACTCGCTCCTGGAGAGTCCAAGACCGTCAGCCTGGCGCTGGAACCCAAGTTCCTCTCCATCTTCAACGCCGAGAGAGACGCGTGGGATCTGGTGCCGGGCGACTACAGGCTGTTCGTGGGCGCCTCGTCCCGGGAGACTCCGCTCTCCGCCGCGCTCCGCATGTAACGAGCAATTCGACCGGCACGTCTGAGACAATCTAACCTAGTGACCCATCATTCGCAGAAATCCCTGGGAGTGCCGGCCGTTGCCGCACTCCTCTTCCTCCCCGCCGTGTGCGCGGCCCAATCCGGATACACCATCACCACGTTCGCCGGTAACAACACCTCCGGTTTTTCGGGCGACGCAGGCGCGGCCACCAGCGCCCAACTGGCTGGCCCCATCAGCCTGTGGGTGGATAGCTCCGGCAACCTCTACATTGCCGACGAGAACAACAACCGGATTCGCAAAGTGTCCGCCGGCACCATTACGACCATTGCCGGCAACGGTACCAAGGGCTATGCGGGAGACGGGCTGGCGGCCACCAACGCCGCAACCGAGCTCAACCTTCCCAACGCCATCGCACTGGACAAAAGCGGCAACCTTTACATCGTGGACTCGGGCAACTACGTGATCCGCAAGGTGGTCTCGGGCGGCACCATCTCGACCATTGCCGGCGACAATCTCACCAGCTCCCAGGTGGGCGCCGGTTTTGGAGGCGACAACGGTCCGGCCACCATGGCCCAACTCGGCTTGTGTTCCGGGATAGCCGTGGATGGCGCGGGCAACGTCTATATCTCGGACACCGGCAACAACCGCGTCCGCAAGGTGGACACCAGCGGCAATATTACGACCGTGGTCAACGGCGGCATCAGCGGCGGTGCCGTCGGTTCCTCGGGCGACGGAGGACTGGCCGTCCAGGCGCACATCAACAACCCCGAAGGTCTCGCCATGGACGCCGCCGGCAACCTCTACATCGCCGACACCAACAATAACAAGATCCGCAAAGTGTCCCAACGGCCTCATCTCCACGTTCGCCGGCGACCCTTTTAACCTTCCCGGTTTCAGCGGAGACGGCGGACCGGCGATCGGCGCCCAGCTCAACCACCCGCAGGGCGTGGCCGTGGATGCCGCCGGCAACCTTTATATCGCCGATCACAGCAACAGCCGGATTCGCATGGTGTCGCCCAGCGGAACCATCTCGACCATCGCCGGCAATGGGAAATTCGGCTATACCGGCGACGGGGGCCCGGCCACCAGCGCCGCGCTCAACTTCCCCGACGATATCGCCGTGGACGCCAAGGGCAACGTTTATGTCGCCGACTATCAAAACCAGGTGGTCCGATTGCTCACGCCGCCTGCCCAGCCGGCCGGCAGTCCGCCTGCGATCTCCGCGGGCGGTGTGGTGAGCGCGGCCGCATTCGGCGGATTCACTTCAATCGCGCCGGGCTCCTGGATCGAGATCTACGGATCCAACCTCGCCGCCGACACGCGCGGATGGGCGACCACCGATTTCAACGGCAACATTGCCCCCACGTCACTGGATCGGACCTCGGTGACGGTCGGCGGTCAACAGGCCTACGTGGACTACATCAGCCCCGGCCAGGTGAACGTGCAGGTGCCCTCGAATGTGGTCACCGGCCAGCAGCAGATCGTGGTCACCACGGCCGTTGGCGCCAGTGCGGCGTACACCATCACGGTGAACGCGACCGAGCCCGGGATGTTGGCGCCCCCGTCTTTCGTCATCGGCGGCAAGCAGTACGTGGTCGCTCAGTTTACCGACTTCGCGACCTATGTGCTGCCCGTGAATGCCATCCCCGGAGTCCCTTCGCGGCCCGCCAAGCCCGGGGACACGATGATCATTTACGGCATCGGATTCGGTCCCGTCGGCGGTGTCACCGCGGGCCAGATCGCGCCCGCCTCGAGCGCGGTCGCCATACCGCCGCAAATCTTCTTCGGAACCTCTTTGGCGTCGCTTTCCTACGCCGGGTTAACGCCCGGCAGCGTGGGGCTGTACCAGTTCAACGTGGTAGTCCCCAACGTGGGCACGAGCGCCGCGGTGCCCCTGACCTTCACGCTCTCGGGCGTGAACGGCACCCAGACCCTCTACACCGCCGTAGGAAATTGAGTTTCGACCGCCGGCAGGTGTCAGGGTGACGATGGTGACGATGATTTGCGGCTGTGTCGATTTATTTTCCATGGTCTGTTAAGCTCCTCCGTTTGTGCTGGTTGCGGGGGACAGGCGAAATCGGGTGACGATGATTCGGGCTTTTGTGGAAAATCATCGTCACCCATCCCGACGCCTCCGAGGGTGGCCTGGATCGGTTCCATATACGTCTCTCCTCAAACGAAAACCGCTCAAAATGAGCGGCCGGTTTTGTTTGTAATCAACAACTTACTGATGAAGCCGCTCAAAAGTGAGCCGGTTTTCGCGGCAGCGACCGGAACGGATTGCTCCGCGGGCCGCGTGCATACAGGCAAAAACCGAAAATGAGTTTCGGTTTTGGGAAAGCGAGGACGGGTGGCCAAACGACTTACGCCGTTTCAACCGTAAGTGAGTTACGGTTTGGCTTCGTTCCTTATAAATGCGCCCCGGGAGAGTCAGTGGAGTTACTCCCTGGTTCGTAGAGGCTGACCGCCACGCAGGGCGCAAGTCTCTTCCTGATCTCAATGTATCACGCAGGTACGCGGAGGCCGGGGCGGCGTGGGAGGGGTACGTGGGAGTAAGTGGTTTTGGAATCAGCAAAAAGACGGGTGAAGGAACCTGAAAAAAATAGTTTCTGGGCGCGTGACCGTGATTTTTGGAGAGGCGGATTCAGAGATGTTTAGCGGTAGGTGGGTGACGATTGGTGGCGCGGGCGGGCACTTGTCCGACGAGGACTTCTCGCTCACGTGGATTGGTTCCGGCCGAACAACCCCGGCAACTTTTCGGAGGAGTATTTCGGATCCGCTGTTTTCATCCGAGGCACCGCTCCGTGTTTTGGAGAAAACTGACCGGCGGCCCGAACCCGCCAGAGAAGAGATCTCTGTCTGTTCCGTTATCTGCCGCCGGCACCTCAAGTCTTTTCACTGGACGAGCGGTCACTGGACGGGCGGGCCAGTTCCCCAAATCGGGGTGTCCCGGCCCGCCGCGGCAAGGCACAATCAGTTCCCCCGCAACGGAGGGACCAGCCGTGTTGCCTGGTGCACGAAGCAGCCGGTGGAGATCAAGGTGTTGTTCGCGTCGAAGTCCTGTATGGTGCCCGCAGCACCGAAATGGCTGCCGTCCTGAGTGAGCGTAATGGTATCGAGAGACTGAGCGATCGAGGCAAAGGTCCCATCGGGGTTATAGCGGAAGAACCAGTACGTGGCGTTGTACATCGGCCCGCTGACACGGTTCCAGGTGCCTACGCTGATTCCGCGCAGGGAGGTATTGGCGCTCTCCGTGAAAGAACCGTCCTGCAGAAACATCTGCAGGCTGCGCACGGTCCTGATCAGAGCGCCGGTTTGACAATTTGTGACTGTGACGCTCACATCCCAGACGCCCTCCAGGGTCTGCGTCTGCGTGTTCTGTGCCGGCAGCATCGACTGCGCGCCTGCCAAACCAAGCGCAAACGTGCAAATCCGCAAAATATTCTTCTTCATATCGATCTCCTTTTAGGTCTCAAGTTTGAGGCGTCAGCGGGCCCGGAGCGTTCCGGACTGCTCTCTCGCGCCTTCGCACCTTAAGGTGCAAAATGAGGGGCGAAAACTGTCACCGCCACCAAAAGTTTTGGGGGGGGCGGAAAAGGCGCCTAACTCCTGCTGAGTTCCGCTTGCAACCAGGATCGGGCGAACTTCCAATCGCGCATCACCGTTTCCGGAGAGATGGCCAGTACTTCGGCGGCCTCTTCCACGCTTAGCCCCCCGAAGAAGCGCAGCTCGATTACCCGGGCTTTGCGTGGGTCGACCTCCGCCAGCGCGTCGAGCGCGTCGTCCAGAACGATCAACTCCCTGGCCCGGCCCCGGCCGACATCCGGCAGCTCATCGAGATTCAAGCGCTCCACCTTGCCGCCCCGCTTAGCCGCCAACCGCCGCCGTGCCCGTTCAAGCAGGATGCGCCGCATGATGTGCGCCGATACCGCGAAAAAATGGGCGCGGTGCTGCCAGTCCACATTCTTGACATCGATCAACTCCAGGTAGGCCTCGTGCACCAAGGCAGTGGCCTGCAGCGTCTGCCCCGCGCGCTCGTTCTGCATGTAGTGTCCGGCGATGCGCCGCAACGTGCGGTAAACGAGCGGTGTCAGCCGCTCCAGCGCGTCCCGGTCGCCCTGGGCCCAGGCGCGAAGAAGCTGCGTAGTCTCCGACGTTGGATCGTCCATACGGGTTTTTGAGGATCTCGCGCAAAACGGCCGCGGCGCGATCGGTTCCTGTGCTGTATGGTACCGCGCCGCGGCCTTTGCGCTTCGATTGGACCGATTGTACACCGGTGACGATAGTTGCAGCGCAGGCTGCCGCCACAATATGATTGAAGGGATGTATGGAGTGATCCTTGAGTCCCCAGCGCTTGCGGCAGATCGAGGAACTGTATCACTCGGTTCGTGAGATCGGTGAAGCCGCTCTGGCCGGTGCCGATCCGGAACTTCGCGGGGAAGTCGAAAAGCTCCTGGCGCAGGACTCGGAGGGAAGCAAGCTGCTCGACCAGCGCGCCGCTGATCTGTTCACGGACTGTACTCAGACGGTGGTAACGGCCGGCGCCCGGCTAGGCCCATACATACTCGAAGCGCCGCTGGGACAAGGCGGCATGGGGCAGGTGTTCCGCGCCATGGACCCGCGCCTGGGCCGGGCGGTGGCGATCAAGATCTCGCACAAGAGATTCAGCGATCGCTTCGAGCGCGAGGCGCGAGCCATCGCCGCGCTAAACCATCCCAATGTCTGCACGCTGCATGACGTGGGTCCCAACTACCTGGTCATGGAACTGGTCGAAGGCGAAAGCCTGGCCGCGCGCTTGGATCGCGGCAAGCTGTCGATCGAACAGACCATCCGCTTCGGAACTCAAATCGCGAATGCGCTGGCCGCGGCCCATGCCAAAGGGATCGTGCATCGGGATCTGAAGCCCGCGAACATCATGGTCACCAAATCCGGTGTGAAGGTGTTGGACTTCGGACTGGCGAAATCCGGAGTAGATCCGGCCCTTACCGCCGCTGGCGCTGTAATTGGCACCCCGGCCTACATGGCCCCGGAGCAGTTCGAAGGCAAAGAGGCCGACGCGCGGACGGACATCTACGCCTTGGGATTGGTGTTGTCGGCGATGGTGACAGGGAAGCCTTCCACGGAGGCCCGAGCCGTGCCGCCGCCTCTCGGCCGCGCGATCCAGAGGTGCCTGGAAACTGACCCGGACGAGCGCTGGCAATCGGCGCGAGACCTGAAGTGGGAGTTGGAGTCGAGCGCAACGGTACCGCTGGCCGCTTCCTCGCGATCGAGGAGCGGCCTCCTCGCCGGCGCTTTGGGGCTCGTCACGCTGCTGTTAATGGCGCTCGCCCTGGTGCACTTTCGCGAACAGGCTCCGCCGCTGGAACCAGTCCGGATGAGCGTCTTGCTTCCCGAGAAGTCGCCACCGCTGTCGCTCGCGGTTTCTCCGGATGGGCGCCAGATTGCCGTGGTTCTGGTCAAGGAGGGAAAGCAGCAGATCTGGGTCCGCGCCCTCGATGCGCTCGAACCAACCGCGTTGGACGGGACCGATGGGGCCGCCCATCCATTCTGGTCTCCCGACAGCCGGCAGATCGCGTTCTTTGCCGATGCCAAGCTGAAGAAGATCGACCGTTCGGGGGGGCCGGTCGAAACGCTCTGCGACGCGCTCGCGGTGCTGGGCGGAACCTGGAATCGCAACGGCGATATCCTGCTGGGGGGCCTGAGCCGCGTGCAGAGAGTTCCGGCCGCGGGCGGAGCGGTGACGGATCTCCCCAAAAATGCAGGCGCCAGAGATGTCTATCCGTTTTTCCTGCCCGATGGACAGCATTACCTGGCTACGCGCGGTGGCAATGCCGGTTCGCCCGAAGCCGGCGTGTGGCTGAATTCGATGAACGGACCGGAGGCACGGCGAATCCTGCAGGATGTTTCTAACGCTGAAATCGTCAACGCGCCGCCGGGGAGCCAGGTGGGGGCGGTGCTCTTCACGCGCGCCGGCACCCTGATGGCCCTGCCGTTCGATATGAAGCGGCTCGAAGCGGCAGGCGATGTATTTCCGGTGGCGCAAGGAATTACGGGCGCAGCCCTCTATTGGTTGGCCGCAGCCTCCGGCCAGGGAGTACTGGCTTACGTGTCCGGCCCGCGCGGCCCACGGCAGTACGTGTGGCGGGACCGGCGAGGCCAGAATCTCGGCGTCGCCGGGGAAGCCGGCAATGTGGTGGCAATCTCACCGGATGGAAAGCAGTTGGTGGGCGACTATAACGGAAATCGAGTGCTGGAACTCGCGCGGGGACTGGCCACGCAGTTGTCGTTCGGGAGCGGCAACACGAATCCCATCTGGTCGTCCGATGGCCGCTACATCGCCTATGCCGGCCGGGGGGGCGTTTACCGGAAGCCCGCGAACGGAGCGGGGGCCGAGGAGTTGCTGGTATCGGCAAACACGCTGGTGGCTCCGAAAAGCTGGTCGCCCGATGGGCGGTTCCTGCTGTACGCGCAAATCCATCCGGGGACCGGGTCGGACCTGATGGCGCTCCCGTTGGAAGGTGAGCGAAAGCCGTTTCCCGTGGTACAGACTCCGGCGAACGAGGACCAGGGGCAGTTTTCTCCGGACGGACATTGGGTCGCCTACACTTCGAACGAGTCCCGCCTGAGCGAGATCTATGTGATCCCGTTCCCGCCCTCATCGAGCGGCGGCAAATGGCTGGTGTCGAGAGGCGGCGGCGTGCAGCCGCGCTGGCGGCGGGACGGCAAAGAGCTGTTTTACATTTCGCCGGAATCGAAAATGATGGCGGTGGAGGTGAACACCCAGCCGGTGTTCCAGGCTGGCAACCCGCAAGCGTTGTTTCTCACAGAAATCGTGGACACCGGAATCCGCACCGGCCCGATGAGCTGGGACATCGCGCCCGACGGCCGGTTCCTCATCATCACCGAGAACGCGCCGCAGACGTCGTCGGTGACAGTGGTACTGAACTGGCGGGCGGGAATAAGGAAGTGAGCTTTGCCGGGGCCCGCAAATGATAACGCCATCGGCGCCGTGTCGGGCTGTTGTGCCGGGCAGACGGCGGATCAGAATCGCTTTCAGTAACGTGAGCGCTGGTCTGTCGCCGGCCGGAGATGTGGCCGCGATCGGCGCGATTGCCGCCGGGTGACGCGCCCCTCGGAAGCGCATCGTGCCTTCCGGAGCCGTTACCGCGGTTGCCCTGCGACTCGGTAAACCACATGGCGCCGTCGGAACCCAGGGCGATTAGCCAGAGTTGCACATAATTAAGACAACTTAATGAAAAGCTCCGAGCGACCGGCTCGATGTACACTCGATAGAACCCAGGAAGCCAAAATGGAAATCCTGGCTGAAAGCTGGATTCTCAAAATGGGTGCTGCCAGAAACCTTGCGGGTGCTGCATTGCGATTCATCGCGCCCATCTGCCGCGGCGCGATTGCGCTGTGTGCGGTCCCCGGAGCAACCGTGAATGTGGACGAACTGCCGGTTCGTTCCAGCTCGTCGGCGGAAAGCCACGTGGTTGGATCGCTGAAACGCGGCGACAGCGTTACGCTCGGGTTGGTCATCTCCGATAGCGGCGGAGAGTGGTGCGAGATCACTCATCCTGGCCCGCCTCGCCTTTCGGGCTTCGTTCCTTGCGGGCAGCTCAATCGGGAACGGCTGCCGGAGGAGCGGAGCTATTCCATTCCATTCCCTCGCCCTCCAACGGCGCCGCCGCGAGTGGCGACGCGGACGCGGCGATTGCCGAGGCCCTCCGCCTTTCAGGGATTGATCGGGAAATCACGCTTTTGAGCGACCCGTCCGTCTGCCGTGCGAGCAAATCTTTCTATGAACAGAAGCAACTGCCCCCGCAACAAGATGCCCAAAGGATGGCGGTGGTCATGCAATTCACGCGGCCAGAAAGGTTCCGCCAGGCCGTGACAGCGAGCTTGAAGAAGACTTACCCGGCGGACGCCTACCCTCAGCTTCTGGATCTCCTGAGGTCCCCCCTGGCTCGCAGGATGACCGCAATCTGGCAGCAGCAGCAGCCCAACCCGGATCTCCAGGCCTTCGCTGCGGGACTAAAGCAGACGGCTCCGGGTGCTCAGCGTCTGGCGATCGTGAATCGGATCGACCAACTGACTCTCGCTTCGGACAATACCGGCACGCTTCGGGAGGCTTTGGGAGTGGCGGGTGTACCCATGTCAGCCAAGCAGATTGACGTGGACCGCCAGGCCGGGGAAAAGGTGCGCCAGGCCCGCCTTGTTTTGCGGCTATATCGGTATCGGGACGAGCCGGAGGATCAGTTGAGGGAGTACGCCGGCATGCTGGCGTCTCCGGTGTTGGTCCGGTTTTACGAATCGGTACGAAGCGGCATGGCGGAGGCCGAGCGCCAGGCATTGGCCGATCTGGTGCAAACCATCCAGCGCCGGGGCCGGAAGTAGTCACAGCAGCGGCGTGAAGGATGTGACTCGTGCATTCGCAAAGGCAGTTGACGCCCTGACCGGTGGAGACGCCCCTCTGTTACCCGGGCTGCTGGCTCGGGTAGTGCAAGTAACAGCCAGTGCACCTTGTACGGCGTCGGCACGTCGGCAGTGGGCAGCGGAAACACGCTGACCCTGACGGTAAATTTTGGCTTCAGCCCGAGCTTCGCGGGCGACCGCATCATATACATGGCAGCTCGCCGCAACGGCGATGCTTTCAATTCGGGCTGGCAGGCCGCAGGCTCGCTGACCGTCGAGTACCGGCAGGCCGTGTATACTATCCAGAGCACGAAATGATCCAACGAATCTGTGCCGCCGCGTTCCTGGTCGCAGCCGTCCCGGCGTATGGCGCGAACCTGGCCGCCTTCACGACGTGCATCGGCACCGACGGCCACGGCGCGGTCTGCCAACTCGATCCCGGCACCTACAGCATCGCCTCAACCCTTTCCATCGCGCGATCCAATATCACCATCAAGGGCACCATCGTGACGTCCCCGCGAGACACGGTCCTCCAACGAGCGCCGGGCTTTCAGGGCTCGCTGCTGCGCGATCCCTCCTCCCAAGCGGGCACCCCCGTCCTCAACGCCATCACCCTGCGGGACCTGACCATCGACGGCAACCGGAACCTGAATACCAGTGCTTACACCTCCTATCAGCCGGATGTCTCTTTCTTCTCTACCAGGAGTCTCCTGATTACGAACTGCGACTTCATCAATTCCCCCAACACCGGTCTGGCTCTCTATGGATCGGGCACCGGAAGCGTGGTGGTCAATAACTCGTATTTTGGCAACCCGGTCGTCTACGGCCTGTGGTCGGACGCGCCCGGGAGCCACGCATCCCTGGGGGGCCCGAACGGCTACCTGCAGTGTGCCGGCCTCGAATTCGTGGATTCTGTCGTGGTCGCCAACTCCCAATTTGAAAATTCGGGAGAGCCGGCGATCCTCGGCAATATGACCAATCTCCAGATCAATAACAACGTCTTCACCAACGACCATTCCGATTCCATCCCGTTCGGCGATACGGGCGGACAGATCGATTTGGCGACCTGCACCAACAACGCCGCGGTGGTTGGCAATACGTTCAAGAACGGCTCCTCGGGACCGAATGGCCTGCCGGCCGACGGCATTGAGTTGCACGGCACCAGCATGACGATCGTCGATAACCTGGTCACCAACAATAGCGGCTGCGGGATCACAACAGCCGGCATACAGAATGTTTTTGTCGCCGACTGGAACCCGGTCAACGGGATGCTGAACAACGGCGCGAGCGGCGTCTGCATCAATCACCCGACGAACTTCAGGCCGGACGATTCGATCGTACTTGACTCGGTCAACAGCATCGGCAATGGGAACTGGGGAATCTGGATCCATACGGCGGACTTGCCGATCACTCACGTAACGATTACTAACAGTTGCCTCAAAGGGAATGCTACCGCTCCAACATCGCTCGCCGGACTCGGTTCCGGCGCGGTGATCCTAAACAACTCGACTTCCGCATGCGGACCTATCTAAACAGTGCGTCACAAGTGGGGCGGACCACCAGGTCCGCCGGGGTCCCCTTGGGGAGCGCCCTCGGCGGCCTTCTTCGAATTCTCCCGAATCAGTGGCGTTGCTCCGGCCGGAGCCGCGCGCGTAAGCAAGCGGTCTGCTCGTTGCGTATCTGCGGCGCCGGCATCTGGCTGTGCTGCGCACTGAGTGGCTCCGCGCAGACGGTCAGTGCTTCTCCGGCACAAGTCTCCCAGGCCGTCCAGTCCGGCGGTCCGGCTGTGCCGGTGAATGTCTCTCTGACGGCCTCTTCAGGCGCCGTGGCGGTCACTCTCTCCCCGGCGACTGACTCCGGCGGGAACTGGCTCTCGGTCACGCCCGGAAACGGTATCGCTGGTTCGGGAACACCACTTGGCATATCGGTCGTGATGGACCCCTCGGGCTTGCCGGATGGAACCTACACCGGGGACGTCACGGTCAGTCCGCCGGCGCCGTCACCGTCGATCCAGGTTCCGGTGGTCATGCTGCTCGGCAATCCCGGCCCGCAGCTCTCATCGATTGGGCCGGTCAACGGCGCCAGCTTCCAGGGCGCGGTCTCCCCCGGCGATCTCGTGACTTTCCAGGGCTCCGCCATCGGTCCGAAACTGCCATACGGGATTCAGATTCAGGATGGGGCCGTTCAACCCAAGATTGCCGGAACCCGAATCTGGTTCGGTAACACGCCGGCGCCGTTGATCTATGCTTACCCCAATGAGGCCGCGGCGGTCGTTCCCGCCGGCGCCACCGGGACCGTGGAAATCCGCGCGGAAAACATGGTGGCCCGTTCCCTGCCCATGAACCTCGTGGTGCAACCGGCAGCTCCAGGCTCTGCTCCCTCGGCGCCCGTGTCTGCCAGTGCCATCGCCACGGCCGGCGATTCCACCTTCAACTTCACGTTCGCCGATCCGCGCGGCTGGCAGGATCTCGACGTGGTCAACATACTCATCAACAATTTCCTGGATGGCCGGAGCTCCTGTTACCTGGCATACAGCCGCCCGCTCAACGTGCTCTACCTGGTGAACGATGCGGGCACGGCCCTGCTGCCGGGACTGCCGCTGAACGGATCGGGCAGCGTTTTCAATAGTCAGTGCATGGTCGCCGGCGCAGGCTCCTCGACCGTGGGACTCGGCGCCTCCCTGACGTTGTCGCTGAACATGAGCTTCGGCGCCGGATTTGCCGGCAACAAGGTTATTTACCTTGCGGCGCGGGACCTGTCCGGCGGCAACTCGGGCTGGCAGGCTTTAGGCACACGGTCGATGCCGGGCGCAGTGACTTTCCCTTCGGTGGCTGCAGTGAGTCCGGTGCGTGGAGCCGGCTCCAGCCAGGCGTTCACGTTCACCTTCAGCGACTCCAAGGGTTACCAGGATTTTGGCATACTGGATATCCTGATCAACAACTTCCTCGACGGCCGCCAGGCCTGTTACCTGGCTTACAGCCAGCCCTCCAACGTTCTGTACGTCGTGAACGACTCGGGCTCGGGATTGTCGCCCGGCCTGAACCTGACTGGATCGGGTACGGCCGGCAACAGTCAGTGTACAGTGAGTGCGGCAGGCTCATCGGCTGCCGGCAGTGGAACCACCCTGATCCTCACGCTCAACATCGCCTTCACCCCCGCATTCGCCGGGAATCGGGTAGTCTATGCGGCGGCGCGCGATGCGGCCGACGCCAACAACTCAGGCTGGCAGAGTATGGCTGCCTGGACGAGTAGATAGCGGCTTTCACGCCCCAGCCGCTGCGCGCCCGCCCACCTCGAACCGAACAGGCAACCGCGTGGGCCCATGCACGTGCAAAGCCTTGCGTGGTTCCCATGGCTCATCGGTAGCGAGCTCGAAATGCGGGAACCGCTCCAACAAATCCGCCAGGGCGATCCTGGCTTCCATGCGCGAGAGCGCCGCACCCAGGCAGAAGTGAATGCCGTGCCCGAACGCGACGTGCGCATTGGGATCGCGTCCGATATCGAACCGGCCCGCCTCGGGAAACTGCCGCGGATCGCGGTTCGCCGATCCGATCACGGCAAGCACCAGCTTCCCCGCGGGAATCGTCTGGCCGTGCACTTTCACATCGCGCCGCGGTGTTCGCATGATCCACTGGAAAGGCGAGCGGTAGCGCAGGACTTCCTCAATAGCCGAGCCCAGCAGCTCAGGCGCCGCGCGCAGGCGTGCCAGTTGGTCCGGATGCTCCAACAGGCACAGCACGGCGTTATTGATCAGGTTGGTGGTGGTC
>Ga0116222_1001282_pt1 | contig 14088 bp, 10 predicted proteins | sample Sb_taG_12_FD_88963 | JGI IMG/M metagenome (GOLD analysis project Ga0116222, IMG submission 88963) | Peat soil microbial communities from Weissenstadt, Germany - Sb_50d_9_AC metaG | ecosystem: Environmental > Terrestrial > Soil > Wetlands > Peat | place: Germany: Weissenstadt | collected 2010-09-21
CCCGATCCACGCCATCCCCGCTATCTGAAAACGCTGCGCGGAATCGGCTACCGCTTCGAAGCCGGACGCTAGCTTCCAGCGCCCGGTTGTTCCCTTATCCCTTACCCATATCCGGTCATTGCGTGTTATGGCGAGGTTACACCACTTGAAAAGACTGCCTATCTGTTTCGGGACAAACAAGATTTCTTTTTCCACGGATTACGCTCATATTCAGGTCAACAAAGTTTCGAGATCGTTCTCGCCTTCATGTCTCCAGCACTCGTTTGATGGAGGCGTTCGCGAAGACTCGAATGCCGATCCAGCAGCCGAAAGCTTCCAACACCACGAGCAGCATGGCGCTCACCTGAAAGGAAAGTGTCGATGCCCCAGGAGGCATATGCAGAACGTTGTCGGGTCCGGGACTGAGAAAATGAGCGTAAACGCCAATGACGAGTGCTACGCCGAGCGGAACACTGATCATGATTGCGGCCAGTCTGTGCAGCCCCTTCGCGAGCGCGACCAACCCAGCAACTGGAAGCAGATTGATCAGGACCAACAATGGGGGCAGGAATGCGGGGGTGCTTGGCTCAACTTTGATAAGCAACCGGAGGTGCCATAAGACGGCAAGGAAATGCCCTGCCACGATCGGCACGCCATCTGAATTTCGCGTCATGCAATGCCTTCGACTTCCTGTTTTAGCAGATGGCGGCCGATACCCGCCCAACTGATCGCATAGACCGCGCACCCCAGACCGATCAAGACCAATGGGGGCAAGTGTTTTGGAAGCGCAATCCATAAGACAGCCCCCATGATCATACTGGCGATCACGGCAACACTCAGCAGCGGAGTCTTCGCGGCAGCGCGCACCTGCGGCGGACAGAGCAAGAAGGCACAAAGCGCAACCGCGAACTCGCCCAGCACAAAGGCCACACAGGCGCCGGCGACGCCGAAGAGCGGAGGCAGGATGACACAAAGAACTACGGCAGTGACAGCGCCAGCCAACGTGGAAACAAAATAAGCCCGATGACGGCCCATCGCGTAAAGAATTGTTCCCGCGAATAGCGACGCTGCCGGCGCCGCAATCACATACAGTGCGACCCATTGGAAAGCGTGCACCGCCTGCTGAAACTGAGCGCCGAGCAGCCAGGGGACAACCACTGGGGCAGTTACAACGCCGCCCACCGTCAACGGAACGCCGAACCAAACCAGCACTGAAGCGCCGATCCTTGTAAGTCGGGGAAGCCCATCGGCGGAATTCGCGCGCAACGCCATTCGCGGCATCAAAACGCTGTGGGGAATCGAAAGAAAGTTACGCAGCAGATCGGCCAACCGCGCCGCGGCCGCATACAAGCCCAAGGCGTGCTCACCGAGATACCATCGCACTGCCACAGTTCCGCTGCGATGATAGAGATTTGACATGAGTGTAGATCCCGCATAGTGCAAGCTAGGTACCAGGATCGCGGCCCAGCGCCGCGGTGCCATCGAAAACCGGAATCGATACCCCCTCCGCCACAGAAACGTCCAGCCAATGAGGCTGGTCAAGAACGAAGAAGCCACGATACTGACGGGCACCCAAATCACATCCTTGGGAGATCGAATCAGCGTGAAAATACCGATAGCATAAAGACTTTGCTGCGCGATCGAAACGAACGATTGCACATGGAACAGTTCCAGCGAAGACAACAGATAGTCCAACGACAAGCCACCGCTTAACACAGAGGCCACGCCGTACAACTTAAGAAGGAAGCGGACATCCTGCCGGACTTCAAAACTTGCGACCGCCAGAACCGCAACCACCGCAACTCCACCCGCCAGAGCGCGCAGCACCAAGACATCGGAAACGGTCTCAAACGCCGCCTCCCGCCGAGCCGCCACCTGCTGGGCGGCATAGGTGCTGAGCCCCGGATTCGCCAGGAGTCCCGTGAAGCCGCAGACCGCAACCACGTAGCTCCACAGCCCATACATATCGACACCCAGGCGCCGCACTAGGAAAGGAAAGGTGGCGGCCGTGAGTATGGTGCCCACAACGCGGGCAGTGGTGACAGAGAGTACAAACCCGCCGTAACGTAACAGAGACTTAGAAACGCTCAATAACCCATCCTATGTCCCAAGGTTCAAGGGCATGGCTTATTTTCTGCGCCGTTTGCCGGCCGCCTCCACAAACACTCTTTCCCAATCTCGCGCAACTTTGTCCCAGTCGAACTGCAAGGCATGCCGAGCGGCAGCAACAGACATCTTGAGCCGCAAGTCCTGGTCCGCCAGCAGCAAACCCAGTTTCTGTGAGAGTTCGCTTTCCGATTTTACCAAGTACCCCGTTTCACCGTTGACAACATAGTCCGGTCGATACTTGTCCATGGCTACCGCCGGCAGTCCGCAGGATGCCGCCTGCCCCAGAACTTGCGGATGGCCTTCCAACACACTGGGGAAAAGGAATACGTCGGCCTTTCGCATTTCATCGGCTACCCCTGGCTGCGAAAGATGGCCAACGAAGGTCACGTTGCGACACCCCAATTCGCTCACCAGAGACCGGCACTTCTCTTCCTCTTCGCCCTTCCCCATCAGTCGAAATTCGACGGAAGGCCAGTTTGCCGCTTCGCGAATAACGACATCCACTCTCTTCCGAGCCTGGAATGAACCGGCATAGAGCACCGTGAGCTTCGATCCAGTCTGGCGAGCCTCCGTCTCCGTCCGTGGATAAAACAACTTCCGTTCGAACCCGTCGTAAATCGTCCCGGTCGCAACTCCGAAGCGATCTTTGACCGTCTGCGACACATATCGCGAGTTCCCAAGAACGCAATCGGCCTCGCAAATCGATCTTGTCATAGTTGGCCCGACAGCGATTTCGTCGAGAGCCATCACGATATAAGTCACAAGAGCAACCGGTAGCCGCAGAGAACGCCTGAAGAACAGGAACAGTTTGTCCAGCGGCCCCTCCCGCGGAAAAAAGTAGACGTCGATTTTCGAGAGCAGCACGCGAGGAAGCAATCGCGCCGTATTGCCATGTCGGGACCACGCCAGGATTTCTGTGTTTTCGCGAGCGAGAATCCGCGGATCGGGAGCTCCGTCGCCAAGCATCACGACCCTGAACCGATCCGCCGGAAGACGGCTTACGACCTCTTTCACGGTCAGGTTCTGCGCGTTCGTGTTCGCTTCATCGGCGAACGATGGAGTGAATATCGTGATCATAGAGATGGAGTGTTACGCACCGGTTTCGCCACTGTCGTACATTGACCGCAAACCACTCCGCGCTGGCGGGCGGAGAACTTCCGACAGCGCCTCTGGAGAAATCGCCTGCACCAGCCGGCGCGCGCTGTTCGGCCCAGGCATGGCCGAGCCCAACCTATCTGAAATTCTCAGCAGATCATCCGGACTTTCGAGCATCCGCCCTGCCCCGAAGCGGACATATTGCGGAGCGTATCCGGAGTAAGCGTGCCGCAACCATCCGCAGAGAAAAGCTGGGATTCCACGCGACGCGCATTCGAAAGCCACCGTCGATTCCACCGTGACCGCACACCATGTGTTGCGTAGAATCTCACCAGACAACGGCGCATCCGTCACGCTCACCAACTTTCGGTCGCGTTCGTTCAAGGTTCGTTTCACCAACCGCCGCCGCTGCCGTGCGCTCTCAAACGGATGCAACTTCAAAATCACGATCTTGCCCGAATCGCGGGCAGCCGCACAGAGGCGCGGCAACACCTCGCGATAAATCGCCTCCGCCCGCCAGAAATCCGTCTCATACGGCTCGGTGAAAAACACGATCCAGGGAGCGTCTTCACGCCACAGCGAAGCATTCTCTTGCCCCGCCGCCGCCGCTGCCGCCGCTCCGATCCGAATCCGGCCGCCACCGACTCCGCAGCCGCGTTCCAGATAGTCGCGCTCCATCTCGCCTTTGGCCAGATAAGTCGAAAATCGCAAATTCTTGAATGCCATGCGGCAATCGAGCGCTCCGTGGTGGCACGCCACTGCCGGAATTCCCCGCTGCTCGGCCAGCAGCAGAGGAATCCGCGTGTACGGATTCGAATCGTCGGCGCTCAGGCAGCCGGCCACCGCGCGCGTCTCAAACACCTCGACCCACGCATCGCGAACCGCGACTCCCCAGCGCAACCAACGCGGCCCCTTTTTCAGGATCCCAATCTGAACCGGCAACCGGAATGCCGGATGTTCCTGCAGCGACTGCTCCATTTTCCTCCAGCAGTTTTCCAGTTTCTGCAATTCATTCCTGTCGCACCCGTTCGTTGCAAAGCTCGCCAGACGGGTCGTCTCAGCATTCGCCGGAACCGGCGAGACGGCCCCGGACTCGCGGGCGAGAACCAGGAGGAATTTCTGCTCGGGCAAGATTTTCGCGTAACTGAGTGCGGTTTTCGTGACATTCGAATAGGCCGACGGCAGCAGCACGACCGATTCCGATTTCCCTTTCGATTTCCATTTCGACGACTGCGCCGCTGACCCCGCAAGCTTCCTTCGCCAACGGTAGTACGGATCGTACTTGTCGTACACCACCTGCCGCAATTGCTCGAAGCTCAGGTTCGCCAATGCCCTGCCGCGACGCAAAACGCTGCGCGCCAGCCGCTTCCGCAGTCCCCCGTGCAGCACTTGCAGCGGTATTCCCAACTGGAGTCGCAAAGCTTCCGCCGTCGCCGACGGCCGGCTTACCGCCAGCGTGCGGCATCCGCTGAGTTTCTCGGCCAGCCGAAGCGCGAGCCTCACGTCCTGCAATTCCGGCTGCAGCATATGACTGATCACGTCCCACCAGTCGATGCCAAAGCGGTCCACAACCTGTCCCATGCCGAGTTCAAGAAGCTGACGCCAAATCTGCAGGTCCGCAACTTCGACGGCAAGATCGAAAACGCTGAAAACCGGACAGCCCAGCTCGGCACTTCGTTCGTCGTAAAAAGATTTTGGGGCTCGTCCGAGGTCGATTACCGAATCCCAATGCTGACGTGTCCACGAACCATGGAAGGCATCGTCGGGATGTAAGAGGAGAACTCGCATAAAAGCAGGTGCCAGGTCTCAGGAAACTCACAACTCCCTGGGACCTGAGACCTGACACCTGGGACTTGGAATATTCAGCGGGCCACCAGCGCCCAACTCAGCGGCGTTCCCCGCTCCACATCACAGGCCGCGCGTTTTCCTAGAACTTCGTTGAAGTGCCGCGGGTGCAATCCGTCCGCTGGACGAATCGAACGCACGTTCTGTTTCGTAAACAACTCGCCCTTCTTTATATCCTCGACCACAAACAGCGAGCGCCGAAACTTAAGGCTGCTGGCCTCGCGCGGTCCCGAGGCAAATTGGACCGAGCCGAGAGCTTGTTCAGCGGTACGCACGGCCTCCACCATCGCCTTGAATTCTTGAGGTTCGAGTGAGAACGCACCGTCCGGCCCGCCATCCGTCCGTCGCAGGCAAAGATGTTTCTCAATGATGCATGCTCCCAAAGCCACGGCGACGACTGGAACCGCGATCCCCATCGTGTGATCGGAAAGTCCCACGGGACAACCGAAACGGCGCGCCAGTTCAGGAATCGTGAGCAGGTTCGCCTCCTCCGGCGGTGCCGGGTAGGCGCTCGTACACTTCAACAGGGCAATCTGAGTCGCACCCGCCCCACGCGCCGCCGCGAGCGCTTCGGAGATTTCGTCTTCATTCCCCATACCCGTGGAAATAATCATCGGCTTCCCGGTGCGAGCCATCTTCTGGATCAGGCCGATGTCCACCAGTTCAAACGATGCCACCTTGTGCGCGGGAACATTCATCTGTTCGAGAAAGTCGACGGCACTATCGTCGAACGCGCTCGAGAACAGGTGCATCCCCAGTTCGTTCGCGATCTCTTTAAGTTTCGGCTGCCACTCCCAAGGCGTAAATGCTTCCTGGTAGAGGTCGTGAAGAATACGCCCATCCCACAGCGTGCCGCCGGCAATCCGAAAACACTCTTTGTCACTGCGCAGCGTGATCGTATCCGCAGTGTAGGTCTGGAGCTTGACCGCATCCGCGCCAGCATCCTTGGCGGCTTCGATGATCCGCACTGCCTGGGAGAAGTCCTGGTTGTGATTGGCGGACACCTCCGCGATGCAATAGGCTGGACTTCCCGGGCCAATGCGGCGCTTCCCGATCTCGATGTAGTCGGTCATCGATGATTCGCCGCTGGCCTTACCGAGCGGATCAGTTCGAATGCTTCCGCCGCCTGCAAACCCACCACGCTGCCCCAGCGCGTGGCAATCGCGCGCAGCGCTTCGGGGGAGCGAGGGTGGGGAAATTTGCGCGCCTCGGTGTCGTAGCAACCAAGCGCGGCGATCTTCGTCTCCAGCGAATCCGCGATGTCCACGAAGACATTAGGCCGGAATGGCGGTTCGATGCGCTGGAAGGCCCACTCGGTGGATGACGGAACCTCGAAGGCGTAGACATCACGCACGCATTGCCCGCTCATAGGCCGCGTCGCCGTCAGGACGGCGCGGTGAACCACCCCGTGATCGACATTCAAGTCTCCAGGGTGATGCGTGTAGATGATCCCGGGACGGAAGCGGGCGACCAGATCTTCGACCGTCTTCACGACGTCGAGCAGCGGTACCGTGTCGAGGCGGTTGTCGGGCAACTTGCAAAGGACGAGTTCTTTCGCCCCGACTTTGTCGGCAGCTTGCCGAGCCCTGGCATGCAGGTGCTGCAGTTGCTGCTGGTCAGCGTCTTCACGGTGCGCGTAGCGCGAGGACATGCCTTCGGCAAGGATGGCGATACGCACTTCGTGACCTTCGCGGACGAGGCGCGTCATCGTGCCGCCACAGCCGAGGATCTCGTCATCTGGGTGCGCGGCAACGACCAGGACGGAGTCAGGAGCGGGCATCGGTCATCTCCACCATCATCACCCATTTTTCGTTTACGAACTCACCGTGTTGCACAAAATGCTGAGCCAACAGCATCTCGAGCCCGTGACGGTGATCGGCGCTATAGAAAGTTGTATTTTGCCAGTAATTCAGTACGCGCTCGGGCGTCGTCCAGCGCACCGGGTTCACCATGGTAGCGATTCGGGTGGACTGAAATTTCACGGCCGCCCAGGGCACGACGACCTCGCTCATAAAGCGCTCACTCGACGAGACCACCGCCTCCGGGATCGTAACCCCACTTGCGCACACCAGATCGAAGAGTTGCCCATTGTTAGGGCCGAAGGGCCCGACGACAACCATGCGGCCGCCTTTTTTCAGCCACGAGAAAGCTTCGTCGAGGGTCTGCTTGGCATTGCTGCTGTAGTAAAGGCCGTACGCGCAGAAAATCAGATCGAATGACGGGCGCTCCAATCCGGAGCCCCGTAGCGCGCCGGCAAGATCATCGAGGCTCGCCTGGATGGGGACCAGCTTGGACTTGCCGGACGCGGCACGCTCCACCAGTGTGTTCAGAGCATCGCGCGAAACGTCCAGAGCATGGAGCCGGCCACGCTCGCCGAGAGCGCTCAGCATGCGCAGCGTCTGCCCTCCGGTTCCGCAGCAGAGTTCCAGCACCTGGTCGGATTCCCGCACCGGAATCTGCTCGAAGATCCAGCGCACGAGGTCCACTTCCTGCGATGCGCGGTTCTCGGCAATGCGCTGTTCCAACAACTCCGGCTGCGTGGCTCGACTCGTCATTGCAATTCGCCCTCGATGTCCCCTCTCAAAGTTCCCCCGTCGCCTTGTCCCGCACAAAGTGCCAGGCCCCGTGTCCCTTGACCTGTTCCTCGCCGGACCTCTGAAATCCGGCATTTTCGAAGGCCCGCTGAGAGGCTGTATTCTGCGGGAGGATATAGGCGTGGATACGTGACATGCCAGTCGACGCGAAGATCTTGCGAACTGCCAAGTCAATCAACCGGGTACCTACACCCGCGCCGCGAAACTCACGCGCGACACTGACATCGATTTCGCCCTGCCCATCCGGCCGCTCATCGACCCGCACCTGCCCGGCGGCCGCACCCTGCGCCTCCCCGATCAAGATATGGCATTGGGGCGTTTGCATCTTCGACTCGAACCAGGCAACGTGATCTTCCCATGGAATCGTTGCCTGGGAGAATGCCGACGCCCGGGCCGTGGGATCGTTCGCCAGTTCCCACAGTAGCTCACAGTCTGCCATGGTGGCACGCCGAATCTGGAGCCCGCTGGTGCGCAGCGCTCGCACGACCCGCTCGGCTCCGTGACCGTCGACCAACTCCTTGCCGCGCTCGGACATCGCTCTCCTGCGGGCCTGCGAACTCACCAGACGGGCGAGGCGCGGTGAGAGGCTCGAAGGCTGGATCTCCGCGCCTTCGCCCAGATTGATCGCGGCTCCGCGACGGTTCAATTCTTCCGCGGCGGGACGCTGGTTGTCGGCCAACACGATCAGCAGTGCTGGCAAACCGAGGAAGCACATCTCCAAACTCGTGGTGCCCGCCCCAGAAATGGCGACATCCGTCTTAGCCATCAGCTCGGGCATGTTTGGCACGTTTTCTACCAACTGCACATTCTTCTCGGCGCCGGCAACGAGTTCCCGCAGCTGGGGCAGATGCGGATTGCTTCCGCCGACAACCACGGTTGCATTGAGGCTCGGCTCAGCCAGAATCGCTCGCACAACGCGCCCGGTGATATTGTCCGGATCGCTGCCCCCCATGGTCACCAGAACCCGCCGAGCCACCGCGGGAATCTCCCGGTTCCACCCGCGCCACGAGGTAAATTCACGTCGCAGCATCGCAAAACGCGGACCCAGCAACAGCCGGGTGGACGCGTCTCGACGTGGATAGAAATCCTCACGGGCGTGCGCGTTCTGATTCAGCACGAGATCCGCCGAGTAGTGTCCGGCGTGGCCGTTATCATCAATGAACAGCACTTTGAGGCCGCGGCTTTTCAGACGCGTCTGGTATTGTGCGCCAAATTCGTAGCCGTCGACCACCACCCACGACGCGCCATGCTTGTGCGCCAGTTGGGCGGTTTCCTCCGCATCGGCCACGCTCCCCACCCGAACCGCCGCCCGCGCAACCTCGAACCCCTCGTTTCGCAGGCGTTCTTCCACCGCGGGCGTGGCGTCGGCCATCGCGAAAACAGCGTCCCCTCCCGCATCCCTCCAGGCCTGCGCCAGCGCCAGACAGCGCATCACATGCCCCGTTCCTATGGCGAGACTGCCATCGGCCCGAATCAGAAGGATGCCCCGTTTCATCTGCTCTCGTCAGTCTCCGGGCTTCGTTCTCTCCTCATCCATAGCGCTGTTAAAGGCTGCGGCGCAATGAGGAATAAAATCTGGTTGGCGCCCTATTTTCTACGCAAAAGGAACATCGAGTCCACGTTGTCGTTTTCCAAATAACTTAGTTTCTGCTCCGAGACTAGTTCCAGATCGGGGAAGCTCTCTGTATAGAGCCGCACGTAATCCGCCTTCCAGAGAAGTTCCGACTGACCGCGATACGGCACTTCAGTCATCTGCGGCGAGTGGTATTCAAATCCCCAGATCCAACTTTTTGCGCAACGATAGATTTCCTTCATGGCAACCGGGAGATTCTGTGGAGCAATATGGATCAGAAGCCCCGAGGTGAAAACCAAATCGAAGCTCGCGTCGTGAAAAGGGATTTTGAGTACGGAGCCTTCTATCACCCTGGCCAATGGAACCCGAAACTGAGCGTTCTTTACGATTTCTTCGTGAATCTCAATTCCGTTGAGGTTCTCAAATCCCATCTGCTGGAGGAGGATCAACTGGTTCCCGAGATTACACCCAACTTCGAGGATCGATGCTGATCTGGGAATGTCTGCCAAAAAACGGCGGTTGAGGGCCGTTCGGGTCACTCCGTAGTTGCGCTGGTACACCTGGTCGAGGTCTGGCGGGTTGAGCAGGTTCCGCTCACTATATTGGTTGCCAAATTCTCCTCGCCACATCTCACTTTGCTTTGTTTCGGGCAAATTTCTGGTCTCATACGGATCGGCCATCGGGACTCTCCACTTCGATCATAGCCTCAGCGTACTCTGAATACCGGCTGAATCATCTCGCCTTCAAGATGCGCTTCCGGATGCGCGTCGTTCAGCCATTTCGACACTGTCTTGCACACTTCCGCATACACGCGCAGCGTATGCTCAATCGCCAAGGGATCGTGCGCCGCCGTCATGTTATGCGTGGCCAGCAGCAGCACTCCCCGTTTCACGCATTCTTGCGTGAACAGACTGCGCATCAGAAAACTGTCTTTGCCATCGGAATCGAGAAACTTGATCAGCGACCAGGACGGATAACCGATGCACCTGATGCGATCCTGTAGCCCCGCCTGTTTTGCCATCGCGTTCAATCCCTCTTGCAGCACGCGCCCGTTCGTATCCATGCGGGCCAGCGCATCGGTGGTTTCTAGCACATCGAGCACCTTCATAGCCGCTGCCATCGACGCCACTTCGCCCCCGAAGGTGAAGCTGAAAAAGATATCTTCAAACACCTTCATGGCGTCGGCTCTTCCCACTACGCACGAAATGGGGAATCCGTTGCCCATCGCTTTGCCAAAACAAGCCAAGTCGGGAGTCACTCCGAACCTCTTCTGCGCGCCCCCTAGCCCAAGGTGAAATCCAGTGCAGATCTCGTCGAAGATGAGCAGTGCCCCATGCTCATGCGCCAGTTTTTTCACGCCTTCGAGAAAGCCCGTCGCCGGAGGCCAGAAGTTCACCGGCTCCATGATGACTGTGGCGAACTCGCCTTTGTGTTCGTTCAGAAGTTTCTGCAGCAATCCCAGATCGTTGTATTCGAACGGATGCGTCAACTCCCGCACCGCTTGCGGAACGCCCGCATTTCGCGTCGTGCTGCCGATGTACCAATCCTGCCATCCGTGGTAGCCACAGCAGGCGATTCGCTCGCGCCCGGTGAGGGCTCGCGCAGCCCGGACTGCTCCTGCCGTAGCATCCGATCCGTTCTTTCCAAAGCGCACTTTCTCCGCGCACGGGATGAGCCGCGTCAGCCGCTCCGCCAATTCCACCTCCAGCGGGTGCGGCAAAGAAAAACTGTGCCCTTGCCCCAACTGCTCCGCCACCGCTGCGTTTACCTCTTCGTGCGCGTAACCGAGAATGTTTGGCAGCAGTCCCTGGATGTAGTCGATATACTCATTCCCGTCTACATCCCAAACCCGGCAACCTTTGCCCTTCGCCAGGAACATCGGCGCCACTCCGCGGACGTGCTGGTTGGCTCCCTTGCTGAATGTCTGCGAACAGCCCGGGATCACCTTGCCCGCCCGCTCCAGCCAGGCCTTCGATTTTTCAATCGGCCGGCGCGCCGCCGCCGCCGCTCGCGCATCTTCGAAAAGACTCTTGTAGTACCCGTGATTGGAAACGATTTCCGAGTTCATCTTTTCCAGCCCCGGATTCTTCTCGATCAATTCAAAAACATCTTCCATCCCGAAACTCTCCCTTTCGCGAAAGGCCTTGTACACCGCCCGGATGAACTCCAGATCTTCCGCCTCATCCACCGTCCAGCGATAATGCTGATATAAGAACGTCGAATCATTCTCGACGTTGGCGGTTCGAAACTTTTCCGAACGCAGGTACGGCGTCACGTGCTCGCGCTCAGAAGGTTTAGTCGCCTCGTGCCACGCCCTTTCCAGCGCCGGAAACGAAAATATCTCCGTATCCAGCCCATCCGGATAGCTCCGCACCATGGCATTCGAGGCGTAATCGAGATCGCCGCGTTGAAAGCGGCGCACTACTCGATCGATCACATCCGGATCAATCAAGGGGCAATCGGCCGTAATGCGCACCACTTGCGACGCTTTTTCCCCGCGCGCGGCACCGTAGAAACGATCGAGGACATCGTTCTCGCTGCCTCGATAACATGGGACGTCGTTCTCCCGGCACATCTTCTCGATGGCGTCGTCGGCCGGAGCGGTGGAAGTCGCTACCACTACCCGATCCACCAGCTTGGCTCGCTTCACGCGCTGAATGACGTGCCACAGCATCGGCCGTTTTTCGATCTCTGCCAGGCTCTTACCCGGCAACCGGCTCGACCCCATGCGCGCCTGAATGATCGCAACCACCGGTCCCTCGCTCGCTTCGCTCGTCCAATTCAGCGCCTGCGGCGATCCCTCCTCCGACGACTTCTTGGCTGCTTCCACCACCCGAATCACATCCCGGCTTTGTTCGAGACCGACCATGGGCCCCGTTCCGCTCCCCAGAGATTCCAGGAAGTGAACCATCTCCGCTACATACATGTCGTTCGCTTCAAATACGTACGGGATACTTTTCCAACCCGGCTCCTCAGCTGAAAACCAGCGCACTTCCTGCACATTGAAATCCCAAAGCGCAGTCCCGGTCTCGCCCACAACTTTGCACGTGCGCGTGTATGCCCGCTGCACAAAATCCAGATGCAGTTCCGCGCGCCGCCGCTCCGGAAAACTCAAGTAGATCCACGCCGAATCTTCCACATCCACGTCCAGACTGCTGAGGTGCTCAGCCCGGCAGGTCACTTCCGTCGGACGTCCCAACAGCCAGCAAACGTAATCCAGTTCGTGAGAACCGTCGAGGATAATGCCCCCGCCCAGTTCATGGCGCGCGCTGTAGCTGTCGCGATAATGCTGCCAGGGTCGCCAGTCGGGAAGATATTGCCCCGCTTCCACGTTGAGCCAGAGCACGCGCCCCATCTTTCCCGAATCGATTAGCTCCTTCAATATTTGCAAGCCGGGATGAAACCGCATGTTGTAGCCGATCTGAACGCTCCGGTCGCGCCGGCGCGCCTCGGCAATCAGTGCCTGGATTCCACTCGACTCGTGCGAAAGGGGTTTCTCGATAAAAAGGTGGGCGCGAGCCTGAAGCGCGGCCAGCGCCTCCTCCACGTGGTACACCGGCGGAGTGCAGATCAGTACAATATCCGGCCTGAATTTCTGCAGCGCCTCGCCATAGTCGCCAAAGACTTCCCCGTCCAGTTCCTCACGGCAGTACTTCAGCGCTTCAGGGCTGGTGTCGCAAAAACCAAGCTGCCGCACCCCAAGCGACTTGAGATTCCTTGCGTGCCGCCGTCCAATCGAGCCGCCGCCGACCACCAGAGCTCGATATTCCACCCATGCGGAGGTTCTGGACATACTTATTTTGATTGCCTGCTCTCGAGCAAATGCGAGCGCTCGCCTTTCTCTTCATATTTCCCTTGATATTTCCGATCAAAGCGGGTCACAACTTTACCGAGCGCGCGGATCACGTCTTCCACATCCTGCGCCGTCATGGCATGAAACATCGGCAGGCTGATCAGCCGCTCATACGCGTCTTCGGCCACCGGATAGCTCTCTTTTGACCGGAAGCGCTCGCGGTAGTACGGATGTTGATGCACCGGAATGTAGTGAACATTCACGCCGATATTTTCCGCGCGCAGCGCTCGAAAAACCTCTCCTCGCCCCACCGCCAGCATTTCCAGTTTCAGCCGCACCGCATACAGGTGCCACGCTGGATCGACGCCATCGCGCACCGTGGGAATAAGTATCGCCGGCAAATCCCGGAACGCCTCCGTGTACCGCGCCGCAATTTCCCGGCGGCGCGCCAGGTTGGCTGCCAGTTTGTCCAGTTGTGAGAGTCCCAGCGCGCACGCAATATCCGTCAACCTGTAATTGAAGCCCAACAGCACCATCTCGTAAAACCACTGCCCCGATTCCTGCCGCTGTCGTGCTTCGCTGCTGATGCCGTGATTGCGAAAGCGCCGCAGCGTCTCCGCCAGCCGCGCATCGTTGGTCGCAACCATTCCGCCTTCCCCGGTCGTCAGGTGCTTCACCGGATGAAAGCTGAACACGGTCATGTCGGCAATGCCCCCGACTCGTTTCCCGAGGTATTCCGCGCCCAGCGCATGGCAGGCATCTTCAATCAACAGCGCTCCGTGCGTCTTCGCCAGTTCCCCCAGTTCATCGAGCGCCGCGGGATGTCCCGCATAATCGACCGCGATGATGGCTTTCGTCGATGAAGATGTCCGCGCAGAAAGTTTCCTGGCAACTTCCCCCGGATCGAGGTTCAACGTGTCCGGCGAGACATCGGCGAACACCGGAGTCGCGCCCTGGTACAAAACGCAGTTGGCGGTCGCGCAGAAGGTCATCGGGGTGGTGATCGCCTCATCCCCAGGCCCCAGTCCAGCGGCAAAAGCCGCACCGTGCAATGCCGCTGTCCCTGAACTGAAGCTGACCGCGTGCCGCGCCCCCACCCA
>Ga0116222_1001284_pt1 | contig 14081 bp, 10 predicted proteins | sample Sb_taG_12_FD_88963 | JGI IMG/M metagenome (GOLD analysis project Ga0116222, IMG submission 88963) | Peat soil microbial communities from Weissenstadt, Germany - Sb_50d_9_AC metaG | ecosystem: Environmental > Terrestrial > Soil > Wetlands > Peat | place: Germany: Weissenstadt | collected 2010-09-21
CGTCAGCGAGGCCTCTGATATGCGCATACTAGCCCGAAGCGTCAGCGAGGCCTCTGATATGCGCATACTAGCCCGAAGCGTCAGCGAGGCCTCTGATATGCGCATACTAGCCCGAAGCGTCAGCGAGGCCTTCCCTCGCTAACGCTTCGGGCTAGTATCGGCGGAATTGTATACCGTGCTTGCTGACAACCAGTAGCTGCCCACTACTGACTACTGTCTACTTATTCGGAGAGATCCTGTCATGAACCATCGTTCTCAAAACCGAACAGGGCGAGGCGGGTTCACGCTGGTGGAATTGCTGGTGGTGATCGTCATCATCGCTGTCTTGGCGAGTTTGATCACTGGTGCCGTTGTGTTGGCGCTCGGGAGGGGCAAGCAGGTGCGGAATCGCAGCGACCTTGCTCAATTTGACACGTCGCTGCAGAACTTCAAGTCGGCATTCAAGATATCGGACCCGCCTCCGAGCCGGATTAAAATCTGTGAGAACTATGCGCAGTATTTTACGGTCGCTGCCGACGCCCAGCTCGACACGGACTCCGTCGCCTATCTGACACGGTTGTTTCCGCGCATAAGTATCAGCGGTTGGACACTACCGCCAGCAGGAACAGGAACAGGCATCGACTGGAATGGCAACGGAGTCATAGATGGCCCGGCTGTTCTCGAAGGCGACCAATGTCTGGTGTTTTTCCTGGGTGGCATCCAAGCGCCCTTCCAAGCCCCACTTCCTAATCCACCTGTGGGTATAGCGCCCCCCAACATGCAGGGCTTTTCGAAGAATCCGCTCAATCCAGCAGACCCGACCGCTGGATTCAATCCGCCGTTCTTCGAATTCACTTCGAGCCGCCTCGCTGTCATTCCTGTGGCAGCATACTCGAATCCATCGCGGCCGCTGACCTATTTGTCGTACCTCGATACCTATGGTGTAGCGGACGGCCTGGGCAACTATAAGTCCGGCGCCCCATACGCGTACTTCAGCAGCTACAAGAACACCAACGGCTATAACCGCTACCTTGCCACTGGCGCAAGCACCAGCTATGTGAACACCCAGATTATGTATAGCGATTGTGCTACGCTTGCCCCCCCACCTAATCCTAATCCTAATAATGTTCCTGCGGGGCTTTGGCCCTACGCTCAATCCTCCCCAACCGCGACGGCGCCTACGATTTACATCAAGCCAACTTCATACCAAATTATCTCGGCAGGGGCGGACGGCCTATTCGGAACCGGCAGTGTGCCTTCGTGGAACGGCACAGCGTGGAGCTTCGCACCCTTATGGAATCCCAACGTCGCACCCATGTACACCCAGGGAGTTTCCCCTGGCTATGACGATCAAGCCAGCTTCACGAGCTCGATATTGGGTTCCGGCAAGGATTAAGGAGTTGGGTCATGGCAAAGATGGTTCAATTACGACACCAAGGCAGCCAACGCCGCTCTGCTTATACATTGCTGGAACTGCTGGTGGTCATTGCGATTATTGGTATCTTGGCAGCGCTCACTGCTGGCGCCACGATCCAGGTCATGGGTTACCAGAGAAACAGCAATACGGAATCCAACATCAAAAGTTTGAGCACGATACTCGATCGCCAGTGGCGGGCGGTCATCGATCAGGCCAATCAAGAGACCATACCGAGTTCCGTCAAAACCACTCTTGCGGGCGGCAGCGGTCCGAGGGCACGCGTCATCTGGAAAAAACTCCGATTGAATCAAGAGTTTCCGATGAACTTCTCGGAGATTTTCCCCTCGGCCGCCCAGCTTGCAACCTTGACAAGCTATGGGGTGCCTCCCAAGGCAACTTACAAGGCTCTCCTCGGACAGATGGGAGTGACCGCGGGACAGAGCCCGCCGCAGACTCCTCAGACTTCACTGGGCGTGAGCCCCTCGACGCTAGCATCCGAGTCGGCCGTGTGCCTTTATCTGGCATTGCAGGAGAACCGCAAGGGAGTCGGAATCACTACGGACGATCTGCCCGTAGGCTCCGTGAATTCAAAAATCTATGTGGACCCCACTAGTGGCCCCGTCATGGTGAAGGAAATAGCCGATGCCTGGGGATATCCCCTAGCATTTTATCGTTGGGCCACGGCCAATACGGAGTTGAATTTGCTCAACCCGGCCGCGATGGGTTCGACGGCTACGGTTTTTCGCGACCCGCTCGACCCGGAGGGCTTGCTAATGGATTCCACTTGGTGGAGTACTGGACCCGCTGGTGGCAGAGCGCTCTTCGAAGCCCAATGCCATCTCGTATCAACCACTCCAGCTCCCGTGACGAATGTTCCGGGGAGCGGCGGCCCGGCCTCGTATTACATGGTGCCCGTGATCGCTTCCGCCGGACGGGATAACATGCTTGGCATACTACCATTCTCAATCGCCCCTGTCCTCCCGGGCATGCCCCCCCCATCAGACCCGATGGCGCCGGACATGACGGCCAACTCCTATGACAACATCTACAACTATCGCCTGCGCGTAGGCCAGCGGGGAGACCAATAGCGATGCAAAGCAATTGGTCTCCATACTGCTGTGGCATTATGGAATCTACACCAATGCGTCTTTACGCCGTAGGCGTTGCAGCACAAAGCCCGGCGTCGCGGCAGCGCACGCCGGGACGCGATGCAAGGCCGTTGCTCTACTCCGAAGGAGTTGCAGCGTGAACAAGATTGCCACTCGCTCCAACTCCTTCGGAGTAGAGGCCCCGGCGAAACTGTTTTTCCCGGAGTGCGCTAGCGCGACTCCGGGCTCTGCGCTGCAACGCCTACGGCGTAGGGGGCGACCGAGCCAGGAAATGAATTTTGGGTGCCATGCTTTCGCGGCCCAAGATGGTACCGAATCCATCTGCCACCATCTTCTGGGGCCGCGAAAGCATGTCGCGCCCCAACCTAGGGGAACAGTTCACCGGCAGTTCCATGCTTTCGGGCGTTTGAATGCGATAGTCTCCGAGACCAGCCCGAGCCCGAAAGCATGGCACCCAACGAGCGATCGTCCGACAAGAATTTGCCGGTCCGCATTTACACTCGTCGAAATGCTCGTCGTGCTCGCTTTGGTCTTGCTCCTATCTGCCATCGCGATTGCCGTTCTGCCAAGTGCTGTCGAGCGGCAGAAGACTTCGCGTGGGGCGGATCAACTCCAGGGTTGGCTCTTGGTAGCCAAGCAATGGGCAAAGCGGGACGGTGTACCGACCGGCATCCGCCTGCAGCCCGGAATGACTCTGCCTAACACGGCCACTCCGAACTCGGCATGGATCACGAACCTGGAATACATTCAGCAACCCGACCCTTTTGACCCGGCAGGTTCCCAGATTCAGCCCGGAACGGTGGCTACGCAGGTGACGGCGTTCAGTTCAAGCGTCGATTTCTTTGGCGGTACCGGCCCGGGAAATTCAGCGCTGTGGCCTGTCCAAATTGGGGATTCTCTTGAAATCTTTGGTGGTGGCTTCCCTCACCTGATTACGGGAGTGTTGCCTAGCATGTCTAACCCGCTCGTGAGCGATACCCTCACACTCGCGAGCACGCCTAGCCCCTTTACGCCGACAGGGCAGTACCGGATTATCCGTGCACCTCGGGTCCTTCCGGGTGAGCTGACGTTGCAGATGCCGAAAGACGTGGCCATCGATACGAAGACGAACACCACGTACATCAACCCGCTACCTTCTTCGGTGAACGCGGCAGGGGCATTCGACATTCTCTTCACTCCTTCGGGAAGTGTGCTCAGCCTGGGAGTTACCGTCGACAAGATTAACCTGTGGGTGCGGGACGTCACGCAGGACTTGGCAGCTCCCGCCGATCAGACGTTGATCACCGTTTACGTTCGCTCGGGTTTCATCGCGGCACACCCGGTCGACGTTACACCCGATCCTTTAGCAAATCCCTTGTTTAAGCTAGATCCGTACGGTTCCAAGTATTTCCTCAATCCGTACAGTTTCACGCAGGACGGCCGGTCTTCCGGATTGTGATTTCGGCACCCTAGGAGATTGCATCTATGAACCGCCGTCCTGCTGCAACACTGATTGAAGTTCTGGTGGCGATTTTCGTTACCTCGATCGGCCTGCTGGCTCTGCTGGCCCTCTTCCCGCTAGGTGCCATCAACATGGCACAGGCGATCAAGGATAGCCGGTGTGCGACGGCTGCCGCGAATGGGGCCGCCGTTTCCGAGGTCTTTCAGGTTCGCAATGACCCAAGCTTGTTCAACAGCACCACCACTTTTGATGCCTATCTCAATCCTAATGTGGGTGGGCCGCTACCGAGTCTCAGTACTTATCCTGGCTATGATACTTCCTCTTCCATGCTCGGCCCCAGCAGCTATCCGGTCTATGTGGATTACGTTGGCGCCAGCATCATGGGCAGCACGACCGTCGGCGGCATGTCTCCAGGGATTACTCGAGTCAGCCCGAGTTTTATAAGTTCTCTTTCCCAGTTCTATCGCTATTGCGGTCTGCTCGATGACATCAACTTCGATCCGGCAGGAGCCGGCACGCCTAATGGAGCTCCCTGGCCTCCCCCTCCAGGGCCGATCGAACGCGAAGACCGATACACCTGGTCCTATATGTTGCGCCGACCGCGCGCTTTCGCAACGTCCCTGGTCGATTGTTCTATTGTCGTCTATAGCGGTCGACCGATAAGTGTCCTCGGAGAAAATAGCTATTTTGTAAATTTCACGGCCGGCACCAACACGGTAACAGTTGACCTTGTGAATGTCCTAACCAACGTCGGCAAAGCCAAGCCAGCAATTAGAAACGGAACCTGGATCCTGGATGCGACCGTCGCCACGAACCCCTACGCGGGCCCCTTCACTCCAGATCCGCATGGCACCTTTTATCGAGTCGTGAGTGTCACGGAGCAACCTGGCAACGTCTTCAATCTGGAGCTGCAGACAAACATCCGGCAGAACTCTGCGACACCTGGTGCCGGTATGCCCCCTAACGGAGTTCTGGTCGTGATGGAAAATGTCGTCGAAGTATTCGAGAAGGGCAGCGGCTGGAGACCATGAATGACTGTGCGTGATTTTGCGGCAAAATTTGTGTGGAGTGCCACGTGGGAATCTACACAAATAGGTTCTTACGCCGTAGGCGTTGCAGCGCAAAGCCCGGCGTCGCGGCAGCGCACGCCGGGAAGAGATGCGAGCCCGTTCCCCTACCCCGAAGGAGTTGCAGCGTGAGCCAAATTGCCAGTCGCTCCAACTCCTGCGGAGTAGATATTCCGGGGGAAATCCTTTACCCGAAGCGCGCTACCGCCGGGTGCCATGCTTTCGGGCTCATGCTACTGCCGGAGGCCGCCTTGCGCAAGAGCCCAAAAGCATGGAGCAGCCAGCGACCTGCCTCCCTGTATTGGGGCACGACATGCTTTCGCTGCTTCCGGCTTCAACATTCGAGGATTGTTCCCTGGCAGCGAAAGCATGGCACCCCAAGAGAACCGCATGTTACGGCTTCACGCATGTTTGATCTATATGGCCGTGCGTGAATCGGCTGCTGGGCTTTGTGGGGCACGTTTGTAACGTGCCCAGACGCCGGCCGGCACGTTGAAAACGTGCCCCCACAAATGCTGCTGAATTACGCACCGTCATAGAGTGGGAGGAACATCGATGCGGCAGCGAAAAGGCTTTACCCTCGTCGAGATGATGGTTGCCATGGCGCTCACCCTGTTCATCATGGTCATCCTCTCCCAAGCGTTCGTGGCTGCTCTCGAAACTTTCCGCCAGCTCAAGGCGATAGGAGACATGGAGGAGCGCCTGAGATCAGTAAGCACGCTTCTCAGACGCGAGCTGGCAGCCGACCATTTCGAAGGACGCAAACGCCTGAGCAACCCTGGCTTCTTCAACGGCGGCCCGCCGCGCGAGGGGTTTTTCCGCATTTTTCAGGGTAGCGCCACCGCGGTAGCCGGCCCCGCCAATTTTTGGGAGGGCTACGATAGCGACGGCATCGGCTCGACGCGCGCCACAGATCATCTCCTTCATTTCACCGTAAAGCTTCGCGGCAATAACCCTCAAGATGTTTTTACAGCAAGTATCGGATCTGCCTCGCTGTTAAACGGCTACCAGCCGCCAATCGACAGCCGTTATCAGTCTTCGGGCAACTACAATTCCCAATGGGCCGAGGTAGCTTATTTTCTGAGGGCCAATGGCGACACTACGTCTGGTGCTCCAGGGGTCGGCACGCCCTTGTTCTCCCTGTATCGCCGGCAGCGGTTGCTCGTACCCCTCAATTCGGGCGTTACGGACAGTACCGACACCACGGGCACTTACCCCGTCAACGTTTATGCCAACGTCAGTTGCTCTGAGCCTTTGGTGGCGTCTCCGGGGCCGCCGCCCTATTATCCCGTCTATTTTAATAGTCCTAACGACATAACAATTCCCGAACGGCGTTTCGCAATGAGCAACAACGCCGGTACCACCCAGCCCCCTCCTCCTCCGATTACGATCGCAAACGGCCGTTATCCGATCTTAGCGGACAACGCCTCCATCACAACGCCGGGCGCGGACTTACTGCTGACAGATGTGATCTCGTTCGATATTCGTTTCATGATTCCTCAGAGCGCTACCCCGCGCGCGCTGCCCAGCCCCCCTTACCCGGCCGGCTCGTACCTCGATTCATTCATCGATCTCTATGATTCGGAGGCGCTCTACCAGGGCATGGCAGCATTGGGAGTGCTGACATCCAACAACAGCGCGTTGCCTCCTCCCCCCGTGCCTCCCGCCACCGTGGGTGTTCCAAAGGTTTTCGATACTTGGTCGAGCGTCAACGACGGCGTCTACAACTACACGACCTGGGCCGCGCCGGGTTCGCCGCAGAGCCTGCCGCTCCCACTGACGATCCAGGCAATCAAAATCACTCTCAGAATCTGGGACAAGAAAACGCAAAGGACCCGTCAGGTCAGTTTCATTCAGGACATGTAAGAGGTTTAGTACCAGAATGTGTCTTTACGCCGTTAGGCGTTGCAGCGCGAGGCCCGGAGTCGCGGCAGCGCACGCCGGGAGGCGAGCCAGGACATTGCTCTACTCCGAAGGAGTTGCAGCGTGAACCAAATGACCGGTCGCTTCAACTCCTTTGGAGTAGATCTACCGCGGCAATCGCTTTTCCCGGAGTGCGCTAGCGCGACTCCGGGCTTTGTGCTGCAACGCCTACGGCGTAGAGAGGACTGATCCGGCGAGTGCGGAAAAGAAACTGAGCCATGTGGCGAGAGGCGAAGCGGTCTCCTCGCTACTGTCTACTGTCTACTGTCTACTGTCTACTGTCTACTGTCTACTGTCTACTGGCTACTGATCACGCAATGCAGGAGAACTAGTCATGTTTCGGCTACCAGCTATCGTTTCGACAGATCCGCGACGCGGCGTGATCCTGATGGTCGTCTTGGTTCTGCTAACGCTCTTTGCCATCGTCGGGCTGAGCTTTGCCTTGTATGCCGATGCGGAAGCAAAGTCGGCTCAGATCAACCGCGAGGCGGAGGTGGCGAAACAGCCGGATGTCGATCCCGAGATGCTGCTTTCGTTCTTCCTCGGGCAACTTGTTTATGATCAGGACAACGTGAATGGTGTCTACTCGGCGATGCGCGGCCATAGCCTGGCACGGTCAATGTTCGGCTACAACGATACGTCTGGGGCGACGAACCTTGTAGCGTTCAACGGCACGGGGAGGCTACGTGGAAGCACAGCTTCCGTCGGTGTTCCGGCGCTTGCAGGAGTCGATGACTCTAACATCGTGAATTACACTTATTATGCCGGAGACGGGGGCGTAGTAGACCCAGAATACACCGGTTTCCGCGCCAGCGCCAGTCCAATTTCACCCCATACTGGCACTTACTTTGGCGTGAATGCTCCCTACACATATCCGGACATCAACAATATGTATCTCGCGGCGGTGAGGCCGGATGGCACCGTTCTTTTGCCGTCCTTCCATCGGTACTGGAATCCCTCCCCCCCCTCTACTGCCCCTTCATTCGGGTCCCTCGGACCCATCAACCAGAACTGGTACACCCCTAGTTCCACGGCAATGAACCCCGCCTTTGCGGGCTACTCCCCCAATCCTGCCCTGAAGTACCAGGTGCTGCGGCCTCGACCCATCGATCAGGTTCTGGCTACGGACACCTTCGGGCCGCCAATACCGCCGCTAACGACACCTTGGCCACCGACCAACCGAACGAATTATTTTCCCGCCCCCGAGGACGCTGGCGGCGATGTGAAAAACTTCGTTGGCGGTCCGGGATTTTACGACGCAGCCACAGGCACGATGGCCAATAATGATAGTTTTTGGATGGATCTAGGCGCGCCCGAGATGATTGCGCCGGACGGCCGGAAGTTCAAGGCCTTGTTTGCTCCTCTAATTGTTGACCTCGATCACTGCGTGAATCTCAATGTTCATGGAAACATTCTTGCGATTAACCGGCCAGTGAGCCAGACGCCGCCGGTCGCGCCGAGTGCGACTCAACTCAGTAGTCCCCACCTCTCCAATCAAGGTTGGGGGCCCTGGACAGTCAATCTGAGTCAAGTGCTGACGTCTCCCGCCCCTGCAGCGCCGGCTCAACCTCCTGAGTGGGCGAACCTTTTTCTCGGGCTTCCCAGCGCTTACTCTGGAGTTCCGTCTCCAACCATCATTGGCCGATATGGACTGGACGGATTTCCTGGACCTCAGCCCCCCCCTTATAGTCAAGCCCCGCCCGCCGGAGTCAGCTCGCCTATCCCTGGCACGGCTGCTCACTTTTACAATCACTTTGACTACGATGGCTGCGACGACAATGGCAATCCTACTTCCCCATTCACGCCTGCCGGAACTGTTCTCAGCTGCTTTCCGACCTACCCGCTTCCAGCAGCTGGCGTAGGAGGCGGCTACAGCGACGCCATGCTTCCTCCTCCAGCGTCGCCCAACAGCCAGGAACTCCTGAACCACCCGCTGATCTATAATTATTTCACGACACCTCCAGGGTCGTACGACCGCGTATTTAGTTTGTCCAACATGGAGGCCCTCCTCCGCTATGGCGACACAGGCTCGGCAAATATTACGTCCGATTTGTTGCGTTTGTGCCCCCAGAATTTCAGCGATCCTCGCAAACGTATGTTGGTTACGTTGCGCAGTTTTGATATTGACACCCCTGGCATTGTTCCTTGGCTCTGGGGGCAGGGCCCCGGGTCCTACGTACTCGCGCCCAACCCCACTTACATACCTTATCCAACGGGTACAGTTGTCGGCTTTCCAACAACTGTCGCAACTGCCATCGCCTCACCGACGGAATTCGCAAGTATCCCGAGCGTGCCCACTCCAACGCCGGATTTTCGCTCGCTGATAGCTGCGCTGGGACGCCTCGATTTGAACCGGACTCTCCCTGACTATCCCATTGCTAGCGGGGCAATCACCGACATGGCCGGCTTTATGGCTGCTCAGACGGCGAGACAGGATCTAGCGCTCGATATATATAATCGTTTGCGGGCTATAACCGGAGCTGTTGATCCGACCACGGTTGCTCCCTCGTCGACCGATTTCCAAGCGGTGCGCATGCTTGCACAGTTGGCGGTTAACATCGTCGACTTTATCGACAACGACGATATCATTACGCCGTTTCAGTGGTGCACGGACAACACCATGACGCCACAATTTGTCTATGGCACGGAATTGCCGCGAGTCGTGATTAATGAAGCGTATGCGGAATGGACCAAACCAGCTGCCATGGGCAACCCTGTGAATGTGTCCGTCTGGGTAGAGTTGTTGAACACATTCAATACCGACGCATCATTGGCGAATAGCGGCGACGCTATGCTCACGAACGCTTATCAACTTGTCCTCTGCCAGCCTGATCCTCCGCCCACGGGCCTCCCGGTCACGAATCCCAGTCCGTATTATCGCCGCCCCGATAACGTGACCGGAACACCAAACCCGATCCTCGGTGGCGACACGAGCATGGTGTACACGACGAGCACGATGATGCCAGCTTTGGTGAATACCTGGACCACGCCCACGATTGCGGCATCCAATGGTTTAGCCGGTCCCAATGGATACTACTTGGTTGGGCCAGCTCCGCTCACTGGAGGGGGGCCAGCGTTGGACAACACTAGCTCGAACATGAAGTATGTTTATACGCCGCCGGCCGCGACGCCAATAACTCAGCCCCCTCCGGCCCCTACTGTCATGCTCCAGCGTCTTGCTTGTCCCTACATCGCTGCGCAGCCCAATCCAGCGATGCCGTTTTACAACCCGTTCATCACGGTCGATTACATGCAGAATGTGGACGCCGACCCGAACAGCACAAGCGGTGGGTATCTTCTCGCCGCAAATGAGCATACGGCTGTGATGAATACGCCTACGGCGGCACACTCGGACGGAAAGAACCAGCCGTATTATGGGTACAGCGCATTTATCCCCTCTATCATGCCCCCCTCGTCGATGAGCTACGGCGGCAAACAGCTCCAGCAATCCACCACAGCTGGACAGATCCAGAACACTTTCAAAGCTGTAAATTCGCCCCTTCCGGGGGCGATGCCAACAACTCCCCTGGATTGGCTTGTTCACTTGGATCGCCAGTTAGTCAGCCCTGCCGAATTGCTCCATGTTTCCGCCTATAAACCTCACGAGTTAACACAGGAATTCAAGGACTTCACTCCCGGCTTTGTGGGACCTCAACCATTCAACCAGCGCGTTCCCTGGTTTGATGAAGACCAGGCGACGGCAGCAACGCCAGGATCGCACAGGCTAGCACGCTTCTTCGAGTTTGTGGAAACGCGAAGCCGTGCATCGGCTTCCCTGGCGCCATCCACCTTCACGAGTACAACGGTTACAGTTCCTACCCCTGGTTCTCCGACGGCCGCAGCGATCGCCCCCGCAGCGATGAGTGGATTGACCGCTGGCGGAGTACCCTGGTCGATCCAGCCTGGGGCGGTTCTGACCGTCGACCCAGGGGCCAATCAGGAGAATGTGCGTGTCACGAGTCTTGTCTACCCGGCTCTTCCGGCCCCACAAATCCCAATTGGTTTCAATGCAATTTTCTACCGCAGTCACCCGGCAGCGATGGGGACAACTCCGTACCAGATTATTTTGACTTCTACTGGGGATCGGGTGCCCGGGAAAATCAACTTGAACACTGTCTTCGACGCACCGGTTGTAAATCCAGGGGACCCCAGCACCTTTAATGCTCTCTGCGATGCACAGTCATCAAATAGTTTTCTTGCAAGCGACGCAAGCACGATCTATCAACAGCTACTTAACCTTCGCACCCCGGGCGCTCCTATGGCCACGCCGGCCATCCCTGTGGGGGTTCCCACAGGCTCGGATGTTCCCTTCTGGGGCTATGGTACCGGCGCGTATCCAGCCATGGACCCTCAATACGCCTCCCCACCCCTCACAGGGCCAGGTTTTGGCATCAACAATACTCTCCTGCGCGCGTCCGCCACAGGGGCTCTTGGAAACACCACAAGACTATTTGAAACCACTCCGGCAGCCACCACGCCGGGAACGCTGCCAACTTGGGCGAGCAACCCCGCGATTACACCCCCTTGGGTAAAGTACCAACTGCTGAGTAAGCTATTCAGCAACATCACCAGCCGAAGCAACGTTTTTGCAGTCTATGTAACAGTAGGTTTCTTCGAGGTCATCGATGACACGGTCCGCCCGATGAAGCTTGGAGCCGAAATCGGACGGTCGGAGAATCGCAACATCCGCCATCGTATGTTTGCGATTGTCGACCGGAGCAGGCTGACTGTCCCAACTCAGCTTGCCTTCGGTACGAATCTAACGGCAATAACAGGGCCAGGCACGACTGTCCCGCTGGGCGTTCAGACCGTCACTGTCGGATCGTTGAGTGGCATGATTCCGCCGACGGCAAGTCCGCAGATTCCACAGATCCCCTGGACCATTCAGGTTGGTTCTCAGCTCGTAATAGACTACGGAACGCAGTCTCAAGAGACGGTCAGCGTGACGGCCGTAGGCGCGAATACGTTCACTGCGACCTTCCGCCAAGCGCACGCGCTTGGCGCCTCGGTGTGTGTTGCAGTCTTGCCTGGCAACCCCGGTCCGCAGCCTCGTTTCAACCCGCGCGACCCGCTCTACGCGCCAGTGGTGCCGTACTTCAGCGTCATCAACTAAGGAGAGCGGGGAAGCGCCTTATTTCAAATTCCCGGTTGTCCGGCGCGGCTTGAAATGGCCCTCTGGGCGCTGCGCCCCGCGCCGACATGAGCTTCCAATCACCCGTCGGAGTTATTCAAAATTCTTAGAAAACTATACCTCTGTACACATGACATATGTCATGTCCAGCTGCCATTCGTCGCAAGTTCCGAGTTGAGACGTAACCCATTTGAGAATAGCAACTTGTTGAAGAATCTTGTTGTGTCAGACAAGTAGTCTGCGTACCCCCCTTTTACATGACATAACATGACATTTCTCATTTTCGCGATTTCCTTCGCGTTTCCCCCTGGCCTCGTGCTCGGGCCCCAAAAGCTGGTCTTGAGGACCCACTAGCCTCAATAGCAGCGTTTCAACACATCCGACCTGCGCAATCCGTCGCTACTCTGTCGCCTTGTCGAAAGCGCCCCGAACCGCACATGGGTCTGAGCGGATCCGGCGCACCTTTCGCTGTCGCCGGTTGAAGGAAAGACCGCTCTCTTCACGAACCGGAGATGCCATATCGTCCGGAAATCGCCGTGATTTTCAATGGTTAGGCGAGAACGCGCTCGTGGAATGAGCGCTCGCCGGGTAGCTGGCCCGGCATTTGCTAAAGTCCTGACGAATGCTCGCGTTGCGTCGCAGACCGCCGCCTCTGCGTTCGCTGATAAGCCGCCCGGCAGGATTCGGGCATTCGCCGCCCCCGCGGCCCCGCCTTTTGTGTGTCCTTGCTTTCACGTTACGGAGCGACTGCTCATGATGCTTCGATCGCGACGCTTTGTTCTGCGGAACCTGCCTTTTTCGACGCGTCTGGCCATCGCGGCTTTTCTGGCCTGTGCCGGCGTCGGCTATTTCTCAGCGCTCGTGCAATTGCATTTCCAGCATGCTACCCCCGGCACACTCCTTCCAACAGAAGAGGACACCGCCGGCGCCTACTTCGGACGAACCGGCATGAGCCAGTTCGAGCGCTTGCTGGTTACCGACAGCGGCAAGCCGTTCAACGGCAGCGGCAGCATGCGGCAGGCCTTTTCGACCAAGGCTGCGGGCTGGAAGAGTTCGATTAACAAACGCGCCAAGGTGCAGAAAATCAGTCTGCGTCAGGCCGAAGAAAGACTCCGCAGCGAACGCGACGGCGAGCGCCTGGCCGTGCTTGAATGGGCCCGCCACGGCGCAGACCGCAAGGCGTTCGAGGACAACAACTACATGCTGTCGCCGGCCCTGAGCAAACATCCCATTACCGAAGAATTCCTAGAAACGGCGCCGGACGGCACCACCCGCGCGAAGATCAGCAGCATCGTCGAAAGTCGCTGCACGCGCTGCCACGGGCGAGCCACGAGCGGCCAGGCAGCTCAGTTCCCTCTGGAAACCTGGGAACAGGTACACGAATACTGTGAAATCGAAACCACCGAGGGGGGCATGTCGCTCAAGAAGTTGGCGCAATCCACGCACGTGCACCTCATTGGCTTCGCCATGCTTTACGGGCTGACCGGTGTGCTCATCACCCTCACGAGCTACCCGGGCTGGCTGCGCGCCGTGCTCGGCCCATTCACGCTGCTGGCCCAGGTCGTGGACATCGGCTTCTGGTGGCTGGGCCGGCTTGATCCCGCGTACGCCAGGTTCATTGTCATCAGCGGCGGCGCCGTCGCCGTGGGACTGTTCCTTCAGATCACGCTCAGCTTGTTCGACCTCTTTGGAAAAACCGGCAAGATCATCCTGCTGATCCTGGCCCTGACTTTGTGCTTCGCCGGCTACGAGGTCAAGGTGCGAATGATCGACCCCTACCTAGCGAAGGAAGCACTGAGCGCAACCTTGACTGAATAGACCAAGCCGGCCTTGGCACCCAAGGAGATAGCCGTGGAGCAACAGATAGGAGACCAATCATGAATGAACTAATAATCCCGGTCGGTGAAGCGGAGCAGAGGCCGCGCATCGACCTGTCGGCCGAGGCAGCGGTACAACGTGGCCGTTGCCCCTTGCCCGAAATAGGGGCCTCGATTAAGCACCCGCCGACGGACAC
>Ga0116222_1001299_pt1 | contig 14006 bp, 13 predicted proteins | sample Sb_taG_12_FD_88963 | JGI IMG/M metagenome (GOLD analysis project Ga0116222, IMG submission 88963) | Peat soil microbial communities from Weissenstadt, Germany - Sb_50d_9_AC metaG | ecosystem: Environmental > Terrestrial > Soil > Wetlands > Peat | place: Germany: Weissenstadt | collected 2010-09-21
AACGTGGCCCCCGGCCACCAGGGTCGATGTCGGGAACGTAGCGCTTCCTCCGCTCAAGGGCGACACGCCGAGTGTGGACGTGCCGTCCTTGAAGGCGACGTTCCCGGTCGCGTCTCCAGGTGTCACCGTGGCCGTCAAGGTGATCGTCTGGCCGCTGGTCCCCGGAGACGGCACTGCCGACAGACTTGTATTGGTGGCCGCCAGATTCACCATCTGGGTCAACCCCGACACGCTCGAAGTGTAATTCGTATCGCCGCTGTAGGCGGCGGAAAGCGAGTGGCTGCCTCCCGTAAGATTGCCGGTGGCGAAGCTCGCGCTCCCGTTGGAGAGATTGACGACCCCCAGCGTGGTGGCGCCGTCGGAGAATGTGACGGTTCCGGTAGCGCCGGCCGGCGACACGTTGGCAGTCAGCATCACCGGCTGATTGTAGGTGGACGGATTCGCCGAGCTCATCAGGCTGGTCATGGTCGTGGCTTGAGTGACGGTCTGTGTGGTCCCTCCCGTGCTCCCGGAATAACTCGCTTCCCCGCTGTATGTGGCCGTCAGGTTATGCATCCCGGCCGTCAAGGTGGATATCGGCGTAAGGCTGGCGGACCCACCGGAAAGAGCGGCCGAACCTAAAATAGTCCCGCCATCGAAGAAGGTGACGGTCCCGGTCTGGGTGACAGCCGGCGGCGACACGGTAGCCTTCAGGGTCACCGGTTGGCCGTACGTCGAGGGATTCGGCAAACTCGATAGGGTGGTCGCCGTAGTGATCATGTTCACCACTTGCGTGGCCTGTCCGCTACTCCCCAAGAAGAGCGCATTGCCGATGAAAGTGGCTGTCAGGCTGTGCATGCCAGCCGCCAGGGCGGACGTCGTGATACTCGCGAATCCGCCGGTTACCACGTTACTGCCCAGGGTGTTACCGCTATCCGTGAAAGTGACCGATCCCGAGGGACAATAGGGGTCCGCGCACCCGTCCTCGGTCACGTTCGCTGTCAGGGTCACCGTCTGGCCCACGGTGGACGGGTTGGGAGATGGCGACAGACTGGTCGCGGTTGGCGCCTGGTACACCGTCTGGACCACCGTATTGCTGGTAAAATAAAACTCAATCCCGAACCCTTCGCAACACACGGCCGACAGGCTATGTTGGCCTGTCCCCAGGTTGGGCGTGGTGAATGTCGCCGTCTGGGGGGGACAGTTTCTTAAAATGCGATTCGCCAGGGGGGCGGAGCCGATCATGACCGAGCCATCGTAAAAGTCGACGATGTCGCCCTTGTAAGAACAGTCGACCGTCACCGCATTCAGAGTTACCGTCTGCCCCCAGACGGTTGGATTGGGTGAGCTGTCCAGTGTCAGTTGGCCCTCGGCCACGCCCGCCCCGCCCACCATCAGGACCGCGATACAGATTGCGCGAAGTTGGCTTTTCATCGGAAGCACCCCACACCACCCAATTCCCCGCGACTGCGTCCCACTCCTCAATACGAACGCGAAAACTGGATGGATTCCGTCAAGTCTCTCCCCGTCCGTTTTTTACTCGAATCTCACAAGTATAGTCCACCGGGCCGCCTCGAATCCCCCAAACGGCGCAACTCTCCTCAGTGAAAGAACGCAAAAGATCCGGAGAAACCGGTTGTGCGCCGCCCGAGGGCGTCGCGCAGGCGCTTCAGAAACGATGATGGCCTACGGGCGTCCCGCCATCACCATCAACACGACATGCGAGGGATGCTCGCGGCCGTGGTACAGCGTCTGGCTCGCCTTGAGCAGCCGGGTGTCGTCGGCCACCACGCCTCCCGTATTGGGATTGCGGTCGAACCTGGGGAAGTTGCTGCTCGAGATTTCCACCCGGATGCGATGCCCCTTCAAGAACACGTTGCCGGTCACGCCCGCATCCACCGTGACCCGGTACACCTCGCCCTCTTTGGCCGGCTCCGGGCGCTCCAGCGAGTTCCGGTAGCGCAGCCGCAAAATTCCGTCCGTCAGGTTGCGCGCGTAGCCGTCCGGGAAGACGTCCACCAGCTTGGCCGTGAAGTCCGTGTCCTTCGCGCTCGTGGCTACGTAGAGCACCACCTGCACCGGCCCCACCACCTCCACGTCCTGCTTCAGCGGCGTCGTGGAGTACACCAGCACATCCTGCCGCTGCTCCACGGGGCGCTGATCCATGGGGCCCCACGGAAACACCTGCGGATTGCAGCACACGGCGCCGCCGCGGGTGGGCGCCGGGTTGAAGGGATCGAAGAGGTAGTGGTCCTCGGCGCCGTGCCGTGCAGGCTTGTCGCTCAGGGCGCCATCGCCCGCCAGCGTGTTGGCGCGGCCATCGCCCTCCAGGAACAGCTTCTTGGGACGTGCCTGCTCTGGCGGCCATTCGCGCGCTTCGATCCACTTGTTGGCGCCCATCACGAAGACCTTTACCGGCGGCTGGGAGACCAGCGGCGTGTCCTTGCCCATCAGCCACTGGTCGAACCACTCCAGTTGATACTGGCGGATCGGCTGCATGGAATCCGGCCCGAAATCGGCGCCCTCGAACGGGATGGACATGTTGTGCGGCCACGGCCCCACCAGAATCCGGTTCAGCCCGGAAGTCTTGTGCAGCGCGGCGTAGGCGTCCAGGTCGCTCTCCACGAAATTGTCGTACCAGCCGCCCACCGCGAAGACCGGAATCCGCACCTTGGAGAGCTGTTCCCGCACGCTGATCGCCTGCCAGAAGGAATCGAATGCCGGATGCGCCACCGCCTTCCGGAACATGTCCGAGATCCAGCCCGTGGCCGCAATGTCGGCGGTGCGGAGCGGCAGGTGCAGCGTGTACTTGCCGAAGTCCGGATGGTATCCGGGCGCTTTCTGATTCTCCGCCATCCATTCCAGGCGATGCCCCAGCTTCATGGCGCCGCCGGGAGAGTAGAAGCGGTCGCGGTATTCGTCGTCCCCGGAGACCACCGGAAAGATCGCCTTGAGATGCGGATTGCCGAGCACCGCAACTTTCCACTGCACGATGCCGCGGTAAGAGCCGCCGATCATCCCGATCTTGCCGTCCGACCAGCTCTGCCGCGCGATCCAGTTCAGCGTGTCGTCGCCATCCGAGGGCTCCTGCTCGAGCGGCCGGAACACGCCCTCCGATGCGTAGCGCCCGCGCACATCCTCCACCACCACCGCATACCCGCGGTCCACGAAGGCCTGGTAATTGGGTGTGATTTCGGCGCCTTTGCCATACGGAGTGCGCTCCAGGATCGTGGGCAGGCGCGCGTGGTCCGGCGGCAGGAAGACGTTGGCCGCCAGCCGCACGCCGTCGCGCATCGGAACCAGCGCGTGCAACTGCTGGACGCCCGGCTTCGGCGCCGCGGACAACCCCGCGCAATACGCCAGGATCAGGTACGGAACTCGCACAACAATTCCCAGTAACGCGTGGAAACTTCTTCCACCCGATGGTGTGCCTGGATGTGCCCGGCCCCCCGTTGGCCGATGGCGCTGGCCACCCTCGCCAACGATGTTAGCAGAATCATGTGCTGCCGCAGCGAGTCGCGCTCTTCCAACCCCGGCGGGATGCGCAGGCAGGCGTCTTCGGGAAAGCGCGAGCACTCGAGCGAATCCGTCACCAGGACCGGCTTGCCGATGCCCATCAGCCGGATGGAGATTCCCGAAGTCTCGCCCGTGGCCGGGTAGCGCAGGTTGATGCAGGCGTCCACGGCCGACGCCGCCAGCCAGAAATCGCGCTCGTCGAGATAGGGAAGCCGCACCACCCCCGGCGCCGGGAGCAGCGGCGAAACCGCCCGCTCCAGGTCCGTGGAGACGAACTGCCCGGCCACCAGCAGCCCCGCGAACGGCTTCTCCCGGCGGATCTCGTCGAACACCTGCAGCACGGTGGCCAGGCGTTTCGATTCCCGCAGGTATCCGAACACGCCGAACAGGAACGTGCCGGGCTCCACGCCGAGCGACTGGCGATAGCGAATCACGTCGGCCGTGCGCGGCGGGGTGCCCTCTGGGCCGGGCGGGGAGAACAGGTGCGGAATCTCCACCACGCGCGCGCCCGCCCGATGCTGCTTCACCGCGCGGGCCGCCGCCGGATTGTGGACCACCACCGCCAGCGACCGCTCCACCACGCGCCGCAGCATGGGGTAGTCGAAGTAGCGGCCGTCCGCGCCCGATGCGGCGCGGCCCCGCCACAATTCGCGCGCCAGTCCCCGGTTCCACTCGCCATAGTTGTAGACGAGCTCCTCGACGTACTCCCGCTCGCCGAGTTGTCCCAGGAGGAAGTGGTGCAGCACGGCGTCGTGCAGCACCGTGACCCCGGGTCTTTCCAGGGCGCGGCGATAGATCTCCGCGTGCAGCGCATTGTTGCCCAGGTGATAGAGCGGCACATCGCAGCGCGCGGGCGCGATATCCACGCGCCCACGTGTCCGGAGACCGGCCAGCAGCGCCGCGGCGTAGTCCGCCACGCCGGTGCGCGCGGGCGGGAGGGGGGAGTAGAAGCCGATGGTCACTCGCCGGAGCTCCGGAGGATTTGCTCTTCCAGGCGTGAAGCGATGAAAAACCGCGCGCGGCGCCGTAGGGCTTCCAACTCCGGCTTCACCACAGAAATCTGGCCGCGCTGCTTCGCTCGCAACAAGATCCCGAGCACACCCGTCACACGGATGCCGGCGTGCTCCGCGACACTCCTTCCTGCGCGTTCATCCAGCAGTAACCAGTCTGCCGACAATTCGACGGATAGTGCAATCGCTTCCGCTTCACCCAAATCAAGACCCGATGCGAGCAACGCGACCACGCGAGAACCGCGGACGGGGCACAGTTTGACCCACCCCTCTTGCAGGGCCTGCCGGATGCTCGCCAGTGCCGATGGATGACGTAGGTTCCCCAGTTCATTGTCGACCGCACCAGGTATCCAGATTTCTCCGAACTGCGTCCGTAGAAGATTCAGCCGGTCAGTAATCGCGAGGTTAGAAATAGGCGACGTGTCACTCGTCACGAGCATAAGAGAGATCCTGCGCCAGGTCTTCCTCGCTGTATTGCCGCGGAATCCCCCTCTCGCCTACCAATTCCCCAAACATGATCCGGCTTTTTTCGGCAAGCTCGGCAGCTTTCCCCAAGGAAAGCACGCCTTGCGAATAGAGCGCAATTGCCAACTCAGTCCTGAGGCGCTGGGCGATTTCTCCCTCGGGCAGGCGAAGGCCCTGGATCACGGAATCGGGGATGTTCAACGTCAGTCCCATACTCCAACCTTACCTCAATCCTTGTCGGGTTTCCGCTTCCCGAGCATCGCCGCTTAGACGGCCTTCCCCCTCGCGGCTTGACCACGCCGCAGGAAAGTTTTCGGCAACGATCCGCTGCCGCAGATCTTGAATGAGCCGAAATCCTTGTACCAATCGCCTTCCGGCACTTCCGGATTCGAGTCAATCCAGATCCGAAGACGATTGAGGTCGGCCATGCCGATCGCCCGGTCACGCATGCGGTCTATCAGGTGCTGGCGGACACCGGTTGGAAGATTGCCCCAGGTCTCGATCCTTGGCATCACTCGCCGAAGACCATTCGGCCCATCTGGTCACCCAGGCGTTTGACCTCTTCCGGATCGGTGGCGTTGCGGAAGCGCTCGGCGAGGTCGAAGAACTCGCGCTGTTTGCGCTTCTCGGCCTCCATGCCGTTCTCGATCAACTCCAGGAGCATGCGGTTGGCGCTGAGCCTGCGCGCCTTTGCCAGGCGGCGAACCTGAGCGGCGATATTCGCCGGCATGCTAACGCTCTGCCGTACCACACTCTTGGCCGCACTCATAACACCATTATGCATCAAATTGGTGCGCCTGCGCGAATGCAGCCGCGCTATTCCCGCTTCCGCTTCCCGAACAGCGCCGTTCCCACCCGCACGCACGTCGAGCCCTCTTCGATGGCCGTCTCCAGATCGTGCGACATCCCCATCGAAAGCCCGCCGAGCCCGTGCCTCTCCGCCAACTCCCGCAAGCGGCGGAAATACGGCCGCGACGCCTCCGGGTCGTCCGACCACGGCGGCATGGTCATCAGCCCCAACAGCCGCAAGTTCGCGCAGCCGCGCACCGCTTCGATCAATTCCGGGAGCGCCTCCGCCTCCGCCCCGCTCTTGGCATCTTCCTCCGAGAGCTTCACTTCCAGCATGACGTCCAACGCGGGTCCCGCTTCATTCAGGCGCCGCGCCAGCTTCGGCGAGTCCACCGTCTGGATCGTCTGGAAGATTTCCGCCGCCTTTCGGCATTTGTTCGACTGCAAATGACCGATCAGGTGGAACCGCGCCCCCGCCAGTCCGCCGACTTCGGGCGCCTTGCGCTCGAACTCCTGCACGTAGTTCTCGCCGAATTCCCGCAGGCCCTGCTCGTAAGCCTCCCGGATCGCGGCCGCCGGGAACACCTTGGTCACCGCCAGCAGCGTAATTCCGGCCGGATCGCGCCGCGCCCGCTCCGCCGCCCGCGCCATCCGTTCCCGCACCCCCGCCAGTCTTTCCCTGAGGTTATCCATAGTTAACATTAAGCTTCAGTATAGCCAGGACTCCCACCGCGCGGATTTAATCCTATCTTGGTCTGGCAGCGTTCCAGGCGGGATGTGGCGCATGTAAATTTGCACCGCAGAGGGTGGGGTCCAAAACGTACGGGTGTATACTAAATTACAAGAGAATGGGGTTCATTGAACCGTAATTAAGGTCTGGTATGCTTATGCCAGCACCGAAAAAATCGAGAGGTGAGTCATGAATTTGAAGCCGTTAGCTGCGCTATTGCTATTTGCCTGCGTCCCCGCGTTTGCGCAATCCGCGGGCGGCGTGGCGGGACTTTCGGGAGAGGTCAAAGACCCCTCCGGCTCGGTGGTCCCCAACGCGAAGGTTGTGATCTCAACCGAATCGCGCGGCGTGCTGCGCACGCTGGCGACCAATGGCTCCGGGATCTTTTCCGCTCCCGCTTTGGCTCCGGGCCCCGGCTATAAGGTCACGGTGACCTCCGCGGGGTTTGCCGAGTATGTCGCGAGCGACATCGATCTGCAGGTTGGCCAGAATTTGAATATGAGCATCCGGCTGGCTCTTGGCCAGACGTCGACGTCTGTCGAAGTGACCGCGGCCGCTCAACTCCTGGACGATACCAAAACCGACGTTTCCCAGGTGGTCGGCACGCGCGAGATTACGGATCTGCCGATTAACGGCCGCCGCGTCGACTCTTTCGTGCTGAATACTCCCGGCGTGACCAACGACGCCACCTTCGGCCTGCTTACCTTCCGCGGCGTAGCCGGCAATAACTCGTTTCTGCTGGATGGCAACGACAACACCGAGCAGTTCTACGACGAGAACGCCGGGCGAACCCGGATCCAATCGCAGATCTCCGCCGACGCGGTCCAGGAGTTTGAGGTGGTATCGGCGAACGTCTCGGCCGAATACGGCCGGGCCATGGGCGGCGTAGTGAACACCGTGACCAAGAGCGGCACGAACGGCGTTCACGGAAGCGCGTTCTACTTTCTGCGCAGCACCGGTTTCGACGCCCACGATCCTTATTCCGCCTTTAACCCCACCGAACACCGCATTCAGACCGGCGGAACGGCAGGAGGGGCGATTGTCAAGGACAAGCTGTTCTACTTCCTGAGCGCGGACGTCACGCGCCGGAATTTCCCCTTTGTGGACAGCCAGGTGAAGGTCGGTTTCCTCGACACGGTTAACCAGGTCTGGGTTGGCTGCGGGTCTCCCGCCACGCCCGCCCAGTGCTCGGCGATTAACGCCCTGCTGCCGCGCTTCTATGGGCAGATTCCGCGAACGGCGAGCAATGACCTGTACTTCGGCAGGATGGACTATCACCTCAACGACCGCAACACGTTCAGCGCCAGTTTCAATTTCCTGCGCTGGAAGTCGCCCAACGGTATCCAGACCGGTCTCACTTCCACCACCGGCGCGGGAATCACGGGCAACGGCGACGACAGCGTGGCCGTGCGCAACGGGAAGGCCACCTGGACCTCGGTGATCTCCAACAGCCTGGTCAACTCATTCCGCTACGGGCTGGATACCGACCGCCAGGCCGACGGGTTCGATCAGGCGGAGTTAGGGGGCGGCCTTGGCTATCTGGATGTGTCTGTGGCCGGCGTCCAGCTTGGACCCGCAACCTACCTCCCGCGGGTTGAGCCTCTGGAAGTCCGCCACGAGATCGCCGACGACGTGAGCTGGGTAAAGGGCAGGCACACGATCAAGTTCGGGTTCACCTACGAGCATGTCAATGACAACGTCAACTATCTCAGCAACCGGTATGGGTCTTATACCTATCCGACGGTGACCTCGTTCGCCCAGGACTACTCCGGCAACACGGCCGGCCTCAAGAGCTGGTCGGGGTATAGCCAGACATTCGGCAATCCCCTGGTGGATTACACCATCAAGGATATCGGATTCTATCTCCAGGATCAGTGGAAGGTTTCGGACCGGCTGACGGTGACGCTGGGCGCGCGGTACGAACATACGTTTATGCCGCCGCCGCCTGCCGCCAATCCCTTGTACCCGCTGACCGGAGCGCCGCTGCACACCGGCTCGGTGAATCTGATGCCGCGCATCGGACTCGCCTACCGGCTCAATGAGAAAACGGTAATCCGCGCCGGCGCCGGTACGTTCTATGCGCGTCTGGTCGGCGGCATACTTGACGACGTTTACACCGGCAACGGCGCGTATCAGATATCGGATTCCTTGACCTCCTCCAACGCGGCGCTGCTGGCTGCCGGTCCGGTTTTCCCGAACGCCCTCGCTGCGCCGGTCACTGGTATCACTTCGGGCGCCTCCACCCTGGACGTTCTCAGCCCGAATCTGAAGACGCCGTATTCCGAACAGGCAACCATTGCGGTAGAGCGGCAGCTCGCGAAGGACATGGTGCTTACCGTTTCCGGAATCTTCAGCCGCGGGGTCAGCCTCTACGGCACCCAGGACGTCAACGCTCCCGCGCTCGGTGCGCCCTTCACCTACACCCTCTCCGGCGCGCCGGCCGGCTACCCGGCAGCCTATGCGACTCAGGTTTACTCGACGAGTGCGCGGCCGAACCCGAATTTCGGCCCCATCTACCTGGAAACCAACGGCGTCAGCAGTTGGTACGACGGGCTCTCCATTACGTTTGACAAGAAGTTCTCCCATGGATTCCAGTCGTCCGCGTCGTACTCATGGTCCCACGAAATCGACGACGGGCAGGGCGCTGCCACCAACGCGATCTTCGGATTCAGCGACGGTCTGTGGACCTACAACGGAATCTATGGCTTCGATAAAGGCAGCGGCGGGCTCGATCAGCGGCAGAGGTTTACCTACACGTTTGTGTGGGCGCCTACCCTCCTGCACTCCAACAGCGCTTTCGCCAAATACGTAGTGAACAACTGGCAGCTTTCGAGCATTACGACCATCCAGAGCGGCCGTCCGACCAGCCTGTCGATCCACATGAACGACACGCCCACCGCCATGTTATACAGCGCCTCCGCCCTCGACGGGTTTAACGGGAACTTCCGCGTCCCGTTCCTGCCGGTGAACAGCCTCTACACGCCGTGGGTGGAGCAGGAGAATTTCCGCCTGACCAAGGTCATTCCGCTGCCCCGCGAGAGCATGAAGCTGGGCCTTAGCTTCGAGGCGTTTAACATCGCCAACAACTGGTCGCCTACCAGCCTGACTACCCAGGCCTTCACCGAGGCGAAGGGCGTGCTTACTTATACCCCGACGGCCTTCGGTGTCGGGCAGGGCGATGGCGGCTTCCCCGATGGCACGCAGGCACGCCGCCTGCAGGTCAGCGCGCGCTTCACGTTCTAGTTTCGGCTCTGTCTTTCTTTCGGGGCAGGAGCGCAAGCATCTGCCCTTTTTCTTGTAATAGCGCCCCCAGGCATTTCTGTCATTTCCGCCCTTGAGCATTCTGACGCGTCCTGGCTTTCGCCACCGCCTCGCGTCCACCGGGCAGGGTTGCGGCCCGGGACAACGCCGCGTCGCGATCCGACTCCTGCCCGAATCGGTCATACATCTCCGCCAGCCAGATGTAGGCCCCCAGCGGTGGGTCGGGCAATCTCACCAGAGCCGCTGCGGTCTCGCGTACGGCCTCTTGATCGCGGCCCATGCGCGCGTGCACCGAACCGAGATTGTACGCCGCGGCCGCGTCCCCGGGATCGAGCCGGCAGACCGTTCTAAACTCGCGTTCCGCACCGTTGATCTCGCCGCGGTCGAAGAACCCCCACGCCAGTCCCTTGTGATACAGCGCGTACTCCGGCGCCAGCTTCAAGCATCGGCTGTAGAATGCCACGTCGTCCTTCCAATACCCCTGAACGTGCCAGAGACTGACTATGCACGCAGCCCCATACGCAATTCCTACGGCCGCCAGGAGACGGCGGCGGTGAGCCGTGCGCGCGGCTGCCATCGGCACGCTGGAGATCAGGAGCGACCATCCGAACAAGGGAATATAAAGATAGCGGTCCTGGATCATGAATTCCCATACGCGCGCGCTGAGAATCAGCGATGGCGCGAGTGTCAGGCCGATCCAGACGATACAAAACCCATACAGTCTCCTGTGTGGAGTCCGGACGATCGCGAAAACCCCCACTGCCGCCAGCAGCGCCAGGAACAGGGCAGGAATATAGAAGTGTGGGGAACCGAGAGTGGTGACAAACGCGAGCGGGTGAACAGGCCCCGCCGCAAATGGCCACGCCAGCAGTGACAGGTAAGTAGCCGCGGCGGCCGGCAGCGTCATCAGCACCTCGCCGGGCGTCGTCGAGCTGACGCTGCGAATCGTCGGGCCCATCACCCACAGGCGGGCGCCAAGGTACAACAGCATCGTCGGAAGAAATGGCACGGCGGACGCCAGGGCCGCCCGCAGGCGTTGTGCGGATTTACCATCCGCGTTTGGTCCGCACACGAATTCATGGACGGCAACCAGAAGCGGCAGGAAAATGGCGCCCTCTTGGGTGAACAGTGCTGCCGTGTAGGCCAGGACGGAAACAGTCAGCCGCCCCGGTTTCTTGCGATCCAGGGCGGTCGCAAACGACCACAGCATTGCCAGGTGCGACGGCCGCATCCAAGCGCGATGGCTACCTTCTCATTGGCCTCGCGCTTCTCACCATCGTCGTCTATTTGCCTTCGCTCAGCAACACATTTGTCCTCGACGACAATCGGATGATCCTGAATAACCCGGTGATCGGAAACCGGTCATTCCTATGGAAGGGATTCGTTAATGACTATATCTGGTTCAGAGACGGCGAGGGCCTTCGCGGAGGCCTCAATTACCGGCCGCTCCACCTCCTGGCGCTCGGTCTCTCCTACCGGCTCTTCGGCCTGCGGCCGGTGGGATGGCATGCGGAGCTGATCCTGTTCCACGTGCTGGCCGTGCTCGCCGCATTCAAGATCGCCCGGGCCGTGTCTTCGGACCGGAGGGTCGGCACACTGACGGCCGCTCTCTTTGCGGCGATGCCGATTCAAGCGGGCGGCGTGGCATTCTGCTCCGCATCCCAGCCCCTGTCCGGCGCCTTGATGCGAACCAGATGCGACTTCTTCGTGATCTCAGCGGCCGAATACGTGCCGGACCAGCGTGGGCACGTGATGGATCTGGTCCCGCCATTCCTCCGGCTCTGAGGCCGGCCAAATCAAGACGATCGCTTCCACCACCGGTCCAATCGGCGCGAACTGTGGAACGATCAAGACGCCTGGGCCTCGGCAGGCCGGATTCGAGGCGTGCTCGAAAATGTCCGCTCATCGTTCGCCTGTCATGCGTCACCAGGATGCGGCGCTCATTCGCCCGCCCGCTCCAGCACATCGGGATCTTGGACCCCTTCGAGACTCGAATCGGCAGCCGATGCGAAATCCATGCTCGGCTCCCGTCGCCGGCTCGCGGCGACGATTGCATAGTTGAGGTCGGCGTCTGCCTGAAAGCGGATGCTCAAGTCCGGGGCTCACCCATTCCTGCCCGGGCGCGTTGCAACTTTTCCCAGAGCTCTGGGTTGGCTTGTTCCAGCGGAATGGTGTCCGCCTCGAATTCCCGCTGGTTGCGGGCCAGGTACTCGTCGATCTCCGCCTGATGATCCAGGTAAAAGGCGATCGCCCCGTAGATCTGAGCACGCTTCAGCAGCGGGTATCCGGTCTGGATGGCTTCAGCGGAGTTGCCACGGTTAAAGGAGTAAACGACAGAGTCCAGCGAGATCCGCGTGCCAGCCACATAATAGCCGCCGTTGCGCTGGTCAATGTACTCGCTGTTCATGGATATTCTCCCCGATTCGAGTATAGCAGCGGACATCGGGCTCGCATCTTGGTTGGCGGAGCGCGCTTGACGGCGAACTTGGCCCGCCGCGTGAGAGTCCGTTCCGCGAACAACTGCGATGTGGTTCCTTCCTTCGCGGCGACACCAACCCGTGGCCGGTTGCACTGACCGGCTGGCGTGGCGTCGCTCAAACAGGATGAAGTATCCCAGCCCCGAATCCCGCCATTCTTGTTGGCTTATCGTCGATGCTTCTTGGCCTTTGCCAGTGCCACTGCCTCGCGTCCGCCGCCCCGGGCAGGCAAACCCGCTCTTCTGCCACCAGCCGCCAAGAGTTCCTGGAAAAAATGGAAGAGAACCGCGGCAATACCGTCGGCCGCCGCGCCGCCCTCCTGCTGCAGCGCCTGCTCGTGGACCTGCGCCGCCGGCACTACAAGCCCACCCAGGGCGACAACCGCGGCATAAGTCATGCAGCCACTTGGGTCTGCTAATCCTGGCTGCGGACCCGCTTCCCAGCGGGTCAGCCGGCCGGCAGGTCGGATTGCGAACAGGATTGCCTGACCGGATTGCCCGCCCCAAGGTGTGCGGCCATGCGCGGCATCACAGATCTTCGAGGTATCCGGAAACGGTGCCGACGATCTTCGCGCTGACCGGCTGGCCAGTGAGGGAGGTTTCATCGACCGTAAGAGTCGCTTGCGGTCCCTCGGCATAGATTTTTGCCGGTTGGCTGCAAATGAGCATTCTGTTCCCCGGACTCACCGGTTCCGAGGACAGGGCGAAGTAGAAAACTCCACCCGTCGGCTGGCCATTGGTTGTCAGATGCATCTCAATCGCTCCCACCGACTGGATCGCGGCGGAGAACGACAGGAATTCGATCACCAGGCGCTTGCCCGCGGCAATCGGGATCTGCGCGATGTTGCCGGATCCCGGCTTCGAAATGTCCCCAGGGGGCGGCGGAGGCGGTAACGTCATGCCGATCTGAAACGTGAAAGGTTGCTGGCTCATGGTTCTTTTCTCCTTTGGTTGAGCAATTTACCAGGTCTGATGTGACTCGCGCCGGGTGGCACGGCGGCGGACTGCCTCTACCTGCCGTTCACCGGTCGGGCGCGAGTATGTGTTATAGCCCGGCTGCTGTCATGATTAGCGTGGTCACGCCCGACAGAACCGATTGGGCAGTTGAGCAGTTGACCGGCATTCCTTCCGGAAGCACCAACTTCGCCATTGACTTCAGGGCCAACTGCGCCGCGCTTGGGAAATGCAGGTTGCCGCTGAATGCGAGTAAATAGTTCGTGTTCGGTGTAGCCGATAAAGGTGCGTTCGTGCCGGTAGGGGAGAGAATATTGAAGTGGCCTATCCCCGAAACCCCTTTAAATCTTCCAACCGAGGTGTTCTCGGCGTCGTACGCGGCTTCCACCAGAAGTGCGCTCGTGTCTGAACCGATCTGGCAGCCCTGGCCTTGGAAGTGCAAGGCGAGAGTCGATGTATTGTCGTCGGCATCGGTGATGGAGAGATCTCCGATGACCGGATAACAAGAGCCGGCGGCGCCGTTAGCGGTTGGATGCGTGAAGTCGATCGTCTCGACTGCGGTGAAAGGCTGCCCTTCGCCAATGTCGCCCCCGGCGTTGAAGAGGGTTTGCGCCGACAGCGTACCCTGGGTGGTTACCTGGCAGGGATGGGTCGTGTCACAGGCATAGCCAGTCCCCGGTTGGCCGGCTTGGCTGGATACCACGGTACCCCATCCATCCACAAATCCCTCGCAACAAATGTGACAGCCAGGGCAGCAGGGATAGCACATCTCTGGGTGAGCCTGCGCCGTGCCCGGAAAGAGTGTAAGCAGCGCGATGAACGCCGC
>Ga0116222_1001300_pt1 | contig 14004 bp, 10 predicted proteins | sample Sb_taG_12_FD_88963 | JGI IMG/M metagenome (GOLD analysis project Ga0116222, IMG submission 88963) | Peat soil microbial communities from Weissenstadt, Germany - Sb_50d_9_AC metaG | ecosystem: Environmental > Terrestrial > Soil > Wetlands > Peat | place: Germany: Weissenstadt | collected 2010-09-21
GGCGGACCTGCGGTCGGGCAATCGCAGCGAGGCCTTTCTTCGGCTGATGCGTTTCGAAAGCAAGCGGGCGCGGGCGTACTACGACGAATCGCGGCCGCTGCTGGACCTGATTCACCAACGCAGCCGGCCCTCGCTGGCGGCGCTGATTTCGATCTACTCTCGTTTGCTCGAGCGCATCGAGGGCAGCAACTACGACGTGTTCAAGCGCCGGGTGCGGCTTACGACATTGGAAAAGTCGTGGATCGTGGTGCGGGCGCTGGTTTCGTAGGTACGAGCTGTCAGCCTGCAAGTGGTGATGTGGAGTGCGCCCGCAGAACGGCTCCCCCTCGGCCCGGCCCGCTCAATCTCCGATCAGGCTCAACCGGCGCGGATCGTGCTGCGGCACCTTCGGGGCCGGCGGACGTTTGAGATCGTCGTGACCGCGGTCGAATTCGCGGATGAGCTGATTGAGCTTGAGAGAGGCTTCCCAGATGTCGCACAGCAGGTGCAGCGCGAGCAGCCGCCTTTGATGCCGCCCCGTCCATCGACCGCCGGATTGTATCGCCCGTGTCTGGCGCAACGGCCATCGAACTTGCGGGATCGGATCTTCGAGGAAGCCCCAACCCATACACATTAGCAGGGAACCGGAAGATCGTGGTTTTGCTCAGTGGCAGATTCCGCAGCAGCCAGGTCTCGAACAGCGGGTCGCCACACTTCGATAGCGCGACGACGGCGGCAAGCCTCCGCACGTCTTCGGCCCCGAGCGGAAGAAACTCGGCGCCGCAGTGCTTGGCGCGTTGGACGAGTTCCGCACCCCTGGGTCCTGAGGGAGGATCATAGTTCCGTAGCAGAAACAGCCGGCGACCGGCGAGTTTTTCCGACACCCCGGAAGTTGTGAGGGCGGCAGTCAGGGACGCGCGTCAGGCCACGCCATCACCGAGGGCCGCTGGCAAAGGGGCTGCTCTACGACGCCTCCCTGACTTGACCTGTTCTAAGATAGCGTTGTATCTCCTCGTCGATTTGGGCCAGATCGTCAGCGATCTCGGGCGGTGGCGAGCCGAGACGCGCCTCCCGAACCAGTTGGGCAGCATCGCCGTAAAGGCCACAGTCGAGAGCTAAGCTCGCGGCGCTACGGAATAGGACGGATCTTGTCGGTTCCATGCCAGGATCGGCTAAGCGAGCGGCCTCCAACTCAAGCCTAAAGGCCGCCTCGAAGAGGTTCTTTGCGCGCACATCACTCGCGTTCCGCCGCACCCTCTCCGCCAGATCGGCCGCTTCCATAGCGAGGTGATGCAAAACCTCAAGATGTCTCATATCCTTATCATGTGAACCTGGGGCTGACCAAACTCAACAACGCCAACGAGGCCCGCCACTTCACTAGAATAACCTAGGAGGCGGTGCACTTTCTTATTGACGCGGCGCTCAATCTCACCGTGGCCACCCCGGAGAATACCCGACACCTCCAGGCGCATTGCGTTTTGGAACAACCTGCTCCGGCTGTCACCAAGCCAATAGTCGAATCCGCTCGGTCTTCTTGCCCGGGCAACCACGACCAGGCCCAGTTCCACCTCGGCGATATTCGCTGCCACCGCCGTGGCCCCTCTTTCGACTGCAAAAACAAGATCCGCGAACGTGTTACGAACCTGAGCGGTTGGCGGAGGCCAAACGACGTCGCTTGCTCCGACAAGGGGCAGGAACATCTGGAACGGAAGTTGCTGTCGCGGCGGAATCCTCCATTTCTGAAGGGCCCTTTTCGATTCCAGGAACACGTCCCCCGACAACAAGAGCGCTGTTGGAGGACTGTGGCCGCATTCGAAGAAACACATTGAAGCGGCTTCGACGAGGCTGGTCGACTCCGCAGGAGTCAGCCCGGGTCGCCCAGAGCAAAGCGAGGTCAAGTCGTATTGTTGGACAGACAATACACCATTATCTATGAACGCGACGATCGAGCAGTCATCCGGCTGGGAGTCCAGTGTGGGGAGCCAGCAAGAGTCGGTGGATTTGCTCAAGGACCACGTCTACATTCCGCTCGATATCATGGAGCGTCACGGCTACACGGTGGAGGAACTGTTTGCCCGCCGGTTCACGCCCGCGTTTCGTGAGGTGATGCGCGAGATCGTGGAGAAGGCGCGCGCGCTTTTCCGGGAAGGCCGGCCGCTGGCCGGCATGGTGAGCCCGCGGTTGTCTCTGGATATCGACCTGTTCAGCCGCGGCGGCATGAAAGTCCTCGACAAGATCGAGCAGCAAGGCTACGACGTGCTGGCCGCGCGGCCCGCTATTTCGTTGGTCGATCGCTCAAAGAGCTTGACACACAAGTCACGGGGGTGCGCAGAGATGACGGGCGCCGCGAAGGTGGCGCGTGTGGCTGCTGCTGCAATCGGTGGCGAAGGCGGCCATGCTGGTGGCTCCCCTGTGAGCGAACTGGAGCAGTCCTACCGGTATTGCCTGCGCGTGGCTCGCACCAGGGCCAAGAACTTCTACTACTCGTTTCTGCTGCTCTCCGCGCAACAGCGCAAGGCGATGTGCGCCATCTACGCGTTCATGCGCTACTGCGACGATTTGAGCGACGAGCCCGGCGCGAACCGCGGGGCCATCGACCGCTGGCGCGCGGAAATGGAGGAGGCGCTCGAAGGCCGCTTCAGCCGGCACCCGGTGTGGCCCGCCTTTCATCACACCGTGCGGCGGTTCGGCATTCCGCACCGCTATTTCCGTGAGATGATCGACGGCGTGGCTTCGGATCTCGATCCGCGGCGCTTCGAGACCTTCGACCAACTCTACCGCTACTGTTACCAGGTGGCGTCGGTTGTGGGGCTGACCACCATCCACATCTTCGGCTTCGACACGAGGAGCGCCTTGCCGCTGGCGGAGAAGTGCGGCGTGGCGTTTCAACTGACCAACATCCTGCGCGACATCCGCGAGGACGCCGAGCATGGCCGCATGTACTTGCCTGCCGAAGACCTGGACCGCTTCGGAGTGACCGAGGCGGACCTGCGGTCGGGCAACCGCAGCGAGGCCTTTCTGCGGCTGATGAGTTTCGAAAGCAAGCGGGCGCGTGCGTATTACGACGAATCGCGGCCCCTGCTGGACCTGATTCACCAACGCAGCCGGCCATCGCTGGCGGCGCTGATCTCGATCTACTCGCGTTTGCTCGAGCGCATCGAAGGCAGCAACTACGACGTGTTCAAGCGCCGGGTGGCGGCTTACGACATTGGAAAAGTCGTGGATCGTGGTGCGGGCGCTGGTTTCGTAGGCAGGCCTCAATCGCCGATCAGGCTCAACTGGCGCGGATCGTGCTGCGGCGGCTTGGGAGCGGGCGGGCGTTCGAGGTCGTCGTGGCCCGGGTCGAACTTGCGGATGAGCTGATTGAGCTTGAGGGAGACTTCCCAGATGTCGCACAGCAGGTTGCAGCGCGGGCAGCCGCCTTTGATGGCGCCCCGCCCGTCGACCGCTGGATTGTATCGCCTGTGCCTGGCGCAGCGGCCATCGAACTTGCGGGATCGGATCTTCAAGGAAGCTCCAACCATACACATTAGCAGGGAAGCGGCGGCGGGGACAGAGCATCGCACCAAAATGTCGGGTTTGGAACGTGTTTTTCGTAATTGAGGAATGAGAGGCTATTTTTGGAGCACACATGCTATCCAACGCATCTCTGGCAATCGCGCTCATGGCCGGCCTGGGCCTGGCGAGTTACGCCCAAACCGCAACATCGATCAACATCTCCGCCGACATGACGATCGTCATAGACTTCTCGGCGGGCACCTCCACGTCGACCATTACCGGTTCGGGGGCCGCGACCGGGTTCGGGTCCCTGACCGCCACCGCCGGCGGGAGCGTAACGACATCGGACTGTGTTTCGGGCTTCGCTCCGGTTACCATCGGGACGACGGGGATAGCGCCGGCCACTTTCAAGCTGGATTTTGGCGGCGGCAATACCATGAGCGGCAACCTGATCCTGCCTTGCAGCGCGCTGGTCACGGCGCTGAACGGATCCTCGGCGCCCTCATCGGGCAGCGGAACCGGGTCCGTCACGGTAACCGGAGGCACCGGCAAGTACACCGGGGCCACCGGCTCGTTTCCCTCGGTGAACATGACGGTGACCATTACCGGTGGCTCGGCCAGCGCAAGCGTGCTCACCTACGTCTGTACCGCCCAGATGTCCGGCAACGGCACGATCACCGTGCCGGGAGGCGGCCCGAACCAGAGCAGCGCCCCGGTGGGCGTCAGCCCCTCATCGGGCAGCGCCGCGGGCCAGTCCTTGCAGTTCACCTTCGCCGACCCGCGCGGCGCGCAGGACCTCGACGTGGTCGACGTCCTGATCAACAACTTTCTGGATGGCCGCAATGCGTGTTACCTCGCTTACAGCCGCAGCGCGGGCGTGTTGTACCTGGTGGCCGATAATGGCGGCACGCTGCTGGGGCTGACGCTCAATGGAACCGGCTCGGTCTCCAACAGCCAATGCAGCGTGGCGGGCGCGGGAACCTCCGCCAGTCCCAGCGGCAACAACCTGGTGCTGACGGTGAATCTCAATTTCACCGCTGCCTTTGCCGGCAACAAGATTATCTACATGGCCGCCCGCGACCTGCAGGGCAACAACTCCGGCTGGCAGGCGCTGGGCGTTTGGGCAGTGCCGGGCTTCAACACATTTCCGACTGCCGTCAGCTCCAGCCCGGCGCGCAGCACGGGTACGGTCCAGACTTTCACGTTCACCTTCAGCGACAGCAAAGGCGCTCAGGACCTGGGGGTGGTGAACATTCTGATCAACAACTTTCTGGACGGCCGTTCGGCCTGCTATATCGCTTACAGCCGGCCGTACGGGTTGCTCTACCTGGTAGGCGATGCGGGTGCAGGATTGTCGGGGGGCCTGGCGCTGGGCGGCTCGGGAACCGCGAACAACGGCCAGTGCACGGTGAGTTCCGCAGGCTCATCGGCCAGCACCAGAGGGAACACGCTTACCCTGACGCTGGCGATTACTTTCACCGGCGGGTTCGACGGCAACCGTGTGATCTACCTGGCGGCACGCGATTCGGCGGAGGCTAACAATTCCGGCTGGCAGGCGCTGGGCACAACCGGCGTGCAGTGACGCCTAAAATGCTGGAACTGCCCAGAGTGCCAGGGTGGGGTGCCTCCCGCTGGCTGCGACCCGGCTTTTGCCGGTTCGCCGAGAAGCGTCCCGATGAGCGGGGTACGATCCCTGCGGGCGTCTCTGGAGGCAGAAACCTCCGTGATCGAGGAGCGCCGGCTGAAAGCCGGCGGCAGCCAAGATTGGCTGCCCCGCAGAGCAGCAGAGCCGCAACCAGAGGCCGACCGGGGGGTCGGCCGCGGGCCAGGGGGCCCGCCCCACCAAATCGTCGCAGGCTGCGAAGACTTGAGAGTGTTGTAGTACAAGCAGATCAGAATCAGGAGGGCACCCCCTGCGCCACGAGCTGGGCAAGCATTCCAGACGGCGCTATCCCATCTCGAAGTGCAAATCGCCCACGACGGCTTCGCCGATTTCGCTCTGCCGCTGGCCGACTCCTACCACCACGCCGGGGAACCCCAAATACTGGCTGCATCCTCGGTAGCCGTCGATCACCTTCTCGCCGCGCAACCAGACAGCCGCTTCCTTGCGCAGAGGATCGTAGCGAATCTCCAGGCGCGCGAACTCGCCCGGCTTGGGCGGCCCGATGGGCCGCGAAATAGCGTCGATGCCGGGAGAAATCACGCGCAGCGCATCCAGGCGCGGCTCGCCCTGGTCGGGCGCCACCAGGTCCACGGAAAACCGGACGCCGAAATCCTTCAGGATCACGCTCAAGTCCACAAAGCCGTGGACGGGCCGCAAGAGTGCGGAGAGCCTCCATGGCCTTTGGAGCGCAAGCTGCTGCGCGCGCGCTGAAAGCGCATAGAAGTACCCGCCCTGGCTGCGGGATACCAGGCGGTTTCCGTTGTATCGTTCATGGCGCGAGTCCATCTCGTCCAGGTCCAGATCGATGACACCCCAGGTCTTCCAACCAAGATCGCGGAACGATTGCGCGCCCTGGAAATCGATTCTCTTCTCCGCCTCGGAGACGGGCCGATGCGTCCACGCCACCCAGGCAGCCGCGGGCACCCCCGCCATGGCGGCGAGAACGGAGCGCCGCGACGGCCGAGACCAGCGGGGCGGATTGCGCAGCGCCGCCGCCACGTGGCGGCCGAACTCCGCGGCATCGCGCGGCCGGCGGCGCGGATCCACGCGCAATGCCCCCCACAATACGCTTCGCAACGGCGCGGGAATCGACGGGTCGAAATCCGACTTCCCGATCTTGCGTTGCCGTTCATAGAGCGCGGCCGGCGACGCGGCTACAAACAGCGGTTTGCCCGCCGCCATTTCGTACGCCAGCAGGGCAAAGGCGTAGATGTCGCTGGCCGCGGCAGGCTCGCCGAGCAGTTGCTCGGGCGCCATATACTGGGTGGTTCCGAAGAATCGCGTGGTCGTCGAGCTGTACTGCTCCATCTCGCCGAACAATGCGATTCCGAAATCGATGAGCAATATCCGCGGTTCCTGCCCGCGCATCTCGACCAGCACGTTTTCCGGTTTCAGGTCGCGATGCACCACGCCGCTCGCGTGCGCCGCCTGGATGGCCGATCCCAGCGCTTCACAGATCAGGGCGGCCTGCCTGGCGGGCAGCGGCCCCAACTCCAGCAACGAGCGCAGGGGCTGTCCGTCAACGTAGGGCATCACCAGAAACGGCGCTCCGTCTTCGGTCTCGCCGGAATCGAGCAGGGTGACAATCGAAGGATGGGAAATGCGGCGAAGGGCGTCGGACTCGGCCAGAAACCGCCGCTTCAAGTCGTGCCGGAACCAGTCCCAGGTATGCGGGACTTTCACCACCACCTGCCGGTCCCCGGCGGCCAGGTCGGAGCTCAGCCAGGCCTCACCGCTGCCGCCGGCGCCCAACAGATACTCCAGCCGGTAACGGCCCGCCAGCACACGTCCGGGCTGGCGGCTGCCATAAGGTTCGCCACGGCGCTGGGGCATGGGGGCTTCCAGCACCTCGTGAGTTGCCAGGAGGCGCCGGACCTCACGCCTGACTTCTTCCGGTTCCCGCGCCAGAATCTCTTCGGCCTTGTCCGCGGAGGCCAGCACTTCACCGAAAGCATCGGTGACGCGCTCCCAGTCGGCCGGCGTCATGTGGTCAAGCGCCCTCCGGCGAGCTCGGCATAGAGCCACGCGCGCGCGGCCAGCCACTCTCTCTGCACGGTCCGTTCGCTCATCTGAATCGACCGGGCGATCTCCACGATCTCCATCCCGCTGAAAAACCGCATTTCGACGATGGACGCCTGCCGCGGGCTCAGCTTCTCCAGTTTCTCCAGCGCCATCAGGATCTCGATTCGCGGCAGCATTCCTGCATCGCCGGCCTGGCTTTTCACGCCGCCGCCGGGAGGCGTTCGCTTGGCCGCATTGCGCGCACGGTGCCGGTCCGTCAGGATGTTGCGCATGGAAGCAGCCGCGAATGCAAAGAAATGTTTCCGGTCGACCCAGTGCTTGGCGTCGTCGCGGAGCAGGCGAAGATAAAACTCACTGACCAGTTCGCCCGGCTCCAGTGTTTGCAGCCACCCCATTGCGGCAAATTGCCGCAGCATCCTACCCGCAATATGGTTCAATTCCCGGTCGATCAGCGGCCCGATACGCCGCCACCGGGCGGCCGCCGAAGTGGCCGGGCGGTTCAATGCCTCGGTCAGGTTCGACGGGGGCGAATCGGCGTCAGCGACCATCGCCACCTCCCGGCCGGGCGGCACGCGCCCTTCCCCTCCTTGAATCGGCCCTGAACCATCGAAGAGCATCATCGCACAAAAATGTCTGGTGTGGAACGTGGTTTCCGTAATTGAGTAATGAGAGGGTGGTTTCCTGGAGGTGAGGATGAGCAATGTGGGCGCGTGGCCGCTCGCGGCCGTGGTGTTTCTCTACGCGTGCGGAGCGGCCTGCTCCAGTCGTAAGGGTAAAGAAATGTCGGCCCTGGACAGCATAGGCAGCGAATACTCCCGGCAGTTACAAATCGCAAACGACAGAGGTCGAGCGGCCGTGGAAATGAGCCGCATCATCAGCGCCAACAACGATCAGACGATTCGAGATATGGACGCGAAGCGCGCCCTGAGCAACGCAGGCTCCGGCCGCGTCTCTACGAACAGCTCGAACAGCAGCTTCGAGCGTGGCGCGGATAACTTCGACCAGTACATGCGGGACACCGAGCACGTGGTGGATCAGTGGGGGCAGGTTTCCGACCAGCCAAACCAGTACAACCTACACTGGACCGATAGGTTCGGAAATTTTGTCCGTTCGAATGACGCGAGCTACGATCCGAACGCGCATTCGAATCAGCACTACGAAAAGGCGAAAGCGATCCACTGAGGGGCGCGATATGAACTTCTCTGGCGGCAGAAACCCCGCGGGTCGAGGAGCGCCGGCTGAAGCCGGCGGCAGGCTGAAGCCTGCCCCACCAGGCAGCTCTGAGTCAGCGCGGCAGGCGCCACAAAAGCAGTGAGTCATATGGCAAGTTCATTTTGCTTCGGGAGAAAAGCGATGCGCATCAGGTTTTCGTTGGCCCCCGTTGTGGCGGTCTTCTTTCTTGCCCGGACGACGCAATCCAGTCCGGCCAATCTCATTACCAATGGCAGCTTTGAAACCATCACACCCCCGGTAGCGTCCGGTGGTTATCAGATATTCTACGCGGGCCAAAGCTTTAACGGCTGGACCGTAGTGGGGCCGGGTGGCACCAACAACATCGCTGTGATCAGCGGCGCGTTCACCGATAGGGGATTCAGCTTCCCTGCCGAGGATGGGGCAAATTGGGTGGATCTCACCGGAGGTACGTCCAATACCACGGAGGGTGTTCAACAGACCGTCACTACGGTAATTGGGACCACCTACAACCTCTCGTTCTGGGTCGGCAATCTCGTCGACACCACTTACAACATTTACGGAACCACGAGCACCGTGAATGTATTCCTGAACGGTATTCAGGTGCTCAGTGCCACCAACAGCGCCGGGGCCGGGACCACCACTCAGACCTGGCAGCAATTCACCTATCAGTTTACGGCCACCTCGACATCCACCACCCTGGCCTTCATCAATGGCGATCCCTATAACGACAATACCAATGGCTTGGACAATATCGTCCTGACCGTGGCGAGCGTTTCGCCGCCGCCTCCCAACACGCCCTCCGACTCCGATCTCAACGGCCTCAACAACGACGCGATTACCGGACCTGCGCCGTGCATCGCAGGCGACCCGGTAAACTGCGCCACCAGCAACCTGGTCGAAACTGCCAGCGACCTCACCGCCGGGGGGCGCGGCCGATTCCTGCAACTGGTGCGCACCTACAATTCGCTGGATGCTTCCTCGGCCGCGTCTCCCGATGCGGCCGGCTTCGGATGGACTCACTCCTACGCCGAGTCGTTGAGCTTCGATGGCAGCGGGAACCCGACCGTCCATCGGGGCAACGGCTCCACTGTTCCATTTATCGCCCCCGGCCCGGTTTTCACCGCGCCCCCATATGTCATCGCCACCCTCGTCCAGAACGGGAATGGCACCTGCACGTTCACGTTGCCCGACCAACGGGCGGACATCTTCAGCTCGACCGGCCGACTGCTGATCGAAACCGACCGCAACGGCTACCAGACGACGCTGGCGTACGACGGCTCCGGACGAGTGACTTCGGTGACTGACCCGGCCGGCCGGGCGCTGTCGTTTACTTATGGGGGCAACGGGTTGGTGTCTTCGGTGACCGATCCCATCGGACGAAAGGTCAGTTATGGCTATGACTCGTCGCAGAACCTGATTAGCGTCACGGACGCGGGCGGAAACGTCACCAGGTATACCTACGACAGTACTCACCGCCTGACCAGCATGACGGACCCCAACGGCGGGATCGCCACCAATACGTATGACCGCAGCAACCGCGTGGTGTCGCAGACCGACCCGGCGGGGCGGACCATGACGTTTGCATACGCCAGCGGCACCACCACCATCACCGACGGCGGCGGGCACGCAGTCGCACAGACCTACACGGGTAACCGGCTCACGACGCTGACGCGGGGCGTGGGCAGCCCCGGAGCGGCCACCTGGACCTTCACCTACGATGCAGCAGGCAACCGCATTTCCGGCAGCGATCCGAACGGTCATACGTGGAATGCGACCTATGACACTAAAGGCAACCAACTGACCTTCACGGATGCTCTGAACCGTACTGCCAGCGCGACCTACGATGCGCTGAACGATCCGCTGACGCGAATGGATCCGCTGGGAGTGACGACCACCTACACATACAACTCGCACGGCGACCTCGCAACGATGAGCCGTCCGCTGACCGGCACGTCTCAGACTTCGACCGAGACCTTAGTGCACGGGGACGCGAGCCATCCCGGCGATATCACAGCCTTCGTCGACCCGAACGGGCAGACCTGGTCCCTGACTCATGATGCCGATGGAGATTTGATCCGGCGGGTGGACCCGGACGGCGGCATCTGGACGGGAAGCTACAACGGCATCGGTTGGCGCACCAGCGAGGTTCTGCCTCGGGGCCACGCCGCCGGGGCCAATCTGGCGGACTTCACGATTACGCACGTTTACTCGTTGCTCGGGCAGACCCTCCAGAACACCGACCAACTGGGGCACGTGACCAGGTATTCTTACGACCCCAACCGCAACCTGGTGAGCACCACGGATGCGAACGGCCACATCACGCACTTCGCCTACGACCCCGACAATGAGCTGACCAGAACCACGCGTGCCGATGGCACCGTGTTGATGACGTCCTACGATGCCGCCGGGAACATGGCCGGGCAGACCGACGGGCTCGGGAAAACCACCAGTTACGGTTACGACGCCTTGAACCGGCGCGTACTGGTCACCGACCCATTGGGGCGGACCACGTTTCACGCCTACGACGGCGCGGGAAACATCACCAGCATCACGGACCCGAGCAACCAGAAGACCACGAAGACCTATGACGCCGCGAACCAGCTCACTGGCATCGCGTATAGCGACGGCACGACGCCCGCGGTCAACTTCACGTATGACTTGGATGGACAGCGAATCGGGATGGCGGATGGGACCGGGGCGAGCGCTTACCAGTTCGACTCGCTGCACCGCCTGACCATGAGCACGGACGGCGGGGGCAACCACGTCAGCTATGGGTACGACCTGCGCGGGGACCTGACCGGCCTCACGTACCCCTCTGGGAAGCAAGTGACCCGCGTGTTCGACGGGGCGGGACGGTTGACCTCGGTCGCTGACTGGCTGGGGAACAAGTCTACTTTCCATTACGACGAAGATGGCGATCTGACCGGGATCGGCTACGCCAACGGCGTCAATGGCGCGTTCGGATACGACCACAGGGACCGGGTGAGCTCGATGGACTACCGATTCCTGCGCTTGGACTACACCCGCGACAATCTGGGTCAGGTGAGCCGGGTGGACACGGACGGACAGGCCGGCGATGAGAACTACAGCTACACCCCGATCGATCAGGTGAGCCAAGCCGGCCTGGAGAGTTTTGCCTACGATCCGGCGGATAACCTGGCCAGGCTGGATTTTATAGGGCAGTCCTACGACGCTGCCAACGAGCTAATCCATGAAAACCTCATTTTCACGAGCAACTTGACATACGATGGCCGCGGAAACCGGGTGCAGTTCTCGATCCTGGGCTACAACCAAACTTATCGCTACGATCAGGCCAACCGGCTGACCGGCTACGGCTCACAGGCGACCTATTCTTATAATGGAGACGGGCTGAGGATGCGGAAGGTGGTGAGCGGCGTTTCCAGGACATTTGCGTGGGACCTGGTGGGACCGCTGCCCCTCCTGCTGGTGGACGGAACGACGCAGTTCATCTACGGGGCGCACGGCAAGCCGCTGGAACAAATCAACCCGGACGGGAGCGTTTTGTGGTTCCACCAGGACCAACTCGGGAGCACGCGCGCACTGACTGACCATGCCGGGCACGTTGCCGCCCGCTACGGATACAGCGCTTACGGGGTGCGGCCGGGCATCGACCCGGACGACGACGGCCGGCCCGCACTGACACCGCTGCTGTTTGCCGGTCAGTACACCGATTCGGAGTCCGGCCTGCAGTATCTCCGGGCGCGTTACTACGATCCGGCCACGGGGCAGTTCCTGACGCGGGACCCTATGAACGCGATCACCAGAAGCCCTTACCTGTACGCCGGCGGCAACCCTGTCAATGTCACGGACCCGGCCGGGATGGAGGGCGAGGACGACGCTCCCGTTCCCACTCCCGTGGAACTCCCGCCCGATGCCTCAGCCACAGCGCCAGGCACTTCGGGGCCCGTGTCCGACGTGCCCGTCTCCATGCCGATGGGGTGCGATGCCGGCGGCACTGGCGAACTTGCCTGGAACCCGTTTGACCCCCTTTGGAATTGGGCCAATAAACAGACAGTTACGAACCCAGGCCCGACTAAAGACGTCGTCGATCAAGCGCAGATTTTGTACAACCAGGCGACCAACCGGTACCCCAACGATCCTGCTTACCAGAACTTAGCCAACCAGCTAGGAAATCTGATTGGGCAACAGGGAAACCTGAAAGGCGACCTGTTTGAAACCAAGCTCAACGGGATCATCCAGAGTCCGAACAACGCACCTCTGGTGCAGCGGCTCCAAGCTAAGTGAGATTGCCCGGCCGTTCGGTTAACACGGGCGAGCAGCATCTACGCTCAGATTCTGCTCGCCTGCCGAGAATTCGGCGATCTCTCAACTTTCATGTCGCGCACCGGCGGCGGGGGCTTGAGCCGCCGGGGTGCCGGGGCGCGGTACAATCCGATTGAATGCCGTCGGTCAGCCGCGTCAATTGGGCGAAGTTCCGTGTGGCGGCGGTGTGCGTGGTCGCGACGATCATCCTCGCCACGCTGGTCTATCTTCTTACCGGCGGAACGCTGCTCCAGCAGAAGGCCACCGTCTACCTGTACATTCCCGACGCCAGCGGCCTGACTTCCGGCTCGCCGGTTCGGGTGGATGGGATCGACGTGGGCAAAGTGGACTCGGTGAATCTCTCGGGCTCCAAGCAACCCAATCGCGTCATCCGGGTGGCGATGACCGTAGAGCGGGGACGGCTGGCCAGCGTGCCCGCCGATTCCTTCGCGCAGCTCAGCTCCGAAGACCTGGCGGGCGACAAGTTTGTGGACATCACCAGCGGGAGAAGCACGGACCGGATGGCGCCCAACGGAGAGCTGAGCTACAAGGAGCAGACGGACTTCATGAAGAGCCTCGACCTGAGCCAGGTGGCGAAGCAGTTGCGGGACGTGGATGCGGTCATCACGGACATCGAGCAGGGTAAGAGCCGGCTGGGCCAGTTCATCCAAGGCGACGAGTTCTACAGGGATCTGCGCAGGCGTACGACGGAACTGCAGAACGGCATGCGGACCATCGCCAGCACCACCAACGAAGTGGGCCAGTCGCTCTATACGGATAAACTGTACCGGCAGGTGAGCGAACCGCTGGCGACCCTGGATCAGGATCTGGCGAAGCTGCAGTCGGGCCAGGGAACGGGCGGCCAGTTGCTCCGCGACAGCGCGCAGTACGATCAGCTCCAGGCCAGCGCGCGGGACCTGCAGAAGACTATCGGCGACCTTCGATCGGGGGACTTTCTCAAGTCGGACCAGATGTACAACGAGTGGTGCCGGGGGCTGGCTGCGCTGATTCAGAACGTGGAGCAGATGAATGCCGACCCTATGCTCGAACGGTCGGAAACTTACGACAACATTAATGGGTACGCGAAGGAGATGCGGGACCTGGTGCGGGACTTCCGCAAAGACCCGCGCAAATTCCTGCGGCTGAAGTTCTGACGCTACTCGTGATGCAGGGCGCGGGACGGGACCCGCTGAAGCGGGTCCGCAGGCTGAAGGCTAACGCCACATAGTTTTCCACCGGACGTTCTGTGATGATTGTGGGGCGGACCCCCCGGTCCGCGGCCGACGCCCTCGTCGGCCTTTCGCGGATCGCATCGGGCTGATTTGGTTGTGCAAACAGCGGGTCCAGGGGGACCCGCGCGGACC
>Ga0116222_1001305_pt1 | contig 13980 bp, 13 predicted proteins | sample Sb_taG_12_FD_88963 | JGI IMG/M metagenome (GOLD analysis project Ga0116222, IMG submission 88963) | Peat soil microbial communities from Weissenstadt, Germany - Sb_50d_9_AC metaG | ecosystem: Environmental > Terrestrial > Soil > Wetlands > Peat | place: Germany: Weissenstadt | collected 2010-09-21
GGCGACCGATCCTGGTTGGTGCGGATCAGCAGCCGGTCGCCCTGCGGCACGATCTCCACCGGCGTGTTCTCGTTGGAGCGGTCGCCATCCTGCCGCGACCAGGCGCGAATCACTTTGTGGCCGTTGACGGAAATCTCTTGCGAATCTCCGCCGATCACCTTGATGCTGCCGCGCGGATTCTCGAACGTGATGCGCGTCATGCCTGCCGCGCTGCCGTGCGCGGAGACGGGGTAATCGTACTGGTCGCCGAAGACGTCCAGGCCGCGCGGGGTGAAGTGGATCCCGTGCTGATGCGCCTCCCAGATGGCCGACCCGGCGATGCAGATCATGATCACCAGCACCACCTCGCCCCCCGTGAAGCTGGAGTAACTGCGATCCCGCGAGGCCGTGACTTCCACCAGCCGAAGCAGGCCCCACCCGATCAGCAGGAAGGGCCAGTAGCGCGCCACCAGGTCGAAGACCGAAGCCTCCGGGTGCATGTTGTTCCACAGGAACAGGGCGCCAATGATCAACAGCAGCAACGGCCCGGTGAACGATCGTCTTCTCATACGGAATCTCCAGAGGGAGGGGTCTGCCCGGAATCGCCCGCTCGCGGCGGCGCGCTCGATCCGAATCCACCCTTGGCCGGGCCGGAGGGTGGAGGAGGTGTGGCCGTGCCCGTGTAGGAGCTTTGGCGATAGCTGCTCGAGCCCGTGTCCGGAGGCGGAGGAGGCGGGAATCCATAGGGCTCGCCAGAGCGCGAGTGCGGAAATCCCGGAGCCCCGGACCGCGCCGCTCGTGGGACGCCGGCACCGCGGGACAGCAGGCTCAGCAATCCGAACACGATCAGCAGCACGGGCCAAGTCTGGTTGAAGCTATAGTGCGTGAAGTTGTTCAGCGCAAACAGCACGCCCACCGTGATCAGCGTGATGGGGCCGCGGATGGCCCGCACCAGGGGAACTTCACTGCCGTTCATGGCGCACCTCGGGCGGCGCGGGATCGTGCCCGGTCAAGCGGCCATAGAGCAGGTACGCGCCCGCCGCGATCAGCAGCACCGGCCAGTAGCGAATCACGTATTCGAAGTCCAGCAGGTCGAGCGTGTGCAGCAGCAGCAGGACGCCCAGAACGATCAGCGCGATGGCCGCCACCGGAACGCTGCTCTTCCGGCTGTTGGTGTAAATCAGGCTGGAATACTCGTCCACCGGCTCGCCGAATCTCCGCTTGCGGGCCGTGTGGTAAGCCTCAAATGCCATGTAGAACTCCCAGGCGGCAATCAGCATTCCGAAAATCGGTTCCATCCCATGGGTTGCGCCCGAGCTGACGATGCTGACCAGGAGGCCCCAGATGATTGCGTGCACCAGGCCCTTGGCATACTGCCCGTTGTAGATGGCGCCGACTCCCGGGATCCAGCCCAGGAAAAAGGCGAGACCCGGAGAGATGTCCGACTGGCCCAGCGTCACCGGGCCGTAGGGTCCGCCCGGAGGCATTCCCGCGCCCGGCGGAGGCGGGGTGAAAGGCGCGGCGCCGGGCGCTGCGCCGGCAGCGGCGGGCGAATGCTCCGCGCAAAAAACCGTGCCGTAGGCGTCGCGGCGGCATTCGTCGCATACCGGTTTGCCGCAGGAGCGGCAATATGCCGTGGCCGGCACTTCTGGATGATTCTGGCAATTCATAACGTATCCCTCAATGTGGGTCTCCCGACGGGTTCGCCAAGCTACTCTTGTCGTGGACTTGGAGCGCTCCGCCGGGTGCTGTGGCGCCTGGGACCGGAGCAGGGTTAACGGGCAGCTTTCGATCGTCGGTGGGTGGGGCAGTCTTCCGATCGTTGGCCGGCCTCTGGTCTTCGTCTTGCTGCTGCCAATCCCGCAGCGTGGTCTGAATCTGGTACACGAACTTCAGGTTTTCGTAAAACTTCACGGAGCGGCCCCAGGCCCGCACCGCGCGCTCTTCGAGCCCGGCCCAAATTCTGGCAGGCTGCAAGTCGGCCGGCTGCAAGGGCCGCACCGGCGCCACGAACTTGGCGAGCATCGAGATCGAGAGAATCGTCATCGCCATTCCCATGGCGTACTTGGGCTGCAGGATCGGGCTGAGAATCGCCGACACCCACACGCGAACTTTCGATCTTCGCTTGAGCTTGGTCCACGGCGCATCGAACAGAATCCGCGTGACCAACTCCGGAGGCGGCTCCACTTCGGCGGCGCGCTCCATGAAGGCCACCGCGGCGGCGGAATCCCGCGCCAGCTCGGCGCAGGCCGGACACTCGGCGAGGTGACGCTCCAGCTCGGCCTTCCGGGCCGGCGCGAGCGTGCCGTCGACGTAGTCGCAGATCAGGATTTCGATCTCTGCGCAGTTCATACCGCCAGCTTCTGCTTCCGCAAGAGGCGGGCCAATTCGGCCCGTCCCCGGTTAATTCGCGATTTTACCGTACCCTCCGGTATCTGGAGCACCTCGGCAATCTCGCGGTATTCCATTTCCTGCAAATCGCGCAGGATTACCGCCTCCCGCAGATCGGGCGAGAGTTTCTGCAAAGTCGCCTGGAGGATCTCGCTGGCTTCCCGGCCCGCGATCATCTGGTCCGGCCGCGCCGATCGCGCCGCTCCCGTCTCCTCCAGCATCGGCAACTGATCCTCAATGGAATCCGTCACGCGTTCTTGACGAGAGCGGCGATAGTGGTCGATCAAAAGGTTACGGGTCACCCGCGCCAGCCAGGTGCCAAAGGAGCCCTCCGCCGAGCGGAAGGTCCGCAGGGTGCGAAAAACCCGCAGAAAAACTTCCTGGGTCAAATCCTGGGCTTCCGAGCCGCTGTTGGTAAAACGGTAGCACAGGGCGTACACTTTCCTGGTGTGCACGCGGACCAGCTCTTCCCACGCCGGCTCATCGCCGCGCATACATCGGGAAACGAGGCTGGAATCGGGATCCAAAGTACGTTCTAGCAGATTGCCGCCTCCGCGGATACCCACCGGTTGTAAAGTATGGTCGCCGGCTGCGTGATTTCCGAAGCTCCCGAGTGCTAGCGTCGCGGCTGCCATGGCTCGTTTCTTTCCATATGGAGAAACGAGGCTTTATCATGATAGGTTCAATTTTTCCCGCATGCCAGTGAATTCGAGGCATTTCGGGGTGCCTCGGCGTCCGTCGCCGGGTTAAGGCTGGGGTTATCGGGTTAAGGGAGGTAGATCCGATTCGGCATCATACGTGGAAATGGGTGGCGGCCTGCCTGGCGGCGGCCGGTGCGCTGGGGTGGTTCCTGTACGCCCAGTTGTCCGCCCGGGGGTTCGACTGGCGCCTGGCGGGCCGCAGCTTTGCCGGCTTGCAATGGGGCTGGCTGGCGCTGTCGCTGATCCCCATCGGCGCAACCTACGGGGTTCGCGCGCTGCGGTGGGCGATCTTTCTCAAGCCGCTCAAGGCGCGTCCCTCGCTGCGCAATCTGCTGTCCGCCACCTTGATCGGATTCACCGCCATCACCCTGTTCGGGCGCCCCGGCGAGTTCGTTCGCCCCTACCTGATCGCCCGCAAGGAGGACGTTCCGGCCACCTCGCAGTTCGCCGCCTGGCTGCTGGAGCGCATCTTCGACCTGCTGATGGCGCTGCTGGTCTTTGCCTATGCGCTGACCCGCGTCCAGGCCAGCGGCGCGCTGGTCGGCTCGAAATTCGCCTGGGTGCTGGCCGTCGGCGGTAGGATTGTGGGTGTGGCTTCGCTCGGCGTGTTGGTGCTGCTGCTCTCGTTCCGCCACTTGGCCGACCCGCTGCAGCGGAGGTTGGCCGTTTTCCTGCGCTTCCTGCCGGAGGCCCGGTTCCTACAAATGGAGAAGTTGACTAAAGCATTCGTGCAGGGCGTGGAATCGACGCGCAGCGATGCCGCACTGCTCGCAGTTTTCCTGTATTCCGTTCTGGAATGGGCGCTGATTGCCGCGTGCTACTGGTGCGTGGCCCAATCCTTCTCCGGATTCTTCACTCTGGAGCTTGCGGATGTCGTTACATTCATGGGATTTGTCTCGTTCGGAGCAGCCATACAGATTCCCGGGATCGGAGGCGGTATCCAGGTGGTGGCGGCCGTGGTACTCACCGAGATCTTCGGCGTGAGGTTGGAGACAGCCACTGCATTCGCGCTCCTGATTTGGATTCTTACATTTGTAGCAGTTGTTCCGGTGGGCTCGGCCCTGGCCCTCAAGGAGGGCTTGGATTGGCACAGCCTGCGCCGGATCGGCTCTGAGGTTGCAAAGTGAAGTGTCCTTTTTGTAATCACTTGCATGACAAGGTCGTGGATTCCCGGGAGACCAGGGAGGGCGACACCATTCGCCGCCGCCGGGAGTGCCTGGGGTGTGAACGCCGTTTCACCACCTACGAGCGGATCGACGAAGTTCCGTACATGGTCGTCAAGAAAGACGGACGGCGCGAGAAGTTCGACCGCCAGAAGGTGCTGGGGGGCCTGTTGAAGGCCTGCGAAAAGCGCCCCGTGAGCACGGCGAAGCTCGCCGACCTGGTCAACCTGGTCGAATCCAAGGTAAGCGACTCCCCTGACCGCGAGATATCTACTATAGATATAGGAGAGTTCTTGATGGAGAGCCTCCGCGAGCTGGACAAGATCGCCTATGTCCGCTTCGCCTCGGTCTACCGGGACTTCCAGGACGAGCAAGCGTTCTTTAACGAGCTGAAGAACCTGTTGAAGACAAAAGGGGGTTAGGGGTTGGGGGCTGGGGGTTAGGGGCTAGTGAACACCCTCGTATCTCCGGGCCTCCCGGCGCGCGTTTTCCACACAACCCCAACCCCCAACCCCCTTTTTCCCAATCCCCGCTTTCCTGTAACCTAATCACTTCCAACACATCTTTAAAAATAGGGCTTTAACTTTATAGTGGAATGGTGATATCATCAGTCGAAAGTCGAACCCCGAATGCCTTTCTTCGCAACAGTAGGGGCAGGACCTTTGAGTCCATTCTTTTTCAGGTAAATACCCCATTCCCAGACATCGATGTAATTGGATCGTGTGTCCATGGGGGAGGTGAGTCTTAGTGGATCATTTCGAAGATCAGTTTTTGGCGGACAACCCTGAAGCTTTGGGTATTAATTTCGAAGACGAAGCCAAGTTCTTCGATCCCGAAGCCGCACATGAGGGCGATTTCCTGCAGCCCGCGCCGGTGGAAGAATCCATCTACACCGACGATCCGGTCCGCGTGTACCTGCGAGAGATGGGTGCCGTCCCGTTGCTCACGCGCGAAGGCGAGGTCGATCTGGCCCGCCGCATGGAGCGCGGTAAACTACGGATGCAAAAGGCGATTAGCCGCTCTGCCCTGGTGCAGCGGGTGGTCGTCGACTTGTCCGAAAACCTGAAGAAAGGCATCGTCGAACTGGAAGCTGTCGCCGACCTGGGGGATGTCGAGGAAGGCACGCCGGCCGACATCAAGGTGCGCATGGATGCCGCCAAGCAGTTTGCCGATGTCGGCATTCTCTACAAGAAACTGGTGCAGTTGGAGGAGAAGGTGGATGTCACCGCGCCTGCCAACAAAAAGGCTCGCAAGCGCCTTTCCGCCAAGCTGAACCGCGCCAAGGTGGAGACCTCCCTGGCGATCCGCCGCTGTCCCTTCAGGACCAACAAATGGAAGGAGTTCACCCGCGAAATCGAGCGCGCGGTGGACGAGATCAGCCACCTCGACAGCGAGATCAAGAAGCTCGAAACGCGCAACAATCCCGTCCTGCAGTTGCGCCTGCGGGAACTCAAGCGGGAAATCAAGAAGCGCGAGACCGCAGCCGGCGCTTCACTTCCCGAGCTCCGCCACAGCCTGACCGTCATTCGCCACGGCGAGGCGGAAGCCGAGCGCGCTAAGAAGGACCTCGTAGAGGCCAACCTCCGCCTGGTGGTCTCCGTCGCCAAGAAGTACGTGAATCGCGGACTTCACCTCCTCGACCTGATTCAGGAGGGCAATATCGGCCTCATGCGCGCCGCGGACAAGTTCGAATACCGCCGCGGCTACAAGTTTTCGACCTATGCCACGTGGTGGATCCGGCAAGCCATCACGCGCGCCATTGCGGACCAGTCCCGGACCATTCGTATTCCGGTCCACATGAACGAGAGTATGAACAAGTTCCTGCGCGCCACCCGCGAATTGGAAAAGGAACTGGGCCGTACTCCTACAAATGACGAAATTGGCCGCCGGATGGACATCCCGGTGGAGAAGGTCCAGAAGCTGAAGACCATCTCCCGCGACCCGGTGTCGCTCGAAACGCCGGTCGGCCGCGACGGCGAGTCGGCGCTCGGCGATCTGATCGAAGACCGCTGGGTGGGTTCGCCGGTCGATGCGGTAATCGAATCCAATGTTCGCGACGAGACCGCCGGCATCCTGAAAACCCTCTCTCCGAAGGAGGAGAAGGTGATCCGGATGCGGTTCGGGATCGGGTGTGAGCGCGAGCACACGCTGGAAGAGATCGGACAGGAGTTCGACGTCACGCGTGAGCGGATTCGCCAGATTGAAGCCAAAGCGTTGCGCCAGTTGCGGGCGCCCGAACGGGCCCGCCGCCTGCGTGCGCTCATGGCCGCGCGCTAGTCTCCTTCCATCCATCTGCTCTCCAGCCGGGGCCTGAGCCGCCCCGGCTTTTCTTTTGGCACCCGCAGGAGGCCGACGAGGGCGTCGGCTTGCGGACCGGGGGGTCCGCCCGGGGGTCCGCCCCACCAACGCGCCACTTCCGCCTCGCTCGTGGCATCATATCAACATGCATCTGCGAGGGATTCTGATGAGCGCGGCCACCGTGCTGGCTGCCTGTGTGCTCTTCTATGCGGCCGACAACCCCAAACTTCCGCCGCCCTATGCCACCAAGGCGGTCAACAACCGCCCGCGCGTGATTCCGCAGCCGAACGGCGCCAAACTTACCGTGCCCCCCGGGTTCCACACCGAAGTGTGGGCCGAGGATTTCGATACGCCGCGGTTCATGATGCTCGGGCCCGGCAACGAAATCCTGCTGGCCGATTCGGCCAATCCGCCTCAGGGCGCGATCTACGTATTCCCCGGCGGCGACCCCAACCAGCGCCGCAAAATGATCGACGGGCTGAACAAGCCGTTCGGCTTGGCGATGTTGAACGGCTATCTCTACGTGGGCGAGCCGGATTCCATCAAGCGCTTCAGGTACGACGCCAAGGCCATGACCGCCGGACTTGGCGAAGAAGTCATTTCGCTCAAGGGCCAGGGCACCCACCACTGGACGCGCAGCCTGCTCTTCGACCGCGCCGGCAAGAAGCTCTACGTGGGCGTAGGCTCCGGGTCCAATTCCTCCCCGGGTGAAGATCCCCGCCGCGCCGCCATCAACCGCTACAACGTCGACGGCACCGGCCATGAGATCTACGCCGCTGGCACCCGCAATCCCATCGGCATGCGCTGGTATCCCGGCACCGACACCCTGTGGGCCGCCGTGCAGGAGCGCGACGACCTGGGCGACGACCTCGTCCCCGATTACTTCACCCACATCCAGGAAGGCGGCTTCTACGGCTGGCCCTACGCTTACATCGGGCCGCACGAAGATCCCACCAACAAGGGCCTCGCTCCCGACCTGGTGGCCAAGACCCTCGTGCCCGACGTGCTGATGGGCGCCCACGTCGCCGTGCTGGATTTCATCTTCTACACCGGCAAACAATTTCCGGCCGAGTACCAGGGCGGCGCCTTCGTCGCCGAACACGGGTCGTGGAACCGCTCCAAACGCGTCGGCCAATCGATCGCGTTTGTGCCCTTCAAGAATGGCAAACCCTCGGGTCCGCCGCGTCAATTTCTCACCGGCTGGATGCTGGGGCCGGACGAGCGCGACGTGTGGGGCCGGCCCGTGGGGCTGCTCCAACTGCCCGATGGCAGCCTGCTGATCTCCGAGGACGGCAACAAGAAGATCTGGCACGTGAGCTACACGAAGTAGCACCGGCATTTTCTTGACCCGTCACCGGGCTCGCCTGTGTGGAGTTGCACGAGTTGATCCGTCTCCTGTTTCTTGCCGTCGCGTGTGGCGCTGCCTGCGGCGCCGCGCCCTTTTCCCATCGCATCCATCTGGGCCAGGGCCTCGAATGCGTGGAGTGCCACACCGCGGCCGCGGCCAGCACCAAAGTGGAGGACAATCTCCTGCCCGCGAAGCGCGTCTGCCTCGCGTGTCACGAGGATGGCGAGGTCGCGATTCCGTCCCCGCCCACCACGCGTTTGTCCAAATTCAGCCACGCGCTGCATCTTAAGATGGGCAGCGCCGCGCCCTTCATCGCCTCCGCCATCGACCACGGCAATTACCTCCAGCCGCCCGGCGATATCCGCCGCCACCTGAACACCAAAAACCTGTGCCAGGCTTGCCACCGCGGCCTGGAGGAATCCGACCAGGTCACTCGCGCAGCCCTGCCGCAAATGGCCGATTGCCTGGTCTGCCACACGCAAATCGATCCACCCTTCAGTTGCGAAGACTGCCACTCCAAGGACGCCCAACTCAAGCCGCCCAGCCACACGGAGCGGTTCATGGACGCCCACAGCTCCGGCAAGCTGCATCTCGACAAGAGTACGTGTGCGGTTTGTCACGGACGAACCTTCACCTGCATGGGGTGCCATTGATTGCCGTGTCACTAATTGCCACCCCCGGGGGGCGGCAGGTTAGTGCAGCCAGTGCCCGCATGTGTCCCTCCCACCACACATTTTCCAATGCAATCCGTCTGAATATAAAGAACGTAGTTCCTGGTAACAGGATTGCTCAGCAGAGAGTCCGAAGGAGGAGCGGCGGATGCCGATAGCAAAGATCACGGGACCGGGTTTGGCGGGGATAGGGATTTCCGTTGCTCTGCTTTGGGGCTGCGTCATCGGCGAGCGCATGATGGTCGAACGCGCCTTCACCGAGCGCACCCGCGTGATCCAGGATGTCGAGCGAATGCGCAGGCATCAACCTGAGCCCGTCTCGGCGCCCTCGCTTCACAGGTCCCACCCTGTCCACGTCACCGCGGGCTGATGTAGCACAGGCATTCCTGCCTGTGTTCCGTTCCGGGAAAACAACACAGGCACGAATGCCTGTGCCACTTGGTCTATAATAAGTTAGCGGAAGCAGGGATGCCGGAAAACGATAGCGCCAGTTTCACACCTCCACCCGCGCCGCCGAGCGAGCCGAAAGCGCACACCCTTTCCAGTCTCTGGAACGCCCTATCGTGGGTCCGCGACCTGGCGTTCTCGGTGCTGATCGCAGTGGTCCTGATCGTCTTCATCTACCAGCCGGTGAAAGTCGAAGGCACCAGCATGACCCCCACCCTCGCCGACCAGGAGCGCATCTTCATCAACAAGTTCACCTATCGCTTCGGCCTGGGGGCCATCGAGCGCGGCGATACCGTGGTCTTCTGGTATCCCCAGGACCCCAGCAAATCTTACATCAAGCGGGTGATCGCGCTGCCCGGAGATCGCGTGCGCATCGAGGACGGACAGGTCTATGTGAATGGCTCAGCGCTGGTGGAGAATTACGTTCCCGCGGACAATCGCGACATGATTTCGTGGAAGGACGGCTCCGAGCAGACCGTGCCGGCGGACCGTTACTTCGTCCTGGGCGACCACCGCAATTCCTCGAGCGACAGCCGCTCCTGGGGCTACGTCCCGCGCGCCAACATCTACGGTAAGGCCGTGTTCATTTACTGGCCGCTGAACCAGATCGGCCGCCTCAAGTAAACCGTACCAGGTCGCCTGGATGCTACGCCCGTACGTTTCGGCCCGCCCGGCAGGGCGGAAGACGCTAGCCCACGGCGTGAGCCGCGTGGTTCGGCCGCCGAACACGCCTAGCCCCGATCCAGGCGTCACGGCTCCAGCCGAGCCCGCAGACGCCGCCGCGCGTCGTCCCACGGAATCGGCTTAACGGCCCCACTATCGATCTGCTGGAGGCGGCGATAGATCTCCTCTCGCCAAGCTTCTTCCGCGTCCTCGTCGACCTCGACATCCAGGCTTCCGATCAGCGAATCGATCAAAGCGGCGCGAGCCTCCGGTGGGAGGGCAAGCGCGTCTCGAAACACCTCTGCAGCATCACGTGGCATACGTCCAGTGTATTACTCCGATCACACCCGCCCCCTCTTCAGCATCTCCCGCGCGCAGTTATACCCCGGCGCCCCCATCACCCCGCCGCCCGGATGCGCCCCCGACCCGCACAAATACAGCCCCTCGACCGGCGTCCGATACCGCGCCCATCCCGCCACCGGACGCATCACGAACATCTGGTCCAGGCTCATCTCCCCGTGAAAAATATTGCCGCCGGTGATGCCGAACCGCCGCTCCAGGTCGAGCGGCGTCAGCACTTGGCGCGCCTCCACGATCCGGCGGATGTTGGGCGCGTACTCCTCGATCAGCGCGATCACGCGGTCGCCGAACGGCTCGCGCAACTCGTCCCACGTGCCATCGCGCAGCGTGTAGGGCGCGTACTGCAGGAAGATGCCCATGATGTGCTTGCCCGGCGGCGCCAGCGACGGGTCGTACATCGTGGGCATCGTCAGCTCCAGCAGCGGCCGCTCCGAAGGACGCCCATATTTGGCGTCGTCCCACGCGCGCTCGACATACTCGATGGTCGGGCAGATGTGCATGGTGGCGCGGTGATGCGGCCCGGGCGCTCCCGGATACGCCGTGAACTCCGGCAGCCCGCTAAGCGCCAGGTTGATCTTGCAACTGGTGCCTTCGATGCGAAAATGGCGGATCGCCGCCACGAATTCCGGATCGAGATGCCGCTCCTCCACGAGGCGCAGAAACGTGATCTTCGGATCCAGGTTCGACGCGATCGCGCCGCCCTCGATTTCCTCCCCGCTCTCCAGCACCACCGCCCAGGCGCGGCCGCCCCGCACCAGCACCCTGGCCACCGGCGCCTCCGTGCGAATCGCCGCCCCCGCAGCGCGCGCCGAGGCCGCGATGGCCTCCGGCACCGCTCCCATCCCTCCGCGCACAAAGCCCCACAACCCGCGATGTCCCGCCACCCCGCCCATGCAATGGTGCAGCAGAATGTACGCCGTCCCCGGCGAGCGCGGCCCGCCGTTGGCGCCGATTACCCCGTCGGTGGCCAGCGTGACCTTCACCTGCTCCGATTCGAACCATTCGTCCAGGAACTCCGCCGCGCTCTGGGTGAAGATCTTGACCAGTGCGACCATCTCCTTCGCGCTCAGCCCGCGCATGCGGCCCGCGAGCCTCAGGTAATCGATGAAATCTCCGAGCCCGGCCGGAGGAAACCGCGGAGGCGTGGTGAGCAGCAGCCCTTCCACCACCTGGGAAAGGCGCTCGAGCTGGTCTTCGTACGCGGGATAGACCTCGGCATCGTGCCGCGAGAACTTGGCGATCTCGGCCAGCGTCTTGCCGCGGTCCTGCCACATGAAGAAATGGCGGCCGTCCGGAAAAGCCGAAAAGAAGGCGGGGTCCTTGGCGTCCACCTGGTAGCCGAAGCGCTCCAGCTCCAGCTCGCGCACGATGCGCTCCTGCATCAGGCTCGTCAGGTAAGCGCCCGTCGAGACGCGGTAGCCCGGCCAGATGGATTCGGTGACCGCGCAGCCGCCCAGCAGCTCGCGGCGCTCCAGCACCAGCACCTTGCGGCCCGCGCGTGCGAGATAAGCGGCGGTGACCAGGCCGTTGTGGCCGCCGCCGATGATGATGGCATCGTATTTGGGCATGGGGTTCAGTTATGAATATAGAGCCTGGCACGGCCAAGGTGGGGCAGGCGGCCCGGCTTGCGAGGCGCCCGATTGTTACCACACTCTGAAGTCTTCGCAGCCTGCGACGATTTGGTGGGGCGGACCCCCTGGTCCGCCGGGGTCCCCTCGGGGAGGTCGGCCTTTGGTTGCGGCGATGCTGCTCTGCTGCGTGCCCTCCGGGCAACTGCCAGTCGGCCTCTGCGGGAGCCCGTTTTACAGCTTCGAGGCCGCTCACCGCCCTCTTGCCGCAGCCGGCGACGCCGCCGGCGCACTGGGAGCCGCAACCACAGTAAGGTCTTCCGCGCCCGCGGCATTGGCTCCGCCCCCGGACACGCTCGCCTCATTGGTCAACTGACCCGGCGCGGTCGCGGACACGTTCACCGTCACCGTGATCGCCGGATAGGAAGACCCGCCGCTCAACGCGTCAGAGCGCGCGCAGGTGGCCGCCGTTGCCGCCGGGCACGTCCAGCCGGGGCCGGCCATCCCGGCCAACGTAAGGCCGCCCGGCAGAATTTCGCTGACCGTCACCGCCCCGTTGGTGGCCCCGGCCCCCGGGCTGTTGCTCACCTTTACGGTGTATGTGGCGCCGGTCTGGCCTGGCGCGAACGCGCCGGTGTGCGCGCTTTGGATGGTGAGCACGGGCTGAGTCTCTGTGGGTGTCAACAGCCGTACGGCGTTGTTATTCTGATCGGCCACCACTATGTTGCCCGCGGCATCTACGGAGATCCCGTATGGATACCGGAACGTTGCCCCGGTGGCCGAACCGCCGTCGCCCGAGTACCCGTAACCGCCGCCGCCCGCCACCGTGGTAATGGTCCCATTCGCAGTCACTTTGCGGATCCGGTCGGTGTAAGTGTCCGCGATGTAGAGATTGCCGGCGGCGTCCACTGCTACGCCCGACGGGTCGTCCAGCATCGCCTTGGTTGCCGCGCCGCCATCCCCGCCGTAACAGCAGTTCCCGTTGCCGGCCACCGTGGTAATGATCCCGGTGGTGGAGACCATGCGGACGCGGTAGTTGTAACGGTCCGCAATGTACAGGTTGCCGGCGGTATCCACGGCAAGGCCATAAGGGCCGTACAATTTTGAGCCGGTGGCGGCGCCGCCATCCCCCGCGTACCCCGACGAGCCGATCCCGGCCACGGTCGTAATCGTTCCGGAAGTATCCACCATCCGGATGACATTGTTGCTGGTATCGGAAACATACAGATTCCCGGAGGAGTCCACCGCCAGGGCGTAAGGAGTGCCGATCAGCGCGTCGGTTGCCGGGCCGCCGTCGCCCCCAAACGTGCAGCAACCCCCGTTGCCCGCCACCGTCGTAATGTTCCCGAAGCCATCCACCTTGCGGACGCGGTGGTTGTTGCTGTCGGCTATGTAGAGGTTGCCGCTGATGTCCAGCGCCAGGCCTTGCGGAGCATTCAACAAGGCGCTGGCAGCCGCTCTGCCGTCGCCGGCGGAGCCTGCCACACCGGTGCCCGCAACCGTGGCGATCGTGCCACTGGCCGCCAGCTTGCGAACGCGATGGTTGTTGCTGTCGGCAATGTATGTATTCCCCGAGTTGTCTCGGACTACGCCGGACGGCTGGTTCAGCAGGCCGAACACGCCCAATCCGCCGTCGTTGACGCCTCCGCCCACCAGGGTTGCGATGGCGCCGGCCGCGTTCACTTCGCGGATGCGCGCGTTGCCGCTGTCCGCGATATACAAGTTGCCGGAGCCGTCCACTGCCACGCCCTGGGGACTTCTGAGTTGGGCACGGGTAGCGGCGCCGCCGTCCCCGGAGAAGCCGACAACGCCATTGCCTGCCACGGTCGTGATAATCCCGTCCGCGTTTACCTTCCGGACACGCTCGCCGCTGCCGTCCGCAATATAAAGATTGCCCGCGGCGTCCACCGCCACGCCGTAGGGGTAACCCAGACGGGCGCTCGCAGCCGCGCCTCCGTCACCCGAGTCGCAGCAGGACCCGGTGCCGGCGACGGTCGTGATGGTTCCGGACGTGTCCACTTTCCGGACGCGCAGGTTGTCGCTGTCGGCGATGTACAGGTTGCCTGCGGCGTCCACCGCCACGCCATATGGGTAATACAGTTTTGCGCCGGTAGCCGCGCCGCCGTCCCCCGAGTAGCCATACGAACCGTTCCCGGCCACTGTCGTAATCGTTCCGGACGTATCCACCTTTCGGATGACTTGATTGCCGCTGTCGGCAATATACAAACTACCCGCGGCATCCACCGCGATGCCATACGCGCCGCGCAGGCCCGCGAGGGTTGCCGGGCCGCCATCGCCCGCGTAGCTATAACCGCCGTTGCCTGCCACGGTGGTGATGCTGCCGGACGTGTCTACCCTTCTAACACGCCAGTTGTTGGTGTCCGCTATATA
>Ga0116222_1001310_pt1 | contig 13936 bp, 17 predicted proteins | sample Sb_taG_12_FD_88963 | JGI IMG/M metagenome (GOLD analysis project Ga0116222, IMG submission 88963) | Peat soil microbial communities from Weissenstadt, Germany - Sb_50d_9_AC metaG | ecosystem: Environmental > Terrestrial > Soil > Wetlands > Peat | place: Germany: Weissenstadt | collected 2010-09-21
CGTCTGCGGGCCCTGCGGGTGCGGGCGCTCATCGAGGCGGCGGCCACCGAGGTCATGCAGCGGGCGGGCCGTGCGCTCGGGGCCGGGCCGCTGTGCCACGACGAGGCGCACGGCCGGCGGGTCGCGGACCTGACCGTATACCTGCGCCAGCATCACTCCGAGCGTGACCTGGCCGAACTCGGCGCGCTCGTGTCCGGCCGCAGCATGCCGTGGTGAACCGGCCGTGCGCGCGCCGGGTCACCCCGAACCGCATCGACCGGCCCGGCACCGCCGAGGAGGCCTGGGACTCATGGCTGGAGCTGCGGCATCTGTCCATCGCCGACCTGGGCACCTGGTCGAGTGTCGTGATCGTGGCCGCTCACCCTGACGACGAGGTTCTGGGCGCCGGCGGGACGATGGCCCTGCTGGCCGCCGCCGGAGCGCGGCTTCGCCTGGTCGCGGTCACCGACGGCGAGGCGTCCCATCCCGGTGCCGATCCCGCCGGGATCGCCCGGGTGCGGACCGCGGAATCAGCCGCCGCCCTCGGGATTCTCGGCGTCCGGGACATCGAAGTGATCCGGCTGCGCCTGCCCGACACCGGGCTGGCCGCGTGCGAAGACGAGCTGGCCATCATCCTGCGCGAGCAGTGCGCCGGGTTCGATATGTGCCTGGCGCCCTGGGAAGCAGACGCTCACGCGGATCACGAGGCCGCGGGCCGGGCGGCGCGGCGGGCGGCCCGGCAGGCTGGCCAGGACGTGCTGACCTACCCGGTCTGGATGTGGCACTGGGCGAAACCCGGTGACCTGCGGGTTCCCTGGCGCCAGGCCTGCCGGGTCCCGCTCAGCGCGGACGTCGCGGCCAGGAAGAGATCGGCTATCGACGCGTTCGCCAGCCAGCTCACCGACCGCGATGGCGCCGGCCCGGTCCTGCCGGCCGGCATCATGGCGCATTTCACCCGGCGACAGGAGGTCCTGCTGCGATGACGGCTCAGGTGACCCTCGGCGCGGGCTATTTCGACGCCATGTACCGGGACGCGGCGGACCCGTGGGGGTTTGAGGACCGCTGGTACGAACAGCGCAAGTACGCGATCAGCCTGGCCCTGCTCCCGGCCGGACGATACGGCCGCGCGTTCGAGCCCGGCTGCTCGATCGGCGTGCTCACCCACCTGCTCGCCCAGCGCTGCGGCACCCTGCTGTCCTGCGACGTCGCCGCGGCCGCGGTCCAGGCCGCCGCCCGGCGCACCCGCGATCTGCCGCAGGTCCTCCTCGAGCAGCGGGAGATCCCCGGCCAGTGGCCGCCGGGCCGCTTCGACCTGATCGTGTTCTCCGAGATCTTGTACTACTTCGGCGACGACGACCTGGAGCGGGTCCTGAACCACGCGGTAGCCGCCCTCGAGCCGGACGGCACGCTGCTCGCCGTGCACTGGCGGCACCATGTCGCCGACTATCCCCGATCCGGCGACGATGTCCATCGGGTGCTCGCGGCCCGGCCCGGCCTGGCCCGCCTCGTCCGGCATACCGAGCCTGATTTCCTGGCCGAGATCTACATCCGCACCGATAGCGTGCCCGTCTCGGTGGCGCAGGCGACGGGCCTGGCGTGATCGAGGCCGTCGGCGTGGTGGTGCCGGCCCACAACGAGGAGAGGCTGCTGCCCGCCTGCCTGCGGGCGCTGCGGCGCGCCGCTGGCACTGTGAGCATGCCGGTGCACCTGCTGGTGGTGGCCGATGCCTGCACGGACCAGACCATCGCGGCCGCCCGGGCCGGCGGCGCCCGGGTGACCGGGATCCGCGCTCGCAACGTGGGCGCGGCGCGGGCGGCCGGGATGGCCGAACTGCTGCGGCTGACCGCGGATACTCGCCCGGCCGCGGTCTGGCTGGCGACCACCGACGCGGACAGCGTCGTGCCGCCGCACTGGCTGCGGCGCCAGCTCAGATACGCCAGTCAGGGCTGGGATGTCGTCCTGGGCACCGTCAGCGTCGCCGACTGGGACGGACACCCGCCGCACGTGCCGGCCGCGTTCGAGGCCCGGTATGACTTCGGCGACGGGCCGCACCCGCACGTCCACGGTGCGAACCTCGGCATCCGGGCGTCGGCCTACCTCGCGGCGGGCGGGTTCAGGTCACTGCGGACGGCTGAAGACCACGCGCTGCTGGCCGCCGTGACCGAAGCCGGCTGCCCGGTCCTTCAGGCCAGCGACATCACGGTCCAGACATCGGCCCGGCGTCTGGCGCGCGCGCCAGCAGGATTCAGCCATCTGCTGCGGATACTGACCGGGCAGCGAGGTGTTTCCCGTCCCGCTACGGGTAATGAGGGTTCTCCGCTACGACGTTTAGGAGTTATCTCATGGCCAGGCACGACGTTGACCCGGTGCTCCAGCAGCTGGTCCGGGCCATCAACGAGTCAGGGCAGGCCGCGGTGCCGGTCACCGTTTCGGTTCACGGCACGGCGCTGACCGGCGCCCTGATCTCCCAGCGCAGGTACTTCAGCGAGCTCGTCGAGGGAAATCCCCTGATGAGCGCGCTGGAGCCAAGCTCAGGCCTGCTCGGCAAGGAATACGCCAAGGACGCCGAGGCCGAGTCCGACCATCACCTGCACGTCCGGGCGGCCGGCGGCCGCGGCAGCGAGATCGCCGAAGGCCTCTGGCGGGTCAGCCTCCACGCCGTCGACGCATGGACGCTGCGGACCAGCCCCGACGACGTGGCCGATAACCGGGGACCGTTCGAGCGCCTGCTCGGCCACGCCTAGCGGCTCGTGTCCGGTATCTGGCCAGTCTGCCGGCGGCGGCGATCGTGAAGGCCGCGGACCGCAACTTTGTGGTGGTGGCCAGCCGGCTACCGGTCGACCGGGTCGAGGGCCCGGACGGCGAGACCTCGTGGCGGCCCAGTCCGGGCGGGCTGGTGACCGCGCTCGAGCCGGTCATGCGCGCGGCGGGAGGCGCCTGGATCGGGTGGTCGGGCGACGCCGGCCTGGAGCCGGGACCGTTCGAGGCCAACGGCCTGCACCTGGTCGGCATCGGCCTGTCCGAGACCGAGGTCCGGGACTATGTCCCGCCGGAGCTGGTGGTTCGTCCTGGTCCCGTCGTTCGGCAACAGCCAGGCTGACTCGTTTCGCGCTACCCCCGGCGGCCATGCCAAACCTGTTATCGCTGTGCTCCGTCATAGGCGCTGGTGGTGGTCGGATGGCTGGGTGGTTTACCGGCACGCGTTGCTGGTAGAGGGGTGACTGTCGATGGCGTAGCCCGGGATGGGTCGATTGCGCAGCCTGAGGTGACGGGCTGCGGTCGTAACCGGTCCCTGTTATGACCGGCGCTGCGGCGCTGGGAGGCGAAAAATGGCATCTGCACCTCGAACGCTTGAACAACCATTTATGCTGCCCGTTTTGATCCGCTTCACGTATACGGGCCTTTCCGGGGCAAATGCTCGATAACCACCCTGTAGGGGAGCCGGCTGGCGGCGACGTCCCGCCGCTCCTTGATCTGGCATTCGACTCTGGCGCGCTGTACGTTCTGCGCACCGAAATGCGGGCTTGTGCCGGTCAGGCGGGATTGTCTGAGGACCGGGTCGCGGATGTGGTCCTAGCCGTGCACGAACTGGCGGCCAACGTGCTTAGCCACGGCGGGGGGAAAGGCCGGCTGCGGGTATGGAATCTGGCGGGAGAATTGCACTGCCAGGTTGACGACGGCGACCTGATCGCATCGGAGGATCCGGCGGCCCGGACGAACTCGTTGCCTGACCTACCTGGTCACGGCCTGTGGGTGGTGCGGAGGGTAGCCGACCGGATGCAGACGCTGTCTGGCCCTCGCGGTACCCGCGTCACGCTCATCTTCGCCCCGTCCACTCCAGGGTGAACGAGGGGCGAGTACGCCTTGATCGGCTGTTACGGGGTTCCGAGCTGGATCTGCAAACCGCCGGGCTGGAACTTGCCACGGGACTGTTCCCAGGACTGAGCCGGCCAGTGGTAACTCACGCCGCCCTCGGGCGGCCGGTACTCGGCGGTGTACAGGGTCCCGAAGCCCTCGTGGAAGCGGGTGGCGTAGAGCGGCGGACCCAGGCAGGCTGCGATGACGCCGGAGACGTCTGCGCCGGCGGCCAGTAGCTCCTCAAGGTGCTCCTGACGCTCCACACTGCGGATCGCCGCGGCATACGGCGCCCATTCCACCTCGCCCTGATGGTTAGTGACCACGGCCAGGTCCGTGATGCGGGCCGGCCGGTCAGGCGCCAGGTACGCCGTGGCCCACCGGCCGGAGCCGTCCAGGACGGTGACGTTGTAGGACATGTGGACCGGCACCCGGCACAGCACTCGCACGGCCTCCTCGACGGTGCCGCAGACCTCCAGCACATACCAGATCACCAGCGGGATCCCGAAGCCCTCGCCTACCTGTGGCCGTCCCCCGAACGTCAGCGACACGGCCAGCCCGGCGTCGTTGATCCCGTCCAGCAGTCCCCACAGGCAATCGAGCGTGCCGAGCACCCGGCGGTGGCCGGTGTACGCCGTCCTGGCCACCACCGCGTCGAACAGCCGGTAGTCCCAGTCGTAGTTGCGGATCAGGGCCGGTCCGCCCGGCAGGACCGCCGCCTGCGAACAGCCGGTCAGGAAGGGCGGCGGGTTCCACAACGCCAGCGCGGGGCCGGCGTCAGCGTCATCAGGAAGCATGGCGGCCAGCCGCTCCCATGCGGGGACGAGTTCCGGCATATGCTCCTCGAGCGCCGCCCTGGCCTCTCCCGCACTCGGGCGGGTATTCGCGCCTTCCCGCCACCACCGCCGGAAGGCCGGCCAAACCTGCGCCAAATGCTGGCCGATGGTGCTCACCGTCATCGCCGCCGCCCTGACCATCGCGGCGGCCTTCCTCGCTGCGGCGATCCCGCCGCCGGCCAGCGAGGCCACCGCGCTGGCCCACCAGATCCCGCACTACATGCACAGCCTGCAGGACCGCAATTCGCAGCTGGGCAAGCTCAACGTCAAGTATCACATCCAGGAGCGCCTGACCAGCCTGGTCACCGGCGGCGGCGGCTCCCTGGTGGGCGGCGTGCTTGGCGCCGGGGCGCTGGTGCTCAGCACCGCCTCCGCCCTGGTCGCCATCATGGTGCTCAGCATCTACTTCCTGTTCGGCCTGCCGCAGATCAAGGTGTTCGCCTACCGGCTGGCGCCGCACTCGCGGCGGCCGCGGGCCATCCTGATCGGCGACGAGATCCTCGCCAAGGTCGGCGGCTTCGTGCTGGGCAACTTCATCACCTCGGTGATCGCCGGCCTGGGCACCTACCTGTGGCTGCTCGCGTTCGGCGTGCCCTACCCGCTGCTGCTCGGCATGTTCGTGGCCCTCCTCGACCTGATCCCGGTGATCGGGTCGACTATCGGCGGGGCCGTGGTGACGCTGGTCGCGCTGACCGTGTCGCTGCCCGTCGCGCTGGCCACCCTCGCGTTCTACATCGGGTACCGGTCCGGGACAGTGCTGCATGCATCAGAATGTCGCGCCCGGTCCGCCGTCTGCAGGGGGGCGACGTACTGCTGGTCAGGCGATGACAGCGTCGATCGTCTTTTTCAGCGCACTGGGCTGGGCAGGCGACCTGGGCGCTTTCTTCCGGGCCTGCCCGAGCTTGGCCCCGAGTTCCTGCAGCTGTTTGCGGCTGAGGCCGGCCCGCACTTTGGGGAACCAGTCCTGCTCTTCCTCTTCGATGTGATGCGTGACGTTCTCGATCAGCACCGTGGCCTTGGCATCGAAGCGCTCAGCCTCGCCCGGCATGCCGGCTAGCTCCATGCACAGGACATCGGCCACGTGATGCTCTTCGTAGGACTCCAGCACGTCTTCCTTGAGGTCGGGGAGCAACGCGCAGACCTCGGGATACATCACCTCGTTCTCGATATAGGTGTGCACCGTGAGCAGCTCGATGATCTGCCCGACGATCGCTTCTTTCTTCTTGACCGCCTTGTCCCCGGCAGCTTGGAACTTGCGGAACAGGTTGCGGATTTCCTTGTGATCGGCCTTCAGTACCACGATTGCATCTGATGACATGCTGCTCCTCTCGGCTCGCTGGACGTGCGGCGGCTACCCGACGGGCCCGCCGCCAAACGCATCTGCGGATACATGCCGGGGCTGCCATCTGCTGGCCAGCGCCGTCCACCCGGACATGTGGGCAATGACGATCCGCCAGAGTGGCGCCTATCGGCATCTCAAAGGTCATGTCAACGGCTTACTCGCGGAATCGGGTCAGAACTAGCGTCCAGAACTCGATGGTCGCTGCGTGGACTGCGTGCAGGTCAGCTGGTGACGGTGGTGCTCCGTCATGACTGGATCGGCGTGACAAGGCACACAGGGCCAATCAGGAACGATGCGCTCAGCTGGGTTGCTTATGCACTTGTGTGGCGCCATTCAGACGTCTGCACTGCAGAGGAGAGATCATCTTTTACCCGGTCAGCACGACAAGTCTTGTCCGTCATCGCGCCGGGGTGGGTGAACCGCTCGTGCTGCTGCACGGTGTCGGGGAGTCAGCCGCCGGGTGGCGTCCGGTTCAGCAAGCCCTCAGCCGCCACTATGACGTGATCGCGCTGGACTTCCCTGGCTTCGGCGGCTCCGCCAGGCTTCCGGCAGATGCCCCGCCCAGCGCCGTGGCTCTGGCCGACGCGGTCGAACGTGAGATGGACCAACTCGGGATAGGTGACTTCCACGTCGCCGGGTACTCCCTCGGAGCCCGGGTCTCCCTCGAGCTCGCCACCCGCGGCCGGACCCGCTCGGTCGTCGCGATCGCCCCCGACGGGCTGGGAACTCCGCCGGAGCGGGTTTACCAGGCGGCGGCGCTGATGGCGGGCCGCACCATGGCGACCCTGCTGGCACCCGTCGCGACGCTGATGACCGCGTCCGGCCCCGGCCGGAGCCTGTTCTTCGCCATGGAACGCAGCCGGCCCTGGAAGCTGACCCGGCAGGACGCCCGCCAGCTGCTGCTGAACTTCGCCGACGCCCCGGCCTACGAGGAAACCGTCCTGGCCACCATGGTCGACATCCCGACCCGCCTCGACCGGATCACCTGCCCCGTGCTGATCATGCAGGGAACCGCCGACCCCCTGATCAGCATGCAATCTCCCCGCTTCCTCGCGTTCATCCCCCACGCGCAGTTCAGATGGCTCTACGGCCTCAGCCACGTCCCCATCTCCGACGACCCGGAACTCATCACCAGGCTCATGCTCGATTTCCTTAACACCACAGCCGAAGGGCGCGTCCTGCGGGAATCCCTCCCGGCACCGGCGTGACGCCAAACCCCCATCCGCGCAGCCGCAGAACAGGCACGGCTGGCAGTGACGGGCGCGGAGGCCAGCTCGTCCGGGATGTCATGCAGCCTGAGGCACGGCTGGCCGCTGGGGGCCTGGCCACCGAGCCCTAGCCGGGCGACCTGCTGTTACGCGCTGCAAGACAACGTGCGGGCGCGCCATCCCGATGGGCTGGCCTGGGAGTATCACACCGTCCTGAAGCACATCGAGACGCCATGATCTCGCTGCTCCCCCGGCGTTTGCGCACCGCTGACCCCGCGCGAGGGCATCGGCCCGGTGGCGGGGCCGGCGGACTGGGTCCGCCTGGCCGGTATCGCCCGGATGCTGTCCTGGCTGACGCTGGCCGCGATGGGCATCGAGGGCGGGGTGGCGATCGGCGCGGCAGTGGTCGCCGGATCGGCTGCCTTGCCCGGGTCCGGCCCGGACAAGGGCATTGAGGTTATGACGAGCATCATCGTGATCCGGCGGTTCACCGGGACCCGGCTGGCCAGTGCCACGTCCGAGCGGCGCGCCAGCAGCTGGTGGCGGTCAGGTTCTTCCTGCTCGCCCCCTGTCGGTTCATCCCGTCACCGGTGCCCCAGCCGCATGGGAGTGGACCCTGGGCCGACCGGCTTGGCTTGGCTTGGGGCGATGGATGAACCGGCTACGTACCTCAGCCACATCGAACTTCAGCGCTGGTCTGTCCGAGGCCCTGCCTGACCGCCCCGACCTCGCCGCCTCCCGGAACGACCTCGCAGCCGTCTTGCAGCGGCGTGGGCGATGTACCGAGGCTGTGAATATAGTTAGCGAAGTTAAGTAGTGTCGAAGGACAGTTAGCATCTACGCGGACTATCAGCTTGGGAATTGGACCGATTTCGCCGGTAAGGCCGCTGACCCCGGGACCATGGTGGCGTTAGTCTTTCCTCGTGGCATCACCGCTACGCCCGCCACCAGATGCAGAGGACAAGCTCCGGGGCATCCGGTCGGTGACGGATGCGGCGCTGTCCTATCTGGGCGCCGATGACCTTCTCGCCGCGCTGCTGGACCGGGTCAAGGAGATTCTGGACGCCGATACTGTGGCGGTGCTGCTGCTGGACAGCTCGGGCCGTCAGCTCATCGCGACCGCAGCCAGCGGGCTGGAGGAGGAAGTCAGGCAGGGCGTCCGGATCCCGGTCGGCGGGGGTTTCGCTGGCCGTATCGCGGCCGAGCGGCGGCCGGTCATCCTGGCCCACGTCGATCACAGCAATGTGCTCAACCCGATTCTGCTGGAGAAGGGAATCCAGTCCCTGGTGGGCGTGCCTCTGCTCGTCCATGGCGCGGTGATCGGGGTGCTGCATGTCGGCACGGTGCACAACCGGGTCTTCACCTCCGACGATGCCGCGCTGCTCCAGCTTGCCGCCGACCGCGCTGCACTGGCGGTGCAGTCGCTGCGGGCCCGCGAGGACCGTGCCGCCACGGCCGCCCTGCAGCGCAGCCTGCTGCCCTCCGCACCGCCCGCGGTCAGGGGAGCGGAGATTGCCGCCCGCTACGTGCCCGGGGACGGCCAGGTCGGCGGTGACTGGTATGACGTGTTCCCCCTGCCCTGGGGTGAGCTGGGCGTGGTGGTCGGTGACGTGGCCGGTTCCGGGCTCGGGAGCGCGGTCGTCATGGGCCGGATGCGCAGTGCCCTGCGCGCGTACGCGCTGGAGTTCCCCGATACGGCGGTCGTCTTGCGCAAGCTTGATCAGAAAATGCAGTATTTCGAGGGCGAGGTCATGGCCACCGTGTCCTACGCCCTGCTCGATCCGGCCTGCGGGCAGCTGCGCATCTCATCGGCAGGCCATTTCCCGCCGGTTGCCGCGGCCCCCGGCCGGCGTGGTGCCCTGGCCGAGATCGCCGTCGATGCGCCGATCGGCGTCGCCGATGTCCCCCGCCGCCAGGTCACTACATTGGCGCTCGCGCCCGGCGCGGTGCTGTGCTTCTTCACCGACGGGCTGGTGGAACGCCGGGACAAGCCGCTCGATGACGGCCTCACCCTCCTGTGCGAGACCGTATCGCCCGGGCCGCCGGAGGACGTTTGCATCTCGGTGATGAGAGCCCTGGTCGGCAGCGAGCACCCGGGAGACGACATCGCCCTTCTGGTCTTGCGCTGGCAGCGCGAAGCGCCGTCTTGACCCGGTCAGCCTTGTCTGCCCATGCACAGGCCGTGACCCTGTGATCGGGCGCAGTCAGACGCCATACGACTAGTTTTGAAGCGGTACAGCCTTACCGTGCCGGGTGCTTCCCGGGTCGCCGCCGCATTCGCAGGGCGGCCAGGGTGAGGGCGCCGAGGAATACGACGATTCCGATGATCAGCAGGTACAGCAGGCCTTTGGCGACCACGCCGACGATGCCCAGCGCGATCGCTGCGATTACTAGCAGCAGGAAGAGGGCAATCATGAATCCTCCGTACGGGGGCCGGGTCAGCGGCGGGCCAGGCGTCGCTCGCCGCCGGCGCCCGCCTGGTAGGTCAGGCCGTAATGCCGGAAGATCGCCGCTTCGTCGCCGGCCGGCAGCTCGCCGTCGGTATCGATCGAGGGCGCGTCCTTCACCTGTTTCCTGTCGAAGCTGACCCTGACGTAGCCGGGACCGACAGTCGCCTGGTCCAGGGGCACGAATGTGAGCCGGTGCCGGGTAGGCATCCCGACCCTGACGGTAGCGAACGCTGGCCGGTCGGTGCTGGTGTCCACGTAGATAGCCTCCAGCTCGCCGATCTTGTGGCCTTCGGTGTCCACTACATCGTGGCCCCGCCACTCCCGGATATCGGTAGCCTCGAACATGCGAGTCCTTCTTTCTTTCCTTAACCCGGCGCCTGTTTCTGGCCGCACCGCAGCCCGCGGGCGCCGATCGCCGTGCTTACGGCCGGTGTCCCTCCGGCCCTGTCTGCTCTTCCTTCCGGGCTGGGTCTCTGGGAAGGGCTAGCCCCACGCCGCCCCCATCTCCCGCGCCAGTGCGGCTCCTGGGTTCTTGGGAGTCTGGTCCCCGGCTGGGACTCCGGGCAGGCCGGCGTCTTTCTCCACGTCGAATGCCAGCCCTGCGGGCCGCTCTGTCTCGCGGGACGGGGTGACGGGTACCGGGTTGAGGACCCTGTCGGGGGTCGGCTCGGTGCTTGCCTGGTCCTTATCGTCCATGTGTCTCCGTCCTTTCGTAGGCTCACCGCCTACCCGCTGGGCGCGGGGCCAACCACCGCGAATCAGCAGCGGCGCCCGATGGCGGGGCGCCGCGCTGCTGACGGCTTGATCGTGTCCTGCGAGTCAGGAGTCCGGCCGTGATTGGGCTGGCCGATCATGTGTCGTGGCCATGGCGAAGGGTAGGGCAGCGGCTTCCAGCGGGCAGCTGCCCCGCCGCGCCGCGGCGCCGACAGGCATGAGGAGGATTCATGGCGAGCAGGAAAGAAGCCGGCACCGACCGCCAGGCGGTGGAGTACGGCGATCAGCGGGTCGAGCGTGGCCAGGGCGGCGAGACCCATCAGGTGGCGTCCGGCGACGCTCCCAGGCTGACTACCCAGCAGGGCATCGTGCTCTCTGACGACCAGAACACCCTGCGGGCCGGGGAGCGCGGCCCGGACGTGCTCGAGGATTTCCATTTCCGCGAGAAGATCTTTCACTTCGACCATGAGCGGATTCCCGAGCGGGTGGTGCACGCCCGCGGCTACGGGGCGCACGGGTTCTTCGAGAACTACGAGCCGTTGACCGATATCACCCGGGCCGACCCCTTCTCCAAGGCGGGCCTGCGCACGCCGGTCTTCGTCAGGTTCTCCACCGTGGCCGGGAACAAGGGCTCCACTGACCTGGCGCGCGACGTGCGCGGTTTCGCCACCAAGTTCTATACCAGGGAAGGCAACTGGGATCTGGTCGGGAACAACATCCCGGTGTTCTTCATCCAGGACGCTATAAAGTTCCCGGACGTGATCCACGCGGCCAAGCAGGAGCCCGACCGGGGCTTCCCGCAGGCCCAGACCGCGCACGACAACTTCTGGGACTTCGCCTCGCTGATGCCGGAGTCGGCCCACATGCTGATGTGGATCATGTCCGACCGCGCGATCCCGCGGTCGTTCCGGTTCATGGAGGGCTTCGGGGTTCACACGTTCCGGCTGGTGAACGCCGAGGGGCGGTCAACGTTCGTGAAGTTTCACTGGAAGCCGAAGCTGGGCCTGCAGTCGGTGGTGTGGAACGAGGCGGTCAAGATCAGCGGCGCCGACCCCGACTTCCACCGCCGCGACCTGTGGGACGCCATCACCGCCGGCGACTTCCCCGAGTGGGAGCTTGGGCTGCAGTTGTTCGACGAGGACTTCGCCGACCGGTTCGCCTTCGACGTGCTGGATCCGACCAAGATCATCCCGGAGGAGGAGGTCCCGGTCCGCCGGGTCGGCCGCCTGGTCCTGGACCGGGTGGTGGACAACTTCTTCGCCGAGACCGAGCAGGTGGCGTTCTGCACGCAGAACATCATCCCCGGCATCGACTTCACCAACGACCCGCTGCTGCAGGGCCGGAATTTCTCCTACCTCGACACCCAGCTCAAGCGGCTCGGCGGTCCCAACTTCACCCAGCTGCCCGTCAACGCGCCCAAGTGCCCGGTCGCGCACTTCCAGCAGGACGGGCACATGGCCATGGTCAGCCCGCAGGGCCGGGTGAACTACGAGCCCAGCTCCTGGGACCCGCCCGGGCCGCGGGAGGACCCGGCCGCGGGCTTCCGCACCTACCCCGACGGCCAGGGCAGCGAGGCCGGGCCCAAGCGCAGGCTGCGGCCGGAGAGCTTCGCCGACCACTACAGCCAGGCGCGGCAGTTCTTCGTCAGCCAGTCCGAGATCGAGCAGCAGCACATCATCGACGCGTTCACCTTCGAACTCAGCAAGTGCGACCGGGAGGCGATCCGGACCAGGATGGTGGCCGGGCTGCGTAACGTCGGCGACGACCTGGCCAGTCCTGTGGCCGAGGGCCTGGGCCTGCCCGGGCTGCCCGACCCGCTGCCTGCCGCCCGGGAACCCGTCCGCGGCCTGCCGGCCTCCCCGGCGCTGAGCATCCTGGCCAACGGGCCGGACAGTTTCGCCGGCCGCAAGATCGGCATCCTGGTCACCGACGGCGTGGACGCCGCCAAGCTCGAGGAGGTGAAGTCGGCGGCCGAGCAGGCCCAGGTCAACGTCGAGCTCATCGCCCCCGCAGTCGGCGGCGTCGACGACAGCGACGGCAATCATGCGCCGGCCGGCCAGAAGATCGACGGCGGCCCCTCCGTGCTGTACGACGCCGTGATCCTGCTCGCCTCCAAGCACGGCACGCCCGCGCTGGCCGCCCAGCCCGCGGTGCGTGACTTCGTGGCCGACGCCTACGCCCACTGCAAGTTCATCGGCTACACCGGCGGCGCCAGCCCGCTGTTCGAGGCGGCCGGACTCGGCGGCCTGGCCGACGACGGCTTCGTCAGCCTGGACGAGCACTCCGCCGCCGACTTCATCTCCCGCTGCGCCAAGCTGCGGTTCTGGCCCCGCCAGGCCAGCATCGCGAAGCGCGCTGGCGCGGCGAAGGCATCCGCCGGCCACGGCTGACAGACACCGCCACGGTCCGGCGCGGGCAGGCACCGCCGCCCGCGCCGGACCGTAAGGCATACGCAGAACGGTGAGATCACTACCAGGCTGGAGGAATCATGACAAGAGCGGACACCGCCCGTGACGTCGGGCAATCCGAGATCAGCATGCTCGGCATCTACCTCAATGATCATCTCGCGGGGGCGACGGCAGGCACCGAGCTAGCGCACCGGATGGCGCGATCCCACGGCGATGGACAGGACAGCGGCACGCTCAGGCGCCTCGCGGCTGAGATCGCGCAGGACCGCGCTGCCTTGCTGGACATCATGGCCGCCCTCGGCATCAAGGTTCGCCGTTACAAGGTGGGCGCCGCCTGGATAGGGGAGAAGGCAGGCCGGCTGAAGTTCAACGGCCGTCTCTTCGCCCGGTCACCCCTCAGCAACCTGGAAGAACTGGAAATGCTGCGGCTCGGCGTGGAGGGCAAGGCCGCGGGCTGGCGCACCCTGCGAACACTGGCGGACACGGACACGCGCCTCGACCCCGCGCGCCTCGATGAGCTCATCTCCCGGGCCAGGCGGCAGGCGGAGCTTCTCGAGGACCTCCGGGTAGGCGCCGCCAAGCAGGTACTCAGGGCACGTTCGGTCTAGCCGGCCTGTATTCCCTGTCCGTAGCCGAGTAGCCCGCAGCTGGCCGGGTAGCGGGCGCGCCATGACGCGCTACGGATATTTCCTGTCCTCGGAGGAGTACGACCCGGCCAGCCTGATCGAGTAGGCCACAATGGCCGAACGGGCCGGGTTCGACGCGCTGTGGATCTCCGATCACTTCCATCCGTGGCTGGATGAGCAGGGTCAGTCCAGCTTCGTCTGGAGCGTATCGGCGTGATCTCCCAGGTCACCAGCCTCCCGATCACCACGGCGGTGACCTGCCCGACGACCCGGATCCACCCGGCGATCATCGCGCAAGCCGCCGCGACCGCGGGTCTTTTGACCGACGGCAAGTTCAACCGCGGCGTGGGTACCGGGGACTTCGGCTATCTGGATCAGGGCTTGGCGGGTGAGCCTGATCAGGCGGTAACCTGCTCCCGGCCGTGCAGTGCCGCCATGTCGGCGGCGGCCAGGCCGGAATACCAGCCCTCCTCGTCAGACACCCGAGCCGCGCGGTCGTAGACGAGGCCGTCACCGAA
>Ga0116222_1001315_pt1 | contig 13912 bp, 10 predicted proteins | sample Sb_taG_12_FD_88963 | JGI IMG/M metagenome (GOLD analysis project Ga0116222, IMG submission 88963) | Peat soil microbial communities from Weissenstadt, Germany - Sb_50d_9_AC metaG | ecosystem: Environmental > Terrestrial > Soil > Wetlands > Peat | place: Germany: Weissenstadt | collected 2010-09-21
CTTGCTCCGTGTGGGGTTTGCCCTGCCCGCTGCATTACTGCGGCGGCGGTGCGCTCTTACCGCACCTTTTCACCCTTACCCCGCGCATCCGAAGATGCACCAGGCGGTATGTTTTCTGTGGCACTAGCCGTCAACCGGGCTTGAACCCGGCTTCCCGGACGTTATCCGGCACACTGCTCTGCGGAGTTCGGACTTTCCTCCCTCGCCGCCGAAGCGCCGAGAGCGACCGTCCGGTCCAGCTGCCTACCGGATCATTATATGCGATATCGACGCCGCCACTGAGACCTGAGAACCAGAAACTGGCAACCGGATTCCAAGCCGACTGACGCAAAGCGGACACGGTGGGGTCGGGTCTATACTGCTAGACTCGTTGCACCCTCATGATTCACCACGCTGCCCAGATCATTCAAACCCTTGTCGTGGGGGGAGCGGTTTGCAGCATGGGCTACTACGCTCTATGTATATTGAGCGCTTTGGGATTTCTGCGCGCACGAGCGGCGGACAAGAGTGTCCTCCCTACACAGCCTGTCTCCATTCTCAAGCCACTCCGCGGCACCGATCCCGAGATGTACGAAAGCTTCCGCAGTCATTGCCTGCAAGACTACCCGGAATACGAAATCATCTTCGGCGTCAGCGACCCTGGCGATCCCGCGATTCCGCTGGTGGAGCAACTCAAGACTGAGTTCCCCGAGCGCGCAATTCGATTGATGGTCTGCCCCGAGATCCTGGGTGCAAATACAAAAGTAAGCAATCTGGCTCAGATGGTGCGCGAAACCCGCGAATACGTCATCGTCAATGACAGCGACATTCGAGTTGAACCTGATTACCTCCGCCGCGTGCTGGCTCCTCTGACCGATCCCAAGGTTGGTTTGGTCACTTGCCTCTATCGCGGCATCGCTAATTCGAGTTTGGGTTCGCGGCTGGAATCACTTGGCATCAGCACGGACTTCTGTGCCGGCGTCCTGGTCGCGCAAACTGTCGAAAACGGAATTCGCTTCGGACTAGGTTCCACGCTGGCGTTTCGCCGCCGCGATCTGCAAGCCATCGGCGGATTTGAAGCTATCGTCGATTATCTTGCCGACGACTATCAGATCGGAAGCCGGATCGCCGCTCTGGGACTGAAAGTAAAGTTATCCGACGTCGTAGTTGAAACGTTTCTACCTCGCTACACGTTCAGCGGTTTCTTCAATCACCAATTGCGATGGGCGCGAACAATTCGCGACTCTCGCTTTTGGGGATACCTCGGACTGGGCCTGACCTTCGGTTTGCCTTGGGCGGTGCTGGCATTGATTCTGGCTCAAGGGGCAGGCTGGGCGTGGGGGTTGTTGGCGTGTACCGCAGCGATGCGCGCGACGGTAGCTCTCGTAGTTGGCAAGCGCGTGCTGCGCGACCGCCAAGTTCTGCGCTGGCTGGCCCTGATTTCCGTGCGCGACGTGTTCGCATTGTTGGCTTGGATCGTCAGCTTCGCTGGACACGAAATAACCTGGCGCGGAGACCGTTTCAAATTAAAGAACGGCAAACTGACACGGATCTCTGATCAGCCAATGTAGGGGCGCCCACGCCTGTGCGGCTCAATTTAAATTTACACTGAGCCAGAATTTCTCATGCCGCGAGAAGTGGTCGCCAAAGCCCGCGGCTCGCCAGCTTCCAAAATCTCACGAACTTTCCCTGCCAGCGTCTTTAGCGAGAAAGGCTTTTGCAGGAAGCGAGTGGTAACGTCAATCTTTCCATGCCGGAGAACTGTGTTCTCCGCATAACCAGAGACGAAAAGCACCTTCATATCCGGCCGCTCATCCGCCAACCGTTCCGCCAGTTTCGGCCCACCCATTCTTGGCATCACCACATCGGTAATCATCAGGTGAATCGACCCTTTGTGCTCCCGAGACACGCGCAACGCCTCTTCTCCATCGCCAGCTTCCAGCACGTTGTAACCGCTTCGAACGAGAAATTGGTGTGAAGCTTGGCGGACCGACGCCTCATCTTCCACCAGCAACAAGGTCTCGCAGCCGCCAGGAGAACTTTCGACCGGCTTCGAAATCCGAACCGCGCAGTCTAGTGACTGCACGCGAGGCAAGTAGATTTTGAACGTGGTTCCGAGCCCCGGCTCGCTGTACACCCAGACAAAGCCGCCGTTCTGCTTCACAATGCCATACACCGTCGCCAGCCCCAGCCCGGTGCCATTGCCCGCCTCTTTCGTGGTGTAAAAGGGTTCAAAGATGTGCGCCATGTCTTCTGGCGCGATGCCTTCGCCCGAGTCCGCAACCGTGAGCAACACGTAATCGCCGACGGGAACGATCGAATGCCTCTGCACGTAGGATTCGTCGACTCGCACGGTTGCAGTTTCGATGGTGAGCGTCCCCCCGCCGGGCATGGCGTCGCGCGCATTGGCTGCCAGGTTCATGACCACCTGCTCGATTTGCACCGGGTCCGCTTTGACCTTGCCCAGATCCCGCTCAGGAACGAAAGCGAGTTCAATGTCTTCGCCAATCAAACGCGGCAGCATGATGACGATCTCCCCAATGACGCTATTCAGATCAAGCACTTGCAATGATTGCATCTGCTTGCGCCCGAAGGCCAGCAATTGGCGAGTGAGATCGGCCGCGCGGCGGGACGCGTTCATGATTTCAGCCACGTTTTTTCGCAGCGGGTGGTTTTCGATAAGCGAGTCGAGCATGAGTTCGGCGTATGCGCTGATCACCAGCAGCAGGTTATTGAAATCGTGGGCCACCCCGCCGGCCAGCTTGCCGATGGCATCCATTTTCTGCGCCTGCCGCAGATCCGATTCCAGCTTGCGCCGCTCGGTAATATCTCTGTCGGTGGAAATAAAATGCGTGATCTCTCCCTGCCCGTCTCGTAGGGGGGTGAGAGCCTTTTCAATAATTAGGGTTTCCCCATTCTTCTTCCGATTCATCACGATTCCCCGGAACACGTTGCCGGAAAGAACCGTATTCCACATTTCTTCATAAAGCTCACCTGCTTGTTGCTCCGACTTGAGTATGCCCAGAGTCTGGCCGATCGCTTCTTGGCGCGAATACCCCGTCAGCGCCTCAAATGCCGGATTCACGTACTCGATGACACCCGATCGATCCATGATGATCACCGTATCCGCGGATTGCTCGACCGAGCGCCAAAGCTTTCGCAGCGTATCCTCAGATTCCTGGTGTTGCCGGTCGGTCGAATGAATGTCAGAATCGCTGAGACCGGGAAGGACCCTGCCGGATTCGGGCTGAGCTGTGCCGCCAAGTCCGGCTTGAACTGCAGCTTTTTTCATTTTCTTGATCACCCGACCACCTAGAAAAACGATCGGAATGCCAGAATCATGTTGGCGCACTTGGCGTAGCAACTGAAACGCAGCGTCGTCAGTCGATTGGTCATTGCAGAGAAGAAGGTCATACCGTCCTTTCCTGAACTGATGGAGCGCAGCTTCCGCCGAGCCAGCGCGCTCGAGATGTACATGCCCGCCGTCGACGCCCGTCAGCGACTCACACAGACGGGCGAACTCCTGCTCGCGGCCGCCCACGATCAGCAATCGCAATTGCCGTTCGCCACCTCCGGAAGTTGTTGCCTTGCTCATGCAGGGACACATCTAGTTGTTACATCGGAGGCTGACCTCTCGGGCATCTCTGCCACGGCATTAGTTCTGAAAAGATAAGGTGCCCGAAGTTCCAATTCAGGAAAGACCAATGTAGGCTCGAGTACCCACGCAGGCGTGGGGTCCCGATGGAATCGAAGGTCACAAACGCCTCTTTTCACAACCAGACGGTTTGGAGGACAATAGATAGATATAGAGTTCGGGAGATGTGACCTATGCGGCATGGCTGGTGCGAACTCCTTTGCATTGGAGTTTTGGCTTTTTCTCCGTTGGCTCTCGGCCAGCAGATTCGCGGCGACTACATCGAAACTCGCAGTGCTGACGTGTACACGGGCCAGTGTTTTGCCAATGGCGAGGTCAACCTCGTTGGCGACGAGGCCATCCTGGCATGGCACGTCCAGAGCGGCAGCTGGGACGGCGTCCAGCTGGACGGCCTGACCGTTGCCGCAGCCGTGCACGCCCGCGCCACCCTGGGTGATCCCTATGCCAATCCCTATCCTGCGCAGGCCGTCCTCTTTGTGGATGATCAGGCGACTCAAGAGCAAAGCGAAGCGCTGGTCGCATTCGCGCACCAAATGGGAGGTGAACTTCTGCGCAACGCGCAGCAGGCGATCCCTGCGCCCATGGAACTCGTGGTCAATCCGCAGCGCCACGGAGTAGCTCTGCTCCGAGCTGGTCAGTTCGCCACCGTGCAAACCCGTCCGGTCAACGACCAAGATCACGTCTGCGGTAACGAAGTAACCTTCTATCCGCCCCTTACCCAACTGACGCACTCCATGCCAGCCGTCGCTCTGACTGATTCCTATCGCGGTCCGGGGCTTGACGTAGATTGGGAATCGCACGGCAGACGCAGCGCATTCGTGGGAACATTCGCGCGCTAGTGTCGTGCATAGCCCGACGCTGGCGGGTTTTCGGACCTGGGTATGGCGCGTCCCGCCTTCAATTCACGCCGGTGAAACTCTTCTCGTACCAAAGTAATAGCGCGAATTACCAAAGCGCATGCACGTGGGACATCTGTTAGTCCGCGGTCGCGGGTGAGATGTTGAGGTTGTATTTTCGATCGAGGAAGCCGGCGACCCATGGAAAAAGGCGATTTTCTGGACGAGGTTCATGTGCGAATCCTGCGGGTGACCGAAGACCTGCGGGCCATTCAGCAGACCCTGAACTGCGCAGCCATGCAGGCGCCGGGCGATCCTGAACTGATGGAAGCTCTCTGCGAGTTGCCCGAGATCGAGTCGCTCCACGTGTTGAAATCAGCCCTCGACCAGATGCGCCATTTCCTCTGGTTCTATATGCAGGTGATGACGAACGAATCCGAAGACGGCGACCGCTTACGCCAGAGCCTTGGCCAGAAGAAAAACGACGAGAGCATGGTCAGCCCGAGAGTGGCAGCCGCGGAAAAATTCAAACGAGCCGCCGACACCGCGCTGTTGCAATACCTATCCGACGGCAAAGTTCGCAAGCCAAACTAGATCGCCCACATCGGTGTCTCCAAACCACGCTCGGCCACGCTCCGCGAATTAGAGTGCTGCCCACGCTAGCCAGCCCAAGATGTATCCCGCAAGCGATACAAATCTTTACACTTAAAACTCTGCATCTCCGTCTAAGAAGTCAAATCCAATAGAATATTAGCGATCTGATGCCGACCCGCCGGACGGACTGTGAGCCAGTGCTGGCAACAACGTTTGACATTATTGTCATCTACGGTGGAACGGGTCCGCTGCTTGAGTGTGAAGCGTGATCGACGGGCTGTGATTCTCCAGATTGCTCGCGGCGTCGAAGTTACTAAACCTGAGTGAATTATGTGGATTGTCCGATTAGCACTGCGACGGCCTTATACGTTTGTGGTCGTTGCCCTATTGCTGTTGATCCTGGGTCCCATCGTTATTCTTAACACCCCCACGGATATCTTCCCAAACCTCAATATTCCTGTCGTCAGCATTCTGTGGAATTACCAGGGTCTCAATCCCGACGATATGTCGAACCGCATCGTCTTCCAGACGGAGCGGGCGCTTACGACGCTTGTGGACGACATTTCCCACATCGAGTCGCAATCGCTGAACGGCATCGCTGTGGTGAAAGTGTTTTTCCAGCCGCATGCGGACATTACCAAGGCGATCGCGCAGGTGACCGCGATCTCCCAGACTCAGCTGAGGCAGTTGCCACCGGGGACAACGCCGCCGCTCGTCATTACTTATAGCGCGTCCAGCGTGCCCATTATTCAGTTGGCGCTTTCCGGGCAGAGTCTTTCAGAACAACAACTGTTTGATTACGGCGTGAATTTTATCCGCACCCGTTTGATCACGGTCCCCGGGTGTGCGATTCCTTATCCGTATGGGGGAAAGCAGCGCCAGGTGCAGGTTGACCTGGACACCAACGCGCTGCAATCGAAGGGTCTGTCGCCGCTGGATGTGGTGAATGCAATCAGCGCGCAGAATCTGATTCTGCCATCGGGCACTTCGAAGATTGGCGCTTTTGAGTACGCCGTCGACACCAACAGCAGCCCCACGACGGTTGCTGAATTGAACCAGTTGCCAATCAAAACGGTGGGTAGCACGACCATTTACATCCGTGATGTGGGATACGTGCGGGACGGCTTTCCGCCGCAGACCAACATCGTGCGCGTGAATGGACAGCGCGCAGTGCTGCTGACCATCCTCAAGGCCGGCCAAGCTTCAACTCTCGACATTATTTCCGGCATCAAGTCTCTGCTGCCACAAATTCAGGCCAGCTTGCCGCCGCAATTGCACATCCAACCACTGGCCGACCAGTCGCTTTTCGTTCGAGCCTCCATCGAAGGCGTGCTCAAAGAAGCCACCATCGCCGCCTGCCTCACCGGCCTGATGATTCTCATCTTTCTCGGCAACTGGCGAAGTACGGTGATTATTGCGGTTTCCATCCCGCTCTCGATTCTGACTTCGATCATCGTGATGAGCGCCCTGGGCGAGACCATCAACATCATGACGCTCGGAGGATTGGCGCTAGCGGTCGGCATTCTGGTAGATGACGCCACGGTCGAGATTGAGAACATTAACCGGAACCTGGCGCAAGGGAAAGAGGTCGAGCACGCCATTCTGGACGGTGCGCAACAGATCGCCGTTCCAGCATTCGTTTCGACGCTTGCGATTTGCATCGTCTTTGTGCCCATGTTTTTTCTGACCGGCGTTGCGCGCTATCTGTTTGTGCCGCTCGCGGAAGCGGTCGTGTTCGCGATGATGGCTTCTTATCTGCTGTCGCGAACGCTGGTGCCAACCATGGCCAAGTATTTGTTGCGCGGCCACGAGGCGGAACTGCAGGCGGCCGCTCAAAGCCGAAACCCGCTGGTTCGCATGCAGATCAAGTTCGAAGAGGCTTTTGAGCGTTTCCGCGAAGGCTACCACGGACTTTTGGAACGCTGCCTGCATCACAAGAAGGCTTTTCTCGTTATCTTTCTCGGCGGATGTTTGGCTTCGGTGGTGTTTCTGGTTCCCTGGCTGGGCCAGGATTTCTTCCCGGCGGTCGATGCCGGTCAGTTCAAATTGCACATGCGTGCGCGCACAGGAACGCGCATTGAGGAGACCGCGCGCCTTTCGGATCTGGTGGAGCAGTCGATACGCCAGCAAATTCCACCCAAGGAAATCGATAGCGTCATTGACACCATTGGCTTGCCTTATAGCAGCATCAATCTTTCGTACAGCAACTCCGCTCCTATAGGGCCGGGGGATGTCGATATTTTAGTCAGCCTGGCGAAGGAGCACCGGCCTACGGCGGAGTACGTTCACGACCTGCGTTTGAGACTTCCGGAGGAGTTCCCAGGAGTAACCTTCTCGTTCTTGCCGGCTGACATTGTCAGTCAGATCTTAAACTTCGGTCTCCCTGCTCCGATTGACGTTCAGGTTGTAGGTTACGACACGGACGGCAACCGCCTGTTCGCCGACAAGTTGATGGAACGGATCCAGCAGATTCCCGGAACTGTCGACTTGCGCATCCAGCAACCTTTTGATCAGCCCTATTTGCACGTCAATGTTGATCGGACGAAGGCTCAACAGATCGGCTTCACCCAGCGGGACGTTGCCAATAATCTGCTGGTCTCGCTGAGCGGAAGCTTTCAGACCACGCCTGAATTTTGGGTGAATCCCAAGACGGGTGTGAGCTATTCCATCGCAACTCAGACGCCACAGTACCGCCTCGATTCTCTGCAGGATCTGGAAAATATTCCGGTAACCGGCCCGAGTGGCGCTCGCCCCGAGATTCTCGCCAGCGTTGCTTCAATCCGCCGCGACGCGGGATTGGCCGTGGTGTCGCACTACGATATTCAGCCCTTGATTGATATCTACGGATCGGTGCAAGGCCGCGACTTAGGCGGAGTAGCGACCGATCTGAATAAAATCATCGATGCCAGCAGGAAAGAACTTCCACGCGGCTCCCAACTGAATGTTCGCGGGCAGATTCAGACCATGCGCTCTTCGTATGAGGGCTTGCTGGGTGGGCTCGTGTTTTCGATCGTGCTGGTATATCTGCTGATCGTGGTGAACTTCCAGTCGTGGCTTGATCCCTTCATCATCATCTCTGCCTTGCCGGCGGCCCTTGCGGGGATCGTATGGTTCCTGTTCGTTACCCGCACAACCGTCAGCGTTCCGGCGTTGACCGGATCAATCATGTGCGTGGGCGTTGCGACGGCCAACAGCATTCTGGTCGTGAGCTTCGCGAAGGAGCAATTGGCCGAAGGCAAAGACGCGCTGGCTGCCGCACTGAATGCCGGGTTCACGCGATTCCGTCCGGTGCTGATGACGGCTCTCGCGATGATTATCGGTATGGTGCCGATGGCGATAGGATTAGGCGAAGGCGGCGAGCAGAACGCTCCGCTTGGCCGGGCGGTCATCGGAGGCTTGTTATTTGCGACGGTGGCGACGCTGTTTTTTGTGCCGGTTTTCTTCAGCCTTCTTCACGGGCGCAGGCAACGGCTGGCAGCGAGTGAAGCAAAGCATTGATCTCGTTAATATGAATTGTTGATAGAGTTCACGGAGTCTTCCATGAAGGTCGAACCGCAAGACGAAGTTGTTAGACCGGTGACGGTGGGGGAGCGGGCGAACAATCCTCAAAGCAACCCCGCTCGGCGCTGGTGGATTGCCGTTCTTGCTTTTGTCATCGTCGTGGCGATTGTGATTTCCGGAATTTTGCCTCGTATTCACGCGCGCGCTGCCCTGGACAAAGAAACGGCCGAGATGGCGATTCCGACGGTCTCAGTCGTGCATCCCAAGCGCGGCGCGCCGTCCGAGGAGGCAGTTCTGCCCGCGAATGTGCAGGCCTACATTGACGCGCCCATCTACGCTCGCACCAACGGATACCTAAAGACCTGGTACGTTGACATTGGGGCGCACGTGAAGGCTGGTCAATTGTTGGCCGAAATAGAGACTCCGGAAGTCGATCAGCAACTGCGGCAGGCGCGCGCTGATTTGGCCACCTCGGAAGCCAATCTCAATCTATCGAAAATTACGACTGACCGCTATGCAGGTTTGTTGCAGAGCGATTCCGTGTCAAAGCAGGATGCCGACAACGCCGCGGGCGATTACGCGGCCAAGCAGGCCACGGTTCAGTCTGCGCAAGCCAACGTGAAACGCCTTGAAGAGCTGCAGGCCTTCGAAAAGATCTATGCTCCCTTCGCGGGCGTAATTTCGGCGCGCAATACTGATATTGGCGCGTTGATCGATTCGGGAAGCAGCGGAGGGTCGAGGACAGAGCTTTTTCATATTGTCCAGCCGGACAAGTTGCGTGTCTATGTCAGCGTGCCCCAGGCTTACTCGCAGGCGGCGAAGCCTGGACTCAAGGCCGATCTGGTGCTTCCGGAATTTCCAGGGCGCGCCTTCCCGGGAACGCTGGTCCGAACCGCGCAGGCAATCGACCAGTCCACGCGAACTTTGCTGGTGGAAATACGAGTGGATAATCCAACCGGCACGCTATTCAGCGGCGCCTATGCCGAGGTTCACCTAAAGCTGCCCAATGCGAGTTCGGCATTTATTCTTCCGGTCAATGCGCTGTTGTTCCGATCGGAAGGCCTTCGCGTGGCTGCGATCACCGACGGCCAGCACGCCGAACTTAAACCGGTGACGCTGGGCCATGATTTTGGCTCTGAGGTCGAGGTTGTTGCGGGGCTCAGCGGAGATGAGTCCATCGTCATCAACCCTCCGGATTCGATCGTCTCGGGAGAAGAAGTCCGCATCGCGCAGCCGACAGCGGCTTCGGGAGAATCTCAAAAGTGATCCGCGTCGAGCGTTCGGCCTTCAGAACATTTACGCTACGGGTTCTAGGTGGGGCACTCTTCCCTGGACTCCTACTTTTGAGCGGCTGCGCCGTCGGCCCTCGTTATTCGCGACCATCCGCCCCCGTGCCCACGGACTACAAAGAAACGCCGCAAAACTGGAAGCCAGCAGAACCCGCAGATCAGGCGTTGCGAGGAAAATGGTGGGAGGTCTATCAGGATCCGCAACTCAACGCCCTCGAAGAGAAAATCAACATCTCGAACCAGAGCCTGAAGGCGGCGCAGGCTCAATTCACGCAGGCCCGCGCCACAGTTCGCTACAGCCGCGCGGATTATTATCCAACCGTGACGGCGGGAGTTTCCGCTACCCGCGAACGCTATTCCGGGAATCGCCCGTTGAATTTGACTCCCGGCACGGGTGAAACTGCGAATGACCTCGTCATTCCGGTGGACATGTCCTACGAACCTGACGTGTGGGGCAGAGTGCGACGCTCGGTTGAGGCTGCCCGCGCCAATGCTCAAGCCACATTGGCTGACCTTGAGTCGGTGAGCCTGAGCGTGCATGCGGAACTGGCCGTCGATTACTTTCAAGCGCGGGAGTTGGACGCCGAGGCGCAGTTGCTGGACTCCACCGTATCTAGCTACGCGAGACAGTTGGAGCTGACGAACGATCGCTTCAAGGGAGGGATCGCATCGCAGGTCGATGTGGCGCAGGCGCAAACTCAGCTTGAAACCGCGCGCGCGCAAACTATCGATGTAAGAGAGCAGCGGACACAGTTTGAACATGCGATTGCTGTTCTTATTGGCGAGCCGGCGTCGACTTTCACTTTGCCGGTGGCCGTGCTGAGCGAAACCCCACCGGTGATCCCGCCAGGATTGCCCTCTGAGTTGCTGGAGCGCAGGCCAGATATTGCAGCCAACGAACGCCTGATGGCGGCGGCAAACGCCAATATTGGAGTCGCGAAAGCCGCATATTTTCCTTTGTTCAACTTGTTTCCCAGCGCTGGGTTTGAAAGCACTACGATTGTCAATTGGCTTTCGGGCGCCAGCGCGTTTGCTTCCGTGGGAGCTTCGGCGGTCGTGACCGCGTTCGACGTGGGACGGCGACGGGCCGCCAGCGATCAGGCTCGCGCTGCTTATGATCAAGCTGTGGCCAACTACCGTCAAGACGTTCTGACCGCTTACCAGGAAGTGGAAGATAATCTTGCGGCTTTACGCCTGCTGGAAGACGAATCCAACACTGAAACCGCAGCCGTGGCGGCAGCGGAACATTCACTGGCGCTTTCAAACAATCGCTACAAAGGTGGCGTGACGGCCTATCTGGAGGTCATCACGGCGCAAACCACGGCCCTGGCCAACGAACGGACGGCGGTTCAAATTTCAGGACGCCGCATGGTTGACAGCGTATTGCTGATCAAGGCTTTGGGCGGCGGCTGGAACACGGCCAGTCTGTCAACTGTCAAGATGGAATCCCGTACTCCAATTCCACCCGGGCAATAAGGCGAAGTCAATCGTCAGGCTTTGGATTTCTTGAGCCCGGCTGCTTTTTTCTTTTTCATGCTGCGCCGCCGAAGAAGTTTGACGCGCCGCGCCAGCTCTTCTTCTGAGTACATGCTCCCGCGGCAGTTGGGCGCGCCGCAAAAACATGGCGACGGATCGTCCAGATCGCCGTCATACAAGTTGTAGTCGTAGGTCAGTTCCTCGCCGGCCTCAATATCCCGAGCCGCAATAATCCAAACGCGACCCTTTATTTCATCTGCCTCGCAATTGGGATCGCAGGAGTGATTGATGAATGCCGCCACGCCTTCGCCATCAATCACGTGTTTGCCATCTGTGAGCCCGAACAAATAGGTCCGGGGATGGTCGTCGTAGAGTGCATCGGCTTCCTTGATGGTGATCCGCGGCCCCGTATATTCCACGACAACCGTGCCTTTCTTGATGGGAGCGGTTGTATGGCAACCGTCCGAATCAATCTTGGAGTCTCCAATAACCAAGTGCGCCGGACCGGTGCGAGTCCGTCTTCCATCACGGTCCAACTTGCGGGGGTTTGATTGAGGCATGGGTAATAGTGTGGAGAATGGCTGCCGGGTCTCTGGAATCCAGGAGAACAGAATAGCGTTTCTTGCAAAAGCTAGGCAAGCGCTGCGTGAACATAAGAATTTACACGTTATTCATCTTGCGGTCACCTCCGCGTAACAGAGCACGACCTAAACTACGACACCGAACAGCATAGGCCAATTACGGTGGCGGAAGGCCTGCCTTTCGCTCCGTGTGAGCGGGAACGCGTGCATGAAGCAGCTTATTTTTGTGGTCGAAGATGAGACCGAGGTTCGCGAGTTGGCGCAGCAATGTCTCGAGCGCGCCGGCTATGTCGTGCGCACCTTTTCGACTGCTAACGTAATTCAGGAAGCTGAAGACAACCACCCGTGCCTAATGCTGATCACGATGGTGATGCCCGACGGCAACGGACTCGACCTCTGTCAGAGCATCCGCGAAAACCATGCGCTGGCGAGAACACCCATAGTTTTTCTCATACCCGAGGCTGCCGAGGAACATCGAGCTTTGGCGTTGGAATCCGGCGCAGACGACTGCATCGTGAAGCCATTCAGTCCGCGTGAACTGGTGGCGCGGGTACAGGCGGTGTTGCGTCGCTTTGCACCCGCAGCCGGACGTTCCGGACTGGAACCGGCTGACCTGGTCATCGATAGTTTAGCCATGAAGCTTTCCGTGCGCGGGAGTGAAGTGCCAACTACGAGTCTGGAGTTCCGTCTTATCGAATACCTGGCGCGTCATCGGGGACAAGTGTTCACCCGCGATCTTCTGCTCGATGCAGTGTGGGGAGACATGCAATTTGTGACGCCGCGCAGCGTCGATGCCTGCATACGCCGAATCCGGGAGAAGATTGAACCGGACAGGACGAGTCCGACATATCTGAAAACCATTCGTGGTGTCGGCTATCGCCTGGATGCCATCGCGGCCTGGCAACTCGCGCCTAACGACGGCTGTACATGCCTGGCGTGCACCACGCCGCTGGGACCGTCAAGAGCAATTCCTGCAACCGAGCGCCGCAGAAGAACTTCATCTCAGGATTAAAGCCTCAGCCAGCCAGAGACTCGATCGCCTGGACCGCATCCGGCGAGATCGTCAAGTCGGCGCTGGCCAGGTCCTGCTTCATGTGTTCGGCGTTCGTGGTGCCGGTCAGCGGCAGCATTCCGACCGCTCGCGCAAAGCCAAACACAACTTGGGCTGTGGTGGTACCAGCGCGTGCGGCAAGGCCGATCACCAGAGGATGGTGCAGCACCTCCGGGTTCGCGGTGAGAAGCGAAAAACCTTGATAGACAATCTCGCGCTCCCTGCAGAAGCGCCGTACATCGCGGTCCCAGCCGAGACGGGCATAACAGCGGTTCTGCACAAATGCGGGCGTCGAGGCATGAGCAGCCGCCATCTGCTCAAGATAGTGCAGCGAAACATTGCTTATTCCGAGAAGGCGCGTGTGCCCCGCATCGCGCTCTTTTGCCATCGCCTCCCAAACTTCACGGTCTGCGTCGGTCCAATCGTAGTTGGAGGCGGGACCGTGCAGCACGTAGCTGTCGATGTGGTCAGTTCCGAGATGTTCGAGCGAACTCGCCATCGACTGCGCCACCTGAACCGAAAGTCGGGCGGCGGGATCGTAAGGCAAACGATGGTCCTGACCCGGCCGATAGGTGAATTTCGTCTGCAGAAAAAGATCGGTGCGGACGACAATACCTGCGCGGTAAGCAGCGGCCAGCCCCTGACCTACGCCGGCTTCGGAATAATGCCGCCGCTGGTTGGCAGTGTCGATGCCGCGAAAGCCCATCCGCAACGCCAGTTCGGTCAGGGCCGGCGTGCGATCTTCCTTCCATGCGGTTCCGTAGAGGAAATTGGGGATAGCTGAAGTTTGCCGGTTTGGCATCGCATCATTCTGCCAGAATCAGATGCGAATTTCTCGCAGCTTCAAGATTCGACGGCTGAAGAAAAAGAAATGGTAGGCACGAGGAGACTCGAACTCCTGACCTCTACCGTGTCAAGGTTGGCTTAACCTATACAAAAAAGGCGTAAGC
>Ga0116222_1001316_pt1 | contig 13907 bp, 5 predicted proteins | sample Sb_taG_12_FD_88963 | JGI IMG/M metagenome (GOLD analysis project Ga0116222, IMG submission 88963) | Peat soil microbial communities from Weissenstadt, Germany - Sb_50d_9_AC metaG | ecosystem: Environmental > Terrestrial > Soil > Wetlands > Peat | place: Germany: Weissenstadt | collected 2010-09-21
ACGGCCCCACGGGTTACGCCGCTTCGGGCACCGATGCGCTCGGCGATACCACTGCGTACTCGTACACGGCGCAGGTGCAGGGTCTCTTCACCTTCTACAACCTCACCGGCATTTCCCACGCGGACGGCACGACGACAACCCTCACTTACGACGCCAGCGGCAACATGCTCACCAAAACCGCGCCGGATGGCTCCGTCACGAAGTACACCTATGACACTACCGGCCATGTCCTGACAATTGCCGCACCCGCCGGTGTAAACACCGCTTTCACCTGGAACGCCGATTCGACGATGGCTTCCATGACGGACGCGCTCGGCAACCAGACGGTCTACGCATACGACGCGCTGAAGCGTTTGAGCAAGGAGACCGATCCCAACGGCAACATCACCAGCTTCGCCTGGGATGCGGGGGGAGTACACATGTCCGCGATATCGGGTCCAGCCGTCCATGAGTCGGAAACTGTGAACTACGATGCCAACGGCCAAGAGCTCAACTGGGTGAATGGCTTGGGCGCAGTGTACGCCTTCGCCTACACCAATACGGGCCGCGTCGCCAGCATGACCGATCCGCTGACCAACAAGACTGTTTATACCTATGATGCCGCGGACCGCCTGGCCACCATCACCGATCCCACGGGCGTAGTGGTTACCTATGCCTACGATGCCCTCAACCATGTGAAGTCGATTTCCGACCCCTCCGGACCGCGGGTCTCCTTCTCCTGCACGGCCGATGGCTACATCGCCGGCATGAGCGACGGAAGCGGCAACAAGACGTCTTACAGCCATGATGCGCTGGGGCGGCTGGCGGGGCTCACCACGCCTGCGGGGAACGGCTACGTGACCGCGTATGACAAGCGGAGCCGCGTGATCGGCCGCATCGATCCTCTGGGTGGAATTGAAACCCTGACCCGCGATGCCAACGGGAACGTGACGCAAGTCGCCATGCCGGGAGGGATCACCACCTCGATCGGGCGGAACCCGCTGGGCAACCCTACCTCCGTCACCTCCGCAAACGGCAACAAGTGGACCGTCTCGTACGACGCAGCCAATCGTCCTTCGCAGACCGCCGATCCGCTGGGGAACGCCACCAGCCTCACCTATACCGGCAATCAACTCACCCAGGTGACGCTGCCGCTGGGCGCCGTGACCTTTACCGACAATGCCGATGGCTCGGTGACGAAGACCCAGTATAGCGACGGCACCGCGATCAACGCCGCCTACGATGCCGCCGGACTTCTGATTTCGGCCGACAACCTGAGCATCACGCGCGATGCCAAAGGCCAGCCGGCGAATATCAACAGAATCGGGATCGCGCTGGATGGCGCCGGCCGGCCCGCCACCCTTACCTATGCGCCGGGCAAAACCATCGCCTACACGTACAACAGCAGCGGGCGGCTGACCGCCATCGCGGATTGGGTGGGCGGAAAGACGTCGCTGGGCTATGATGCATCGGGCCGCCTGGCCACATTGACTTATCCCAATGGAGCCGCCACGACTTACTCCTACGACGTCAACGGGCGGCTGATCCAGATCGCGTTCGGCAGCCTGGGATCGATCGCGCTTACGCGCGACGCCGCGGGCAAGATCACCGCCGCCAATCGCAGTGTCCCGCTGGCGCCGGCGGTGGCCAACCTGACTTCGCAGCAGTTCTCCTACGATGCCGCGGGGCAGCTCACCAGCGCTACCTCCGACAAGATGGGACGCGTGACCTCGCAGGGCAGCCGCACTTACTCCTGGAACCTGGCCTCGCAACTGACTTCATTCAACGACGGCACGAACGCGGCGACCTTCACTTACGACGGCCTGGGCGGGATCAATACCATGACGACAGGCGGCACGGTCCGCAGCTTCGTATTCAATTACCTGTTCCGCTTTCCGGCGCTCGCCATCGTGCGGCAGGGCGGTAGCGACCTGCGCTATTACGTGCACCTTCCGGATGGACGGCTGCTTTACAGTATCGAAGCGAATAACACGCGCCACTATTACCACTTCGACGAGATGGGCAATACCGTTCTCTTGAGCGGCGACACCGGGGCCGCGACCGACAGCTACGCGATCACGCCTTATGGGGACATCGCGGACCACTCCGGAACGGCGGATAATCCGTTCACGTGGCAGGGGCAGTACGACGCGTTCCAGGAAGGAACCGCCCTGTACAACCTGCGGAACCGGCACTACGACGCGTCGGCGGCGCGCTTCGTTTCCCGCGATTCGGTATTGAGCACCGATCCGCGAAGCTCCGAACCGTATGCGTACGGCAACGGCAATCCGTTGCTCTTTGTGGATCCCTTCGGCACCGACTCTCTTCTTGGCGACGCTGTGAACTTTCTTGGCTCTGTCATTAACACGCTTTCCGGTTTTGTTCACACTGGTATCCAGGATATTAGCGCTGTTGGCAGCACAGTTTACCGTGACCTTGGCAGTGGAGCCACTGCTCTCGTCGATGCATTCGATCCGGGACTAGATGCGTCGGGCCAGGCAGCGGTTCAATTCCAGCCGCAGGTTACTCCGGCCGATTTGCCGCCTCCAGTCCTGGTCGGGCCGCCCGCTCTGACAACGGCCGCGTACGTGCCCGTGCAACCGAGCTCCGGGGAGGTACTCTGCAGGAAACTGAAAGCTTGCGACGCCAACGGGGTCCTGATCAGCCAGGATGGCGGCGGCGTTGTCAGCAACGATGGCGGTAGCATCTTGGGTATCGCCATCGGCCGCGTCGTCAGCAACGATGGCGGCAGCTTGATTAACGAGAAGGGCGGCGGCATCATCACCGACGGTGCCAGCAGCCTGATCGCCCAGGACGGCAGCAGCCTGATCGGCCAGGATGGCAGCGGCCTGATCGGGCAGGATGGCAGCGGCCTGATCGGCCAGGATGGCAGCGGCCTGATCGGGCAGGATGGCAGCGGCCTGATCGGCCAGGATGGCAGCGGCCTGATCGGCCAGGATGGCAGCGGCGTCATCAGCCACGATGGGGGCAGCATCAGACGTCCAGCGAAACCCCGCCGGGGTACCGGCCCAGCGAAGCCTGCGAAATAGGAGACTACCGACATGATTAACCGATTGGCACTCACTCTTCTCGCCGCGCAGGCACTCTTCGCGGCCGTCAACTACTCCTACGACGCCGCCGGGCGCCTGACTAAGATCGACTACGGCGCCGGTGTCTCCATCACTTACTCCTATGACAAAGCCGGCAACCTGCTCAGCCGGACCACCGCCGCAGCGGCGGCCGGGACCCCTGCCGTGGTCGGCACCCAGCAGCCTTTCGGCGCAACCACCACGCAGAGCTTCACGTTCCAGTATTCGCACTCCTCCGGCGCGCAGAACCTGAGCGTGCTGAACGTGCTGATCAACAATTTCCTCGATGGCCGGCATGCCTGTTACCTGGCCTACGTGGTGGCGTCCTCCACGCTGATCCTGGTGGACGACGGAGGAGACGCGGGAGGCCCGTACGCCGGGTCGGTGGCTCTCGGCAGCCCCGGCACCACCATCCAGAACAGTCAGTGCGGGGTCAACCTGGTCTCGGCCGTGGGCACGGGCAACGCGTTCTCACTTGGACTGAACATCACCTTCGGTGCGGCGTTCGGCGGCAATAAGATTCAATACATGGCGGCGCGCGACGCGACAAATAACACCGGCTGGCAGGCCATGGGAGTGTGGCAGCCGCCGTTTACCCCCGGCGGCACCATCAGCATCACCAGCCTCAATCAGCAGCGGACCGCCGCCGCGGCAGGCACCTCGGAGACCCTCGCGTTCACCCTGGCCGACACGAAGACCGCCGCCGACTTCGGAGTGATCCCGGTGCTCATCAGCAACTTCATCGACGGCCGCCAGGCCTGCTACCTGGCCTACGTGGCGTCGAGCAATACGCTGCTGCTGATCGACGATGCGGGCGATGCCGCCGGTCCCTACGCCGGCACCATGCCGATGACCGGAGGGACCGTGCCGATCTCCAACAGCCAGTGCTCGGTCAACCCGGCCGGCTCCTCGGTGGCGATGAGCGGCAACAACTTGGTTCTCACGCTGAATATCACCGCCAAGAGCGGCACCGCCGCGAACCGCGTGGTCTATGTGGCCGGCCGCGACAAGTTGGACGGCAATAACACCGACTGGCAGTCGTTGGGGACATGGACCGTGCAATAGCCGAGGCATAACCCAACCGCCGCTTCCATCGTCTAATCACTCAAGTGAACGGGCATGATGCGGCGACTCCTCCCTCACGGCCGGGGCTCCGATCGGAGCCGCGAGCGTTAGCGAGCGGTTTGGCGCCGGATCTCGCGGTCACGACTAAGCCCAACGCTGTTCACTTAACGGACATCTCAGGGAGTTTCGGTGGGGCAGGCTTCAGCCGGCTTCAGCCTGCGGCGGACTTCAGTCCGCCTGCCGCAGTTCTCATATCGTTCGCGCGAGTGCGGGCTGAAGCCCGCCGCAGACTGAAGTCTGCCCCACAGTTCGGCAACCAGGAATTTCAAGGTCTGTTCATACAAAGTGAACAGCATTGCGGCTAAGCCGAAAGTTCCAACCCGGCGAAGCCGGAGCCAAGCGGGAGTTGGGTCTTGACGCGGAGGCGCCTAGGGAGCTGTCTCAAGCACCTGAAAACGCAAGACTTGCGAAATCCGCAGCCGGACCTTCAGCCCCATCCCCGATTTGCCGATAAGAAGGTGAAGAGTGAGATGCCGAACCTCATCCGCGGTGCTATGCCTGGCACTGCTGGCATCCGGCCTGTACGCCCAGCGCTACAGCTTCAAGCGCTACGACCAGGAGTCCGGGCTGCCCAGCCAGAGCGTCCGCTGCCTGCTCCAGGATCGCGCCGGGTTCCTCTGGGTCGGCACGGACAACGGCCTGTTTCGCTACGACGGCCACCGCTTCCGTGGCTTCACCACCGACGATGGCCTGCCGGCCTCTCAGATCCAGGCGATCGACCAGACCGGGGACGGGACGCTTTGGGTCGCTACGCTCTCGGGCCTGGCCCGGCTGAACGGCGAGCGCTTCGAGATCGTGGACATCTCTCCGGGTCGCGGCGCGTCGGCCGTCGCCTCGGACTCCGCCGGGCGTCTGTACGTGGGAGCTTGGAACGGTCTCCTGATCGCCGAATCCGGAGGTGCATCGCCCAAGCCCGTCTTTCGCATGCACACCATCCCCGGGGCTCCCTCGCAGGTGGTCAGGAGCATCGCCATCTCTCCCAATGGCCAGGTCTGGTATGCGTGTGCCAAGCAACTCTGCCGGGTGGAAGGCGGGAAGGGAGTCTCCCGAGCCGAGTGGGGTGTGGCCGACGATCTGTGGCAATCGGTCGCGATCGACTCTCACGGCAGCGTGTGGGCCCGCAGCGCGGCGCAACTCATCGAACTGCCCAAAGGGGAGAACCGGTTCCAGCGCCGGGATGCCGGTTTGCCACGCACCACTGCCCACGCGACACTCTTCGCCGGCCCCGATGGCCAATTGTGGGTCCCCACCATTCGCGGGCTGGCGCGCCGCACCCCCGCTGGATGGGACGTTATCGGAAAGTCGCGGGGGCTGCCCATCAGCTCCGTACACTGTGTGATCGAGGACCGCGAAGGCTCGCTCTGGATCGGGTTGAACGGAGGCGGCGTCGCGCGCTCGCTGGGTTTTCCGAACTGGGAATCGTGGACCGAAGGGGAGGGGCTCTCATCGGAATCGGTGTGGTCCATCCGCCGCGACCGCGCCGGTGTCTTGTGGAGCGCCAGCGACACGGGAGTCAGCCGGTTCGACGCAGCCCACCAACGCTGGGAGGACCTGAAAGTGCCCGGCCTGCCGGCCGTCCAGACCGTGGCTCTGGACCCAGCCGCGGATGGGTCTCTCTGGGTGGCGCAGGTTACCGGCGCCGTGCGCGTCGATCTCCGCCGGGGATCAGCCCGGCTATACGGGCAAGAGTCGGGACTGCAGAACCCCTGGATTACCGCCCTTGCCGCCGATCCGAAAAACGGCGTATGGGCCTGTACCCCGAACGGACTGTATCACAGCGCCGGCGACGGCGGAGCAATTCGCTTTGTACTCCAGGATCTGTCGCTCGAACGTGGAGCCGATTTCTTCTTCGATTGCCTGGTGGATCGGAAAGGCAGCTTGTGGATGGCCGCCTGGGGCGGGCTCCTGCGGCTCGAGAATGGCCGTTTGACCCGCTTCACCACCCGTGAGGGGCTCCTGCACAACCGCGTGCAGCACATCGTCGAGGGCAAGGACGGCTCCATCTGGATCGGCTACGCCGATGCGCTGGGAGTATCGCGGCTCGTGCTCGACGGTGAGAGACCCCAGTGGCGCCACTTCTCGCGCCCGGATGGATTGCGGTCGCTCAAGGTTTTCTTCGTGGGGTGCGATATCCGCGGCTGGATTTGGTTGGGCACCGACCAGGGAGTGGACGTATTTGACGGCCGGGTCTGGCGGCATTTCGACCATACCGACGGCCTGGCTTGGGACGACTGCGATGGCAACGCTTTCTGGGCCGATGCCGATGGCAGTGTCTGGATGGGCACCGGCAGGGGCATCTCGCATTTCCGGATCCCCGCTGCGGGGCTGCCGCCGCGCCCCACCGCGGCCCCCGCAATGCTGATCTCGGCCCTCTTCGGCGACCGGGCGGCGGGGCTGGCCGGACTGGTTTCGGTGCCATGGTCGCAGCGCTCGCTGGATGCCGGTTTCACCGCGATGACCTTCGTCAACGAGGATACCGTGCGGTTTCGCTATCGCATCGCCGGGCTCGAAGAGCGCTGGAAAGAAACTCAACTGCGCGAAGTGCATCTGCCCGGCCTGCCCGCGGGTGGTTACACCTTCGAGGTCCAGGCCAATGCCGGGCAACAGGGAGCCTGGGACCCCGTGACGGCGCGGCTGGCTTTCACGATCAGGCCGGCCTGGTGGCGCACGTGGTGGTTCGATCTGGCTGCGGTGGCGGCCGCCGCTTTCCTGGCCAAACAGTTGTGGGCCTGGCGGCTGCGCAGCATTCTCCGGCGGCAGAAGGAACTGGAGGCCGCGGTGGCCGATCGCACCGCCCACCTGGAAACCCAGAAGCAGGAGATCGCGCGGCTGTTTCTCGAGTCGCAGCAGGCCGCCCGGCTCAAAGAGGAATTCCTCGCCAACATGAATCACGAGCTGCGCACGCCCATGAACGGAATCATCGGCATGACCGAACTGGCGCTCGAGACTGCTCTCACCGAAGAGCAGCGGGAGTACTTGCAGACCGTGCACAGCTCGTCGGGTTCGCTGCTGGGGATCATCGACGACATCCTGGATTTTTCCAACATCGAAGCAGGGAAAATGGATTTGCAGGCGGTGGTCTTCGACCCGCGCGACGTGGTGAGCCGGGCGATCCGGAACCTCGCCGCGCGCGCCCGCCAGAAGAACCTGGAGTTGCTCCAGCACATCGATCGCGGCGTCCCGGACCGGCTGGTGGGAGACCCCTTTCGCCTCCGCCAGGTGTTGATCAACCTGTTGAGCAATGCCGTAAAATTCACCGAGCGGGGGAAGGTGTCGGTGCGCCTGGTCTTAGATGAGAACGCCGTGGAGGAGAATGCCGGGGAAGGCTACGCGCCAGGCGCGCTTCTCCATTTCGAGGTAGCCGATACCGGGGTGGGCATCTGCCGGGAAAAGCAGTCTTTGATCTTCGAGCCCTTCTCCCAGGCCGATGGGTCGCTCACCCGATGCTATGGCGGCGCCGGCCTGGGCCTGACCATCTGCGCGCGGTTTGTGGAGATGATGGGAGGCGCCATCTGGGTGGAGAGCGAGCCCGGCCAAGGCAGCCGTTTCCACTTCACCGCGCGCTTCGAGCGCTCGCCCGAAATGGATCCGGTGGCCGCGGCCCAGGTTTCACGCCGCGACCGGCGAAGCTGGTAGCTGGCATCCGCCGGTCCGTTGCACGGCGCTGAAACGAGAACCCCGTTCTCGTTTCGAGGCGAACCCAGCCACTTCCTGCCGAACGCCCGTGCCGCAGCCAATTCTGGCTCCTGGCTCCTGACTCCTGGCTCCTTCATCGACATGGCTGACATCCGACAGCGTTTCAAGTTATACTCACCGTCCATGAGGCTATTTCCGCTCCTTTTGTGTCTTGCTGTGCCCGTGCTCGCCCAGGATGAACCGTCCCAGGGCGGCCGCCGCGGAGGCGGTGCGTCCGACGACCCGATCAACACCGCCACCTTCTCCAGCCTGCGCGTGCGCAGCATCGGCCCGGCGTTCATCTCCGGCCGTGTCTCGCAGATCGCGGTGTTCCCCGACGACACCAACCACTACCTGGTCGCCGAGGCATCCGGCGGCATCTTCCTCACCTACAACAACGGCACAACGTGGACACCGGTTTTCGACAACTACGGCTCCTACTCGATCGGCGCCATCACCATCGATCCCAAGAATCCGTCGATTGTCTGGGTAGGCACCGGCGAGAACAACAATCAACGCAGCGTCTCTTACGGCGACGGCGTCTACCGCAGCGACGACGCCGGCCGGACCTACCGCAACGTGGGCCTGAAGCTCACCGAGCACATTGCCCGCATCCTGGTCGATCCGCGCGATTCGAACGTGGTCTACGTGGCCGCACAGGGGCCTCTGTGGAAGGGTGGCGGCGAGCGCGGCCTCTACAAGACCGCCGATGGCGGAAAGACCTGGTCGCAGAGTCTCATCCCAGCAGTTGGTGGAGGAAAGGTCGGCGAGTACACCGGCTGCACCGACCTGGTGATGGATCCGAAGAATCCCGACATCCTGCTGGCGGCCACCCACCAGCGCCAGCGACGCTATTTCGGCATGGTGCACGGCGGGCCGGAGAGCGCGCTGTGGCGCTCCCTCGACGCCGGCAAGACGTGGACGCAAGTCCGCGGCGGCTTTCCCACAGGCGACCTGGGCCGCATCGGCCTCAATTACGCTCCGTCAAACCCCAGCATGATCTACGCCGAGGTGGAAGCCAACGAGGGCCGCGGCGGCCTGTACCGTTCCTCCGACAACGGCGTCACCTGGGAGCGGCGCAACAGCTCCGACTCCACCGCCATGTACTACGGCAAGGTGCAGGTCGATCCCGCCAATTCCGACCGCGTCTACGTCATGAACACCAATATCATGGTGTCGGACGATGGCGGGCGCACCCTCACCAGCCTCGGCACGCGCAACAAGCACGTGGACAACCACGATATCTGGGTCGATCCGAAGAACAACAATCACTACATGGTGGGCTGCGACGGCGGCCTCTACGAGAGCTTCGACCGGGCCGCCACCTGGATCTTCAAGGAGAACCTCCCGACCGGGCAGTTCTATGACGTGGCGGTGAGCGAGGATGCCCCGTTCTACCACGTCTACGGCGGCACGCAGGACAACAACAGCATAGGCTGCGCCGCGCGCACCAAGAACACGTCGCTCACCAACGCCGATTGCTTCGTCACCAATGGCGGCGACGGCTTCTACTCGCGGGTCGACCCCAAGGACCCCAACACCATCTACGCCAACATGCAAGAGGGTGGCATGGTGCGGTTCGACAAGCGCACCGGTGAGCGCGTCTCGATCAAGCCGCAGCCGGCCAAGGGCGACCCGCCGGTGCGCTTTAACTGGGATGCGCCGCTCATCGTCAGCCCGCATTCCAATACGCGGCTGTACTTCGGCTCGCAGAGGCTGTATCGCAGCGACGACCGCGGCGATAGCTGGCGGCCGGTCAGCCCCGACCTCACCCGCGCCCTGGATCGCAATAAGCTCCCCTTGATGGGCAAGATCTGGCCCATCGACGCCATCGCCAAGAACGCTTCCACAGCGCCCTACGACAACATCTCGTCCATCGCGGAATCGCCCAAGCAGGAGGGCCTGATCTACGTAGGCACGGACGACGGCCTGGTGCAGATCACCGAAGACGGCGGCAAGAACTGGCGTAAGGTGGACAAGCCCGCGGGCGTGCCCGAGGACGCCTACGTGCAGCGCATCGTGGCCTCCCAGCACGACGCCGGCACGGTCTTCGCGGCCTACGAGAATCACCAGAACGGCGACTTCAAGCCCTACCTGCTGCGCAGCACCGACAAGGGAAAGACGTGGGTCAACATCGCCGGCAACCTGCCGGAGCGCGGCGGCGTGTACGCCATCGCCGAGGACCACGTAAATTCCAAGCTGCTCTTCGCCGGCACCGAGTTCGGACTCTACTTCTCCAACATCGGCGGCGAGAAGTGGATCAAGCTCAACGTCGGGCTGCCCACCGTCATGGTGCGCGACCTGGCCATCCAGAAGCAGATGGACGACCTGGTAATCGGCACCTTCGGCCGCAGCATCTACGTGCTCGACGACTACAGCCCGCTGCGCCTCGCCACGGCCGAGATGCTGCAGAAGGACAGCGCCATCTTCCCCGTGAGGAGCCCGCTCTCGTACCTGCCGTACAATCCCGGCGGCGATCTCGGCACGAACCACTTCACCACACCCAACCCGCCGGTGGGCGCGGCCATCACGTTCAACCTCAAAGATGCCATCCGCACCAAGCAGCAGGATCGGCAGCAGCGCGAGCGGGCCGCCATCCAGCGCGGCGAGACCCCGCCCTACCCGACGCCCGAAGAACTGCGCGCGGAAGCCGAGGAAGAGGCGCCGGCGATCGTGATTTCGATCAGCGACGCTTCGGGTAAAGTCATCCGGCGGTTCGATACGCCGGCGACTCGCGGCATCCATCGCGTGACGTGGGATCTGCGCACGCAGGGAGCGGCTTTGGCCCCGGCGATTCCGCTCGGCGGCGGCGCGGGTGGCGGTCGCGGCGGTAGGGGTGGTGGCGGCGGTGCTGCCGCAGGCGGTGGTGGCCGCGGTGCAGGCGCCGGTGGTGGTGCCGGTGGTGGCGCCGGCGGCGGTGGTGAAGAGGATGTCCAGTCCTTCGGCGGACGCGGCGGCGGAGCCGGAACGCTGGTCCCACCCGGCAAGTTCACCGTCGCGCTGGCCAAACGCCAGGGCGGTGCGATTACGCCTCTCGCCGGTTCGCAGTCGTTCGAGGTGTTGGCCGAAGGCCCTTCGACCCGGGAGGACCGGCTGGCGCTGGCGGCGTTTCAAGACAAACTGGCCAGCCTGCAGAAGGCCGTGACCGCCACGCAAGAGGCTGCTACCGAGGCCGAAGCGCGGCTTTCGGCGATCCGCCGTGCTATCGACGCGACCCCCAGTCTCCCCACCAAGCTGCGGGAGGATACGCTGAGGATCGAGAAAAACTTGAGCGACATCAACACCGCGCTCACCGGCGACCGCATCATGCGCCAGCACAACGAAGGCGCCCCGGCTTCGATCACCGAACACATGCAGGCAGCCGCCTCTCCCACTCGTGGGACCACGGGCCGGCCGACCAAGACGGCCATGGAACAGTACCAGATCGCCTCCGATGAGCTGGCCGCCGAGATCCCCAAGCTCCGCAAGCTGATCGAGACCGACATCAAGGCTCTCGAGAAGCAACTGGATGCCGCCGGCGCGCCGCCCACTCCGGGCCGCCTGCCGGATTGGAAAGGCGGCAAGTAGCCCTAGCGGCACCTGGCCATGGGATTCATTCCAATTCGACTCGGCGATTATGTGCGCCTGCACCTGAAGAGCAATCGTGGGGAGTCCGCGGCAGAAGTAACCGCGCGGCTCCGGTCGGCACTCGAGAGGTACAAGGCCGGCGCCCGGTGCGCGTGCGGCGAGCCGATCTGGGTGATCGGCTCGGCGGAAGCCGGGAACGCCTGCTTCACATGTATTACCGGCGAAGCGGACCCGTCCGGCGACTACGAAATCGACGAGGCGTGCGATAAGGTCAGGCGCCCACCGGCGAAGGGTACCGCGGCGAATTCGTGAGTACGCGCACAACCGCTTGCCGGCGCGCGCGGCTCCGTTAAGCGTCCGTATATCTCCCCATTGCGTGCGATAACATCTTCAGGTAACATCGGTGAGGCCAGGAGGGGCCGAACTAATGGATCTGGATGTCGCCGTAGTAGGTGGTGGTGTCTCCGGAGCTTATAGCGCGTGGCGTCTGCAAGGGGAGCAGGGATCCTCGGCGCGCATCGCCTTGTTCGAGTACAGCGACCGTATAGGCGGCAGGCTATACACCGTCACGCTGCCTGGCCTTCCCCACGTGAAGGCGGAGGTCGGCGGCATGCGGTATATCCCCGATGAACATATCGTCGTGGCCAGCCTGGTCGACTATCTTCAGCTCCCCACCAGGGATTTCCCCATGGGCGCGCCCCCGCCGGTCGGCTCCAACTGCAACCTGTTCTACCTCCGGGGGCGTCATCTCCGCCTGCACGAGCTGGCCGATCCGGCCAAAGTCCCTTACAACGTGGCATGGTCGGAGCGCGGCCTGGGTCCCACTAACCTCCAGGTCCAGGTGATGAATAACATCTATCCTAACTTCGGCAACCTGAGCCTGTGCGACCAGATGAAGATCAAGGCCTTCGGTCAACCCATCTGGAAGTACGGTTTCTGGGACCTGATGTTTCGCGTCCTCAGTAACGAAGGTTACCAGTTCATGAAAGACGCCGGCGGCTACGATGCCAACGTAGCCAACGCCAATGCAGTTACCCAGCTTCCGGCCACCGAGTACAGCGACAATACGAAGTTTCTCACTTTGGAGCACGGCTACGACCAGCTCCCGATCACCCTGGCGAAGCAGTTCAACGAAGGCCTTGACGGAGGCGTGCCCAAGAAAAAGCGCGTTCACATGAATCACCGGCTGGCCGAAATCGTGATCGGTTCCGGCGACTACCCCTATACGCTGATCTTTGAGCCGACCTCGACCAAGGACTGCAAGACCGAAGTCCGTCTGAACACCGCGCCCGTGAAGGTGCGCGCCAAAAAGGTGATCCTGGCCATGCCCCGCCGCTCGCTGGAGCTGATCAAGAGCAGCTTCTTCGACGACCCCTGGCTCAAAACGAACATCTCTTCCGTGCTCATCCAGAGCGCCTTCAAGCTCTTCCTGGCCTACGAGAGGCCCTGGTGGCGTGCGCTGGGACTGGTAGCCGGCCGCTCCGTCACCGACCTGCCCGTTCGCCAGATCTACTACTTCGGAACCGAGGGCGAACAGCAGGACGGCCTGCCGTTCCTGAACTCGCTGCTCATGGCCAGCTACAACGACATCAGCACCGTGCCCTTCTGGAAGGGGCTGGAAATCGGCGACCCATTTAAAGGTTACCGGCCTTCGTGCCTGGAGCCGGGCGTGACCGACCCCATGCCCAAGATGGAGTTTCCGGTCACCGACCAGATGGTGCAGGTGGCCAACCGGCAGGTGGCCGCGGTCCACGCGCTTCCCGAGATCCCCATGCCCTACTCCGCGGTCTACCACTCCTGGAACGAAGACCCCTACGGCGGCGGCTGGCACGAGTGGAAAGCCAATTACCGCCTCGACGAGATCATGTGCCGCATGCGCAAGCCGGTCAAGGAGCAGGATATCTACATCGTCGGTGAGGCCTACTCGTACGGCCAGGGCTGGGTGGAAGGCGCGCTCGATACCGCCGAATCCACGCTCCAGGATTTCTTCGGCCTGAAGCGTCCCGAGTGGCTCAAGAAGAGTTATGCGCTGCTGCCGAATCCGTGCCCCGGATGCGGCTCGCTCGAAGGCTGCGTGGAATGGGACGACACCGCAAATCCGCTTGCCCAAATCACGCCGAGTTGCCTGAAGGCCGTGGAAGAGGGCTGAGGAACTGACATGACCGTCGCCGAATACATCATCGCGCGCCTGCAACAGGCAGGGCTCCGGCACCTGTTTGCCGTCCCTGGCGATTACGCCTCGCCGTTCCTCGATGCCCTGGATGCCACCCCCGGCATCACCCGCATTCCCAACATCAACGAGCTGGGGTCGGGCTACGCCGCCGATGGCTACGCCCGCTTCAAAGGGATCGGGGCCGCCTGCGTGCAGTACGGCGTGGGCAACTTCAGCCTCCTCAATTGCACCGCCGGTTCGTTCGTGGAGCGCGTGCCGGTGGCGGTCATCTCCGCCAGCCCTTCCACCTCCGACCGCAA